>MCND01000473.1_pt1 | contig 11512 bp, 9 predicted proteins | sample 778211 | NCBI WGS metagenome assembly MCND01 (sample SAMN04296812, study PRJNA304217) | bioreactor metagenome | isolation source: activated sludge enriched with benzalkonium chloride | place: Turkey: Istanbul urban wastewater treatment plant
AGCCAGGTTGAATCCTGGCTACAACGCCCCAAGACCTTGCGGTCTGGGGCGTTGTTTCATTTGGGCCTGCCCTTATCGATGTTGATCTCGCGCGACCAGTATTTTCGGGCTTGCCGAGCACAATGTTAGTGAATACTAACTTAGCGTGAGTCCTTTGGATAAGTCTGTGGATAATTTTCCCGGGCCGGTCTTGGTTTTGTGGGCAATCTTGGATCAATAGGTATTCGGCGGCGCGGTTTTGCACAATTTTGGATATTTGTTTGAATCGCGTGTCTGCCGGGTTCATGTTTCTCATGAAGCTCGCCATATCGTCTTCCACGCAGGGGGATACCTGCTTTTTCCCCAGGAAATTCGGGCTCTTACCGATTATTCAGTGCTTCGACGGCGTATTGGCCGCAAGCTGGCCGACGCGCTCTGGCGCTCTGTTGGGGCAGTTTTTGATGGTCTGACAGACGGTTGTTCACAAAGATATCCCCATCTTGGTTATGCACAGAATCCCCCTTGGTTTACGCCAAAGTGGGGTATCCAGTCTGTGGATAGAAATGGGGATATCGGCCAGCGAGCGGCTATTGATTCCGGTTTGCGCGACTGCTTCAGTGCAGCGGAAAGCCAGGATGCCGTAACACCCTGGTAGCGTTGAGCGGGCTTTGGCCGGGACAGACACGCGTGGGTATTGCCGCCAAAAAAATAGATCAAACGCGGCTAGAGATGTTGTCCACAGCGTTTTCCCGTGGATCAGCCAAAAGGATGAGGGCGGCCGTATCCGGCTGGGCTATATGAATTGTGCGGCCAGGGATTGAGTGCGCGAGCGGGATGTGGTGGCTGAGTGTCTGACGTGCAATTACAACTTTGTGGAAAAGTCGTGGATCGGCCTGACGAGCGGAAGGTGCGGTTGGACAGCAAATTCATCAGCCAGTTCCTGCTGACGATAGTTGTAGGAGTTGTCCACAAAATTCGGGCGGGTGCAATCTTGCCTATCGCAGCCATAGACCGCAGCTTATCCACAATGTTCTGCCGCCTTGCTCGTGCTTGGGTAATCGGCGTATCCATTGATTCGAAAGCCTATTTTGTCGTGGCAGGCGAATCAGCAACAGGCGGATTGCCTACCTGGCATGGCTCATGGATTTATGGGCCGAGTGGGCGGCCTAAGTCCTAGGTTGAGGTTGTCCACTTTTTTGTCCACAGGCCTGGCTAATCTGGGATGAGGATTTCATGTGGATAAGGTGAACTCAGATATTCAGCGTTGTTGGCTTGCTCTTGTTCTCACGTGCGTGTTGGAGAAGGGAAGCTGTGTGGTTTCACATGAAAATGGGTACGGCTGGCGCTGATCTTCGGAAATACGCTGGTGCTGTGGATAAGGCATATCACGATCGGTCGGCCTTTGCCGGTCAGCGATCTGGGTATGAACCAGACTCGGACATTGGTAAGCCCTTATCTGTCCTAGTCGGAATCGGAGTATGGACTGATGGATCGGTCTGCTTAGCGTGATGAAGATGATCGAGAGAATCGATGGTGCGTGGTCGTTGTGTTCAAAGAAGGACCGATTGTTTTGGGGGTAGGGGATGGGTAGGGCTAGAAAACCGTGATTTTCATCAGATGTTTCACGTGAAACGGGAACAAGGATTGCTTGGAGCGATGTGGGTGCAGCATTAAAAGGAACTGGGGATTTTGGTTTCACGTGGAACATCACGAGCCTTGGACAATCATCAGCGCAGTTCAAGGGTGGTTGTTCCACGTGAAACATGAAACGAATTCCAGCCCTTGCACCCAACACAGGAAAACTGAGCATTAAATGTTCCACGTGGAACATTGAAATCCGCACCGCCGAACATGAACGTTGCATCATTCGAATGATGTTTCACGTGAAACAACAACGGAAGAGCAGTGCTATCTGGTGGGTAGGGATGCGCCGGTCCGTATTTAATGTCGATGGCAGATAGGTATATGTTCCACGTGAAACATTGGAATCTGAGCATGGACATCCCCGTTGTTCAGAGTCAACGCGATAGCATTGCTGACTCTCATGAAGCCCACATCGGTTTGGCGGATACCCATCTACGGATATCAACAGGGCCATCATGTGTTCCACGTGAAACATGAGACTTGGGCAGATGCCGACATATTCAGGCTGGGATGCTTGTATCCCCGTCGCGTTTTCCTCACGTCTTACCGGTGCGACGGCCAATCCAGCCGCAGTAAAGCATGTTTCACGTGAAACATCCCCCCCCTGCATCTATAATGAGCACCGAACGCTCTCTTATCTTCTCCCCCATCATGGATTACCCCCGCGAATTCGATGTCATCGTTGTCGGTGGCGGTCACGCCGGCACCGAGGCGGCGCTGGCGGCTGCGCGCACCGGCGCACAGACGCTGCTGCTGACCCACAACATCGAGACCCTAGGCCAAATGTCTTGCAATCCCTCCATCGGTGGGATCGGCAAGGGACATCTTGTCAAAGAGGTCGATGCGCTGGGTGGCGCCATGGCCTTGGCGACGGACGAGGCTGGCATTCAGTTCCGTATTCTGAACGGCTCCAAGGGGCCGGCGGTGCGTGCGACGCGAGCCCAGGCCGATCGTGTGCTGTACCGCAAGGCGATCCGTGGTCGCCTGGAAAATCAGCCGAATCTCTGGCTATTCCAGCAGGCAGTCGAGGATTTGATGGTGGAGGGCGACCGCGTCGTGGGCGCCGTAACCCAGGTGGGTCTGAAGTTTCGCGCCAAGACGGTAGTCCTGACCGCAGGGACGTTCCTGAACGGACTGATCCACGTGGGCCTGCAGAACTATTCCGGCGGTCGTGCCGGAGATCCACCGGCGATTTCCCTGGGCCAGCGCCTGAAGGAACTGAAGCTTCCGCAAGGCCGCCTCAAGACCGGAACGCCGCCCCGTATCGACGGCCGCACGATTAACTACTCGATCCTGGAAGAGCAGCCGGGCGATCTGGATCCGATTCCCGTGTTCTCGTACATGGGCAATGTGGCCATGCATCCTCGGCAGCTGCCTTGCTGGATCACGCACACCAATACCCGCACGCACGACATCATTCGCGGCGGGCTGGATCGCTCGCCGATGTATAGCGGCGTGATCGAAGGTGTGGGCCCGCGCTACTGTCCGTCGATCGAAGACAAGATCCACCGCTTCGCCGACAAGGAGTCGCACCAGGTATTCCTGGAGCCGGAAGGGCTGGACACGCATGAGGTGTATCCCAATGGCGTTTCCACCAGCCTGCCGTTCGATGTGCAGCTGGACTTGATCCATTCGTTGCCTGGCCTGGAGAACGCCCATATCCTGCGTCCCGGTTATGCCATCGAATATGACTATTTTGATCCACGTGGATTGAAGAGCACGTTGGAAACCAAGGCGATCGAAGGTCTGTACTTCGCCGGCCAGATCAATGGCACCACGGGTTACGAAGAGGCCGCGGCCCAGGGCTTGCTGGCTGGCGTGAATGCCGCGCTCAAGTCGCTGGACCGCGATCAATGGACGCCGCGCCGCGACGAAGCCTATCTGGGTGTGCTGGTCGACGACCTGGTCACGCGCGGCGTGACCGAGCCCTATCGCATGTTCACCTCGCGCGCCGAGTATCGTCTCAGCCTGCGCGAAGACAATGCTGACCTGCGTCTGACCGAAATCGGTCGCCGCCTCGGTATCGTTGACGATGTGCGCTGGGATGCGTTCAATCGCAAGCGCGATGCGGTTGCCGCCGAAGTCGAGCGCTTGAAATCGTCCTGGGTCAACCCGCGCGTGTTGCCCGCCGAAATCGCGGAACCGCTGCTGGGGAAGGCGATAGAACGTGAGTACTCACTAGCTGACCTGCTGAAACGGCCGGGCGTTTCCTATGAATCGCTGATGGCCGCCCGCAACCTGGATGGCTCGCTGCTCGCCGGTCCTGGCGTGGTTGCGGACGAGGTGCTGGCCGAGCAGGTCGAGATCCAGGTGAAGTACGCCGGCTACATCGCCCGCCAGCAGGACGAAGTGCAGAAGCAGATTTCGCACGAGCTGCAGCCCATTCCCGCGGACGTCGACTACGACGCCGTGACCAGCCTGTCGTTCGAAGTGCGCCAGAAGCTCAAGACGCACCGGCCCGAAACCATCGGCCAGGCGGCCCGCATTTCCGGGGTGACCCCGGCGGCGATCTCGCTGCTGATGATCCATCTCAAGCGCCTGCACTATGGCACGCGCAAGCTGAGCCGCGATGCCTCGTCCGAGGCGGGCCCCGAGGAGGCCGCGGCATGACGTCACAAGCGCAAGCGGCCGGCGCCGACATGGCCGGCCGCTTGTCCCAGGCATGCGCGCAACTCGGCCTGCCGGTCGACGCGCAAGCTGTGGACAAGCTGCTCGGCTATCTGGCGCAGATGCAGCGCTGGAACCGTACCTACAACCTCACCGCCATCCGCGATCCGCAGCAGATGCTGATCCAGCATCTGTTCGACAGCCTGTCCGTCGTGGCGCCGCTGAGCGCCGCGCTGGGCGAGGCGTCTGCCAGGATCTATGACGTGGGTTCGGGCGGTGGCTTGCCCGGCGTGGTGCTGGCCATCATGCGGCCGCATTGGTCCGTGACCTGCATCGACGCCGTCGAAAAGAAAACCGCATTCGTGCGCCAGATGAGCGGCGCGCTTGCCTTGCCCAATCTGCAGGCCCGCCACGCCCGCATCGAAACGCTGGAGCCGGGCGAGTGCAATATTGTGACGTCGCGCGCCTTCGCATCATTGGATGATTTTGCCGAACTCGCGGGTCGCCATGTGCGCAACGATGGTACCCTCGTTGCGATGAAGGGCAAGGTCCCCGACGATGAAATCCAGGCGTTGCACGCGCGCGGGACATGGCAAGTCGACCACATACAGCCGCTCCAAGTGCCGGAGCTGCAAGCAGAACGCTGCCTGATCTGGATGCGCCGCAGTCAAGGAACCCTATGAATAACATTCCCCCCAGCGAAACCGCTCGCGTTTTCTGCATTGCCAACCAGAAGGGCGGTGTGGGCAAGACGACGACCGCCATCAACCTGGCGGCCGGCCTTGCCACGCACAAGCAACGCGTGCTGCTGGTGGACCTGGATCCGCAAGGCAACGCCACGATGGGCAGCGGCATCGACAAGAACTCGCTGGCTTCCAATCTCTATCAAGTGCTGATCGGAGAGGCCACCATCGCGCAGGCGCGCGTGCGCTCCGAGTCGGGCGGCTATGACGTGCTGCCGGCCAACCGCGAGCTGTCGGGCGCGGAAATCGACCTGGTGCAGATGGACGAGCGCGAGCGTCAGCTCAAGGCCGCCATCGATTCCGTCAAGCACGAGTACGACTTCGTGCTGATCGATTGCCCGCCCACGCTGTCGCTGCTCACGCTCAACGGCCTGGCCGCGGCGCACGGCGTCATCATTCCCATGCAGTGCGAGTACTTCGCGCTCGAAGGTCTGTCCGACCTGGTCAACACCATCAAGCGCGTGCACCGAAACATCAACGACGACCTGCGCGTGATCGGTTTGCTGCGCGTGATGTTCGATCCGCGCATGACGCTGCAGCAGCAGGTGTCCGCGCAGCTGGAATCGCACTTCGGCGACAAGGTCTTCAAGACCGTGGTGCCGCGCAACGTGCGCCTGGCCGAAGCGCCCAGCTATGGCATGCCTGGCGTGGTGTACGACCGCGGCTCGCGCGGCGCGCAGGCCTATATCTCGTTCGGCGCCGAAATGATCGAGCGCGTCAAGGAACTCAACTGACGCCGCAGCCACCATGTCCGCAGCAACGCTCTTTTCCCGCCCCACCGCAGCGCCTGCCGCGCGTCCCTCGGACGATGCGCGCGACCGCCTGCGCGTGCGGCTGGAAGAGGCCGCGCTGAACGCCACGGCCGTCTCCGCGCAGCTGCTCCACGACGGCTGGCTGGTGCGTTTTGCGCCGTCAGCGGCCAAGCGGGTGCGCAGCATCAATGTGCTGGGGTTATCCACACGTCCGCTCGATGAGCGGCTGGCGTATTGTTCTTCGTTGTACGCGCGCCGTGGCCTGCCGATGCTGTTCCGCCTGACGTCCATCGGACCGGATTTTTCCCTGGACGACAAACTGGCCGCGCGCGGCTATGCACTGATCGAAGAAACCCGCGTCATGTCCGCGCCATTGGCGCCTCGGCCGCAGGCCGCGCCTGCCGGGCTGACGTTCGCAATGGTGGATCCGGTCCGCTTTGCCGATGAAGTTGGACGCATGCGCGGCGCCTTGCCGCAGCATGTCGAGGAACATCGCGTACGCCTGGCGGGGTTGGCTGTGGATATCTCGCCGGTGCTGGCGCATGCCGGCGACGGCCGTTGCGTGGCTGCGGGATTGGCCGTGCGCGATGGCGACTTGCTGGGCCTGTTCGATATCGTTACGCATCCCGATGAACGGCGCAAAGGCCATGCCGGCGCGCTGGTGGAATATTTGTTGGCCGCAGGCGCGGCCGACGGCGCGGCAACCGCCTATTTGCAGGTGGAGCCGGACAATGCCGCCGCACGCGCCTTGTACGCCCGCTACGGTTTCAAAGACTGTTACGCGTATTGGTACCGCCTGCCCGCCGAGCAGGCGGCCGCCTGAGCCCGGCTCGGGATACAAAAACAGAAGGAAAGAGGATTTAACTATGGCCACCAAGAAACCCAAGGGTTTGGGTCGCGGACTGGATGCCCTGCTGGGCGCTGACGCGCCCGCCATCGAGAATATCGGCAAGGCGCAGGCCAAGCCCGAGGGTCCGCCGTCCACCTTGCCCGTCTCCAAGATGCGCGCCGGCAAATACCAGCCGCGCACGCGCATGGACGAGGGCGCCTTGGGCGAACTGGCCGAATCGATCCGCACGCAAGGCATCATGCAACCCATTCTTGTGCGCGAACTGGGCGAAGAACCCGGACAGTACGAAATCATCGCCGGCGAGCGGCGATTCCGCGCGGCGCAGCTGGCCGGCCTGAAGGAAGTGCCGGTGCTGGTGCGTGAAGTGGCCGACGAGCACGCCGCCGTCATGGCGCTGATCGAGAACATCCAGCGCGAGGACCTGAACCCGCTTGAAGAGGCGCATGGCGTGCGCCGCCTGCTCGACGAGTTCGGCCTGACGCACGAACAGGCGGCCCAGGCCATCGGCCGTTCGCGCTCGGCGACCAGCAATCTGCTGCGCCTGTTGAACCTGGCCGCGCCGGTGCAGACCATGCTGCTGGCCGGCGATGTGGACATGGGCCATGCGCGCGCGCTGCTGGCCGTGGACGCGGCCACGCAGATCCAGCTGGCTAATCAGATCATCGCCCGCCGCCTGTCGGTGCGCGAGGCCGAGAAGCTGGTCGCCAAGACCGCCAAGGATGCCGAGTCGGCATCGGCGCCGCGCAAGAAGGCCAATGGCGTGTCGCGCGATCTGACGCGCCTGGAGGAAGCCTTGTCCGATCACCTGGGCACGCGCGTCGCGCTCAAGGTCGGCGCCAAGGACAAGGGCCAGATCGTGATCGACTTCCACGGCTGGGAACACCTGAATTCCTTGCTTGAACGCCAGGGCCTGTCCGGAGTAGTCGATGCCTGACGCGCTGCCCGTGGTGGCGGTGTTGGCGACCGGCGGCACCATCGCCGGCGCCCAGGCCGACGCGACCTCGGCCGGCTACAAGGCCGGCTCCTTCTCGGTGGACGATCTGTTGGCCGCCGTGCCGCAGCTGGCGGGGATTGCCCGCATTCGCGCCGAGCAGGTGGCCAACGTCGGCAGCCAGAACATGACGCATGACGTCTGGCGCGCGCTGGCCGCGCGCGTGGATGCCTTGTGCCAGGACGCGTCCGTGGCCGGCATCGTCATTACCCACGGCACGGACACGCTGGAAGAGACCGCGTATTTCCTGAGCCTGGTGGTGCGCCACGACAAGCCTGTCGTGCTGGTTGGCGCGATGCGACCGGCCACCGCGCTGGGCGCCGAAGGTCCCGCCAATCTGTACAACGCGGTGGCGCTGGCGCGCCATGCCGAGGCCCGCGGCCGCGGGCCGCTGGTGGTGATGAACGAGGACATCCACTACGCGCGCGAGGTGCAGAAGATCGCCAGCGCCGGCCTGTGCGCGTTCAGCTCGCCCAATCGCGGCCGTGCCGGTGTCATGCACGGCGGTGTGCCGAAGTTCTATTCGCGCAATGCCACCACGCATTCCACGCAAAGCGAGTTTTCACTCGCATTGTTGGAAAAGTCGGGCTGGCCCCGCGTTGGCATCGTGTACGCGCACGCGGACCTGCAGGCCGACGTGATTGATTTCATGGCGTCCGTGTGCCAAGGCATCGTGCTGGCTGGCGTCGGGGATGGCAATGCGACCGACGCGGCCATCGCCGCCCTGACGCGCGCCGCCGCCGCAGGCGTGGCCGTGGCTCGCTCCAGCCGCACCGGCAGCGGCTTGGTCGCGCGCGACGTCGAACTCGATGACGCCGCGCTGGGCTTCATCGCGGCGGCAGACCTGAACCCGCAGAAGGCACGCATCCTGTTGATGCTGGGCCTGTCCGCCACGCGTGATCCGGCGGCGCTGCAGCATTGCTTCGAACGCTATTGAAGAGGCCGCGCGCCATGCGCTCGATCTGAGCGCACGGCGCAGTCAGGCAATCGACACCGCGCCCACCACGGATTCCAGCGCCGCATAGGCGGGTAAGGCTTGCGCCGACGCGTTGGTGACGAGGTGGTCGATGCGGTTCGCGGCGCAGTACGACATGCGGCTGCATACGCCGATCTTGCTGAAGTCGGCCAGCAGTACCCGCTGCCTGGCGTTGTCGGCCATGGCCCGCGCCACGTCGGCTTCGCGCAGGTCGTAGCTGGTGGCGCCGCATTCGGCATCCACACCCACCGGTGACAGCAGCGCCAGGTCCGCGCGATAGCGGTGGATCTCGGCCACGGTGACGCCGCCGGCGGTGGCGCAGACGGGGCCGCCCACCGTTCCGCCCAGCATGAGCACTTCATTGGCGCCGTTGCCCGCGGCGCCGATTTTCCTTGCCACGTCGAAGGAATTGGTGATGATGGTCAGCCCGCTCTGCCTGGCTAGTTCGTCGGCCAGCACGCTGGTGGTGCTGCCGGCATCCAGGAACAGGGTCTGGCCGCTGGCGGTCAGGCTGGCGGCAAGGCGCGCGATGGCGCGCTTGTACTTCACGCGGGTATGCACGCGTTCGGCGATGGGCGGCTCGCTGTGCACCGGCACCGCGCCGCCATGCACACGGCGCAGTTCTCCCAACGCTTCCAGCTCGAGCAGGTCGCGCCTGACGGTTTCCCGGGAGACCCCCAATTCGCCGACGATGCGGTCGGTCGAGACTTGCTGCAATGCAGACAGCAGCGCGCGGATTCGCTGATACCGCTCTTCTTGCCACATAACGGATGCTTCCTATCTATAGCCGGCGCGTTGCACGCCGGACGCCCGGGACGACCGATTCATGCCTAGCCGTCCCGGCGCAGTTGGCATGATACGGCCCGGGCTTGCCACGCAGGTCCCCGGGACGGGGAATTCGTCCGGATACGGAACGGCAAGCGCCCGCCGCGGCAATGGCGGATTCAAGTCGGGAGGCGGGCCAACAAAAGCTGCGCAAGAAATTGCCCACAGCCTTGTCCACAGGGTTGTTCGGAAACGGGTCGGATCGCATGGAGTCAGAGACAGCCCTGATCTTGAAACCGCCGCAGGCGCGAGGCGCGTCGTCGGCGTGGCCCATTCGCGGCATCATGGAGCGATGCCGCGCGCCCGGAATGGCCAAGAATTCGCTTTATCGCGGGCTGCCATCCAGATGTCAGAATCCGGGTTGCATTTATAGGTATATTTGCAAATTTGTGGCAAAACGTCCAGCCGGGATCTGTTTGCCTGCAACGGAACAGGCGCTTTTGCGTCAACGAACAGCAGGCAGGCGTTCGAGCCAGTGCGCGGCGCTTGCCTGACGGGTCCAAGTATCCGGGCCTGCCCTGTTTTGGAGTACAGCTATGCATACCTCGACGCCGCTCGCGGCACAGCAGTTGGCCGCCTACGCCGCATTTGCCCAGACCCTGGCGGACCGGGTTCGGCCCTTGTCGCGGCAGTGGTTCCGGCATCCCTTGTCCATCGACACCAAGGCCGACGAGAGCCCGGTCACCCAGGCCGACCGCGAAGTCGAAGCCGCGTTGCGGGCGGCTATTTCGCAGCAGTACCCCGAGCACGGCATTTTTGGCGAAGAGTATGGCGTGCAGCAGGCCGAGGCGGAATTCGTGTGGTCGCTGGACCCCATCGACGGCACGCGCGCCTTCATTTCCGGCAATCCCCTGTGGGGCACCTTGCTGGCGTTGCTGTACCGGGGCAAGCCGGTGCTGGGCTTGATCGATGTGCCGATGCTGGACGAGCGCTGGATCGGTACGCAGGGGGGCGTGTCGAATCTGAACGGACAGCTTTGTTCGGCCAGCCGCTGCGCAAGCCTGGACCAGGCCATTCTGTATGCGACTTCGCCCGATATCTTCAATACCGCCGAACTGGCCGCATTCGACGCCCTGGCGCGTTCGACGCGCATGCGTCGCTATGGCGGCGATTGCTACAGCTATGGCTTGCTCGCCAGCGGCCATGTCGACCTGGTGGTCGAGGCGGGATTGCAGCCCTATGACTATATGGCTTTGATACCGGTGATCGAAGGCGCGGGCGGCGTCATCACGGATTGGGCCGGCCAGCCGCCAGGCCTGGATTCTGACGGCCGCGTGATTGCCGCCGCGACGCCGCAGCTGCATCAGCAGGCCATGCGCGCGTTGGCGCACCTGGCTTGAAACGAATCAGGAACGGCAGCGATTCGAGCGCCGCGGTCTCGCGTTGAATGCGAGCAATCGCTTCACTTCGTGCATTGAGGTTTTACGAGCAAAGCGTCGGATATTTTGCGAGTAAAGATTTGCATATGGAAATTCATGAGCTAAAGCTTGCTTATTCATATAAGCGAGTAAATACTCATAAATTGGGCTGGGCGGCGTATCGCAAGAAGATGATGGATTTGGCTTGGTGCGCCCGGATTGCGAGAATTGCGCCATTTCTTCGGCCGGGAAGCGCATGAGGATGGAGGTTGGCCGGTCTGGCGCATAGCCGCGCTTGTGATTGGTCGGCGTGCGGGCGGGGAGGGTGTGACCGTCGTCCGTTGCGCATCTGTTGGAGGATGGGTGAAAGCGGGGAGGCGGTTCTGTCTATCTGCCGCGTCCCTTTTTGGGGTGGGCGCAAGAGGGCAGGCTGCTGAAAGGGTTGTGAGCAGAGGCAGGGCGAAACGCGGCGGTTCGGATGCGGCTTGTTTGGCCGGGAAGGGGGCAGCCTGGTCCGGCAGACGGATCAACCCGCCCTCCGGGCCCGCAGTCCCCGGGTCCGGAGGGCGCAACTTTTCCGTGCAGCGTTTCGCAGAAACCTGTAAGCTTCGCCCCCTCTGCGCGGAAACGCGGCGGAGGCAGGACTGGAAATTGGAAATTTTCGATCCCGGCGTTTGACACCGGATTCGAAAGTGTTCATAATCTCAAGTTCTCCGCTGGAGGGGTGCCCGAGTGGTTAAAGGGGGCAGACTGTAAATCTGTTGGCCTTGCGCCTACGTTGGTTCGA
>MCND01000475.1_pt1 | contig 11500 bp, 9 predicted proteins | sample 778211 | NCBI WGS metagenome assembly MCND01 (sample SAMN04296812, study PRJNA304217) | bioreactor metagenome | isolation source: activated sludge enriched with benzalkonium chloride | place: Turkey: Istanbul urban wastewater treatment plant
GCCTGGGCCATCAGGCCGACGTTGGGCACGCTGCCCATCGTGACCGGATTGAAGGCGCCGTTGGCCTTGCAGTCCTCGATCACGGCCTGGTAGACGCCGGCGTAGCAGCGGTCCGGGATCACGGCCTTGGCGTCCTGCAGTTCGCCGGCGGCGTTCCACATCTTGCCCGAGTCGCGGATCATGGCCGGCATCGAGGCGTCGACGATCACGTCGCTGGGCACGTGCAGGTTGGTGATGCCGCGGTCGGAGTTGACCATGGCCAGCGCGGGCAGCGTCTTGTAGGCCGCGTCGATGTCGGCGGTGATGGCGGCCTGCTGCTCGGCGGGCAGGCTCTGGATCTTGGCGTACAGGTCGCCGATGCCGTTGTTGGGGTCGAAGCCCGCCTGCTTGAGCGCGTCGGCGTGCTTGGCCAGCACGTCCTTGTAGAACACGGACACCACGTGGCCGAAGATGACGGGGTCGGAGACCTTCATCATGGTGGCCTTCAGGTGCACCGAGAACAGCACGCCCTTGGCGCGGGCGTCGTCCACCTGCGCCTGCAGGAAGGACTTCAGCTTGCCGACGGACATGACGGCGGCGTCGATGATCTCGCCGGCCTTGACCGGGGTCTTGTCCTTGAGCACGGTGACGGCGCCGTCGGCGGCGGCCAGCTCAATCTTCAGGTCGCCGGCTTCGGCGATCAGGGCCGACTTCTCGGTGCCGTAGAAGTCGCCTTCATTCATGTGGGACACGTGCGACTTGGAGTCGGCTGCCCAGGCGCCCATCTTGTGGGGGTGCTTGCGGGCGTAGTTCTTGACCGACAGCGGCGCGCGGCGGTCGGAGTTGCCTTCGCGCAGCACCGGGTTGACGGCGCTGCCCTTGACCTTGTCGTAGCGCGCCTTGACGTCGCGCTCGGTGTCGTTGGCGGGCGAATCCGGGTAGTCGGGCAGCTTGTAGCCCTGGGCCTGCAGTTCCTTGATGGCGGCCTTCAGCTGCGGCATCGAGGCGCTGATGTTCGGCAGCTTGATGATGTTGGCTTCCGGCTTGACGGCCAGCGCGCCCAGTTCGGCCAGGGCGTCGCCCAGCTTCTGGCTTTCTTCAAGATAGTCGGGGAAGACGGCGATGATGCGGCCGGCCAGCGAGATGTCGCGCGTTTCGACGGTGATGCCGGCGGACTTGGCGAAGGCCTGGACGATGGGCAGCAGCGAACGGGTCGCCAGCGCCGGAGCTTCATCGGTAAAGGTATAGATAATCTTCGGAGTAAGAGACATGATCCTTGAATCTGCCCGGCGCCTCGCGCTGGGCGCGGACCTGGGCATGCTGTGCGGCGCTAGCCGGTAGTGTTGTCGAGAGTGGCCAAACATGGCTGCCGCCCGGCCTTTGTCACGGTCAAGTTGCTCGACCGTCCAGGTGGGTGCCGCAGTCACTAGTCGAACATTGTAATACCGTGGCAGGCTCGGAGGACAGCGGCGCGGGCGCCGGGCGTCCATTTGACAAACGGTCGGGCTTGGCGGAAAGTACGTCCCATGAATGCACGCGTCGCCAGCATCTCGCTGATTATTATTTCCATCATTCCCGAAATGGTGGGTTAGCCAGCGACCGCATTCAGTCACAGCCACCCGCCCAGACAGGCGGGTTTTTTGTGTCCGCCGTTCCGGGTAAACACAGAGAACCCGCATGCCAGACACGCCGACCGCCACCGTTTCCTCCGCTTTCTCCTCCGTTTCCGCCGATCTCGCCGCCCCGTCCGGCGCGGGCGGATTCGCCCAGGGCCAGCCCTCGCAGCTGGACTATCTGCGCCAGATCCTGTCCGCCGGCGTCTATGACATCGCCCGCGAAACCGAGCTGGAACCGGCGCGCGGCCTGTCGGCCCGGCTGGGCAACGCGGTGTACCTGAAGCGCGAGGACAACCAGCCGGTGTTCTCGTTCAAGGTGCGCGGCGCCTACAACAAGATGCGCAACACGCCGCAGGCCGCGCTGGACCGGGGCGTGATCACGGCGTCGGCCGGCAACCACGCCCAGGGCGTGGCGATCTCGGCCGCCCGGCTGGGCGTGCGCGCCACCATCGTGGTGCCGCAGACCGCGCCGCAGGTGAAGGTGGACGCGGTGCGCGCCCACGGCGGGCCGACGGTGGAGGTGGTGCTGGCCGGCGATTCCTACAGCGACGCCTACGCCCACGCGCAGACGCTGGCGCGGCGGCAGGAGCTGACCTTCATCCCGGCCTTCGACGATCCCTACGTGATCGCCGGCCAGGGCACGGTGGGCATGGAGATCCTGCGCCAGATGCCGTCGGCGCCCGACGTGGTGTTCGTGCCCATTGGCGGCGGCAGCCTGGCGGCGGGCGTGTCCACCTACGTCAAGGCCGTCAATCCGGCGGTGCGCGTGGTCGGCGTGCAGACCGAGGATTCCTGCGCCATGGCGCAATCGCTGCGCGCGGGCGAGCGGGTGAATCTGGCCGAGGTCGGTCTGTTCTCGGACGGCACCGCCGTCAAGCTGGTGGGCGAGGAAACCTTCCGCCTGTGCCGCGAGTACCTGGACGAGGTGATCCTGGTGGACACCGATGCGGTCTGCGCCGCCATCAAGGACGTGTTCCTGGAAACGCGCAGCGTGCTGGAGCCGGCCGGCGCGCTGGCGCTGGCGGGCCTGAAGCGCTATGTGGAGCGGGAAGGGCTGAGCGGCCGGTCGCTGGTGGCCATCACCTCGGGCGCCAACATGAACTTCGATCGCATGCGCTTCGTGGCCGACCGCGCCGACGTGGGCGAGGCGCGCGAGGCGGCCTTCGCCGTCACGCTGCCGGAAGAGCGCGGCAGCTTCCGCCGCTTCTGCGCCGTGATCGGGCAGCGCAACGTGACCGAGTTCAACTACCGCATCGCCGACGAGCGCCGCGCCCATATCTTCGTCGGCGTGCAGATCGCGCGCCGGGGCGAGGCCGCCGACATCTCGCGGTCCCTGCAGGACGAAGGCTTCGACGTGCGCGATCTGAGCCACGACGAGCTGTCCAAGCAGCACATCCGCTACATGGTCGGCGGCCGCTCGCCGCTGGCGACGGGCGAGCGTCTGTTCCGTTTCGAGTTCCCGGAGCGTCCGGGCGCGTTGATGAAATTCCTGTCGGCCATGGCGCCGAACTGGAACATCAGTCTGTTCCACTACCGCAACCAGGGCGTGGATTTCAGCTCGGCCCTGGTCGGCATCCAGGCGCCGCCGGCGGACGCGACGGCGCTGGACGCTTTCCTGGCGCAACTGGGCTACGCCCATTCCGAGGAAACCGACAACCCGGCCTACCGGCAATTCCTGGCCTGAAAACGGGCGGACCGCCATGGCGTGGCGGTCCGGGTCGCGCGGGGGAGAGGGGGGCGCTAGGCGCGCGAATCGCCCATGCGCGGTTGCTGGCCGGCGCCCGCGGCATGCGGCTGGCGCCACCAGCGCTGGCCCGCGTGCGGCGCGGCGATGTCGATGCGTTCGCCCATCATCGGCGTGGTGACCTGGATGCCGCGCGGCGCGGCCAGCGCCACCACCTGCTGGAACGGATCATCCCAGGCGTGCATCGCCAGATCGAAAGTGCCGTTGTGGATCGGCAGCAGCCAGCGGCCGCGCAGATCCTGGTGGGCCTGCACGGTTTCGGTCGGCTGCATGTGCACGTAGGGCCACTGCGGATCGTAGGCGCCGGTTTCCATCAGGGTCAGGTCAAAGGGACCGAAGCGCCGGCCGATTTCGGCGAAGCCGTCGAAATAGCCGCTGTCGCCGCTGAAGAAGACGCGCAGCTCGTCGTCCTCGATCACCCAGGACGACCACAACGTGCGATTGCTGTCGGCGAGGCTGCGTCCGGAAAAATGCTGGGCCGGCGTGGCCGTCAGGCGCAGGCCGTCGATTTCGACGTCTTGCCACCAATCGAACTGGCGGATCCGGTCCGCCGACACACCCCAGGCGGCCAGGCGGTCGCCCACGCCCAGCGGCGACAGGAAGACCTCGGTCTTGCTCGCCAGCGCCTTGATGGCGCGATGGTCGAGGTGGTCGTAGTGATCGTGCGACAGGATCACGCCGCGTAGCGGCGGCAGCTCGGCCAGGGAAATCGGCGGGGCATGAAAGCGCTTCGGTCCCAGGAACTGCACCGGAGAGGCGCGCTCGCTGAACACCGGATCGGTCAGCCACCAGCCGCCGCGCAGCCTCAGCAGCACCGTCGAATGGCCCAGCCGGTACAGGCTGCGGTCCGGCGCCAGGCGCAGCGCCTCGCGCGTCAGCGGGTGCACGGGCACCGGCGCGGGCGGCGTGGTGTTGGCCGGCTTGTTGAAGAAGAAATCCCACATGATGCGGGCGCTGGACGCCGGCGCCTTGGTGGGCTTGGGCGTGGCGTTGCGGAAGCGGCCGCCGCTGGCTTGTGGCGAGCTGGCGTAGTCGCCGGTGGCGGCACAGGAAAAGGGATTGCGCATCTAGACCATCAACTCCGTATACAGGGCGGGGCGGCGGGCCGGCGGCCTGGGCGGCCGGCGAATCGCCCCGGATTGCCAGAGCTTAAGGGCTGGATTGGGAACGATCCATGCTTTAAAGTCGTTATTTCTTTGTTGATCGTACGGAATCTGTCTTGGATCCTTTGTCAGACGTGCTTTCTCTGCTCAAACCGCAAAGCCAGCTTTACGCGGGTTTCGACGTGGCGGGCGAGTGGTCGTTCGCTTTTCCTGCGCACGACGGCATCAAGTTCGCCGCCGCCCTGCGCGGATCGTGCTGGGGCAGGGTGGCGGGGCAGGACGCGCCGATCCGTTTCGACGAGGGCGACTGCTTCCTGGTGAACCGGGGATGCCGCTTCGTGATGGCGTCGGACCTGGCGCTCGCGCCGGACGACCCCTCCCATCTCTTGGAAGCCGTGGTGCGCGACGGCATCGCCGTCCACAACGGCGGCGGCGAGCAGTTCCTGGTCAGCGGCAAGGTGAACTTCGACAGCCATCACGCGGCGCTGCTGTTCGACGCCTTGCCGCCCCTGATCAAAGTGCCGGGCGCTTCGCCGCAGGCCGCCGTGCTGCGCTGGGCGCTGGAGCAGCTGGCCTCGGAGTTGCGTAGTCCGGGTCCCGGCGGCGCACTGGTATCGACCCATCTGGTCCATCTGATGCTGGTGCAGATCCTGCGCATCCACCTGGGCGCGCTGTCTTGCGGCGCGCCGGCGGGCTGGCTGTCGGCGCTGGCGGATCCCAGGATCGGCGCGGCGCTGGGCGCCATCCACGCCGAACCGGGACGCGGTTGGACGCTGGAGGCGCTGGCCCGCGTCGCCGGCGTGTCGCGCACGGTCTTCGCGCAGCGCTTCAAGGCGCTGGCGGGAACCACGGTGATGAACTACCTGACGCGCTGGCGCATGCACACGGCGGCCGAACGGCTGCGCAGCGGCGACGAGAGCATTTCCGCCATCGCGTTTTCGCTGGGCTATGAATCCGAAAGCGCCTTCAGCACGGCGTTCAAGCGCGCCATGCTGTGCGCGCCGTCGCAGTACCGGCGCGGGGGCGGGGCGCTGCCGCTGACGGTCTGAGGGTGCGCATGTAGCGGCTTGCCGGCGTCCGATGGCGTCATCGCATGTCAGCCGGACGGCCTAGCGCGAAGGATCCAGGCATCGTCCATCAGGCCTAGGGCATGGGTCGGGAACCGCTACCTTTGGCGGCTTTTCGGCGTCCTGGTCCGGCGCCAATAATCGCTTCATCTGGCTTGACCGGGTTGCCGGCCAAGAAAGGGCGATGTCCTGCATGGGGCATCCACTCATGGAGCAGACTCATGGTTGGGACCGAGACGATTCTTGTCACCGGCGGCGCTGGCTTCATCGGTTCGCATACCTGCGTGGAACTGCTGGCGCAAGGCTACCGGGTCGTGGCGTTGGACAGCCTGATCAACAGCCATCCGGAAGCGATCGCGCGCATACGCCGCATCGCCGGCGGCGAGCTGGCCTTCGTGCGCGGCGACGCCTGTTCCCTTGAAACGCTGGAGCAGCTGTTCGACGCGCACCGCATAGACGGCGTCATCCATTTCGCGGCGCACAAGGCCGTGGGCGATTCCGTCCGCACGCCGCTGGCCTACTATCGCAACAATCTGATCAGCCTGCTGAATCTGCTTGAGGTCATGCGGACGCGGCAGGTCAAGACCTTGGTGTTCAGTTCGTCCGCGACGGTGTATGGCGATCCGGCCACGGTGCCGCTGGACGAGACCGCGCCGCTTTCGGCAACCAACCCCTATGCGCAGACCAAGCTTGCCGGCGAGCGGATCCTGGCCGATCTGGCCGCATCCGACCCGGCCTGGCGCATTGCCACGCTACGGTATTTCAATCCGGTGGGGGCGCACGAGAGCGGCCTGATCGGTGAAGACCCGTCGGGCATTCCCAACAACCTGATGCCTTTCGTGGCCCGCGTGGCGTCGGGACGCCTGCCCTTGCTGCGCGTGTTCGGGCGCGACTGGCCGACGCCGGACGGCACCGGCGTGCGCGATTACGTCCATGTGGTCGATCTGGCGCGCGGTCATATCGCGGCGCTGGCGGCCCTCAAGCGCGGGCAGGGCGGCTTCACGGTCAACCTGGGCACCGGACGCGGGTACAGCGTGCTGGAGGTCATCGCCGCGTTCGAGCGCGCCAGCGGCCGGCAGGTGCCCTATGAATTCACGGAGCGCCGTTCCGGCGATGTGGCGGTCTACTATGCCGCGACCGGACTGGCCCGCGCCTTGCTGGGCTGGGAGGCCAGTCTTGATCTTGACCGCATGTGCCAGGATGCCTGGCGCTGGCAGAGCCGCAATCCGGCGGGCTATCGGTCCGCGTAGCCCAGCCGGGACGCGAGCCGGGCGCTCATCTCAAGCGTTGGCGTCCGCCAGCAGCGGCCGCGCGGCCAGCGCGCCGCGAAACGATTCCAGCAGCACGCGCTTGTTCTCGCGGCTGCGGTAGGCGTGCTCGCGCATCAGGTTCTCGGCGCGCACCGCCTCGCGCCGGGTGATGGCGCGCAGCAGGTCTTCGTGGTCGGCCTGGGCGCGCAGCACGAAGGGCGTTTCCAGCAATGAGGGGGTGGACGGCAGCGTCAGCGCGGCCGGGCCGGCCAGCGGCGTCTTGTTGTTGTGTTCCAGCGCCGACAGCAGCGCGCGGTTGCCGGCGGCCTCGCACAGGATTTCGTGAAAGCGCCGGTTGATCTGGCCCCATGCGCGCGCGTCCACCGTGGTGTTCGGATCCAGCCGCGCCGGCGCCAGCAGCTGGCGGCCTTCTTCCACCGCCTGCTCCAACTGCGCCAGCACCTCGGGCGGGGCGCCGCGCTCGGCCAGCAGCCGCGCGGCCATGCCTTCCAGCACGCCGCGCACGTCCACCGCGTCGCCGATCTCGTCCACCGTGAAGGCGCGCACGCGAAAGCCGCGCGACGGCAGCCGTTCCAGCAGGCCTTCCTTTTCCAGCTCGGTCAGCGCGATGCGCAGCGGCGTGCGCGATACGCCCAGCCGCGCCGAGAACTGCAGCTCCACCACGCGCTCGCCGGGCTGCAGGGCGCCGGACAGCACCATGTCGCGGAGTTCGGAAATGACTTTGTCGATCTGTGCGGCCATGCGGCAAGGTCCTGGGGTGGTCGGGGAAGGATTCAGTGTACCCGCGAAATTGCATGCAATCTGTCGATAAATATCTGATCTGCCCTTGCGATTTCTCAAAATTGCATGCAATAATTTATAAAAACAACGGATAGGCGTCAGAAAAAGCCAGGATTGCATGCAAAACCGGGTGCGGATGCATGCCTTCAGTCCGAACCGACAGGAGACAAGATGAAGCTGATGAGCTTCGAGCAGAGGGGCCGCCAGGTCTGGGGCGTGGTGCGCGGCGAGGAGGTCGTGGACCTGTCCGGCGTGTGGCCCGACTTGCGGACCGCGCTGGAGGACGGCGCCGGACGCATCGCCCGGGAGGCCGACCGCGCCGGCATGCCCTGTACGCCCCTGGCGGGCCTGCAATGGCTGCCGCCCGTGCCCAACCCGCGCAAGATTCTGTGCGTGGGCCTGAACTACGGCCGCCACGTGCTGGAGGCCGGCCGCGAGCTGCCGGCGCATCCCTCGCTGTTCATCCGCTACGCCGACAGCTTCGTCGGCCAAGGCCAGGACATGTGGAAGCCGCGCGCCTCCGATCGTTACGACTATGAAGGCGAGCTGGCCGTGGTCATCGGCCGGGCAGGGCGCCACATCGCGGCGCGCGATGCGTTGTCTCATGTGGCCGGCTACACCTGCATGGCCGAGAACTCGGTGCGTGACTTCCAGAAGCACAACGCCCAGGTCACGCCCGGCAAGAACTTCGAGCGCAGCGGCGCGCTGGGCCCCTGGCTGGTCACCGCCGACGAGATCGGCGACCCGGCGCGGCTGCGGGTGATGACGCGGCTGAACGGCGAGACCCTGCAACAGGGCGAGGTCTCGGACCTGATTTTTCCCATCGCCGAGCTGATCGCCTACATCAGCGCCTTCACCCCCTTGTCGCCGGGCGACGTGATCGCCACCGGCACGCCGGAGGGCGTGGGCTCTAGCCGCAAGCCGCCGCGCTTCATGGCGGCAGGCGACACGCTGGAAGTGGACATTCCAGGCGTGGGCACGCTGGTCAACCGGGTGGCGGACGAGCCCGCCCCGGCACATCAAGAACAAGGAGATGCGCATGGCTGATGCGCTGCTGTACCTGACGGAACGCGACGTGGTCTCGGTGCTGGACATGCGCCGCGCCATCGACGCGCTGCACGGCATGCTGGTGGCCCAGGGCCGCGACGAGGCCCGCAACCTGCCCAAGGCGCTGGCGACCTGGGGCGATGGCAGTTCCATGCACGCGCTGGGTTCGGTGCAGACGGGCGAGGGCGGCTACGCCGGCTTCAAGACCTGGGTCCATACCAAGGCCGGCGGCGGCTCGGTGTTCAGCCTATTCGACGCCCGCACCGGATTCCTGCGCGCGGTGATCGAGGCGCGCGCGCTGGGCATGCTGCGCACCGCCGCGATCAGCGGCGTGGCCACGCGCGCCCTGGCGCCGCAGGACGCCAGCCGCGCCGCGCTGATCGGCACCGGGCCGCAGGCGGTGACGCAGCTGGCGGCGCTGGCCGAGGTGAGCGAGCTGCGCCGGGTGCGCGTCTACAGCCCCACGGCAGAAAAGCGCCGCGCCTTCGTGGGGGCGGCCTCGGCCCGCTATGCCTTCGAGATCGAGGAATCCCCCACGCTGGCGCACGCGCTGGCCGATGCCGAGATCGTGACCCTGATCACGCGCGCCGTCGAACCCTTCGTGGACGCGGCCCAGCTGGCCGACTGCCGCCATCTGAACGCGGTGGGCGCGATCCTGCCGGCCAAGGCCGAGTTCGCGCAGGACGTGTTCGAACGCGCCGACCGCGTGGTGGTCGACGACCTGGAGAACGCCAGGCGCGGCTCGCGCGAGCTGCGCGAGCGCTACGGCGTCGATGCGCCGTCCTGGCCCGGCGTGTCGCGGCTGAGCGACGTGCTGGCGGCCGGCGAAACGCGCGCCCCGGATGCGCGGCTGACGCTGTTCAAGGGCATGGGCATGGGCCTGTCCGACCTGGCGATGGCCACGGTGGTGTACGAGCAGGCGCTGGCGCGCGGCCTGGGCGTGGCGCTGCCGCCGCAGACCCGCGAGAACCTGCTGCTGGCGCAGGGCTGACACCAACATTCAATGAGACAGCCGGCGCGAGCGCCGGCGGCAAGAGGAGACAAGCATGTTCATCGACGTCAGCGGGGCCGCGCCCCGCGAACAGGACAAGTGGCCGTCCATCGTGATCCCCAAGGAGGCGATCGATCTGGAAATCGCCCGCCTGATCGACGCGCCCAAGCCGGACAACGGCCGCCGCGCCTCCCTCATCGTGCATCCGAACGCGCGCGCGCCCGGCCTGGGCCTGGCGCCGGGAACCGACGTGACCATCAACGTGGTCAACCCCGGCGAGTGCACCTGGAACCTGCGCAAGAACTCCAACATGCTGGAGATCTGCATCAGCGGCGAGGGCGTGGCCACCGTGGCGGGCCGCGATATCCGCGCCGGCCGGTGGGACGTCTGGAACACGCCCGCCATGCAGGTGCATTCCTACCGCAACGAAGGCAAGGAACCGTGGGTGCGCCTGTCGTACTCCAACGCGCCGCTGCTGGAAAAGCTGGAGATCCACTACGTCGAGGAATTCGAGGGCGACGTGCCGCCGGCCGACGCCAACACCAAGCCGGTGCCGGCCCGCGCCCCGGGCGCCGCGCGCTCGCGCGACCTGGCGCTGCGCGAGCAGATCACGCCGGAAGGCGCCTGGCTGATGGGCTATGAATGGCTGATCGATATCGATGTGCTGGAATCCAAGGCGCTGCACTGGCCCTGGGCCGAGGTCTCGCGCCACCTGCCGACGGTGGAGGACATCGCGCGCGGCTACAACGGCCGACGCCTGTTCGTGCTCTACAACCCCGCCACCGAGCGGCGCATCGGCACCACGCACAGCTTCTTCGCCACCATTTCGTCCTCGCCGCCGGACAACCACCACGTGCCGCATCGCCACAGCTCGTCGGCCATCAACTACTACCTGCGCGGCAACGGCTACAGCAAGGTCAGCGGCGAACGGCTGGACTGGAAGGCCGGCGACCTGATCCTGTCGGCGCCGGGCTGGGCCATGCACTCGCACCATTCCGGCACCGAGACCACGTCCGCGCTGACCGTGCAGGACCATCCGCTGCAGATCGCCATGGAATCGCTGATCTGGCAGGAGCGCATGCAGGAGCCCATCCTGGCGCTGGGCAGCCAGAGCGGCTTCGAGAGCAACCGCGCGCAGCTGGCCGCCGCGTCCTGAGCGCCGCCGCGCCGACACCGACATGAACCCTGGATCCGACATGACCCTGACCGAGCTTTCCGACGCCCCGGCGCTGCGCGCGCGCCTGCGGGATTTCTATGAAGACTACGCCCACTGCCTGGACGAGGACCGGCTGGAGCAATGGCCCGACTTCTTCACCGAGGACTGCCATTACCGCGTGCTCTCGCGCGAGAACCACGACGCCGGCCTGCCGCTGGGGCTGATCTATTGCATGAACAAGAACATGGTGCGCGACCGGGTCACCGCGCTGCGCGAGACCACTATGTTCGAGCCGCGCGCGCTGCGCCATTTCATCAGCGGCGTGCGCGTGACCGAGGTCGATGGCGACCGCATCGTCGCGCAGGCCAATTTCGCGGTGATGGAGTCGCTGTCCGACCGCGAGCCCACGCTGAACATGGTCGGCCGCTACCTGGACGAGCTGCGCGTGACGCCGCAGGGGCTGGCGTTCAGCCGCCGCGACTGCGTCTACGACAACTACCGCGTGCGCACCTCGCTCATCGTCCCCATCTGAATCCGCCGCAAGGAAATCCGTCATGACCTGTCCCGACGCCGCCACGCGGCAAGAAGCGCCCGCCGCGGCCCCCGTCCATATCGAGCGCCGCTGGCCCAAGGAAGGCTATACGCGCATCCCCAACTGGGTCTACACCGATCCGGCCATCTTCCAGAAGGAGATGGACGTGTTCTTCGGCGGCAAGACCTGGAACTACGTGGGCCTGGAATGCGAA
>MCND01000476.1_pt1 | contig 11489 bp, 11 predicted proteins | sample 778211 | NCBI WGS metagenome assembly MCND01 (sample SAMN04296812, study PRJNA304217) | bioreactor metagenome | isolation source: activated sludge enriched with benzalkonium chloride | place: Turkey: Istanbul urban wastewater treatment plant
AACGCGAAGCCGGTGGACGACAATGTCGTCGACGCCGACTTCAAGGAAGTCAAGCGCGACCACTGATGGCCAGGCTCTGACCTGCCCAGCGCCGCCCGGTAGCCGGATTTTCCGCCTACCGGGCGGACTCATTCTGTAGCACTGAAAAGAAGGCTCGCTTCCGGGCCCACCGATCATGGCAAAACGTGACTATTACGAAGTCCTGGGCGTGGCGAAGAACGCCTCGGACGACGAACTGAAGAAGGCCTATCGTAAGCTGGCCATGAAGTACCATCCGGACCGCAATCCGGATAGCAAGGAAGCCGAAGAGAAATTCAAGGAAGCCAAAGAGGCCTATGAAGTCCTGGGCGACGAGCAGAAGCGCGCCGCCTACGACCGCTATGGCCACGCCGGCGTCGATCCCAATGCCGCGGGCATGGGCGGCGGCATGGGCGGCGGCTTCGCCGATGCGTTCGGCGACATCTTCGGCGAGATCTTCGGCGGCGGCGGCGGCGGTCGTCGCGGCGGCGGCCCGCAGGTCTACCGCGGCGCCGACCTGAAGTACGCGCTGGAAATCACGCTGGAGCAGGCCGCAGCCGGCTTCGACACCGAGATCCGCGTGCCCAGCTGGGAAAACTGCGACACCTGCAAGGGCTCGGGCGCCAAGCCCGGCACCTCGCCCAAGACCTGCCGCACCTGCGGCGGCTCGGGCGCGGTCGCATGCAGCAGGGTTTCTTCAGCGTGCAGCAGACCTGCCCGACCTGCCACGGCAACGGCAAGGAAATCACCGATCCCTGCCAGGCTTGCGATGGCGTGGGCCGCATCCGCCGCAACAAGACCCTGCAGGTCAAGATTCCGGCCGGCATCGACGACGGCATGCGCATCCGCTCCAGCGGCAATGGCGAGCCGGGCATCAATGGCGGTCCTCCGGGCGACCTGTATGTGGAAATCCACATCAAGAAGCACCAGATCTTCCAGCGCGACGGCGACGACCTGCATTGCGAGCTGACCATCCCGTTCACCACGGCGGCGCTGGGCGGCGAGCTGCAAGTGCCGACGCTGGGCGGCAAGGCCGAGATCTCGATCCCCGAAGGCACGCAGTCCGGCAAGACCTTCCGCCTGCGCGGCAAGGGCATCCGCGGCGTGCGCGGCAGCTATCCGGGCGACCTGTACTGCCACGTGGTGGTCGAGACGCCGGTGCGCCTGAGCGACGAGCAGAAGAACATCCTGCGCCAGTTCGAGGCCTCGCTGAACGACGGCGGCGACCGCCATTCGCCGCAAAGCAAGTCCTGGACCGACCGGGTGAAGGAATTCTTCAGCTGAATCGCCGGATAGGGCGCCAATCTGGCGCCCCGGCTTGCGTATCCCCGCAAGGGCGTCATGCCTTGCGGGGATTTTTCATCGCAGGGCCGCCTCCAAGATGAAATGCCCCCTTTAGGGGCAGCTGGCGCCCGCAGGGCGCGCGGCCTTGGCGGCCTATTTCGACGGGCAAAAAAAACCGCGGCATCTCTGCCGCGGCTGCACTGCATCCGCTTGTCGTAGCTGAAAAAACCGGCCCCGGACCATGATGCCGTCCGAGGCCGGCCGGGCTACAGCAAGCAGCTCACCGGATGGCCGGTTCAGCGCACGATCGGCGGGTATTCCAGCTCGCCGAAGGTGTACTGGCCGCTGGCCTTGGCCTGCGCCAGTTCGGCCTGCACGTCGGCGCGCGACTTCGCGGCCTTGGCCGCGGGGGCGGCGGCGACGGGCGGGTATTGCAGTTCGCCAAAGGTGTATTGGCCGTTGATCTTGGCTTGTTGCAGCTCATCGCTCACTTGCTGCGAGCTCAGGCTGGTTGCCTGGGGCAGGGCGGGCGGATAGTCCAGCTCGCCGAACGTGTACTGGCCGCTGGCCTTGGCTTGTTGCAGTTCGGTGGCGACCTGGGCGCTGCTCTTGGCTTGCGACAGATCGGCGGCTTGGGCGCCGGCGCCGACCAGGGCCAGCGAAATCAGCAGGGTGGTAGTCAGGGTTTTCATGGTAGACCTCCGTGTCTTGGATTTAGGGTGCGAATCCGGCGGGTCTCCGTCGTGGTTCGTCATGTGTTCCCGATGACTGAATTCTCCGCGTTATTCCACCTGGGATAAACCCGCATTCGTTGAAAACATCTTTCCAAATAACCGAGTAATAAATTTCTTTCTTATGAATTGCCCCACAGGTGGAAGGGAGAATGCCTTCGGGGCGGCTTGGCCGGCCGTGGGAGATCCGGCTGGGGGCGGAGGCACCTGCGTGGGGTAGCGGCATGCGCAGCTCCGTGCGGGCAGGCAGGGCGGCGCATCATGACGGCGCGCCAAAAGAAAAGCCCCTGCCGAGGCAGGGGCTGGATGGGCAGCAGCGGGGCGGGCGAGGCCGCGCCTGTTAGGCGTCAGGGCGCCGCTTTTTTCTTGAAGTCGCCGGCGACGGCGGTGCTGAAGGCGTCCGGGCGCAGATACTTGCGCATGGCCGCGTTCACCACGTCGGGCGTCAGCGCGGAGATCTTCTTGTCCATGTCGGCCGACCAGGCGAAGGTGCGTCCGCGCTCCAGGTAGTCCAGCCACACGCCGGCCACCACGTCATCCTGCGCGCGGGCGAGGTTGCGGTAGTTCAGCAGAGCGGTGATGCCGTCGGAGATCTCCTTGTCCGAGAAGCCGTCCTTCAGTACGCGGGCCAGTTCCTCGCCCACGGCCTTTTCCAGGCGCTCGCGGTTCTGCGGCGCATAGATGGCGTAGATGCTCCACGAGGCGTTCGGCTCGAATGCCGACACCGACAGCGAGCTGCGCACGTTGTAGGACAGCCCTTCGGTTTCGCGCACGCGGTTCCACAGGCGCGAGGTTTCCGAGGCGCCGAACAGGTAGTTGGCCAGGTACAGCGCCGCATAGTCGGCGTCGCTGTCCTGCAGCTTCAGCGGCATGCGCGACAGGTAGAAGGCGTTGGCCTTGTCGGGCGTCTCGATATCGAAGCGCTGCGCGGCGATCTCGCGGTACGGATTGGCCACGCGCTCATAGGCGGGCGCGCGTTTCCAGCCGGCCAGGCCGGCCTTGATGGCCTTCTCGATGGCCTCGGGCTGGAAGTCGCCCACGGCCGAGTACTCGATGTTGCCGGCGCCGTAGAACCTGGCGTGGAATTTCGCCAGGGCGTCGCGGTTCAGGCCGCGGGCGCTGGCCAGCGCTTCGTCGAAGGTCGGCACGTAACGCAGGTCATCGGCGGGCCACGGATTGTCCTGGCGGGCCAGGGCGCGCGAGGCCAGCGCCGAGGGCTCGGTCATGGCGTTGCGGATCGAGGTTTCGAGCTGGCGCTGGTACTCCTCCAACTGGTCCTTCGGGAAGTTGGCGTTGCGGACGATGTCCAGCGCCAGCGTGGTCAGCTCGGGCAGGTTCTCGCCCTTGGTGGACATGGCGATGCGCAGCGTGGTGCCCGAGCCCGAGAAGCCCAGCTCGGCCTGCAACTTGTCCAGGCGATCCTGGATGTCCTGGCGCGAGAGCTTGGCCGTGCCGCGGTTGAGCTGGTCAGCCACGGCGGCGGCATTGACGCGCTGGCCGCGCAGGTCCTGCGCGGTGCCGAACTGGATCTGCATCTGTGCCTGCACGCGGTTGCCGCGCGTGGCCTTGGGCAACAGCGCCAGCTGCACGGGGCCGTTGGGCAGGTCCAGCTTCTTGCGCAGCGTCAGCTTGTCGATGTTGGCGGGCGAGGGGTCGAAGGCCGACGCGCTCTTGAAGTCCGGGTCGCCCTTGTAGTCCTTGAACACCTCGCTCAGGTCCACGCGCTGCGCCTGCGGCGCGCGCTGCGGTTTTTCGGTGGGCAGGTAGCGGCCCTCGATGCGGTTGCTCTGCACCAGGTAGGACGTGGCCGCCTTCTGCACGTCGCCCAGCGTGGCCTTGCGGGCGCGGTCGCGCTGCAGGAAGAACAGGCGCCAATCGCCGGCGGCGATGGCTTCGGACAGCGCCACGCCGACCTGCTCGGGATCGCTGTACACCTGCTCCCACGAGGTCAGCCACTTGCTGCGCGCGCGTTCCAGTTCCTGCGCGGTGAAGGGCTTCTTGTCCAGCGTTTCGAGCGTGCCGGTCAGCGTCTTGAGCGCCGCGTCCACGTTCTTGCCCGGCGACAGCTGCGCGCCGAACATGGCCAGGCCGGGATCGAGCTGCTCCATGGTGAAGCCGAACACGCCCGAGGCCATCTTGGTGGGCACCAGCGCGTGGTACAGGCGGCCGGAAGGCGTATCGGCCAGGATGGTGGCGGCCAGGTCCAGCGGCACGAAGTCGGCGCTGCCGGCGGCGGGGATGTGATACATGGCCGCGACCAGCGGCGTGCCGCCCGCGCGGCGCAGCGTCACCGAGCGTTCGCCGTCCTGCACCGGTTCCACCGTGTACTCGCGCGGTAGCGCGCGTTCGGGCTTGGGCAGCTTGCCCAGCGTTTCCTCGATGTCGGCGAGCGTGGCCTGCGGGTCGAACTTGCCGGCCACGATCAGCACGGCGTTGTCGGGCTGGTAGTACTGATGATAGAAGGCGCGCAGCTGGCCGATGTCGACGTTTTCCACGTCGGAGCGCGCGCCGATGGTGTTCTTGCCGTAGCTGTGCCACTGGAACGCGGCCGCCTGCATCTTCTGCATCAGGATGCGGGACGGGCTGTTCTCGCCGCTTTCCATTTCGTTGCGGACCACGGTCATTTCCGAGTCCAGGTCTTCCTTGGCGATCAGCGAATTGACCATGGCGTCAGCCTGCCAGCCCAGGTACCACTTGAGCGTCTCGGGGTTGGCGGCGAAGCTGGCGAAGTAGTTGGTGCGGTCGCCAGAGGTCGAGCCGTTGGCCTGCAGGCCGCGGCGCGAGAATTCGCCCATCGCGTTGCGCGTGGTGGACGTGCCCTTGAACAGCATGTGCTCCAGCAGGTGGGCCATGCCGGTCTGGCCGTAGTTCTCGTTGCGCGAGCCGACCAGGTAGGTCATGTTGACCGTGGTGGACGGCTTGGACTCGTCCGGCACCAGCAGCACCCGCAGGCCGTTGCCAAGGCGGTACTCGGTGATGCCTTCGATCGAGGCGGCCTCCGTGACGCCTGCCGGCAGGCTGGCGGCGCCGGCCTGGAAGGCCAGGAAGGAGGTAAACAGCAGCGTGCCCAATGGGCGCGGCAGCTTCGACAGGGACAGGCGCATGGCGAATCATTCCTTGGTCATGGCAGAATCCGTTGGAGTGTATACGGTGTGATAGGTTCAGGCTGTTCCGGGCCGCGCACCCAAGGAATTCCGCATGTCCCTGTCTATGGAAATCGAAACGCCGCGTCTGCTGCTGCGGCAATGGCGCGCCGCCGACCGCCGGCCTTTCGCCGAGCTGAACGCCGATCCGCAAGTCACTGAATTCCTGGTGCCACTGGACGCCGCGCAGAGCGATGCGCTGGCGGACCGGCTGGCGGCCGAAATCGATGAGCATGGCTGGGGCGTCTGGGCGGTCGAAGCGCCAGGCGTGGCGCCGTTTATTGGTTTCGTCGGCATCCGGCCGCTGTCGTCCGCACTGCCTTTCGCGCCTGGCATCGAGATCGCCTGGCGGCTGGCGCGCCCATACTGGGGGCGTGGCTATGCGGCCGAGGCCGCGCGGGCCGCGCTGAGGGTGGGCTTCGAGCAGTTGCGCGCGCCCGAGATCGTCGCGTTCACGGTGGTGGAAAACCGGCGCTCGCGGGCGGTGATGGCGAAGCTGGGCATGCGCGAGGATCCCGTCCCGTTCCGGCATCCCGCCTTGGCCGAGGACCATACGCTCAGCCTGCATGTGCTGTATCGGCTGCGTCAGCAGGACTGGCGCGCGGCGTCCGATCGCGATGGTGATGGGGACCGCTGCACGCCGGTCGCGGCCGCATAACGGCCCGCGCGGCACGCGGTCATGCCGTGTTGCGACGCAACAAGCAGGCGCGGTGCGGTGGATTTGAAGACCGCCCGGTCACGGGTGTAAGCTGTCCGCACCGTATCACCTGTTGCAGACGGGGTGCGCGACAGCCGCTTAGCAGGTTTCCCGTCCAACGCCAGACGCCGCTGGTTCATCGCGGCGCCGGTGCTTGTGTTCGCGCCTTCGCCGCCGGCATCCTGCCGGCGCATCTTTCGGAGGAACGACCCATGCTGACCGAGATCGTCACGCGTGCCTTGTCCCAACTGACCGGCCGGCCCATGAGCGGCGAGCTGATCAAAGGACAGTTTCAATACGCCTATGCCAGCGACGACGGCCAATTCGTAGCCATACTCACCCACGACATGACGACCTACGTGGTCGACCTGAGCGCGCGCCGCTACTTCGCCGAATGCGGCGGCTCGCCCAGGGGATTCGCCGGCCATGTGCTGGAAATGGAGGGATCGGCCGCGCGCCGGCATCCCTGGCCCGCCGCCAACGACCTGTTCGACCTGGACATGGACGCGGACGAACTGGCCTGGCGCAATTGTCCGGGCCTGCGCTGCGCTGGCGCGGCGGGAGGATCAGTGGAGAGCCGCGCCGCCTGACAGAGTGGCCAGAAGCGGCAGCATCTGCTTGAACCGGCGTCTCGCGCCGGTTTTTTTTCGCGCCGCGCTGGCGTCGCGATGCGTGGGCCATCGCTACAATCAGCGCATGAACCCGTCCGCCGAATTCCCCGCGCCCGAGGGCGCCACGCTGGTCGACTGCACGCTCGAGCGCCATGCCGACCAGATCCTCGCCATTTTCAACGATGCCATCGCCACGTCCACCGCGCTGTACGACTACAAGCCTCGGCCGCGCGAGTCCATGGATACCTGGTTCCAGACCAAGCAGAAGGGCGGATTTCCGGTGATCGGCTTCGAGAACGCGGCGGGCGAGCTGATGGGCTTCGCCAGCTACGGCACGTTCCGCGCCTGGCCCGCGTACAAGTATTCGGTGGAGCACTCGGTCTATGTGGACGGCCGCCATCGCGGACTGGGATTGGGCGAGGCGCTGATGCGCGCGCTGATCGCCCGCGCGCGCGAGCGCGACGTGCATGTGCTGGTCGGCGGCATCGACGCGGCCAACCAGGGGAGCATCCGCCTGCACGAAAAGCTGGGCTTCAAGCACGCGGGCACGCTGCGCGAGGCGGGCTTCAAGTTCGGCCGCTGGCTGGATCTGGCGTTCTATCAGTTGACGCTGGATACGCCCGCGAACCCGGTCGACGGCTGAAGGGTTGACCCGCCCGGACGCGCGGCGCGGGCGGACTACTTCGACAGGACGCGCATGGCCTGTTCCAGGCCGGCGACGGTCACGGGGTACATGCGGTCCTGCATGATGTCGCGCAGCAGCGCGATGGATTGGCGGTATTGCCAGGACGCGGTCGGCTCCGGATTGAGCCACACCGACTTGGGCCAGGCGTCCAGCAGCCGCCGCAGCCACAGCGCGCCGGGCTCGGCGTTGTAGTGCTCGACCGAGCCGCCCGGCTGCAGGATCTCGTATGGGCTCATGGTGGCGTCGCCGACGATGATGAGCCGCCAGTCCGGGTTGTACTTGCGCAGCACGTCCCAGGTGTCGAAGCGCTCGTTGTTGCGGCGCCGGTTGCTCTGCCACAGGCTTTCGTACGGGCAGTTGTGGAAGTAGTAGACGTCCAGGTTGCGGAACTCGCTGCGCGCGGCGGAAAACAGTTCCTCCACGCGTGTGATGTGGTCGTCCATGCTGCCGCCCACGTCCAGCAGCATCAGCACCTTCACAGTGTTGTGGCGTTCCGGCACCATGCGCAGGTCCAGGTGGCCGGCGTTGCGCGCGGTGCTGGCGATGGTGTCGTCCAGGTCCAGCTCCAGCTCGGCGCCTTCGCGCGCGAAGCGCCGCAGCCGGCGCAGCGCCACCTTGAAGTTGCGGGTGCCGAGTTCGACCTGGTCGTCGTAGTCGCGGAACTGGCGCATGTCCCAGACTTTGACCGCGCTGCGGTTGCCGGCCGAGTCGCCGCCCACGCGGATGCCCTCGGGATGGTAGCCGCCATTGCCGAACGGCGAGGTGCCGCCCGTGCCGATCCACTTGTTGCCGCCGGCGTGGCGTTCCTTCTGTTCTTCGAGCCGCTGCTTGAACAGCTCCATCAGCTTGTCCCAGCCGTGTTTCTGGATGGCGGCCTTTTCCTCTGGCGTCAGGCTCTTTTCGAACTGTTTGATCAGCCAGTCCGCCGGCACTTCGCGGCCTTCGGGCAGCGCGGCCGCGATGCCCTTGTAGTACGCGCCGAAGGCCTTGTCGTAGCGGTCGTACAGCGATTCATCCTTCACCAGCGTGGCGCGTGCCAGAAAGTAGAAATCGTCCAGCGTCGGCGGCATCAGGTCCTGGCGCAGCGCGTTCACCAGCGTCAGGTACTCGTTGACCGAGACCGGCAGCTTGTGCGCCCGCAGGTGGTAGAAGAAATCGATCAGCATGGCGGGGCCGGCGCAAGGCTTAGCGGCGTTGTCCGCGGGTCATGGCGGCCAGGCGGTCGAGCAGGTGCATGTCCTGCTCGTTCTTGAGCAGCGCGCCGGCCATCAGCGGTACGGCCGCGGCGGCGTGCGCGTCGATCTCGGCGGCGGTGGCGTCTTCGGCCAGCAGCAGGCGCAGCCAGTCCAGCAGCTCGGACGTCGACGGCTTTTTCTTCAGGCCCGGCGCCTCGCGCAGCGCGAAGAAATTGTCCAGCGCGGCGCGCAGCACGTCCTGCTTCAGTTCGGGGAAATGCACGGCCACGATCTCGCGCATGGTTTCGCGGTCGGGGAAGCGGATGTAATGGAAGAAGCACCGGCGCAGGAACGCGTCAGGCAGGTCCTTCTCGTTGTTCGACGTGATGATCACCAGCGGGCGGTGGCGCGCGGCGATGGTCTGGCGCGTTTCGTACACATGGAATTCCATGCGGTCCAGCTCGCGCAGCAGGTCGTTGGGGAATTCGATGTCGGCCTTGTCGATCTCGTCGATCAGCACCACCACGGGCTCCGGCGCTTCGAAGGCCTGCCACAGCGTGCCCTGCACGATGTAGTTGCGGATGTCGCGGACCTTCTCGTCGCCGAGCTGCGAGTCGCGCAGGCGCGACACCGCGTCGTACTCATACAGGCCCTGGTGCGCCTTGGTGGTGGACTTCACGTGCCATTGCAGCAGCGGCCGGCCCAGCGCGCGGGCCACTTCCTCGGCCAGCATGGTCTTGCCGGTGCCGGGCTCGCCCTTGATCAGCAGCGGGCGCTGCAGGGTCAGCGCGGCGTTGATCGCCAGCTTGAGATCGTCGGTGGCGACGTAGGTATCGGTGCCCTCGAAGCGCGCGGGCGTTGCGGATTGAGCTGCGGACATGGGGTTTTGCCGGATGGGATTGACGGGGATCAATACGCTTTCAAAGGTATTCATTCATGGCAATTATCGTACAATCGGGCAGTTTTGCAGCCGGGTTCGCCCCGCGAAGTGTTTGCCCTGTCCCTAGCCATATCAAGAAGAGTCATTCCAATGAAGTTGCGAACCTCTCTGAAGTGCACGGTTTCCGTGTTGGCCGCGATGGCATCCTGTGCGATCGCCGGTCAGGCAGTCGCTGCCGACGCAGCCCCGGTCGGCAATATCCAGAACGCCCGCGATAAAGTCTCCATGTGCATCGGTTGCCATGGCATTGAAGGCTACAAGGCGACGTTCCCCGAGCTGTACCACGTACCCAAGATTGCTGGCCAGAACGCCAAGTACATCGAAACGGCCCTCAACGAGTACAAGAAAGGCGCGCGCAGCCATCCCACGATGGACGCCGTCGCCGGCAGCCTGTCCGACCAGGACATCGCCGACCTCGCCGCTTACTACTCGAATCTCAAATAAGAGGGGGCCACACCATGAATCGCACCATGCTTGCCCTCGCGGGCGCAACCCTGGCCATGGCGGGCGCCGCCGCCCAGGCGCAAGACCTTGCGGCCGGCAAGGCCGTGTTCGACAAGTTCAACTGCGCGTCCTGCCACGGCGCCGACGCCAAGAGCGCGGTGGATCCGGCCTATCCGACGCTGGCTGGCCAGCACGCCGACTACCTGGTCCATGCGCTGAAGGCCTACAAGCGCGGCGCCTCGGGCAGCGCGGCCACGGCCAATGTGCGCAAGAATCCCATCATGGGCGCGTTCGCCGCCCAGCTTTCCGACCAGGACATCAACAACGTCGCCGCCTGGCTCTCGTCCCAGCCCAGCGATCTGGGCGTGCGGAAATAGGTCCACCCCCGAAGCGCTGCGCGCTTCCCCCTCTAGGGGGCATGCCTACGGACCGGCGGAGCCGGATCCGTGGCATCGCGCTCTTGGGGCGTCTGCGTTTTGCGGGGGCGCTGTGCTGTGGCTACACGATTGGTCTTGCGTTGCCTTGAGAGGGTGGCCTTGCCATGTTGGGGCATCGGACCCCGTTCGTGGGGTGTGAGCAGGCGTCGGATTGCAACGCCCGTTGCGTTGGCTGTTTGCGCCGGGCTTCAGCGTTCGGCGCGCTGGCGGATCAGTTCCACGTAGCTGTCGCTGTCCAGCGGCTTGCCCAGCCGTTGCGCTTCCCAGACCACCTGGCCCAGGCATTCCATGATTTCGTGGGCGGCGTGGTGGGCGTCGCTGCGCGAGACCAGCTTCTGATAGGCGCGGCGGATGCCGGGCGGGTGGTCGATGGACAGCTGCTCGGCGATGGCCAGGTGCATCGACAGGTGCAGGAACGGGTTGGTGCGCCCCTTTTCCACCGCGTATTCGGCCGTCATGGCTTCCGGGCTTTCCAGGTCGCCATGGTATTCGGGGTGCTCGATGATCCAGTCCAGGGCCATGATCTCGAGAGGCGTCAGCACCTCGGACGCGCGGTGCTTGCGCCAGGTTTCGATGAAGAATTCGCGGACTTGGTCGCGTGATGGGTTGAACATCTGCAAAAGTGAATTGGCGATAGATGTCCACATTTTAGCGCTCGCGGCCGGGCGGGCCCCGCCGGGCGGGCCATTGCGATATAGAATGGGTTGCCATCCGCTTGCCTCGTGCGTCCAGCGGGCCGCCGCGCCCGGCCGGGAAGCACGACGGGCGTCGCGGCGCGCGCGCAGAATAATCACCCGGAGCAAATGGAGCATTCATGTCCTATCAACATATCAAGGTTCCCGCCGGCGGCCAGAAGATCACGGTCAATGCCGATTTCTCGCTGAATGTGCCTGAGCAGCCCATCGTGCCTTTCATCGAAGGCGATGGCACTGGCGCCGACATCACGCCGGTGATGATCAAGGTCGTCGACGCCGCCGTGCAGAAGGCCTACGGCGGCAAGCGCAAGATCCACTGGATGGAAGTCTATGCGGGCGAAAAGGCCACCAAGGTCTATGGTCCCGACGTCTGGCTGCCCGAGGAAACGCTGGACGTGGTCAAGGACTACGTGGTCTCCATCAAGGGGCCGCTGACCACGCCGGTGGGCGGCGGCATCCGTTCGCTCAACGTGGCCCTGCGCCAGCAGCTGGACCTGTATGTGTGCCTGCGCCCGGTGCGCTACTTCAAGGGCGTGCCCTCGCCGGTGCGCGAACCCGAAAAGACCGACATGGTGATCTTCCGCGAAAACTCGGAAGACATCTATGCCGGCATCGAATACATGGCCGAG
>MCND01000477.1_pt1 | contig 11442 bp, 9 predicted proteins | sample 778211 | NCBI WGS metagenome assembly MCND01 (sample SAMN04296812, study PRJNA304217) | bioreactor metagenome | isolation source: activated sludge enriched with benzalkonium chloride | place: Turkey: Istanbul urban wastewater treatment plant
ATTGCTGGGCGGACTGACCGGCGGCGTCACGGCCGGCGCCTCAGGCGGGGCGGCGGGCGGCGCATCCGGCGGCGCGTCCAACGGCGGACTGTTGGGCGGCCTGCTCGGCGGCGTGGCCGTCAACGCGGGAGCCAGCGCGGGCGGCGCCAGCGCCGGCGCCTCGGCGGGCGCGAACGGCGGGCTGCTTGGCGGCTTGCTGGGCGGCGCGACCGGCGGCACCACCGGCTCGTCCGGCGGCGCGGCCAACGGCGGCCTGCTGGGCGGATTGCTCGGCGGCCTGACGGGCGGCCTGACGGCCAAGAAGTAATGACGACAACCTGATTCGTGAGGGAGCGAAATCATGCTGCAACAAGAAACCATCGTTCACCACGAGCATGTGACCGTGATGCCTGAGTCCCGCACCGCCACGCTGCGCCCCGGAATGCTCGAGGATATCGCCCTGATGCTGGGCCGCCAGTTCGCCGTGTACAACGCGGCCTGCCAGGCGGCCCTGGCGGAAAAGCTGGAGATTCCCCTGGCGGATCTGAAGGCGCTGGAGCTGGTCATGGAGTTCGACGCGCTGCCCACCGGACAACTGGCCCAGCTGATGGGCATCAGCTCCGGCGGCGCGACGGCCCTGATCAATCGGCTGGAAGGGGCTGGATATGTGCAACGCGGTCGCCATCCCCTGGACCGCCGGATGATCGTGATCCGGCCGGTCGAGGAAACCTGCCAGATGCTGGCCCAGGAACGGCAGTGGATCACGGAGCAAGTCGTCACGCTGGCGCGCCGCTATGACGCGTCGGAGCTGGAAACGGTGCATGCCTTCCTGGCGCAGTGCGTGCGCGCCCTGAGGCACGACACCCTGGTGTGGCTGGAAACCCGCAGCGCGCATCATCACGACGACCTTTGAACCGGGCCGCCTCGGCGAGCGGCGAGGCCCGGCGCGCGTCCCCTTCCGCAAGGATCGGGACGCGCATTTGTTTGGGCGCGCGGGATGCGACCCGCGCGCTTGCCGCCTCATCGGCTCAGAGGGATCCGCCTTCGGGCGCGGCGCCGAATTGCAGGCGCGGCACCGCCGCCAACAGCTTGCGCGTCACTTCCTGGCGCGGGGCGTGCAGCACGGCATCGGCCTGGTCCAGCTCGACGATGCGCCCGCCATCCATCACGGCGATGCGATCGGCCAGGTATTCGACCACGCCGAAGTTATGCGTGATGAACAGATAGGCGATGCCCAGCTCTTCCTGCAATTCGTTCAGCAGGTCCAGGATCTGCGCCTGCACCGACACGTCCAGCGCGGACGTGGGTTCGTCGCAGATCAGCACCTTGGGCTCGACCGCCAGCGCGCGGGCGATGGCGATGCGCTGGCGCTGGCCGCCGGAAAACTCGTGCGGATAACGGCTGAGCGTGTCGGCCGGCAGGCCCACGCGCTCGACCAAGCGGGCCGCGCGCGCGGCGCGCTCCCGCGGACTCATGCCGCGCCGCAGGGATTCCAGGCCTTCGTCCAGGATGTCGCCGATCCGCATGCGCGGATCGAGCGAGGCGAAGGGATCCTGGAACACGATCTGGATGTCCTGCCGCAGCCGCTGCAGGCTGCGCCGGTCGGCCGCCAGCAGGTCGTGGCCCAGCAGCATGGCGCGCCCCGACACATGCGCGCCGTCGATCAGGCGCAGCAGCGCCTTGCCAGTGGTGGTCTTGCCGCAGCCGGACTCGCCCAACAGGGCCAGCGTCTCGCCGGCGCGCAGCGTGAAGGACACGCCGTCGGCGGCCTTGACCCAGGACACGATGCGGCGCAGCGGCCCCTTGCGCACCGGGTAGTGGACCTTCAGGTCCTGCACGTCCAGCACCACGGCCCCGGCGCCGCGCTCGCCGCGCCGCGATCCCGGACGCGCCAGCCGGCCTTGCTCGGTCAGCGGCGCGCCGCGCTTGTCGAAGGTCGGAATGGCGTCGAACAGCTGGCGCGCATAGGGATGGCGCGGCGCGCGGAAGAATTCCTCGGCGCTGGCGCTTTCGACGATCTCGCCGCCGCGCATCAGCGCGACATGGTGCGCCACGTTCTTCACCACCGCCAGATCGTGCGTGATCAGCAGCACGGCCATGCCCAGCTCGCGCTGGATGTCGGCCAGCAGGTCCAGCACCTGCGCCTGGACGGTGACGTCCAGCGCCGTGGTCGGCTCGTCGGCGATCAGCAGCAGCGGCTCGGCGGCCAGCGCGATGGCGATCATGACGCGCTGCTTCTGCCCGCCCGAGAACTGGAAGGGATAGTCGTCGATGCGCCGCTCGGGCTCGGGAATGCCGACCCGTCTCAGCCAGTCGATGGCGCGCAGGCGCGCCGTGTCGCCGCGCAGCGAGGTGTGCGTGGTCAGCGTCTCGATGATCTGGTCGCCCACGCGCATGACTGGGTTCAGGCTGGTCGAGGGCTCCTGGAAGATCATGCCGATGCGCCCGCCCCGCACGCCGCGCATCGCGCTTTCCGGCAGGCGGTTCAGGTCCTCGCCGTCCAGGTCGATCTGTCCGCCCACGATGCGTCCGGCATCGGGCAGCAGCCGCAGCAGCGCCAGCGCGGTCATGCTCTTGCCGCAGCCTGACTCGCCGACCAGCGCGAAGGTTTCGCGCCGCGCCACCGCCAGTCCCAGGCGCTTGACGGCCTGGGTGATGCCGCGTTCGCCGGCGATGTCGATTTCCAGATCACGGACTTCGAGCATGGGTGAGCCGGCGTTCATCGCGCGTCTCCCTGGCCAGCCTGGGATTGCGCGCGGCGCTGGCGCAGCGAGCGCGCCAGGCCCGCCACGCGGCTGGGCTTGTAGCGGCGCGTGCGCGGATCGAAGGCGTCGCGCACCGCGTCGGCGAACAGGTTGGCCGCCAGCACCAGGGCCAGCATGAAGACGAAGGCGGTCATCAGGTTCCACCAGATCATGGGATCGCGCGACATCTCCAGGCGGGCGCCGTCGATCATCGAGCCAAAGGAATTCATGCTCGGGTCCACGCCGATACCCAGATAGGACAGCACGGCCTCGTACAGCACCAGCCCCGAGAACTCCAGCACCACGGTGATCAGCACCAGGTGCGCCACGTTGGGCAGCAGGTGCCGCGTCATGATGCGCCAGTGCGACACGCCGAAGGCCCGCGCCGCCTGCACATATTCCAGCTCGCGCAGCTTGAGCGTCTCGGCGCGCAGCAGGCGGCACAGGCCGGACCAGCCGGTCAGGCCCAGGATCATGCACAGCAGGAACAGGCGCAGATCGGCGCGCGCGGCCGAGGTGTCGTACAGCTCGGCGTGGTTGTCGATGTAGACCTGCATCATCAGCGCGCAGGCCGCCACCAGCAGCACGCCCGGAATCGAGGTGATGGTGGTGTACAGGTACTGGATGGCGTCGTCGACCTTGCCCTTGAAATAGCCGGCCGAGATGCCGAACACGATGGCCGGCGGCAGCATGGCCAGCGTGGTCAGGCTGCCGATGACCAACGCCGTGCGGATGCTCTTCAAGGCCTGCCACAGCACGTCGTTGCCGATGCGGTCGGTGCCCAGCGCGTGATAGCCGGTGGACAGCCCGATCAACGCGCCCGCCGCCATGCACAGCAAAACGAAGGTCAGGCTCATGGCGCGCCACGGCAGTTCGCCGCGCCCCCCCAGGACCTCGGCGGCGGCGGCCACGACGCCGCCGCGCCGGCGCGCCAGGCAGGCCGCCAGCAGGAACGTGCCGGCCAGCCCGGCCGCCAGGCCGCCCGCCAGCCCCAGGCCGAGGCGCTTGAGCACGTCCGCGGGACGGTCGCGGTCCGGATCGGCCAGGTGTTTGCCCGCGCCGCGCAGCAGCGGGAAATCGCGCACCGGCTTGTCGTCCACCAGCGTGGTTTCCTTGGTGAACTGGCGCACCGCCAGCGGCGTGGAATAGGTTTTCTCGGGCCTCGTCAACACGCTGCCGTCCAGCAGCCCGTCCAGCGCCGAGCGCACGACGGGCGCGTAGGCGGGCGCGGCGTCGGCCGGCGCGCCCGGCGCCGGTGGCAGCAGCGGCCGGTAGTGGACGGAATCGAGCAGCCCGACGATGACGAAGGCCGCCAGGATCACGGCCGAACACATGGCCGGCGTGTCGCGCGCGACACGCCCCCAGGTGGCGCGCAGCGCCGGACTGCGGCGCACGTACCAGGCGTAGGCCAGCGCCCCCAACGCCATCAGCCAGAGCGCGATATCGGTCCAGAGCAAGACGATCTTGGGCATGGCGGCTACTCGAAACGCACGCGGGGGTCGGCCAGCGTGTAGGAAATATCGGCCAGGATCAGGCCCACGATGTAGAGCGAGGCGCCCAGGAACACCATGGCGCGCACGATGGAAAAGTCCTGCGCGTTGATGGCGTCGATGGTGTAGCTGCCCAGGCCGGGAATGCCGAAGAAGGATTCGGCGATCAGGCTGCCCATGAACAGCAGCGGCAAGGCCGCGACGGTGCTGGTCAGGATGGGCAGCATGGCGTTGCGCAGCACGTGGCGGAACAGCACGGCGCGCTCGGCCAGGCCCTTGGCCCTGGCGGTGCGCACATAGTCCTTGCCGATTTCCTCGAGGAACAGCGTGCGGTAGAAGCGCGCCTCGGGCCCCAGCCGCGAGATGATCGCCACCAGCACCGGCAGCGCCAGGAACTTGGCCATGTCCAGCCCGCCGGAAAAGCCCGAGAAAGGCACCAGCCGCAAGGTCTTGGCGAACAGCCACTGGCCCGCGATGATGTAGAACAGGCTGGAGATCGACAGCAGGATCACGCACAGCACCACGCCCCAGAAATCCAGCCGCGTGGCGCGGAAATAGACCAGCATGAGCGAGAACGCGATGCTGACGAACAGCCCCAGCAGGAAGGTGGGCACGGCCAGCGCCAGGCTGGGCCCCATGCGCGTGCGGATCTCGCGGCCGATGTCGCGCCCGCCGTCCGAGGCGCCGAATTCCATGGCCAGCAGCGGCACCGAGCGCTGGTAGAACACCGTGTCGGTCAGCCGCCCGGCGCCCTGCGCCTCGGCGTTGTAGAACAGCGGCTTGTCGTAGCCGTGCTCGACCTTCCATTTCTCCACCGCGTCCTGGCTGATGCGCTGCCCGCCGATGGCCAGCCGCGCCATGTCGTCGGGCGTGTTGACGGCGAAGAACAGGATGAAGGTGAACAGGTTGACGCCGATCAGGATCAGCACGCCGTACAGCAGCCGGCGAATCACGTAGCCGATCATGGTTGATGCTCCTTGCGCGCGGCCTGGGCGAACGCCGTCTGCCGCTCGCGCCGCTTCAGGGCCCGGTACGACGGCCAGACCGCCAGCGCCAGCAGCAGCGCGAACACGCCCAGCGGCCACCAGATGGGGGAATTCCATTCATCGATCTTGCGGTGCCGCAGTTCCGGATCGATCTTCATGTACTGCAGGATGTTGCGCACCATCTGGGTGGGCTTGGCATTGCCGACCCACTGCTGGTAGGCGCCGCCCGACATGGGGAAGTAGCCGAACATCCAGGGCGCGTCGCGCTGCACGATGGCGACCATGCGGGCGATCAGGCGTTCCTTCTCGGGGCCATCGTCCAGCAGCTTCATCTGCTCGAACAGCTTGTCGTACTCGGGGCTGTCGTAATTGGCCGCGTTCTCGCCGCCGGTCTTGGCCTTGGCGTTGGGGCCGTACAGCAGGAACAGGAAGTTCTCGGCGTCCGGATAGTCGGCGTTCCAGCCCCAGAAGAAGATCTGGGCCGAACCGCGCCGCATCTTGTCCTGGAAGCGGTTGTAGTCGGTGGCGCGCACATCCAGCTGCACGCCGAGCTTGGCAAGCTGCCGCCGCATCCAGTCGAATTGCGGGTTGGAGCCGCCGCCGGTCATGGAGTCGTAGTACAGCACCAGCGGCGCGCCGGTCCGGGCATTGCGGCCGTCGGGATAACCGGCCTCGGCCAGCAGCCTGCGCGCCACGTCGATGGGCTTGCGCACCGGCTTGCCGTCGACCAGATCGTAGACCACCGGGTTCACGCCCTCGGGCGGCTCGCGGTAGCCCAGCACGCCCGGCGGCACCGGGCCATAGGCGACCGAAGCCTGGCTGTTCTCGAACACGGCCACGTATTCTTCCCAGTCGAAGGCGATGCTGATGGCCTGGCGCAGCTTGCGGTTGCGGTCGGCCTGCTCGGGCGTGTCGCCCTTGCCTACCACCGGGTCCAGCCAGTTGAAGCCCATGTACCAGTTCGCGGTCTCGACCGTGGTGGGCAGCTTGATGCCATGCTCGCGATACTTGCGGGCCTTGTCCTGGCTGTCGCCGGCGGCCACCAGCATGGCCACGCCATACTCGCCGCGCTCGATCTGCGGCACGTCGTAATAGCCCTGCAGGAACTTGCCGGTCAGCGGAATGGCTTCCTTCTCGACGTTGAACACGGCGCGGTCGATGAAGGGCGTGGGCTTGCCGCAGTCGGCCAGCAGGCCCGCGGTCTGGTCGCCCGGCTCGCCTTCGCAGGGATAGGGCTCGCCGTGGAAGTTCGGGTTGCGCGCCAGCACGTGGCGGCGGTTCTGCAAGGACTCCACCAGCATGTAGGGGCCGGTGCCCACGGGCCAGGTATTGAACGACAGGTCCTGCTCGGCCATGCCGGGCTGGCTGTAGAAGCGGTCGGCCTCCCAGGGGATCGGCGCCGTGAAGGTCATGGCCAGCCAGTACTTGAACTGGGGATACTTGCCGTTGACGCGGATGCGCAGTGTCAGCGGATCCAGCGCCTGCACGCCGTCGAAGCCATCGGCCTCGCGCAAGTCCAGCCAGGGCGAGGCCCCCGCCCCGCCCGGCGCGTCGCGCCGCAGCGCCTGGTCGCGCAGACGCAGCCGGTCGCCGTAGTCCTTCAGGCCGTGCACGTACTCGGCCATCAGTGAATAGATCGGCGACACCACGCGCGGGCTGGCCAGGCGGCGGATGGCATAGACGTAATCGTCGGCGGTGAGATCGCGCGTGCCGGTCAGCGGAAAATCCGGGATGGCGTACTTGTCCTGCAGCTCAGCGGCCGCCACGGGGAAATACGCGTAAGACCCGTCTGATTTCTTAGCGAAGGCCGGATGCGGCGCGTAGCGCATGCCGGGGCGCAGCTTGATGTCGTACACGCTCTGCGCGATCTGTTCGCCCGGCGCGTCGGCAGGCAGCGTGTTGCCCTGCTTGTCCAGGTAAACGGGCGGATCGATGCTCGCGGCCGCGCGGGGCACCAGCTCGTAGGGCCGCTTCAGGTAGTGATAGCCGTAGAGCGTTTCATAGACGTTGTAGGTATAAGGCGTCTCGTCGTTGGAATAAGAGCTGGCCGGGTCCAGGTACTTGGGAGAGCGCTTGACGAAGGCGGAATACAGCGTGTTCCGGCTTTCGGCGCCGGACTCATAGGGGCTGTTGACGGGGCTGCCGTCGTTGGAGCAGCCCGCCGCCGCCAGCAGCAGCAACGCGGTCGCCGCTGCCCGCAGCTGCTTCATGACGCGCATAAGACCTTCCCAGAACAATGGTTGCGACAGAGGATAGCAAAGCCGGGGCGCGACCAGAACCCCGGCATGCCCCTAATGCTCTGCCGGGCTCAACCGCACTGGCGCTGGCGCCAGCAGTCGTAGCGCCACTTCCAGGGCTGCACCGCGCCCGGCCGCGCCCACAGACCCCGGCCGGCGGCCTTGGCCTGGCGCTGCAAATCGGGCATGGCCTGGTCGCGCAGGTAGTCGCCCTGGCGCGCGGTATAGGCCCAGGCGTAGCCCGCCTCGACCTGCAGCCGGTTGGCCGAACGGCCGTCTTCCAGGATCAGCGCGCAGACCTCGCGACCGTACTGGTCCTTTTCATAGCATTGCGCGGTCAGGGTCTTGCCGGCCACCAGCTCCGCCAGGTGCTTGCGCGAGGCCTCGGCATCGGGCTGGCCGGGCTGGTCCGCGCCATGGCCTTCCTCGGGCGCGTCGATGCTGTCCATGCGGATGCGGCGCTGTCCGTCCGGCGCCCGCAGCGTCACCGTGTCGCCGTCCGCGACGTTGACGACGGTGCCGGTGATCGTATAGCTGCCTTTGGGAATGCCGCCGGCCAGCGGCGCGCCGGCTGCGCCGCCCTGGGGCTTGCCCGCCGCCGGCGGGCGGCCGGCGTCCTGGTCCGGTTTCGACGGCTGCATCCAGTTGACCAGCGCGCCGGCCGCCGCGAGGATCAGGGCCACGATCAGGGCGGTCAGCCTGCTGCCGCCGAAGGGGGATTTGCCGCGCAAGATCGCCGCGCTCCAGGAAAATGAATGGCTGGCAGTGTGCCACAAGCCCGGCCCGTCTCCGGGCCGGAACAGGATGGCGACGCGCGGCCGGCCGGCGCGGCGGCTACAGCCAGCCCGACTTGCGGAAGCGCCAATAGAGCACGGAGCAGATCGTCACGATGACGCCCAGCGTCACCGGATAGCCCCAGGGCGATTTCAGTTCGGGCATGAACTCGAAGTTCATGCCGTAGATGCCGGCGATGGCCGTGGGCACGGCCAGGATGGCCGCCCAGGACGCCAGCTTGCGCGTGGTGTCGTTCTGCGCCGCCTGGCCGATCATCAGGCTGGCTTCGAACGCGAAGGCCAGCGCCTCGCGCAAGGAATTGAACAGCTCGTCGACGCGCAGCACGCGGTCGGCCACCTCGCCGAAATAGGGCCGCGCGTGTTCATCGACCGCCGTCATCTCGACCCGCGCCAGGCGGCGGCAAATCTCGGCCAGCGGCGACACCACGGTATGGATGCGCAGCAGGTCGCGGCGCTGGCGGTACAGCCTGCGGATATCGGAATCCTTGGCGCCCCGAATCAGCAGCTTCTGCTCGGCGCCCTCGACCACGCTCTCGATCTTGGCGGCCGCCGCCACATAGCGGTCCACCAGCCAGTCGAGCAGCTCGGACGCGACGTAGTCGCTGCCGCGCTTGAGCAGGTCCGGCGAGGCTTCCAGCCGTTCGCGCAGCGGGCTGTGGCCGGCGGTGGCGCCGCGCCGCACGGTGACGAGAAAGCCGTCGCCGATCAGGAACTGGGTCTCGCCGAAGATGGGCCGCTCGGCCTCGACCTCGACGGTGATGGCCACGATCAGCACCATGTTGCCGTAGTCGATGATCTTGGGCCGCCGGTGCGGCTCCAGCATCTCTTCCTGGTTCTTGTCGCAGGCGCCCAGCTCGCTCACCACCTTGCCCAGCAGCTCGGGGCTGGGGTTGCGCAGCCCGATCCAGAGCATGCCGTGCTCCGGGCGCACGTATGCGCCGACCTGGTCGATGGGCACCTCGCGGTCGCGCCGGCCATTGACATAGGAGATCGACGCGACGACCTCGCGGTTGCCGTTGGCGTCGGGTTGCGGTTCTGTGGTCATGAGCCAGTGTCCTCTTGCGCTGCTGCCCGGCGCCCCACGCGGCGACGGTGGGCCGATGATAGCGCAGCGCGTCCCGGCTCCGCGGCGTTCAGCAGGGCTTCAGCCTGTGCCAGTTTCTCGCCCACCACCCGCCGCAGATGACGGATCAGAAGGCGGGCCGCGGCCGAGGGCGGGCGCGACTTGGGATAGATCAGGCCGTACTGGAGCGGCACCGCCGGCTCGAAGCGCCGCAGCCGCGCGCCGCGATGCAGCTGCGTCAGGGCGGCCAGCGGATCGCTCAGGGCCGCGCCGCAGCCAGAGGCGGCGAGCTGGCAGGCGAAGAAGCCGAACGTCACCTCGAACTGCGCCTCGGGCTGATAGCCGGCTTCGCCGAAGGCCCTGAGGTAGCGGTGGAACAGCGAACCGCCGGCGGGCATGCCGATGAACCTGCCCTGGCCCAGCGCGCGCGGCGTGATCGGGCCCGGCAGATCGGCGCGCGGATCGTCCGGCCCGAACACCGCCACGGCATGCGTCTCGGCCAGCGTTTCGGTGACCAGCAGCGGATGCTCGACCGGCAGCTGGGCCAGCGCGATATCGAAATGCTGCTGGCTGATCCAGGCGTCCACATTGGGCGGCATGCGGGCATTGACGCTGGCGCCGAAATCCGGCTCCTCGCGCGTGGCGCCGGCGATGGCGTCCACCAGCAGGCCGTCGATCAGGTGCTGCGCCACCAGCACGTTGACATGGGTGCGGCTCTTGCGGCGCGCGTGACGCAGATAGTCCGTGAGCGCATCGTTGGCGCGCAGCATCTCGCCGATGCGCTCGTACAGCTGGCGGCCCGGCTCGGTCAGCGTCAGCCGCCGTCCCTCCTTGACCAGCAGGGCATACCCGACATCGTCCTCCAGCGCGGCCAGCAGGCGGCTGACCTGGGAAGCGCTGCGGCGCAGGCGCAGCGAGGCCTCCGCGATCGAACCGCCTTCGACAAAGGCGCGCAGCGCCTCCATGCCCATGAGCTGCATAGTCGCTCCGCAAATACTTGCATGATATGCAATCATTATGCCTAATTTCACGATTGACGCACATAAACACCCCTGCCGACAATGCGGCAACGCTGTGGCCCGCCCCAGCGCCATCACATGACAAATCAGGGGAAAACCATGAACGCCTTCTTCGGCCGCGCCGCTGGCGCCATCCTGTCGCTGAGCCTGCTGTCCGCGCCCGCCGCGCAGGCGCAGGACGCCTACCCGAACAAGCCCGTCAAGGTCATCGTGCACACGTTGCCCGGCGCCTCGTCGGACGTGCTGGCGCGGGCGGTTAGCAAGGCCATGGGCGACCAGCTGGGCCAGAGCTTCGTGGTCGAGAACCGCTCGGGCGCGGGCGGCGCCATCGGCGTGGACGCGGTCGCCAAGGCCGCGCCGGACGGCTACACGCTGCTGGCCGGCGCTTCCAGCGCCATGGTCATGCTGCCCATCGTGCTCACGCGCAAGCTGCCCTATGACGAGAACAAGGATTTCGCGCCCATCGGCGTGATCTCGCGCTCGCCGTTCCTGCTGGTCGCCAGCCAGGCCTCGGGCATCCGCGACCTGCCGGACCTCATCGCCAAGGCCAAGGCGCATCCCGGCAAGATCACCTACGGCAGCGCGGGACCCGGCACCAATCCGCACCTGCTGGGCGAACTGCTCAGCCAGCTGGCCGGCATCGAGCTGACGCACGTGCCCTACAAGGGCCCCGCCGCCGCGCAGGCCGACCTGATGGGCGGCACCATCGACCTGCTGTTCGACACCCCTTCCTCGGCCCTGCCGCATGTGAAGTCGGGCAAGACCGTGGCCATCGCCGCCAGCAGCGACGCCCGCGTCACGGACGCGCCCGACGTGCCCACCCTGAAGGAACTGGGCTATCCCTCGCTGACGCTGTACGGCTGGACCGGGCTGTACGCGCCGGCCGGCACGCCGCCCGAGGCGCTGGCGCGGCTGCGCGGTGCGCTCAAGCAGGCGCTGCATACGCCGGCGGTGCGCGAGTTCATCCTCGCCGGCGGCAACGACATCCTGGACCTCTATGGCGACGACATGCTCGCCATGCAGAAGCAGATGCAGGATTTCTGGCGCGGCGTGGTCAAGTCCCGCGGCATCAGGCTGGACTAGGCGCGGCTCGCCGCCCGGGCGGGTTCCGTGCCCGCCGCCCCTCTGCG
>MCND01000478.1_pt1 | contig 11434 bp, 9 predicted proteins | sample 778211 | NCBI WGS metagenome assembly MCND01 (sample SAMN04296812, study PRJNA304217) | bioreactor metagenome | isolation source: activated sludge enriched with benzalkonium chloride | place: Turkey: Istanbul urban wastewater treatment plant
TGCATGACCCCAGTTTTCGGCATCGCCGGCCGTTCCGGCAGCGGCAAGACCACCCTGATCGAAGCCATGCTGCCGCTGCTGCGCGCGCGCGGGCTGGCGGTCAGCGTGATCAAGCACAGCCACCACGATTTCGAGATGGAGCCGCCCGGCAAGGACAGCGCGCGCTTTCGTCAGGCCGGCGCGCACGAGGTGATGGTGGCCTCGCCGTACCGCTACGCCATCGTCCATGAGTTGCGCGGCGGACCCGAACCCACGCTGGCGCAGCAGCTCGAACGGCTGGCGCCGGCCGATCTGGTGCTGGTGGAAGGCTTCAAGCAGGCCGCCATCCCGCGCATCGAGGTCTACCGGCCGGCGCTGGGCAAGCCGGCGCTGCACGCGGAGGACGCCGGCTTCCTGGCCGTGGTCACGGACGCGGCGCTGGAAATGACGCCAGATGCGACGCTGCCATGCCTGCCGCTGAACGAGCCGGACGCGGTGGCGGCGTTCATTTGCCGCACACTGGGGCTGGCGCCGAGAAAAGCCTAGGTTTTTCCCGCCGGGGTGGGAGCAGGCCCGACCTGTAACCGGCCGCCGAAGGACTACACTGGCGCCATGCCGGCCCGGCCAGCAAGACATTCATGACCCCTATCGATTCCAGAACCGACCCCGGCGGCCTGCCGTCACCCCGGCATCGCCTGTCCACGCGCATCATCGCCACGTCGCTGGCCGCGCTGGTGGTGGTGCTGTCCATGATCAGCTGGACGCTGTGGCTGTCCTGGCAGCTGGAGGGCGCGGGCGCGGCCATCAACGATACCGGCAGCCTGCGCATGCGCGCCAACCGCGTGGCGGTGGAGCTGATGCGGCCGCAGGAAGGGCGCAAGGCGCGCACCGACGAGCAGATCCTGCTCATGGACGAGACCATCGCGCGGCTGGCCAAGGGCAATCCGGCCAGGCCGCTGTTCATTCCCAATGACGAAGGCATCCGCAGGCAGTGGAGCGAGGTGGCCGGCTACTGGCGCGAGATCATGAAGCCCTCGGCCTTGCGCGCCCTCGGCCGGCCCGACGCCGCCTACTACCTGGAGACGCTGCCCGAGTTCGTGGCCAAGGCCGACACGCTGGTGCGCATGATCGAGCAGGACAACGCCGGCAAGACCACGATGCTGCGGTTGTCGCAGGGCGTGCTGGCGGCGATCGCCAGCGCCGGCACGCTGGCCATGATCTATCTGCTGTACCTGTGGATCATCTCGCCCGTGCTGCGCCTGCGCGACGGTTTGCAGCGCATGGCGGCGCGCGAGTTCAGCACCCGGCTGCCGGTGGAAAGCCGCGACGAATTCGGCGTGCTGGCGCGCGGCTTCAACCGCATGGCCGACGAGCTGCAAGGGCTGTACACCGGGCTGGAGCAGCGGGTGGAGCAGAAGACGGCCCAGCTGGCGGCGCAGAACCGCGACATCGGCGCGCTCTACGACATGGCAGCCTTCCTCAACCAGCCCAACGAGATCGAGGCGCTGTGCGACGGCTTCCTGCGGCGCGTCATGCTGCAATTCGACGCCGAGGGCGGCAGCATCCGGGCGCTCGACCCGAACAACGAAAAGCTCAACCTGATGGTGTCGGTCGGACTGTCGGACGCGCTGGTCGAGTCCGAGCATTGCATGCGCGTGGATGACTGTTATTGCGGCGTCGCCACCCGCCAGGCCGGGGTGATCGTAATCCAGGACTTCCGCCACGCGCCGCCCGGCCTGGACCTGAACTGCCAGCGCGAGGGCTTCGCCAGCGTGGCCGTGTTCCGCATCGTCGCGCGCGACGAGGTGCTGGGCTCGTATTCGCTGCATTTCCGCGGCCAGCGCAAGCTCGCGCCTGCCGAATCGCAGCTGCTCGAAACCTTGGGCCAGCACCTGGGCGTGGCGCTGGACAACCGCCGCCTGAGCGCCCAGGCGCGGCAGCTGGCGGTGGTGCAGGAGCGCGGGCTGGTGGCGCAGGGGCTGCACGACAGCCTGGCGCAGGGCCTGAATTTCCTGAACCTGCAATTGCAGATGCTGGACGGCGCGGTCAAGCGCGGCGACGCCGCCGAGGTCGAGGAAATCCTGCCGCTGCTGCGCACCGGCGTGGACGAAAGTTACCAGGACGTGCGCGAGCTGCTGACCAATTTCCGCAGCAAGCTGTCGCAGGGCGATCTATACGTGGCGATCGAGGACACCGTGGACCGCTTCCGTCGCCAGACCGGCATGGATACCGAGCTGGCAGTGGGCGAGCGCCAGGGCGCGCCGCTGGCGCCGGACCAGCAGTTGCAGGTGCTGTTCATCCTGCAGGAGGCGTTGTCGAACGTGCGCAAGCACTCCGAGGCCGCGCGCGTGCGCGTCGAGGTCGAGGACGGGCGCGATTTCGTGCTCGACATCAGCGACGACGGGCAGGGCTACGATGCCGAGGAAGTGGCCGCTCGTGGCGAGGCGCATGTGGGCCTGCACATCATGCGCGAACGCGCGGCGCGGATGCGCGCCGTGATAAAACTCGAATCGCGGCCGGGTCAGGGCACGCGAGTCCTCTTGACCCTGCCCGGAGCCGAACGCCAGGCCGCCTAGAGGGAGGTGGCCCACCCCCGAAGCGCTGCGCGCTTCCCACCTGGGCGGCCCCCCTCCAGGGGGCGTCGCCGCGGACCGGCAAAGCCGGCTCCGCGCGACCCGGCGGAGCTGAGCCACGGCCAGCGAGACAGGGGGTGGGCGGTGCTTTCCATAACTGAACGATGCAATAACATGTCCATCCGAATCCTTCTTGTCGACGACCACACGCTGTTTCGCTCGGGCCTGCGGCTGCTGTTGCAGCGCCAGCACGATTTCGAGATCGTGGCCGAGGCCGGCGACGGCGTCGAGGGCCTGAAGCGGGCCAAGGAACTCAAGCCCGACGTGGTGCTGTTGGACCTGAACCTGCCGGGCCTGCCCGGCCTGGAAACGCTGCAGCTGCTGGTGCAGGACCTGCCTTCCTGTGCGGTCATCATCCTGACCGTCTCGGAAGAGGCCGACGAGCTGGGGCAGGCGCTGCGCGACGGCGCGCGCGGCTATCTGGTCAAGAACATCGACGCCGAGGCGCTCACCAGCGCGATACGGCGCGCGGCGGGCGGCGAGCCGGTCATCGCGCAAAGCATGACCGCCAAGCTGGTCGAGCAGTTCCGTGGCCAGGCCCAGGCCGGCGCACAGCCGGCGGGGCAGGGCGAGCGCCAAAGGCTGACCGCGCGCGAGACGCAGATCGTGCAGTATCTGGCGCGCGGCGCCAGCAACAAGGTCATCGCGCGCGAGCTGGACGTGAGCGAGAGCACGGTCAAGATCCATGTGCAGAATGTGCTGAAGAAGCTCAACCTCACCAGCCGCGTGCAGGTCGCCGTGTACGCGGTGGAACACGGGCTGCACGTCGAGGAATGAGCGCGCGGCGCGCACGCCCGCCGGCGGACTGATGCGCCGCAAACGCCGGCCCGCCGCCGTTTGATCTGCGACAAGGCCGCGCCCGGCACCGGCCCCTAGACTGGCCGGCATGCAAACGCGAACCTCACCCATGGAACTGGTGGCTCCGGCCGGCAGCCTGGCCGCGCTCAAATCCGCTATCGAAGCGGGCGCGGACACGGTCTACCTGGGCCTCAAGAACGCCACCAATGCCCGCAACTTCGCCGGGCTGAATTTCACCGAAAACGACATCCGCGCCGGCGTCGAGCTGGCCCATGCGCGCGGGCGGCAGGTCCTTTTCGCCATCAACACTTTCGTGCAGGCCGGGCGCGGCGAGGAATGGCGCGCGGCGGTGGACGCGGCCCATTCGCTGGGCGCGGATGCCGTCATCATGGCCGACGCGGGCCTGCTGGGCTATGCCAGCGACCGCTATCCCGACCTGCGGCTGCACCTGTCGGTGCAGGGCTCGGCCACGCACGCCGACGCCATCGAGCTGATGAAGGAGCAGTTCGGCATCAAGCGCGTGGTGCTGCCGCGCGTGCTGACGCTGGCCGAGATCGCCCGCATCTGCGGACAGGTCAGCGTCGAGGTCGAGGTGTTCGGCTTCGGCAGCCTGTGCGTGATGGCCGAGGGCCGCTGCCTGCTGTCGTCCTACGCCACCGGCGATTCCCCCAACAACAAGGGCGTCTGTTCGCCCGCGCACGCGGTGCGCTGGGTGGAGGACAAGGGCCGCATGGACGCGCGCCTGAACGGCATCCTGATCGACCGTTACGAGCCGGGCGAGCCAGCCGCCTATCCGACGCTGTGCAAGGGCCGCTTCAAGGTCGATGGCGCCGACGACCACGCGCTGGAGGAACCCACCAGCCTGAATGCCATCGGCCTCTTGCCCCGGCTGGCCGAGATGGGCGTGTCCGCCGTCAAGATCGAAGGGCGGCAGCGCAGCCCGGCCTATGTGACGCAGGTGGTGTCCACGCTGCGCGCCGCGCTGGACAGCGCGCACGCCGACGCCGCGCGCTTCTCTCCGCGCCCCGAATGGAACGCCATGCTGGCGCGCCATGCCGAGGGCTCCCAAGTCACCCAAGGCGCATTCGAACGTCCATGGAAATGAACGCAACCCCGGCATTTAGCATCTCCGTCGGCCCCTTGCTGTATTACTGGCCGCGCCAGCAGACGCTGGACTTCTACGCCGACCTGGCCGACGGCCCGGCCGACATCATCTACGTGGGCGAGACGGTGTGCAGCCGCCGCCATGAACTGCGCGCCGAGGACTGGCTGGACCTGGCGCGCGACCTGCGCGCCACCGGCAAGACCGTGGTGCTGTCGGGCCGCACCCTGATCGAGACCGGCTCCGAGGCCGGCGCGCTGCGCAAGCTGTGCGAACAGCAGGACTTCCTGATCGAGGCCGGCGAGGTGGGCGCGCTGCGCCACCTGGGCGGCCGTCCCTTCGTGGCCGGGCCGCACATGAACGCCTATCACGGCGGCACGCTGGACTGGCTGGCCAGCCGTGGCGCGGTGCGCTTCGTCGCGCCGCTGGAGATGGACAGCGCCACGCTGGCGCGCCTGCTGGCGGAAAAACCCGCCGCGCTGGAGTGCGAGGTCATGGTGTGGGGCCGCATGGCGCTGGCGTTCTCGGCGCGCTGCTTCACCGCCCGCCATTTCCGGCTGAAGAAGGACGACTGCGGCTTCCGCTGCATCGAGCATCCCGACGGCCTGGACCTGCGCACGCGCGAGTCGCGCGACTTCCTGGCCATCAACGGCATCCAGGTGCAGTCGGCGGCTTGTCTGGACCTGCTGGACCAGGCGATGGAGCTGGCCGTGATGGGCGCGCGCGTGTTGCGCGTCAGTCCGCAATCGACCGGCACGCAGGCCGCCATCGCGGCGCTGGACGCCACGCGCCATGGTGCGCCGGCGGCCGAGGTCGCGCCGCCCGCCGGCATGGATCGCTGCAACGGCTATTACTACGGCCACGCGGGCATCGACCTGTTGCGGGAGCCGGCATGACCCTGAGCCTGCCCGCGCCGCCCGCGCTGCTGGCCCGGCTGGGCCGCAAGCTGCCGGCGCCGCTCGTGTCGCTGCATTTCACCGCCGGGCTGGAGCTGGCGCGTCGCTTCAAATGGCTGGCGCCGCCGGCCGAGCTGGATGGCCGGCGCTTCGCCATCACCGTCGAGGACCTGGGCCTGCGCAGCTGCTTCGCCGTGCGCGGCGGCGCGTTCCGCCCCGTGTGGGACGGCGCGCCGGCCGAGCTTGAACTGGGCGCCAGGCTGGCCGACTTCCTGGCGCTGATGCGCGCGGACATGGACGCCGACACCTTGTTCTTCCAGCGCCGGCTGCGGATATCCGGCGACACCGAGCTGGGCCTGATCGTGAAGAACTGGCTGGACGCCTCGCCGCGGCCGGCCTGGCTGGACAAGCTGGGCGCGCTGGGGAGGCCGCAAGCCTGAGGCCGGGATGGGCGGCTGGCATGACCGCTGGCGGCGCGGGGGCTTGACGCGTCCGCGCCGCCAGTCGTGCTATATCCTCGGTCCGACACCGCAACGGAGCACAGCATGAGGATATTGATCGTGGGCGCCAGCAAGGGCCTGGGCCGCGCCCTGGCCGAAGGGCTGGGGCAGGGCGCGGAAATGATCATCGGCGTATCGCGCAAGGCGCCCACGGACCTGAAGGTGGCGCCGTCCTGCGCGCTGCGCTGGATCGAGGCGGACCTGTCCGACCCCGAGGCCGCCGCCGCGCGCATCGCCGACCAGGCGCCGGCCGAACTGGACGCCATTCTCTACAACGTCGGCGTGTGGGAAGACAAGGCTTTCACCGACGATTACGACTTCCTGGCCGATTCGCCGCAACAGATCGCGCGGCTGCTGGACATCAACATCACCGGCACGATCCTGCTGTTGCAACGGCTGATCCCGCGCCTGCTGGGTCGCGCCAAGCCGCAGCTGGTGCTGACCGGTTCGACCTCCGGATTGCCGCGCAGCGGCCGGCCCGAAGTGGCGTTTGGCGCGTCCAAGGCGGCGCTGTCGGGCATCGCCGACGCGCTGCGCGAGCGTTTCCGGGCGCAGCGGCTGGCGGTCACCTGCCTGCAGCTGGGCTACCTGAACACCGAGGACGGGCTGGCGGTGGCGCGCGATGAGGCCAGCCGGCGCGGCGAGGGCACGCTGGCGCCGGTGCACGATGTGGTGGCGATGGTGCGGGCGCTGCTCAGCCTGTCCGATGCCTCTTTCGTGCGGGAACTGGTGCTGCCGGCGATCCTCGACGAACGCTTCTGAGGCCGGCCGTTCAGAGCCGTCCCGTCTCCATCGCCCGCGCCACCCGCGACAGCGCCAGGCTGGCCGCGAAGTACAGCGCGGCCACCGCCAGGTAGACCTCGACGTGATAGGGCCGCCAGGCCGTGCCGGCCACCACGGCCTTGGCCGCGCCCAGCACGTCGAACACGCCGATGATGCTGACCAGCGAGGTGTCCTTGACCGCGCCCACGAACACGCCCAGCGCCGCCGGCGCGGCGATGCGCCGGGCCTGCGGCCAGATCACGGCCTGGTAGGCCAGGGCGGAGCCCATGCCCAGCGCGCGGGCCGCCGCCATCTGGCCCGGCGGGATGGCTTGCAGCGCGCCGCGCAGCACCTCGGCCAGCAGGCAGGCGGTGTGCAGCGTCAGCGCGGCCAGCGCCATGCTGAACTTGGACACGCCGCCGCCCAGCAGCATGGGCAGCACGAAGGACGCGAACAGCAGTTGCGTCACCAGCGGCACGCCGCGCACGGCCTCGATCAGCGTGGCGGCGGCGAACGAGCCGGCGGGACTGGACGAGCGGCGCAGTAGCGCCAGACCGGCCGCCAGCGGCACGGCGGCCAGCAGCGCCGCGATCGCCAGGATCAGCGTGACCAGCAGGCCGCCCCAGCGCAGCGGGCCGATGGCCTCGCCGCCCCAGGGCCAGCCGGACAGCGCGCCGGCGGCAAGCGCCAGCGCGGCGATGGCGACGCCGGCGCGTGCCCGTCCGGACAGCCGGCCCGCGCCCAGCGCGACGGCGACCGCCAGCAGCAGCGCGGCGCAGGCGACCAGGGCGGGGCCGCGATGCGCCGGCTGCATCGCGCCGAACAGCAACAGGGGCAGGTTCTCGCCCACGGCGGCCCAGCAGGCGCCGGCGGCTTGCGCGCAGGCCGCCGCGTCGCCGCGCCAGACGGCGTTGAGCAAGGCCCAGTCGGCGAGCGAACCGGCGGCGAGCAGCGCCGCCAGCAGCACGGCCGTCCTGGCCAGTCGCCGCGTCCAGCGTCCGCCGCCTTGCCCCGCGAGGGCGGCAAGCAATGCCGGCCGTTCGCCCAGGCGCGCGCCGTGCAGATCGCCCGGACCATGCCGGGCGCTGCGCGCGTTCCACGCGGACAACGCGCCGCCCAGCGCCAGGGCCAGGCCCAGATAGGCCGCCAGCGCCAGCGAGATGCCTTCCAGCGCCAGGCCGGTCTGCGTGATGGCGGTGTTGATGACGGCCATCAGGTCCTGGTAGCCGATGGCGATGGCCAGCGTGCTGTTCTTGATCAGCGCCAGGCACTGATTGGCGTAAGGCGGCAGCGCCACGCGCGCGGCATTGGGCGCGACCACGAGGCGCAGGATGTCCGGGCGCGACAGCGCCAGCGCCTGTCCGGCCTCGACCAGCCCCGCCGGCACCGCGCGCACCGAGGCGCGCACGATGTCGGCGATATAGGCGGCATGGAACACCGACAGGCCGATGACCAGCGTGGCGAATTCGATGCTGGGTTGCCAGCCGCCTTGCAGGCCCAGTCCGCGCCGGACTGGCAGTTCGACGATGGGCGCGGGCAGGAGGGTCCAGGCGAGCAGCAGGCCGGCCAGCGCCAGCCAGGGCGCGACGCGGGTGAGCAGAACGTGTCCGCGATGCGCGGGTCCGTCCGTCGCGAGCCGCCGGCGTCGAATCGCCCAGCCCGCGATCCACATGGCGACAATCAGGCTCGCCGCTTGCGGCAGCCAGCCGTGCAGCGCCGGCAGCGCCAGTCCGCGATTGGACAGCAGCACCGACGGCAGCGGTTCCCAGGCCTGGCGCGCGTCGGGCAGGCGCAGCAGCAGGCCGTACCAGACAAAGAGCTGCAACAGCACCGGGGTGTTGCGCAGCGGCGCGATGATGAAGGCCGCCAGCCGCGACGCCACCGGATCGGGCGACAGGCGCGCCAGGCCCAGCGCCACGCCCAGCAGCGTGGCCAGGGGCAGGGCGGCCAGCGCCACCGTCAGCGTGTTGACCAGGCCGGCCGCCAGCGACATCCAGTAGGGATCCTCGGGCAGCACGTCGAGCAGGCTTTCCGAGATGCGAAAGCCCGATGCCTGGAACAGGAAGCCGAAGCCGCCGTGCACGCCGCGCGCGGCCTGCACGGATTCGATCTGCAGCGCCAGCAGCGCGGCCAGCCCGCCCAGGCCCAGGATCCAGGCCAGCGCGGCGGGCCAGCGGCGCGGCGTGGCCGGCAGGGCGAGCGCGCTCATGGCGCGCCGCGTCCGATTCGCGCCGCCGGCGTGCGCCGGGCAGCGCCAGCGCGCGTCATTGGAACGGCGGCGAGTACAGCAGGCCGCCCTGGTTCCATTGCGCGTTCAGGCCGCGCTCCAGCTTCAGCGGCGTGGCCGCGCCCAGGTTGCGGTTCCAGACCTCGCCGTAGTTGCCCACGGCCTTGATGGCGTTGCGCGCCCACTGCTCGTCCAGGCCGAAGCTCTTGCCGATGCCGGGCTCCGCGCCCAGCAGGCGGCGCACCTGCGCGTCGGCGCCCTGCGCCTGGCTGTCGGCGTTGGCGGCGGTGACGCCCAGTTCCTCGGCGGCCACCAGCGCGTTGACGGTCCAGCGCACGATGGCGCTCCAGTTGGGATCGTCCTGGCGCACGAAGGGGCCGAGCGGCGACTTGTTGATGCGTTCGGGCAGGATCACGAAGTCGTCCGGATTGGCGGCGCGCGCGGCGCGGCTGGCGGCCAGCGTGGACGCGTCCGACAGGTAGACGTCGCAGCGGCCCGCGTAGAAGGCCTGTTCCAGCTCCACCAGGTTCTCGATCACGACGGGCCGGTACGACAGCTTGCGCTTCTTGAAGTAGTCGACCAGGTTCTGTTCGTTGACGGTGCCCGGCTGCACGCAGACCTGCGCGCCGTCCAGTTCGGCGGCGCTCTTGACGCCCAGCTTCTTCGGCACCATGAAGCCCTGGCCGTCGTAGAACACGATGCCGGCCGAGACGATGCCCAGGCCGGCGTCGCGGCCCGAGGTGATGGTGGTGTTGCGGTTCAGCACGTCGATCTCGCCGCTTTGCAGCGCGGGAAAGCGTTGCTGCGAACTGAGCGGCACGAAGCGGGTCTTGGACGCGTCGCCCAGCACGGCGGCGGCCAGCGCGCGGCACAGGTCGGCGTCCAGGCCGGTCCAGCGGCCCTGCGCGTCGGCGATGGACAGGCCGGCCGAGCCCTGGCTCACGCCGCAGACCAGCTCGCCGCGCTTCTTGATGGCGTCCACCGTGGGGCCGGCCTGCGCCGCGCCCGCCATGGCCAGCGCCGCCGCCGCGACCGTCGTGGCCTTGATGAGGAAATGGATGCCGATGCGTCGTGCCTTCATACCTGTCCTGTATTCGTCGTATGCAAGAAAGGCATGCATTCTAGGTGTGGCCGCGTGGGAATCGAGCGACTGTCTCGTCATATGGATATGAGCACTAAGCCTTATCGTTATCGTGTTCACGTCCCTACAATTCCCTGCATCCGAGGCCCGTTGCACGTGGCGGGCCCGCCGGCGCTGGCGCCGGTTTTTATCGTTGTGGAGCAGATGGCGCATGCGTTGGCAGGATGAGTTCAGGCAGTTCTTTCCCATCACCCGGGACCGCGTCTACGCCAACATCGCCTACACCAGTCCGCTGTCGCCCAGGGTGGCCTCGGCGGTGGCCGATTTCTTCGACGGCATCGCCCATGCGCGCAGCGACAAGCCGGGCTGGCTGGCCGATGCCGACGCGCTGCGCGCGCGCCTGGCCCGGCTGATCGGCGGCGACGCGCGCCGGCTGGCCTTCACCAAGAACACGACGGAGGGGCTGAACACCGTGGCCCAGGGCCTGCCCTGGCGCGAAGGCGACAACCTGGTGGTGGACGACCAGGAGCATCCTTCGAACGCGCTGCCGTGGCTGAGCCTGCGACGGCGCGGCGTGGACGTGCGCGTGGCCTCGTCGGGCGGGCATCGCTACACCGTGGACGACATCTGGGCGCGCGTGGATGCGCGCACGCGGCTGGTCGCGCTGTCCTGGGTGCAGTACGCCACGGGCCTGCGCAGCGACATCGCGGAGCTGGGCCGGCGCTGCGCGGCGCGCGACATCTGGCTGGTGGTGGACGGCATACAGGGCGCCGGCCTGCTGCGCGCGCGGGTCGACGACTGGGGCGTGGACGCGTTCGCCTGCGGCGCGCACAAGGGCCTGCTCGGCCCGCTGGGCGTGGGCTTCCTGCATCTGTCGCCGGCGCTGCTGGACGCGCTGGATCCGCCGTACCTGGGGCCGTCCGGCGGCCTGTCGCTGGACAAGTCCGGACCCGAGTGGCGCGTCGCCGCGCCCGACCGTCAGGACGCGCGGCGGCTGGAGACCGGCAATCTGAATTACCCCGGCATCGCCGGCTGGGCCGGGGCGCTGGACCTGATCGAGCAGGCCGACCCGGCGCGCATCGAGCCCTGGGTGCTGGAATTGTCGCGCGCGCTGGCCGACGGCCTGCGCGGCCTGGGCCTGGACGTGGTGTCGCCGGCCGACGCGTCCATGCGCAGCACCACCACGGCGCTGCGCCTGCCCGATCCGGCGGCCGCGCTGGCCCATCTGGCCGAGGCCGGGGTGGTGGCCAGCATTGTGGAGTATGGTTACGTGCGCCTGTCATTGGGCGCCTATAACAACCACGAGGATGTGGACCGCATCCTGCGCGCCGCGCGCGGATGGGTCTAGTGTGCTGTCCCGTAGATACGCCCGCACGAAATCCACCCCTAGCCGACATGGCGTCGTTGCAAATCCTCGTGATACCTACGGGTATCACTGCGGTTTGCGCCTAGCCCT
>MCND01000480.1_pt1 | contig 11316 bp, 11 predicted proteins | sample 778211 | NCBI WGS metagenome assembly MCND01 (sample SAMN04296812, study PRJNA304217) | bioreactor metagenome | isolation source: activated sludge enriched with benzalkonium chloride | place: Turkey: Istanbul urban wastewater treatment plant
CGAAGGAACGGACGGTCATGCGCATATTGTTGGTTGAAGACGAACGGGACATGGCGTCCTGGCTGATGCGCGCGCTCGCTCAGAGCGGCTTCGTGCCCGACCACGCAGCGGATGCCCGCAGCGCCGAAGCCTTCATGGCCGGCAACGAGTACGACGCCATCGTCATGGATTTGCGCCTGCCGGACAAGCACGGCCTGGTGGTGTTGCGCGAAATGCGCAACCGCGACGACCGCACGCCGGTGCTGCTTTTGACCGCCCAGGGCGCGCTGCAGGACCGCGTGCGCGGCCTGAACCTGGGCGCCGACGACTTCCTGACCAAGCCCTTCGCCCTGGAAGAACTGGAAGCCCGCCTGACCGCCCTGGTGCGGCGCAGCCGCGGTCGCCAGCATCCCCGACTGCAATGCGGTTCGCTGTCCTACGACAGCGAAAGCCGCGCCTTCACGCTGGACGGCTCCCTGCTGTTCCTGACCCCGCGCGAGCACGCCGCCCTGGCGGCGTTGCTGACCCGCAGCGGTTATCCGGTGGACAAGTCGCAGCTGTTCGGCAAGGTCTTCACCCACGACAGCGAAGCGAACCCGGACGCCATCGAGGTGGTGCTGCACCGGCTGCGCAAGAAGCTGGCGGGCAGCGACGTGCGCATCGTCACGGTGCGCGGGCTGGGCTACATGCTGGAAAGCGTGGCTGCCGCGCCTGCCGAGGGTAACTGAGCGGCGGGCCGGGACGGCCCGCATCCCGCTTGCCCGGGATGACGCCCGCGTCCGGCGCCTAAAGTTTTTTCAAACAGGCGTACAGAATTCCCCGTTGGACCGGCCCGAAGGGCCTGTCCTATCTTTGTCTCCAAGCGAGGTCCCTACGGACCCGAACAAGGGGGGAGACAATGAAACGCTCATCTCGCGCGGCCGTCGCCGTATTCTGCCTGTCCGCCGCCGGCGCGCCGTGGGCACCGGCGCAAGCGGCCGAAATCACCCTCATGGGATACCGCGGCGCGTTCGAGCAGAACTACGTCAAGGCGGTGATCGAGCCGTTCATGAAGGCGCACCCGGACATCTCGGTGGTCTATGCCGGGGTTCAGAACGCCGCTGCCGCGCTGGGCAATCTGCGCGCGCAAAAGAGCTCACCGCAGGCCAATGCCGTCATCATCGACCTGTCGGTCGCCAAGATCGCCCGCGATGAGGGGCTGCTGGCCGAGCTGGACCTTGCCCGCATTCCCGCCTATGGCGATCTGGCGGATCTGGGCAAGGACCTGGGCGCCGCGGCGATTCCGCTGACATACGACACGCTGACCCTTATCTACGACCGCGACGCCTTCGTCGAAGCGCCCACCAGCTGGAACGCCTTCTGGGATCCGAAGCAGCGAGGCAAGGTGACGATTCCCGCTCAAGGCGGCGGCGACATCCAGGCCATACTCCTGACCATCATCGCCAACCGCATGGCGGGCGAGCGCGACTACAAGAAAACGATCCAGCCCGGCGTGGACAAGCTGGTCAAGCTCGCGCCCGCGGTGCAGACCTGGGAGCCCAAGCCCGACGCCTACACGCTGGTGGCCAATGGCACGTCCACGCTGTCGATCGGCTACAACGCCCGTTCCCAGTACTACTACGACCAGACGGAAGGCCGTCTCCGGTCCATCAGCCCGAAAGAGGGCTCGGCCTCGCAGATCAACGTGATCGGCGCGATCGCCAATGCGGCTGAACCGGCCGCCACGCTTGCCTTCATCCAATACGCAATCAGCCCCGAGGCGCAGGAGAGTTTCGCCAGGACCATGTTCTATGCGCCGACCAATACACGGGCCGAGGTCGACGAGGCGACCCGCGCCCGCATTCCGATGATGGATCCGGAACAGCGCGCCAGGCTCATCCCGGTGGATTGGATGAGCATCGGCGACATGCGGGAAAGCATGCTGCGGCCCTGGCGCCGCCAGATCATTCCCGCCAGCCGCTGAGCGATCCATTCGCGGCCCCCACGGTCGGCGCACTTTTCTTCCGTTTTCCCTGACAGGACGAGCAAGCATGCAAATGGCGGACATGGACGCGTGGACGACGCGCGAGGCGGCCGGCACGGACGCTGGCGAACCAGCCTATCTTCTGCTTGACGGCGTGACCAAGCGCTATTCAGGCCAGCAGGCGGCGGTCGACGACCTGCATCTGGCCCTGCCGCGCGGCAAGCTGCTGGGCCTGCTCGGCCCGTCCGGCTGTGGCAAGACGACGACCCTGCGCATGATCGCGGGCCTGTTGTCCGTGACGTCCGGGCATATCCGGGTGAGCGGCGACGATATTTCGAACAAGCCGCCGCACCAGCGCGATATCGGCCTGGTCTTCCAGAACTATGCCTTGTTCCCGCACATGTCGGCGGCGCAGAACGTCGCCTTCGGCCTGGAAATGCGCGGCGTGGGCAAGGCGGAAATCCAGGCGCGCGTGGACGAGGCGCTGGAGATGGTGCGCTTGGCGGGATATGGCTCGCGCAGGCCCAGGGAAATGTCCGGCGGGCAGCAGCAGCGGGTGGCGCTGGCTCGCGCGCTGGTCATCCGGCCTCGCATCCTGCTGCTTGATGAGCCCTTGTCCAACCTCGACGCCAAGCTGCGCGACGAGATGCGGCTCGAGATCCGCGACATCCAGCAGCGGCTCGGCATCACCACGGTATTCGTGACGCACGATCAGGTCGAGGCCTTGACCATGTGCGATGTCGTGGGCGTGATGGCCGGTGGCAGGCTGGCGCAGCTGGGCACGCCCCAGGATATCTACGAGCGGCCCGCCACGCTGTTCGTCGCCGATTTCGTCGGCCGCACCAACGTGTTGGACGGCCAGATCGAGGCGGACGGCGCGGTGCGCCTGGGCGCGGGCCTGTATCGCTGCGATACACGCGGCCTGCGGCGCGGCAAGGCCAAGATCGTGATCCGGCCGCATCGCATTCATGTGACCAGCGACAGGGACCGGTCGCTGGTCAGCGTGGTCACCAACAGCGCCCATGGAAGCGTGCGACGCGTAACCTATATCGGAGATGTGGTGCAGTACGGCATCGATATCGGCGTCGCCGAACTGAAGGCGGAGGTCCATACCGCCAGCGGAGGCCATACGGTGGCCGCGGGCGACAAGGTGCTGTGCGAATGGAAGCCGCAGGACATGATCGTCTTCGAAGGTTGCGCACCATGAGCACGCTTGCCGGGACGCTCGCGCGCCGCGCGGGGCAGCCCCGTTTCGCCGTCCTCGCGCTGGCCTTGCTGGCGCCGATGGCCGTCGTCAACCTGGCGGTCTTCCTGTGGCCCGTGTTCCGGCTGGGCCAGATTTCCTTCTTGGAAAGCCGCGCCGGCGTGCTGACAGGCGAGTATTCGCTGGCCAGCTACGCCGGCTTCCTGACCGACCGCTTCAGCCTGGAGCTGCTGGGAAACTCCCTGTTCCTGTCGCTGCTGGTGACCTTCATCACACTGTGTTGCGCGTATCCGATCGCGTTGTTCCTGCATCGGCTGCCTCCCGCCCGGCGCAATCTCCTGTTCGTCATCACGGTATCGCCGCTGCTGGTCAGCGCCGTCGTCAGGACATACGGCTGGATGGTCATCCTGGGCGATCAGGGCCTGGTCAACAGCCTGTTGCTGTCGACCGGGCTGATTTCGGCGCCGCTGCGGCTGGTGAACGGCTGGATCGGCGTGACCGTCGGCCTGGTCGAGGTGCTGATTCCCTATATGGCGCTGTCGCTCATTTCCGGTTTCGGCCGGCTTGATGCGCACCTGGAGGAAGCCGCCGCATCGCTGGGCGCCAATGGGTGGCGGCGATTCTTCCGGGTGGTGTTTCCGCTGACCATGCCGGGCGTTGCGCTGGGCTGCCTGTTGTGCTTCGTACTGTCCATGTCCTCGTTCATCACGCCCAAGCTGCTTGGCGGCGGCCGGGTGTTCCTGCTGGCCACCGAAATCTATGACCTGGCGGTCATCCAGCTGGAATGGCCCAGGGCTGCCGCCACGTCGGTCGTTGTGCTGCTGTTGTTCGGCATTGCTCTGGCCTGCTACACACGCATCGCGCGCCGCGCCGAGTGAGAAGGAGAGCGCCCATGATTGGCAAGATCACCGTCCCCTTCCGTGTGCTGGTCCTGTGCCTGTATCTGTTCCTGCTCGGGCCGATGCTGATCGTCGTGCCGCTGTCTTTCAGCAACGATAGCTACCTGGTCTTTCCGCCGCAGAGCTGGGGCGTGCGCTGGTACGAGGCGATGTTCAGCCACGACAAGCTGCTGCAGGCCTTTCGGGTCAGTCTTGGCATAGCCGCGGTGGTGACGGCGCTGTCGCTGGCCGTGGGCGTGCCGGCGGCCTATGCCGTGCGCCGCTGGCGCTTTCCGGGGCGCGACGCGCTGCTGAGCCTGTTCACCGCGCCGTTGCTGCTGCCGTCCATCGTGCTGGGCCTGGCCATCCTTCTTGTGTTCGCCAACGCCGGGTTGCTGGGGACCTATACCGGGCTGATCGCGGCTCACCTGGTCGTCACCACGCCTTATGTCATGCGCATCATGACCACCGCGTTCGCCACGCTGCCGCCGTCGGTGGAAGAGGCGGCGGCCATGCTGGGCGCGGCGCCGCTGACGGTGTTCCGTCGCGTCACCTTGCCGCTGCTGGCGCCGGGCTTCGTCGCCAGCGCAGCGCTGTCCTTTTTGATCTCGTTCGATGAGGTCGTGATTTCGCTCTTCATCACCGGACTGCGCTTGAAGACGCTGCCTGTCGAGATTTTCAACTACGTGGAGAGCAGGACGGATCCGATGACCGCCGCCGTCTCGGTCATGCTCATCGTCGCCACGCTGTTCGTCGTGTTCCTTGTCGAGCGCACGCTGGGCATGTCCCGGGCGCTTGGCAAATGAACGTCATTCTTCACCGGCCCTTTCAATGGAGCAGCAGTCCAAATGGAAAACATCGCGTTGTGGATGTCGCAGCCGCATCATGGCTACCTTGAGATCGCCCGGACGCTGGGCGTGAAGTCGCTGATCCTGGAACTGGAACACGGCACTTTCGACCTGTCGACGCTGGACCAGTTCCTGGCGTTCACCCGGGCCCTGGACATGCCGGTCCTGACCAAGATCCTTGCGCCGAATGCCGAGTCCATCCAGCAGGCGCTCGATTTCGGATCTGACGGCGTGATCGTGCCGCATCTGCTGGGCGTGGAGCATGCCCGCGCCGTGACGCGCGCCGCCAAGTATCCCCTGCTGGGCGTGCGTTCCTACACCGGCGGCCGGGTCTTTGGCTATGCGCGGCCGGCCGGCGATGCCTTCGACAGGGAGAATGTCCGCAGCAAGTGTTACGCCATGATCGAGACCGCGGAAAGCCTGGCGGATGTAGAACGGATCATCGCGCTGGATACGGTGGACGGACTGTTTCCTGGCCCATCCGACCTGGCGCTGGCGCGTGGGCGAGGCGCCTACGCGTTCAACGACGCAGACAGGGCCGACCTGCGACGCATCGCCGAGGCAGCGCGTGATGCGGGCAAGCCTTGGGTCATGCCCGCCTGGACCGCGGCCGAGCGCCAGTTCGCGCGGGAAGAGGGCGCATCCCTGCTGGTGATCGCGACCCAGACGATGACCGTGCGCGCGGGTATCGCCAGCATCATCGACGCCGTCATGCGGGAAAGCGTCGCCGCTTGATCCAAGCCCCGCCGATCAGACAGGAGCACAGCAATGAAAGTCAGCCTGGTGCAAACCAATCCGCAACCGAACCGCGCGCTCAACCTGGAGCAGACGCGCGCCCTGATGGAAGAGGCGTGCCGCACGGAAGACCCGGATCTCATCGTTCTGCCGGAATATTTCGAGGCCTATGGCATCTCCACCACCGAAAAACTGGCCATGGCCGAACCAGCCGGCGCCGCCGCCTACCGGATGGCCAGTGATTTCGCCCGCGAGCATCGCGTGTTCGTCCATGCCGGCACCATCATGGAGAAAGTCGAGCATGAGCCGCGCATCTGGAACACGTCCTTTGTGTTCGACCGGGAGGGACGCGAAGTCGCGGCTTATCGCAAGATCCACATGTTCGACATCGTCGCGCCGGACGGCTCGGTCTACCGGGAGTCGGACACCGTCAAGCCGGGCGGGGAGATCGTGACCTATGACATCGACGGTCTGAGGGTTGGCTGCGCCATCTGCTACGACATACGCTTCGCGGAACTTTTCCTGCGCCTGGCCAAGGCAGGTTGTGACGTCATCGTGCTGCCGGCCGCATTCACGCTGCAGACGGGCAAGGATCATTGGGAGGTGCTGGCCAGGGCGCGCGCCATCGAGACGCAGGCTTATTTCATCGCCTGCGGCCAGACCGGCGCGGTGACGGTCGACGGCGAGCGGCGCGCCTGCTATGGGCATTCGCTGGTGTGCGATCCCTGGGGCCATACCATCGCGCGCGCCTCCGACGGCGTGGGCCTGGTCAGCGCCCGGATCGACAGGCGCCAGATCGCGCGCGTGCGCGGCCTGATCCCGATGGCGCAACACCGCCGCCTCGCTTGCGGCTAAGGAGACCGGCATGTACACCATACGCGACATGCCCGAGCCGGTGCCGGCCGAGTTGCTGGCCCTGCTGGCCGGCGTGGAGACCGCCACGGTTGGACATTGGCGCCTGCAGGGGTTCATGCACCGCGCGATCCAGCCGCTGCTGCCCGGCGGCCGCCGCGTCGTGGGGACGGCGGTGACGCTGGCCATCGCCGGTCCGGATTCGACGCTGCTGCATCATGCGGCGGGGCTGCTGCGGCCGGGAGACATCCTGGTGGTCGATCGCCTGGGAGACGACAAATATGCGTGCTGGGGCGGCGGCGTCACCGTGGCGGTCAAGGCGACGGGCGCCGTCGCCGGCATCGTCGACGGGCCTTGCACCGATCTGGCCGAAATCATTGCGTCCGATTTTCCGATCTGGGCGCGCGGCCTCGCGCCCATCACTACGCGCCTTTACGACCTGGGCGGCGGCATGAACGTGCCGGTGAGTTGCGGCGGCGCCGTGGTCATGCCCGGCGACGCGGTCCTGGCGGACGAAAGTGGCGTGCTGGTGATCCCGCGCGATGAGGTGCTGGCAGTGGCCGAGCGGGCGCTCGCGATGCAGGATACCGGCAAGGCGCGCGAGGCCACGGTCAGGGACGCAGGCGCGAGGCTGGGCGAGCTGTCCGGCGCCAGCGCCAAGGTGCTGGCCGGTCTGGGGAAAGGTTGACGCGCGCGGTGAGCGGGTGTTTGTCCTCTTGTACGCGGGTCCGATTGCCTATACAAAAACACGGTGTGTGGCATGAGGACGGCTCTGATCCTATCGGTTCGCGGGATGCCGGAATTGCATGAATATCCGTTTTCTCGAAACGATGATCTGGCTGTCCGAGTTGAAGAACTTCCGTGCCACGGCGGAACGCATGAACCTGACGCCGGCGGCGATCTCCAACCGCATCGCCGTCATGGAGCAGGAACTGGGCATCCGGCTCTTCGAGCGCGACGTGCGCGAAGTCCGGCTGACCCAGGAGGGCCTGCTGTTCGTGGAGGGCGCGCGCGATATCGTCGCGCGCTATGGCAGCCTGCTGACGGCGGTCCGGCCGGCCGCGACGGTCGAGGACACGGTGCGGATCGGCCTGGTGCCCAGCATGGCGTTTACCTTGCTGGCGGGCATCATGGAGCTGCTGCGCAGCAAATTCCCGCATATCCGCGTTGCCATCACCACGGACACTTCCGGCCCGCTGGCCGAGCGCCTGGAGCGGCGCGAGCTCGATGTGGTGCTGGGCCTGCCGGGGCCGAGGCGTGAACAGTACCGCGTACTGGACCTGTGCACGTTCGGCATGTTCTGGATCGCGCATGGCGGACTGGCGATCAGCGAGCAGGCGCTGGGCAGGGACGACCTGCTGAGCCATCCCATCATTTCCTACGAGATCGGGATGTACAACCACGGCCGTCTGGTGCAATACCTGTCCGAAAGCGGTTTCGAGCGTTCGCTGGTCCACTACTCCAATTCGCTGGCCACCACGGTCTGCATGATCACGGCCGGAATCGGCATCTCGGTGCTGCCGCCCATCGTCATCCAGAACGAACTGCGCAGTGGCGCGCTGCGGGTGCTGAATGTCAGGCCGGCCTTTCCGCCGACCAGCTATTGCGCCTACTACCTGGAAAGCCCGTCCTCCCGCCTGGCGCCACTGATCGCGTCCATTGCCCATGAGGTCGCGACCCAATTCTGTTCGCTGTACGACGACGCGCTGGTCTGTCAGCAGGGCAATGCCGTAGGTCTCGGGCCGCTGGCCTGAACTCCCCTGATGGCGCATGCGGGTGCCCCGGGGAGGGGCGCCGGTGCCATAATTGCGCTTTACGCCGCATGGCGGGCTTTCGTTGCAACAGCAGGCCGGTGGTGAGAGAACCCATATCCGACTCCGACGCATCCGATGGCGCGGGCGCGCGCCCATCCCGACCGCCGCGCATCGGCATCCGGGCGTTGCTCATCATCCTGCTGTTGCCAGGCGTGATCGCGCTGCTGGTCATCGACAGCCTGTACGACTACCGCACGCTGGCGGCGATCACCAACGAGGCCTATGACAGCGCCCTGGTGGAGCCCGCCCGGGTGCTGGAAAGCAGCCTGGAGTTCACGCCCGAGGGCAATCTGCAGGTGGCCACGCCGCTTTACGCGCAGGTCATGCTGGAATCCCGCGCCGGCCTGCGCAAGTATTTCCGCATCGAGGAAATCAATCCACCGCTGCCCGACGGCGCGCCGGTGCCCACGGAGCAAGGCAAGACCTTGCTGGGCATGCCCGAGATGCCGCGCCCGCCCGAATGGCCGCGTTCGAATGGCCTGCCCATTTTCTACGACAGCGTGTACCGCAACGATCCCGTGCGCGTGGTGGCGGTGGTGCGTGACCTGTACTACCAGGGCATGCACCGGCAGGTGCTGGTGATGGTGGCGGAAAGCACGGGCAAGCGCATCGAGGCCGAGAGCAACGCGCAGCGCCAGGAAATCCTGCGCGATGCGCGCATGCTGGCGTTGGTGGCGCTGCTGGTCTGGTGGGGCGTGTCCTGGGCGCTCAAGCCGCTGCGCCGGCTGCGCGCCGACATCCGCGGCCGCCGTCCGGATGACCTGACGCCGCTGGACGCTGCGCGCGTGCCGAGCGAAGTGGCGCCGCTGGTCGATGCCGTCAATCATCACATCGCGCGCTATCGGCGGGTGCTGGACGAGCAGTCGCAGTTCCTGGCCGACGCCTCTCACCAGCTGCGCACGCCGCTGGCGATCATGCTGACCCAGGCGCAATACGCGCTGCGCGAGCGCGATCCGGCGCGCGCGCAGGAAGGCCTGCGGGCCATTGTGGGCCAGCTGGGGCGCACGCGCCGCCTGACGGAACAGCTGCTGTCGTTGGCGCACGCCAACCAGGCCGAGTCGCTGCCGCGTCAGTTGCTGGACATGAACGACGTATCGCGTGAAGTGGTGCTGAAGTATCTGCCGCTGGCGCACGAAAAGCAGCAGGATCTGGGCTGGAGCTGCGCCGAAGCCGAGGACGGCGTGGATACGTCGTTGCCTGTGTCCGGCAGCGAGGCCGAGCTGCACGAGGCCCTGTCCAACCTGGTTCACAACGCGATCCACTACGCGCCTGCCGGCGCGCGCATCACGGTCTCGGTCGGCAGGGCTGACGGACGCGTCGAAGTCGCAGTGTCCGACAATGGGCCGGGGCTGGATCCGGAGCTGCGCGCGCGCGCCTTCGCGCGTTTCGAGCGTGTCGGCACGGACCGGCCGGAGGCCGCATCGTCGGGTTCGGGCCTGGGCCTGGCGATCGCGCGGGCCTATGCGCGCCGCAACGACGGCGACATCGAGCTGCGCGATGGAGAACCCAATGGCCAGGGAGGCGTCGGCCTGGCATCGGTGCTGTGGCTGCCGCTGGCGCCGACGGTGTCGCCGTACCCCCGCACCGTAGAGATCGAACTCAAGGGCGATCAGTAGTCTCCTCCTGCTTTTTTCCTTCAGCTTTCAATGGGCTGGCTTCCGTGCTCAGGGATTACCCCTGGATTCAGGGGCGCGACAGCGCAGGGAAAGCGGATTCGCAGCTTGCTTGCGTAACCTGACTTCCAGCCTGCAGCAATGGGCTGGGCGCCGCGCATTCCGGGCGGCGTCTCAAGGACCGGCACGGGTCCTGCTTGAGGAGGATGGAAGTGCAGAAAACAATCAACAGAAAAGACTATTACGGCGGCGCCCTGATGGTCTTGATCGGACTGGGGGCGATCTACGGCGGCAGTGACTATCACATCGGCACGCTGAGCCACATGGGTCCGGGATTTTTTCCCGCCGCGTTGGGTGGCCTGCTCGCACTGACGGGCGTGCTGATCGCCGTATCCGCGCGTTCTGGCCAGGCTTCGGAGCCTGCGCCGGGCGAAGCCCACAGTCATAGCCTGCCCGACTTGCGCGGCAGCGTCTGCATCCTGCTGGGCATCTTGGCGTTCCTGGGCCTGGGCCACTACGGCGGCCTGCTGCCGGCGACCTTCGCCATCGTCTTCATTTCCGCGCTGGGCGACCGCAACAACACGGTCAAGCAGGCCCTGGTGCTCGCGTTGGGCATGTCCGTGGTCGCGGTCGTGGTCTTCTGGTGGGCGCTGCAACTGCAGCTGCCGCTCTTTCGCTGGGGTTGACGCGCCATGATCTCGCAATCCTTGATGGATCTCTGGTACGGCTTCGGCGTCGCCTTCCAGTGGCACAACCTGATGTGGTCGTTCTTCGGCGTGCTGGTGGGCAACCTCATCGGTGTGCTGCCCGGCATGGGGGCGCTGTCGGCGATCTCGATCCTGCTGCCGCTCACCTATGTGATGCAGCCGGTGCCGGCCATCCTGATGCTGGCCGGCATCTTCTACGGTTCGCAGTATGGCGGCACCATCGGCGCGATCCTGCTGAACCTGCCTTCGCACCCGCCGCACGCGGTCACCTGCCTGGACGGTTATCCACTGACCAAGCAGGGCAAGGGCGGCACCGCGCTGGGCATCACCATGATCTGCTCGTTCTTCGCGGCGTCGGTGGGCATCATCGTCATGATCTTCGCCTCGCCGCTGTTGGTGGAGGTGGCGTTCAAGTTCGGGCCGACGGAGATCTTCTCCATCATGCTGCTGGGCCTGCTGGCTGGCGCCACGATGTCCCGAGGTTCGCCGCTGAAGGGCGTGGCGATGACGCTGTTCGGCCTGATGTGCGGCGTGGTCGGCACCGATGTGAACACCGGCACTATCCGCTTCTCGTTCGGCCTGCTGGACCTGTCTGACGGCCTGGAGCTGGTGGCGATCTCGATGGGCCTGTTCGGCGTGGCCGACTTCCTGATGAGCGTGAACCGCATGACCATCATCGGCAGCGGCGCCAAGCTGCGCCTGCGCGACATGCGGCCCAGCAAG
>MCND01000484.1_pt1 | contig 11164 bp, 12 predicted proteins | sample 778211 | NCBI WGS metagenome assembly MCND01 (sample SAMN04296812, study PRJNA304217) | bioreactor metagenome | isolation source: activated sludge enriched with benzalkonium chloride | place: Turkey: Istanbul urban wastewater treatment plant
TTCGCGCCACAGGTAGCCCCACTTGCCGTAGTAGGTGATCGCGCCCAGCAGCGCGATGCCGCCCAGCGCCACCATGGCGAAGGTGGCGATCAGGATGGGCTCGTGCAGGGGAATGGCATCCCAGGTCAGGCGGCCGAATATCAGCTTGGCGAGGTCTGTTTGATCCGTCATCTTGATTCCTGGATAGAAGACCGGGGTTGCGCCGCGCCGCCGTGCTCGGCGGCCGGGGCGCGGGCGGCTACATGGCCAGTTCCGAGGCCGAGGTGCACATGGCGCCCACGTACTGCCTGGGCGGCCCGTCCAGCCCGATGCGCTCGCGCGTGGCGGCGTCCAGGCTGGCCAGGTTGCGCGCGCCGGGCAGGCCCATGCCGCCGCGGGCGTCGATGGCCATGGCGTCCTTCATGCACATGCGGTTGGTTTCCACGCAGCGGTTGACGATGGCGTCGAACAGGCCGGACGCGACGCTGGCGTATTGCTGGACGGGGTTGCGCTCGCTGGGCTGTTCGAGCTTCAGGTAGGCCGCGCGGTCCAGCGTGGCGCCCGATGCGCGCGCGCCGGCGATCCAGCGGTCGAAGCCGGCCTGGTCCACGCCGTGGAAGCGGAAGCGCATGCCGGAGAAGCCCGCGCCGCTGTAGTTGGCCGACAGGCCTTCGTATTCGCCGGGGTGGTTGATGACCGCGTGCAGCGTGGTCTGCATGCCGGGCATGGCGTAGATCTGGCCGGCCAGCGCCGGCACGAAGAAGGAGTTCATCACCGATGACGAGGTGATCTTGAACTGGATCGGGCGGTCCACCGGCGCGGCCATTTCATTGACGGCCGCGATGCCCTGCTCGGGATAGAGGAACAGCCATTTCCAGTCCAGCGCCACCACTTCCACCACCAGCGGCTTGGTGCCGGGCGGCACCTCGCGGCCTTCGGACAGACGCGCCAGCGGACGGTAGGGATCGAGCTGGTGGGTGCTGACCCAGGTCAGCGCGCCCAGCGCGATGATGATGAGCAGCGGTGCCGCCCAGATCAGCAGCTCCAGCACGGTGGAGTGGTTCCATTCGGGATCGTAGTGGGCGGCCGTGTTGTTGGCGCGGTAGCGCCACGCGAACAGGAAGGTGAGCAGGATCACCGGCACGATGATCAGCAGCATCAGCACGGTGGAGATGATGATCAGGTTGCGCTGCTGCAGGGCCACGTCGCCGGAAGGCGAGAGCAGGACCGCATTGCATCCGGAGAGCAATGGCAGGGCGGCAATCAACATCCATCCGCAAAGCCTTGGGAGAGACAGCATGGCCATACCCCGAAACGTAACCGTGGGAGCTAAACCGAACACTACGCTGGAAGCCGCCAAAAATCTAGGGTAAAAAGAGCAAAAGTATGCGGGATCCAACATGCCGCGCCGCGCCCAGGCCCTTTGCGGGCGCGGCTTGCCGGGCATCGGGGGGTACGCATGCGGATGTGTTGCAAGAGCGTAGGCCAGGCGTATTACAACCCTCCTTTCAGCGAGCAATCACATGGCGACCACCACGCGATATCCCGGTCATGCCCCCGTCGTTCCAGAGCCGGGCGCGGCCGGACACGGCGGCCACGCCAAGGTGGCGCCAGGCGAGATCGCGGTGGGGGTCATCGTCGGGCGGACCTCCGAATACTTCGACTTCTTCGTCTTCGGCATCGCCTGCGTGCTGGTCTTTCCGCGCGTGTTCTTCCCGTTCGAGCCGGCGCTCGAGGGCACGCTCTGGTCCTTCGTCATATTCAGCTTCGCCTTCATCGCGCGGCCCATCGGCACCGCGCTGTCCATGGCCATCCAGCGCCGCTGGGGGCGCGCCACCAAGCTCACCGCCGCGCTGTTCCTGCTGGGCACGGCCACCGTGGGCATGGCCTTCCTGCCGGGCTATGACGTGATCGGCATGCACGCCATCACGCTGCTGGCGGTGTTCCGATGCCTGCAAGGCCTGGCGCTGGGCGGCTCCTGGGACGGCCTTCCGTCGCTGCTGGCGTTGAACGCGCCGCCGCAGCGTCGTGGCTGGTACGCGATGCTGGGCCAGCTGGGCGCGCCCATCGGCTTCATGGTCGCCAGCGCGCTGTTCCTGTTCCTGCATCTGACGCTTACCCAGGCCGATTTCCTGGAATGGGGCTGGCGTTATCCCTTCTTCGTGGCCTTCGCCATCAACGTGGTGGCGCTGTTCGCGCGGCTGCGGCTGGTGGTGACCGAGGAATATACGCAGCTGCTCGAAGAGGGCGAGCTCGAACCCATCGCCATCGTCGAGATCGTGCGCGACCAGGGTTACAACCTGTTCCTGGGCGCCTTCGCGGCCCTGGCCAGCTACGCGCTGTTTCATCTGGTGACGGTGTTCCCGCTGTCGTGGATCGCGGTCAGCGGCACGCAGCAGATATCCGATGTGCTGATCGTGCAGATCGTGGGCGCGGCCGTGGGCATCCTGGGCACGATGGTCTCCGGCTGGATCGCCGACCGCATCGGCCGGCGTACCACGCTGGGCCTGTTCGCCGCGGCCATCGGCGTGTTCGCGCTGGTTTCGCCCTGGCTGCTGGGCGGCGGTCCGAAGTCGCAGGACGCCTTCATCCTGATCGGTTTCGCGCTGCTGGGCCTGTCCTATGGGCAGGCCTCGGGCACGGTCACGGCGAACTTCTCGCGCCGCTTCCGCTACACCGGCGCGGCGCTGACGTCAGACATGGCCTGGCTGTTCGGCGCGGCCTTCGCGCCGCTGGTCGCGCTGGGCCTGTCGGCGCGCTTCGGGCTGGTGGCGGTCAGCGTGTATCTGCTGTCCGGCGTGGCCTGCACCCTGCTGGCGCTGCGCGTCAACAAGGCGCTGGAAGACACGCGCGACTGAGTGGCTGTCACATTCGGCGGCCCGCGGCGCTACGGGGGAAGCTACCCCCCGTAGCCTTCCAGGACGTTGGCGACGTTGGTGCCGACTTCTTCCACCGCATAACCGCCCTCCATCGTGAAGACGGCCGGCAGCCCCAGGGTCGCCAGATCGCGGCCGACTTGCCGGTAGTCGGCGCTGGCCAGCTTGAACTTCGAGATCGGATCGCCTTCGAAGGTGTCCACGCCCAGCGCGATCACCAGCGCGTCGGCGCGAAAGTCCTGCACCGCGCGCATGCCGGCGCGCAGCGCCTCGCGCCAGCCGGCGTAGCCGGTGCCGGCGGCCAGCGGCAGGTTCAGGTTGCAGCCGTCGCCGGCGCCCGCGCCGCGCTCGTCGGCGTGGCCCAGGAAGAACGGGTATTCGGTGAGCGGATCGCCGTGCACCGACACCGTCAGCACGTCGCCGCGCTCATAGAAGATGGTCTGGGTGCCGTTGCCGTGGTGGTAATCGATGTCCAGCACGGCGACGCGCGCGGCGCCGGCCTCGCGCAGCGCCTGCGCGGCCAGGGCCGCGTTGTTCAGGAAGCAGTAGCCGCCGAAGAAATCCGGGCCGGCGTGATGGCCGGGCGGACGGGTCAGCGCCATGGCCGCGCGCGGGCCGCCCGCGCCGCCCACGGCGCGCGCCGCGTCGATGGCGCAGGCCGCGCCGGCCAGCGCGGCGTCCCAGGTGCCGGCCGTCAGCGGCGAGCCGCTGTCGAACGAATACAGGCCGACGCGCGCGGCGAAGTTGGCGGGCGTCACGTCATGGCGGAAACCCCGCACCGGCCAGACGGACGGCAGCACGTCGAGTTCGGCGTTGGCCGGATCCAGCGCGATCCACTCCCGCCACGCGCCTTGCAGGAAATCCAGGTAGCGCGGGCTGTGCACGCGACCCAGCAGCGCCATGTCGGCGGGCGATGGCGCGCGCAGTTCGCCGATGCCGCGCTGGCGCAGGGCCTGCAGCACGAATTCCAGCCGCGCGGGCGATTCGTGGCAGGGCACCAGTTTGCCGCGAAACATTTCCTGGCGGCCGGCGTGCAGGTGATGGATGGGGTTGTGGAAGATCAGCACGGTAACGCTCTGTCGTTGAGGGGATGCGTCACTATAGCGGCCGAGCGGCATAGAAGGCGACGGCGACCAGCTCGCGCAGCAGCGAATACAGGTCGCGCGGCTCGGCATAGGCCGGATGCGCGCCGCCCACGTGCATGACGCCGTGGCGCCTGAGCGCCAGCATGGTGCGCGGCACATGGAAATACTGCGTCACGGCCAGCGCGCGGGCATAGCCATGCTCGCGCATGTAGGCGCTGGCGTGGCGGGCCGTGGCCCAGGTATCGACGCCCGCGCTGTCCGCCACGATGCGGTCGGCGGGCACGCCGCGGCCGATCAGGTAGTCGCGCATCACGGCGGCTTCGTCGGCGCCGGCCGCGTCCACGCCGCCACTGACGAACAGGATGCGGCATTGCGCGGTGGCGTAGCAGTCATAGGCGCGGTCCAGGCGCGCGGCCAGGCGTGGCGAGGGCTGGCCGTCGGGCGCGACCGTATTGCCCAGCACCACGGCCACGTCGGCGGGACCGGCGGGCGCCAGCAGGCCGACTGCGGCCAGGATCAGGGCGGCCAGCGCGACGAACGCGGCCAGGGCGGCCAGGCCGCGCGCGAGGCGTCTTCGGAAGGATTTCAATTCAGCGGGCCTGCCGGTCCGACGCCGGAGCGTCTCCCTGCGCGGACGGCGCGAGACCATGCCTGTCGATCACCAGATCGACATAGCGCAGCCACTTGAGCGCCGCGGCGTCTTTCTGCCCGGGCAGGCGCACTTGCAGCCAGCCCGCCGGCCGCAGCGCCACCACGTCATACCGGTCGCCGGCGCGCAGCTGCGTCGATGGGCCGCTCGTGATGTCGGGCGCGTCATAGAGATCGACGCGGTCGAAGGGCGCCACGTTGTCGCCGCCGTCGAACGGCGAGCCTTCGCCGTCCAGCAGGATTCGGGCCACCGTGCCGTCGCCGTGGAACTCGTACCGGGCCTCGACCTTCGCGCTTGCCTGCGGGAACCAGATCTGCGTGATCCAGGACACGGGAACGGCCGTGCCGTCTGGGCGCACGGCGTAGCTTTCCTCTCCCTGGCTGTCGGCGCTGTATCGGCAACCCGTTGAGAAGGCGGGCTTGCCGGCGTCGAAGACCGGGTTGACGAAGCCGTGGCAGGGGCTGGCCTCGGGAGCGGGATGGCGGATCTCCTGGTAGCGTCCCTCGTTCGGGCGATACAGGAACAGGCGCATGCGTGCCTGCGTGCCGCCGCCGGATTGGCCGATGGCCAGGTCGGCGTAACCATCGTGGTCGATGTCGGGCGTTTCGAACACATCCACTGCTTCGTCGTCCATGACGGCCAGTTGCTGGACGGGGCCCTTGCCCACGCGCGCCGAGACTGTGTGCCGGTTCTGTCCCGACACGGTGACGACCGCCGTCAGGCCGGGCTTGATCTGGTACGTGTGATCGCGCGCGCCGGCGTATGCGCCGGGCAGGAGCAGGACGAGGATGGCGGTGGCCAGAAGGGTGCGCTTCAAGGTCTTGCTCCCGTGTCGGTCGGATGGCCTGCATTATGCAGCAGCGGCGCGCCGGCCTTACGGGTATTACCGGGGCCGCGCCGCCGGGCCGACGCGACGATCGTGAGTAGAATGGCCGATACCGGCCAGACCGCCCGCGCCCGCCATGAATCTCCCGTTTCCGATCCGCCAAGAATGCCCGCCGGGCGCCTGTGTGTGCGACCGCGACAGGCTATTGGCCGATCCCGCCGCCGACATCCGCGTGCTGCGGCTCACCAAGGAAGAGGAAAAGCGCCTGATCGCGCGGCTGGAAAACCTGGCCAGCCTGGACGACCTGCGCCGCATGCAGGAGCGCTTGCAGGCGCAGCTGGGCATCGTGGTCCGGATTCTGCCCAGCGACAACGAGGTGCGCACCACGCGCGGCATCTTCATCCAGCTGGACGAGCAACCCGGCCTGTGCCGCAAGACCCGTTCGGCGATTCCGGCGGCGATCCGCCGCAGCTTCGATAACCGCCCTGAAATCGTCTATGCGCTGCTGAACGAGCGCGACCTGCTGGCCGGCGCCTGAGCGGGCCGATTCAACGACGGCGCGGTCCCGGGCAGGGATTCAGCGGCTCCACGCGGGTCGGCGTGCGCCCCGCCTGCGGGCTGGCTTCCATCTTCTTGCCGCTGCGCGCGGGGTAGGCCAGTAGCACGGCGGCGCCGGTTTTCAGCGCCGGCGGTTGCGCGGTGCCGTAGGCGACCGTCCAGCCGCGCGTCGCCAGCGGCGCCAGCGTGTATTGCAGCGCCGATCCGGGCGACACGTGCGCGACCTTGCCGGCGTACAGCTCTTCTTCGCGGACCAGCTGGTCGTTGATCGATTGGTAGGTGGCGATGCTGACCAGCGCGGCCGATTCGCCGTGGCGGGCCAGGACGGCGGTTTCATATTTCCCGGGAGCGATGTCGGTAAGGCTGACCCCGATCTCGCCGGCCGCATGCCCGCCGGCGTCCAGGCGCACGCCAGTCACGTCGGCGCGCGCCAGCGGCACGGCGCCGGTATTTTGCACGCGCACGCTGTATTGGCCGGAGGTGCCGGCCACGGTGCAGACGATGACGCCATAGGCGGGGGCGATGCTCAGGGCCGACGCGGGACCGGCGGCCAGCGCCGTGGCCAGCAGGCATAGGCGGGCGGGTGTCGTGTTCACGGGTTCCTCCTCAGGCGACTTGGGTGATGGTCAGCACTGCGCCCAGATCGATCCTGCCTTCGACAAAATCCCTGACCGCATCTTCCGCATCCATGATCCGTTCCCCGTGTGGCTGGATTCAGCGCTTGCGGTCCGCTGCCAGCGCGTGCCCGCGCCGGCGGCGGGCGACCGCAAGCCAGGGCATTATCCCACCACCTGGCCGCCGGCCTGTTCGGCCTGCTGGCGCTTGCCGGCCAGCCAGTGCAGGATCAGCGCCAGCACCAGCAGCGCGGCCATGATGAAACCCCAGAAGATCCAGCCCAGCACCGAGATCCAGGTGCCCAGGCCGCCGGCCGCGGGCAGGATCTGGTTCAAGCCCTGCACGGCCCACACCAGCGATTCCTGCAGGCCCTTCAGCCAGGACGGATCGACCCAGGGCGCGGCCCAGGCCGGTGGATTCCATTGCGCGGTGCCCAGCGCGGCGGCGCCCGGCACCTGCGAGCCGGCGATCAGCGACAGCACCCAGTTGGCCAGCTGCAGGGTCAGGGCGACGAATCCGGTCCACAGCGCGGCCAGCGCGGCGAACGCGATCCAGATGATTTTCTTCATGAAAGCGGTACTCCAGAGTGCGGAAAAGCCACCAGGATAGAGCTGATTCTATTTCTGAAAAACCAGCGACAATGTGACAAACATTAAGAAAAAACCGAAGTCTTGGCCTGCTCCAGGATGCGTCGCACCAGGGGATGGTTCTGTCCCCGGCGATTGCGGATGGCGTGGATCTCCTCGTGGACCGCGTCGCAGCGCGCCAGCGGCCGCAGGCCGCGCAGCAGGCCGATATCGTCGCCGCCCAGCCGGCTGAGCGGAAACACGCCCAGGCCGCGCGCGGCGAACACCGACATCAGCGCGCTGTCCTCGAATTCCCCGACCACGTTGGGATGGATGCCCTGCTCGCGGAACCAGCGGTCCAGGGTCTGGCGCAGCACCGAGTGGCCGGTGGGCAGCAGCACGGGCAGGCGCTCCAGCGACTGCGGAAAGGCCTGCACGTCGGCGCGCCGCAGCAGGCGCGACGGGCCATACCAGTCCACCGGCGAGGACACCAGCCGGTCGCTGGTCAGGCGCAGGTTGGGATTGGCCGGCGCGCCCTGGCCGGCCAGCACCAGATCCAGGTGATGCTGCGCCAGTTCGCCCAGCAGTTCCTCGAACTCGCCTTCGTGGCAGGTCAGCCGCAGGTCCGGCGTGTCCAGCACCGGGCCGAGCAGCGCGTGCGCGGCCAGCTTGGAAATGCCGTCGGACAGGCCCACGGACAGCCGGATCACCGGCTTGGTGGCGGCGGTGCGCACTTCCTGCGCCAGGCCCTGGCCGATCTGGAAAATTTCCTCGGCGCGGGCGAAGGCCGCCTGGCCAGCATCGGTCAGGGCCACGCCGCGTCCGGCCGGCTTGAGCAGCTGATGCCCCAGGTTGCGCTCCAGTTCGCGCACCTGGGCGCTGATGGTCTGGATGGCCATGTCCAGCCGTTCGGCGGCGCGGGAAAAGCCGCCTTCCTTGGCGACCATCCAGAAATAGTACAGGTGGCGGTAATTCAACATGGGGACGGATCCGGTATGTCCAATACTTCGGTTTTTCCGAACCTTAACTCAATTTACGGCTGATTTCTCAAGCAGGCCCGGATCCGGATCATGAACGTCTTCGGATCTTAGATTTCAGACCCAAGCGGAACACACATGGAAACCCTGCTGACCTTCTTCAATGCCGACTTCCTCGGCACGCCAGCCTGGAGCTGGCTGCTCTTCCTGGGCATCGTCGTGACGCTGCTGGCTTTTGACCTGGGCGTGCTGCATCGTGACGAACGCGAGATCGGCGTGCGCGAAAGCCTGCTGCTCTCGGCCGGCTACATCACCGCCGCGCTGATCTTCGGCGCCTGGGTGTGGTGGCAGATGGGCGCGGCCAGCGGCATGGCCTACTACACCGGCTTCATGATCGAGAAGTCGCTGTCCATGGACAACGTCTTCGTCATCGCGCTGATCTTCAGCTTCTTCGCGATCCCGCGCCAGTACCAGCACCGCGTGCTGTTCTGGGGCATCCTGGGCGTGATCGTGCTGCGCGCCATCATGATCGGCCTGGGCGCGGCCCTGGTCAGCAACTTCGGCTGGCTGCTGTACCTGTTCGGCGCGTTCCTGGTGTTTACCGGCATCAAGATGTGGCTGATCGCCGACCAGGAGCCGGACATCGCCAGCAACCCGATCCTGAAGTTCCTCAAGCGCCGCATGCGCGTGACGGACGGCCTGCGCGGCAACGCGTTCTGGGTCTACGAGAACGATCCGGCCACGTCGCGCAAGGTGCGCTGGGCCACGCCGCTGTTGCTGGCCCTGGTGCTGATCGAGTTCGTGGATCTGTTGTTCGCGGTGGATTCGGTGCCGGCGATCTTCGCCATCACCACCGACCCGTTCATCGTGTACACCAGCAACATCTTCGCGATCCTGGGCCTGCGCGCGCTGTACTTCGCGCTGGCGGCGATGATCCACCGCTTCCACTACCTGAAGTACGCGCTGGCCCTGGTGCTGGTGTTCATCGGCGGCAAGATCTTCCTGGTCGGCTTCATTGGCAAGGTGCCGGCGGCCCTGTCGCTGAGCGTGACCTTCGGCCTGATCCTGGGCGGCGTGCTGTTCTCGCTGTGGAAGACGCGCAAGGCGGCCCTGCAGGCGGGCTGATTCCGCGAGGACCGGCGGCCCCTCATGGGGCCGTCGGTCCGATGAAGTCCATGATGGCCCGCGCCGCTTCTTGCGGCGCGGTTTGCAGCAGGCAGTGCGGCGCGGCGATCTCGACCCGTCGCGCCTGCGGGATCAGGGCCATGACATGGTCCCCCGCCCGGCGCGGCACCACGCGATCGTCGCGCGCGCTCAGGTATAGCACCGGCAGCGTCACGCCGCTCATGCGCGGGCCGGCATCCACGTCGATCACGGCCCGCAGCCGCGCGCGCATCACCCGATCCTCGACCCGCGACACCGCGTCCAGCAGCTGGGTCCGCAGGCCGGGATCGGCGCGCGGTCCCAGCAGCATGCGGACGAGCAGGACGCCGGGCAGCAGCGATACTGGGAGTAGGCCGGTCAGGAATCGGGCGTAGCCCAGTTCCGGCCGCGGATTGCGCAGGAAGGTCGCGCACAGGATCAGCCCGCGCAAGCCGGGCGGCGGAGCGGCGGCGATGGCCGCGGCGATGGGGCCGGAGAACGATTCGCCCAGCAGCACGAAAGGCTGGTCCTTGGGGAGCGCGCGCCGCGCGTGCGCCTCCAGTTCGGCATAGCCTAGCGGCCGGTCGCAGGGGTAGCGAACGACAATGGTCCGCAAGGCGGGAGGCAGCGCGGACAGCAAGGGCGCGAACAGATCGCCCGTGCCGTCCATGCCGGGCAGGAGTACCAGCGCGGTCATGCGGGATTCCGGTGTGGGCGTGGGCGCATTGTGGCATGGCGGGCGCGCCATACGCGGCCGATATGGATGAGGCGCGATCCGGGTATTTGTGGCGCGGGCGTTGCGGGCGTAGAGTGCGCAGGGCACGCAGACACCATTCCGGAGCCGCCATGAACTGGTCAGCCAAGCAGTATTCCGCCTTCGAGAACGAACGCACCCGCCCGGTGCGCGACCTGGTCGCCGCCCTGCCCAATGAGCGCGTGGCGCGGGCGGTGGACCTGGGCTGCGGCCCGGGCAACTCCACCGAGGTGCTGGCCGCGCGCTATCCGGACGCCGCGATCAGCGGCACGGACAATTCGCAGGACATGATCGACGCGGCGCGCAAGCGCCTGCCCGGCCTGGCCTTCGAACTGTCGGACATCGGGGCCTGGAATCCGCCGGGAGGCTACGACGTGATCCTGGCGAACGCCTCCCTGCAATGGGTGCCGGGGCACGAGGAACTCTATCCGCGCCTGGTGGGCAAGCTGGCGCCGGGCGGCAGTCTGGCGGTGCAGACCCCGGACAACATGGAAGAGCCGGCGCATCGGCTGGCGCGCGAGGTCGCGGCGGACGGTCCCTGGGCCGCCAGGATCGGCGCGGTCAAGCACCCGCCGCGCCACAGCGCTGCCTGGTACTACGAATTGCTCAAGCCGGTCTGCGGCCGGCTCGATGTGTGGCGCACCATCTATCACCATCCCCTGGCCGGCGCGGCGGCGGTGGTGCAATGGTTCACCAGCACGGCGCTCAGGCCCTACCTGGGTCCGCTGGATCCGGCAGAGCAACAGGCCTTCCTGGCCGAGTACCAGGCGCGCATCGAACGCGCCTATCCGGCCCTGTCGGACGGCACCGTGCTGCTGCCGTTCCCGCGCCTGTTCATCGTCGCCGGGGCGAAGTAGCGGGCGGGCGTGGTGCCCAGCGCCTTGCGGAACATGGTGATGAAGGCGCTTACCGATTCATAGCCCAGCTGGTCGGCGCTGCGTTGCACCGACAAGCCCTCCGACAGCCATTGCAGCGCCAGGATGATGTGCAGGCGCTGGCGCCAGCGGCCGAAGCTCATGCCGACTTCCTGGCGCACCAGCCGCGCCAGCGTGCGTTCGCTCATCGCCACGCGCCGGCCCCAGTCGGCCAGGGTGGCGCGGTCGTCGGGCCGCGCCGCCAGCGCGTCGGCTATCTCG
>MCND01000485.1_pt1 | contig 11103 bp, 13 predicted proteins | sample 778211 | NCBI WGS metagenome assembly MCND01 (sample SAMN04296812, study PRJNA304217) | bioreactor metagenome | isolation source: activated sludge enriched with benzalkonium chloride | place: Turkey: Istanbul urban wastewater treatment plant
AACACGCCGAACATGTCCTTGTGGCCGCGCGGCTCGCGCATCAGCGCCTTGCGCAGCCAGTCATAGCGCTGTTCCAGGAAGGCGCGCTTTTCCAGGATGGTCGAGCCGGCGGGATAGGGGATGCCGCTGTGGACGATGCACAGGGGCTCGCCCTCGGTATGGGTATAGATGACGTCGAACGCGTCTTGCTTGCGCATGGCGTGTGCTCCAGGCTTGGGGGTAGGGTAAGGGTTCATTGGCCGCGTTCGGACAGCATGTCCAGCCCGACGGTCAAATCGAGGATGACGATGGCGATCACCGCTGCCGCGATCGTGGCGCCCGAGACGGCGGCGATGGTCGGATCGATCGTGTACTGCACGTAGTTGAAAAGCTTGACGGGGATGGTGTTCAGGTCCGCCGTGGTGTTGAAGATCGACAGCTCCACGTTGATCCACGACGAGATGAAGGCGAAGATCGATCCGGTCACGATGCCGGGCCGGATCTGCGGCAGCGTCACCAGGAAGAAGGTGGTCCAGGGACTGGCGCCCAGGTCCGCCGAGGCTTCCTCCAGCGCGCGCTGCTCCGGCGTCAGCAGGCCCAGCGTGGCGCGCAGCACGAAAGGGGCGATGATGACGACGTGGCCGATCAGCAGGGACAGGAAGCTGCGTGTCAGGCCGAAATACGCGCCGTACTGCAGCAGCGCCGCGCCCAGCACGATGTGCGGCAGGACCAGCGGTGACATCAGCACCGACGACAGCGCCGCCTTGCCCGGGAATTCGTGGCGCGCCAGCGCCAGGGCGGCGGGCACCGTAAGCAGCACCGCCGCCGCGGTGGCGGCCAGCGCCAGCACGGTGCTGGTGGCGAAAGCCGCCGCGTAGCCGGGCTCGGCCAGCATGGCGCGATACCAGTCCAGCGTCCATCCCTGCGGCGGGAAGGCCAGGTAGGGCGTGGCCGTGAAGGACGCGCCCAGGATCACCAGCAGCGGCAGGGCCAGGTAGGCGAGCACGCCCAGGGCGGACAGGCGGATCAGGCAGCGGGCGATCATCGTGCGCCTCCGGGCGGAACGGCGGCGCGGTTTGCCAGCGCCACCAGGATCAGGGTCAGGACCAGCAGCACCATGCTCAGCGCGCCGCCGTAGTGGAAGTCGAACACCGTGCTGTACTGCTGGAAGATCAGCATGGACAGCACCGTGACGCGCCCGCCGGACAGCAGCGCCGGCGTCACGTAGGCGCTGACCGCCAGCGTGAAGACGATGATGGCGCCGGATATCACGCCCGGCAGCGTCAGCGGCCAGGTGACGTGCACGAAGGTGGCCGCGGGGCTGGCGCCCAGGTCCGCCGAGGCCTGCTCGCAGGCCGGGTCGACGCGCGCCAGCGCATTGCCCACGGCCAGCACCACGAAGGGCAGCAGCACGTAGACCATGCCGATCAGGATGCCCAGCTCCGCGCCGATGAAGCGCACCGGACGGTCGGCAGCGCCGGTCGCCATCAGCGCCTGGTTGATCAGCCCGTTGCGGCCCAGTAGCACCATCCAGCCGAAGGCGCGCACGATGTTGCTGGTGAACAGCGGCACCACCAGCAGGATCACGCAGGCCCGGCGCCATGCCCGCCAGCGCACCACCCGCACCAGATACCAGGCCAGCGGATAGCCCAGTGCCACGCAGATCAGGGTGGTGTAGAAGGCCAGCCGGAACGTCACCAGGATCACGTCCCAGTGGTACTGATCCGCCAGCACGCGCAGGTAGTTGGCCGGTGTCAGGGCGGTGCCCGACGGGCCGCCGGTGATGCTGGCCAGCGCCACCACGGCCAGCGGGGCCAGGAAGAAGGCCGCGAAGAACAGCGCGGGCGCGGCCAGCAGCAGGGCGGGCGCGCGCAGGGAGCGGCGCGTCATGATTGTCCGCCGATCAGGTGCAGGTCCGTGGCCGCGAAGGCCAGCGTGGCGGCGTCGCCCGCGCGCAGCCCCGCCGGCGCGGCGCCGCCGTGCCGCGCCACCAGCGTCTGTCCGTCCACGTCCACGTGGATCATGCAGTGGCTGCCCACGTTGATCACGTCGCGCACCGTGCCGCTCAGCGCGCAGTCCGCGCCGGGTCCGTCCTGCGCGAGGCGCAGGTCTTCCGGACGCAGCAGCGCCAGGCCGCTGGCCGGCGCGTCGCCGGCCGAGCGCGTCACGCGCAGGCCCTGCGCCTGCAGCCGCAACGCGCCGCCCGCCTCGACGGCGTAGGGGATCAGGTTGGCGTCGCCGATGAACTCGGCCACGAAGCGCGAGGCCGGACGCCGGTAGATGTCGGCGCCCGCGCCGGCCTGTTCGATGGCGCCGGCGCGCATCACGACAATGCGGTCGGCCATGGTCATGGCCTCTTCCTGGTCGTGCGTGACAAAGACGAAGGCGATGCCCAGCCTGGCTTGCAGGTGCTTGAGCTCAAGCTGCATGCGCTTGCGCAGCTTCAGGTCCAGCGCCGACAGCGGCTCGTCCAGCAGCAGCAGCTTGGGCCGGTTGACGATGGCGCGCGCCAGCGCCACGCGCTGCTGCTGTCCTCCGGACATCTCGCGCGGGTAGCGCGGGCCGAACTCGGCCAGGCCCACCATGTCCAGCGCAGCCCGCGCGCGCTCTGCGGCTTCGGCCCGCGACGCGCCCTGGCGGCGCGGGCCGTAGGCCACGTTGTCCAGCACGCTCATGTGCGGGAACAGAGCATAGTTCTGGAACACCGTGTTCAGCGGGCGATGATGGGGCGGCAGGCGGCTGACGTCGCGGCCTTCGATCAGGATGCGGCCGGCATCCGGCGTGAGGAAACCGGCGATCGAGCGCAGCAGCGTGGTCTTGCCGCAGCCGCTGGGGCCCAGCAGCGCGACGAACTCGCCCTGGTTGATGGCCAGATCGATGCGGTCCAGCGCCTGGTAGGCGCCGAAGCGCGTCGACACGCCTTCTATGGATAGCAAAGCGGACATGGCGGTTCCTGCATTCAGCGCTTGCGGGCGACCTGGCGGTTCCAGGCCTCGGTGACTTCGGCGCGGCGGCTGTTGATCAGGTTCCAGTCGAACAGGCTCAGGTTCTGCACCGAGCCTTCGGCGCCCCAGGGCAGCTTGCGCGCCACGTCGGGCGGCACCTGGGTGTTCCTGACGGCCGGCCCCAGGTAGAGCCGCTGCGCCAGGCAGGCCGCGGCCTGCGGCGTGAGCGCGGTATCGATGAAGCGCTGCGCGGCGGCCTTGTTCGGCGCGCCCTTGACCAGGTGCAGCCGGGCGTCGGTGGCCCAGGCGCCTTCCTTGGGCACGGCGAAGCCGATCGGCAGGCCCTTGTCGATCAGGTCCCAGGCGCCCACGTTGAAATGCGCGCCGATCACCGCTTCGCCGCTCTGGTAGGCATTGGTGGCCGCACCCGAACTGTCGAAGTACAGCGCCGTGTCCAGCGTGGCGAGCTTGGCGTAGAGCGGGGCCAGGTTGGACGGATCCACCGACCAGACGCGCGCCAGGAAGAACACGAAAGGCACGCCGGAGGAATTGGCGGGCGAGGGCAGGGCCACCGCGCCGGCGTATTCGGGCCGCCACAGGTCCTTCCAGCTGGCCGGCGGCTGCTTGACCTCGCGCGTGTTGTAGACGATGCCCAGCGAGTAATAGCCGGAGCTGACCGCATAGGCGGCCCCGTCCTTGCGATACACGCCCTGGTCGATCACGTTTTTCAGGTTCGGGATGGCCGCCGGGTCCAGCGTGTCCAGCACGCCCGCCTGCTCGGCCAGCTCGCTGATGCCGCCGTCCAGCCAGGCCACGTCGATGGTGGGCGCGGCCTTCTGCTGCTGGAGCTTGGCCAGCGTCGTGGTCGAGGTGCCGACCTCGGGAGATACCTGCACGCCGGTCGCCTGGGTGTAGGGCTCGGCGACGCAGGCGTGGAACGCGTCGCCCCAGTTGCCGCCGTACCAGGCGACGGTGATCTTCTGCTGCTGCGCGCCCGCCAGTGGGGCCGTGATTAGCCCCGCAGCGAGCAAGGCGGCGCCAACGGCGCCGCGGACGAATGTTGCCATGTCGGATTCCCCTTGTCGTTTGTCGATCCGTGATCTGGACACTGTCTAGCCACATCCGCATCTTGGTGGATGCCCGGGAAAACCAGCTTGAAGGCGCGGGACATAAATTTGAATAATTGCGTCATGCAGCCGCCGCTTTCCGCCCCAACCGAGCCCGTTCCCTATGAAGACGATGCCGATGCCCCGGCTCGGGGAAAACCCGCGCTCGCGGTTGGCATCGTGTTGCTGGACCAGTTCACGCTGGCCGCCTTCGCGGGTTTTGTCGACGCCTTGCGCCTGGCCGGCGATCACGGCGGACGCAGCCGGCAGATCCACACGTCCTGGCGGGTGATGAGCTGGGACGGCAAGCCGCGCTGCTCCAGCGCGGGCCTGACCATCGACGTGGCGGCGGGCCTGCCGGACGATCCCGAGCAGTTCGACTACGTGGCAGTCTGCGGCGGCAATGACTACATCAACGGGCGCATGCCCGAGCCCTTGCGGGACTGGCTCCGGCTGGCCGCCGAGCGGCGCGTGCGGCTGCTGGGCATCTGCACCGGCACTTTCGCGTTGGCGCAGGCCGGCGTGGTCGGGCCGCGCACGGTCTGCGTGCACTGGAACGTGCTGGAAGCTTTTCGCGAGCGCTTTCCGCAGACCCGCGCCGTGGTGGACCGGCTGTTCATCGACGAGGGCGACTTGATTTCCTGCGCGGGGTCGACCGCCGCGATCGACCTGGGCCTGTACCTGGTGGCGCGCCATTGCGGCCGCGACAAGGCGCAACAGGCCATGCGCCACATGATGCTGCAGGGCGTGCGGCCGGCGCGCGTGCCGCAGGCGCATTTCCGCAGCGATCTCTCCGGCATCCAGGATCTGCGCGTCAGGCAGGCCGCGCATTTCATCGAGCAGCGCATCGACAATCCGCCGCCGCTGGACGCCATCGCCCGTTATGTCGGCGTCGGGCGCAGGCAGCTGGAACGGGCGTTCCGCCTGGCCACGGGTTTATCGCCGATGGCTTTCCAGCGCCAGTTACGCCTGGAATATGGCTGCTGGCTGCTGCTGAACAAGCCCAGCAGCATTACCCAGGTTGCGCTGGATTGCGGTTTCGCCGACGGCGCGCATTTCTCGCGCGACTTCCGCGCGCATTTTGGCGTATCCCCGCGTCAATATCTGCAATCCGGGGCGGCCGTCGCGCGCGAACCCGATTCCGTGGGCGGTCTGGCGACAGTCTGAATCAATCGGGTTTTACGGGGCGCATGCCGGTTGCTCGCCGGCATATACGGGGCGCACCCGTGATAACCCAGGGAAATTAATGCGCTTTCAGCTTTCCGCAAGACTCGCGCGGCGGGTTTCCCTATTTTTGTAACCCGTTGATATTTTTTTGGAAACCGCGCCCTGGAAAATATTGAGAATGGCGCCTTTTTGAGATTAAATATTTTCGACTGGATACATTCTGCTGTTTTTTGTTTTCAGTAGACCTACCGTCATCGCGGGGATGGCGGAAAACGTAGGCGGCCTGTGGCGCGGCGCGGCGCGCACAGCCGGATCGCGGGCGCGCAGACGGTTTTCCTGATTGTTTTGCGGTTGTTTGTCGGTGTCAGCAGTTTCGTCCATCCCTCGCTGGAGGCGTCATAATGCATTGGCTTACCCTCAACCGCCTGCTCCGCGCCGAACGCGGCATGCAGAAAGCGGATCTATACGGTCAGATCGCGGCAATTCACAAAGCCCAGGCAGTCATCGAGTTCGATCTTCAGGGTCATGTCCTGATGGCGAACCAGAATTTCCTGGACACCATGGGTTATTCCCTGGACGAGGTCCTGGGACAGCATCACCGCATGTTCATACGTCCGGAAGAACGTGATTCCGCGGCCTACGCAGAATTCTGGGACAAACTGGGACAGGGCGCCTACGACTCCGGCCGTTATCGCCGCGTGCGCAAGGACGGCACCGATATCTGGCTGCAAGCCACCTACAGTCCGATCTGTGACAAGCGCGGTCGCCCGTTGAAAGTGATCAAGTACGCGACCGACGTCAGCGAACAGCAGCAGCGGCAGGCCGATTTCGAAGGCCAGCTGGCGGCGATTTCGAAAGTCCAGGCGATCATCGAATTCGAGCTGGACGGCACGATACTACGCGCCAATGAGCTGTTCCTGGATGCCATGGGCTACCGCGCCGACGAAGTCGTCGGCCGTCATCACAGCATGTTCGTCACGCCGGAGGAGGCGCGCGGCGCCGCCTACCAGGAATTCTGGCGCAAGCTGCGCGAAGGCCGCCATGACGCCGGACAGTATCTGCGCATCGGCAAGGGCGGCCGGCAGGTCTGGATCGAGGCCAGCTACAACCCCATCCTCGATGCCGAGGGTCGGCCCTTCAAGGTGGTCAAGTACGCCACGGACATCACCAAGCGCTTCACCGCCGCGCAGACGCTGCGGGTCACGGTGCAGGGCTTGACCGAGAATGCCGAACGCGCGTCCCAGGCCAACACGCTGGCGCAGGATGCCTGCAAGGTGGCCGAAGAGGGCGGCCGCACGGTGCAGGACGTGGTGCGCACGATGTCCGCCATCACCGACAGCTCGCGCCGCATTTCCGAAATCATCGGCGTGATGGACGGCATCGCCTTCCAGACCAACATCCTGGCGCTCAACGCCGCGGTCGAGGCGGCCCGGGCCGGCCCGCACGGCAAGGGTTTCGCCGTGGTCGCGGCCGAGGTGCGCAGCCTGGCGCAGAACAGCGCCGCGGCGGCCAAGGAGATCAAGGGGCTGATCACCACGTCGGTGGAGCAGATCCAGGCGGGAGCGGTCCAGGTCCAGTCGGCCGGCAGCACCATGGATGACATCGTCACGTCGTCGCACCGGGTCACCGAGATCATGGGCGAGGTGGTCCAGGCATCGCTGGCGCAGTCGTCCAAGCTTGGCGACGTGACCGAAGACATCACTGCGATGACCGCCGACGCCGCCCAGGTGCTCAGGCAATCGACGGCCGAGCGCGAGCTGCGGCCGGTCTCCGTGGTCAAGCCGGTGGCGCAGGGCGTGCGGGCGCGCCCCGCGGCCAATACGCCCATGCCGTCCAAGCCGGTGCTGGAGTACGTCCGCTACTGAGGGGCGCGGCAGGCGGACGGCGGGATGCGCTATAAAGTGCGTCTTGCCTGAACTTCGCGGGCCCGGGCGGCAAGATCGCCGACCGGGCCTGCCGCCATTGCCACGCCCATGACCGAATCCGAAGCCCTGGCCCTTGCCTCGCACCGCCATTACAAGGGCGGTCTGTACCGCTATGTGGGCGAAGCCCGCCATTCCGAAACGCTGGAAACCATGGTGGTGTACGAACACCTGTGGCCGCATGCGCGCGGCCTGTGGGTGCGGCCGGCGGACATGTTCTTCGGCCAGCTGGCCGACGGTTCGCCGCGCTTCGCGCCGCTGGACGCCAAGTGAGCGGCGCGCGGGCCTTGCCGGCGCCCCTGGCCGCCGCGCTGCATGCGCTGCGCGGCCCCTTCGTTGTGGCCGACCTGGAAACCACCGGCCTGTCCACCGCCAGTTGCGAGATTCTTGAAATCGCCGCGGTGCGCGTGCAGGGCGATGGCGTTTGCGAGCGGGAATATGCGCAGGTGGTACGCACAAGGGGCCGGGTGCCGCCGTTCATCAGCCAGCTGACCGGCATCACGCAGGCCGAAGTGGACCGGTTCGGCATCCCCGTGAGGCAGGCGTTCTCGTCCTTCCTGGATTTCGTCGAGGACCTGCCGGTGTTCTTTCACAACGCCTCGTTCGACCGACGCTTCCTGGCGGCCGCCTCGGACCAGACCGGGCTGGCCTTCGCCAACCCGGTGCACTGCACGCTGGCGCTGGCGCGACGCGCCTGGCCGGAACTGCCGTCCCATAAACTGGATATCCTGGCCCGTCACGTGGGCGCGTCGGATCCGACGCACCGCGCCCTGGCCGATGTGCGTACGACCGTGGCGGTGGCGCTGGCCGCCGGGGCCAGGCTGGCGCGGGCTTGATGCCCGCCCGATGACTGCGGGAGCGCGACATGAGCGATTTGCGGGAGATCACGGCGGCGGTGCGCCGATTCGCCGAGGAACGGGAATGGCAGCCCTTTCATACGCCCAAGAATCTGGCGATGGCCCTGGCCGGCGAGGCGGGCGAGCTGCTGGCCCTGTTCCAGTGGCTGACCGCCGAAGAGTCTCGCGGCCTGTCGCCGGCGCGCCTGGCCGAGGTCGCCGACGAGATCGCCGACGTGCAGATGTATCTGGCGGCGCTGGCCGATCAGCTGGACATCGACATCGCCGGCGCGGTCTCGGCCAAGATGGCCAAGAACGCGCTGAAGTATCCGGCGGATCGTTTTCGCGGCAGCGCGCGCAAGTATGACGATCCGCCCGAAGCGGACTGAACGCTACAGGACTTTCTGCTCGTGATGCACCTGTGGCGGCTCGACGAAGAAGCCTGCCACGAGCTTGCGCCATTCCTGGAAATCGGTGGATTCGCGGAAGTCCACCATGTGGTTTTCCACGGTTTCCCAGTCGACCACGAGCGTGTAGCGCTGCGGTTGTTCGATGCTGCGATAGAGCTGCATGTCGTGGCAGCCGCGGGCGCGCAGGAACAAGGGCCTGGCTTGGGCCACGCCGGCCTCGAACAGCGCCTCCTGGCCTTCACGGACGTGAATGCTGGCGATCTCCTGGATCATTCTGGGTCTCCGTAGGAATGGTGCCGGGCGCAATCCCGCCGGCCGGAGTAGTATGGCTGAAAAACTCCGCACGCGTCGCCCGATGGCAGGCGCGCCAACCCCGTTCCGGCCCCACCGATGACCCGAGTCGCCACCTTGCCGCGCCTCATCGCTGTCCGACTGCTGTGGTATGCGGCTGTCGGTGCGGTTGCGCTGCTTGCCTTCAAGTTGCACACGCAGTTCGGGGCAGATGTGCTGCTGACGGCGATCGCCGCCTACGTGCCCTTGTCCCTGTCGTTCCTGCCCGTCCTGGCCTGGCTGTGCGGTCGCCGCCGCGAATCCGGACGAGCGGACGCGCAAGCCGCGCCGGGTTGGCCGGGATACCTGGCCGCCGCGACCGGCATTGTCATGCTGGCCGGCTATCATGTGGCGGCCGCGCCGTACCTGGCCGAATGCGGCATCCTGCTGTTGCTGGTGGCAGCCGATCTGTGGCTGGTTCGCAAGGAGTCGGCGTACTTCCTGGCCCTCGCCGGCTGACATTCCCTTTCCCGGCCAGATTCTCTCCCGACGCTTCCGACGCCGTGCCCGCCGCCTTTGCTCCGCGACGCCATGTACGCGTCCGTCCGGGGCGAGACGTTCGCCCGTGAAACCTATGCCTGGACCGTCACTTGCATCATCCTGGCCTATGCCCGCGCGGGCCCGACCCGGGATGGCGTAGTCCGCTGGTTTGCGCGGTGCAGCACCTGCTGCTTTCGTCGGCGCCGGCTGACAAACAGCCTAACGCGCATCTGCCATCCACGGACCCGCATGCGCGCTAGGCAAGGCGGGCGAGTCGCGCGGCTGCTTTGCCCTCCATAGTGCTGAGCCGCTCCGGCGGATCAGGCCAAGCCGCCCTCCATTCATCCTCCATATGCATGGCCCGCGCATCCGCGCACGCAAGATGCCCGCAACTTTGGCGAGATTGTGGCGTGCTTGCGCATGGCGCCAGCCGGACGGTCCGCCGTTTAACCGATATCGACACACTTTGGACGGCGCAATCATTCCGTACCAATACGAAAGTTCCACGCGTCCTGCCGCGGCATGACGGGACTGCTGGAGAAGTAGAGGTCCGCGCCGGTCGGCCACCGGCAGCCTGTACATCCGTATCCACGGATCAGGAGGAGCTCAAATGAAACAGCTCGCAGCAGTCGCAGTCCTGTCGATGTGCGCCGCTTCCGCGTACGCGGCGGGTCCCGGACCCAGCGTATCCATCTCGGGTTATAGCGGGAACATCCATGGCACCGTGTCGTCCGTGTCGACTGGCAGTTCGGTGGTTTCCACCCAGGTCAACGGCTACGGTTCGTCCAGCCAGACCTCGTTCGGCGAAACGGGCGGCGTGGCGCAAGCCAGCGGGTCGTTCAGCCACAACGGCATCGAAACCGTCACCAGCACGCGGCAATACGCCACCAGCGATACCTACGGCCACGTGAGCGGCAATGCGCCGATCATGGTGGGCGACAGCATCGCCAATGGCGGCGCCACGTTCGAGAAGACCGACACGAACGCTTCCGCCACGGGATCGTTCCATGCGGCGACTTTCGGCGCGACGGCGTCGATCCAAGGGATCGGAGGGATTGGCCACTTCCAAGGGTTCAACCACTGAGCCAGCGTTCCGGACGGCTTCGGCCGTCCGGGCAAGGGGACATCATGAAGACCATTGTTCTTGCCCTATCCCTGTCGCTCGCGGCGTTCTCAGCCACGGCGCAGACCAACAGCGCCTCGTCGTCCACCACGTCCGCGACCTCGGGCGCGACCAACGCCGGCAACACGCAAGGCATCACGTTCAATTCCAAATCCGACGCTTCCGGCACCTTGCGCACGGCGCCCGCCATGGGTGGGCAGAGCTTCTACGGCTCGTTCTCTTCGGACAGCTGCATGGTGTCGGCGGGCGGGGGCGGCTCGGTCGTCGGCTTCGGCATGAACGTCGCGTTCCCGATCGAGGATCAGAAGTGCAGCCTGCGGCGCAACTTCGAACGCACCATGCAGGCGGCGGCGTCCACCAAGGATCCCGACCGCTCGCGCCGGCTGGAAACCGCGGCCATCGACATTCTGTGCCAGACGGACGATCGGACCAAGGCCGCGCTGGTGGCGCAGGGGCTGTGCACCAATCCCGCCCTGACCACGGCTGATCACCGCTTCGACAATTCCGCCGTGGCGCAGACCTCGACGCCGGCCTCCGCGCCGCCCGCCTCGCCGGCCGCGCTCGCGCCCACGCCGCAGACGCCTGTCGCCCAGGCTTTCCCGGTGCAATCGGTGCAGAGCGGCGCCATGAATTCGCCGCCCTTGCGTAACCCGCGCCTGGATCGGCAGGGCATGCTGGATATGTACTCGCCGGGCTGACGCGCGTGGGCAGCGGACCCGGCGGCTAGGACGTGGCGGGCGGAGCCGCCAGGCCCGGCGCGTCCACGGTCCGGGCCGGCGGGGTGGGGGCAAGCAGCACGGTGGTC
>MCND01000486.1_pt1 | contig 11084 bp, 10 predicted proteins | sample 778211 | NCBI WGS metagenome assembly MCND01 (sample SAMN04296812, study PRJNA304217) | bioreactor metagenome | isolation source: activated sludge enriched with benzalkonium chloride | place: Turkey: Istanbul urban wastewater treatment plant
AAGGTCAACGAAGTGGCCAAGGGCCGCGACGGCCTGCAATCGCCCATCGTCAAGAACCTGCATGACGCCGCGCTGGCCGAGCTGATCAAGCGCACCGGCGCCCAGGACGGCGACATCATCTTCTTCGGCGCGGACCGCGAGAAGGTCGTGAACGACGCCATCGGCGCGCTGCGCGTGAAGATCGGCCACAGCGAATTCGGCAAGAAGACCGGCCTGGCGATCGCCGGCTGGAAGCCGCTGTGGGTCGTCGACTTCCCGATGTTCGAATACGACGAGGAAGACGGTCGCTACACCGCTGCCCATCACCCGTTCACCAGCCCCAAGGACGGCCACGAGGACTTCCTCGAATCCGATCCGAGCAAGGCCTTCGCCAAGGCCTACGACATGGTGCTGAACGGCTGGGAAATCGGCGGCGGCTCGGTCCGTATCCACCGCGAGGAAGTGCAGAGCAAGGTGTTCCGCGCGCTGAAGATCGGCGCCGAGGAAGCCCGCGAGAAGTTCGGCTTCCTGCTGGACGCGCTGCAGTACGGCGCGCCGCCTCATGGCGGCATCGCCTTCGGCCTGGACCGCATCGTCACCATGATGACCGGCGCCGAGTCGATCCGCGACGTGATCGCTTTCCCGAAGACCCAGCGCGCGCAGTGTCTGCTGACGCAGGCGCCGTCGGAGGTCGACGAGAAGCAGCTGCGCGAGCTGCACATCCGGCTGCGCAATGTAGAGAAGTGACCCACCCCCGAAGCGCTGCGCGCTTCCCCCTCAAGGGGGCGCGGCTACGGACCGGCGGAGCCGGATCCGTGCCGCTGCGCTTGTGGGGCGCTGGTGGCTTGCGGGGAGGGTGCCTCGATTTTCTGGTGCCTTCTTTTCAATAGCCGCCACTGGTTATTCGCAGTTTCAGAGAACGCCCTGGACTTGTCCGGGGCGTTTCTGTTTCTGGCTGCGTCGGGGGCGGTAAACGGCAACTGAAATGCGGTAATCTGGCAAGCGCCGCCGGGTGTGGCGGCGTCGGGTCGGGGTGCGCTTGCGGGCGTCCGGGCCGGCGGGTTCCGTGTCTTTAAAGGCGCCATCGCTTCCATGTCGCTCATCCGTGTCGTCAGCTACAACATCCATAAAGGCCGCTCGGCGCTGGGCCGGCGCGACTCCCTGAACGAGCTGCGCCTGGGCCTGTACGGGCTGCGTCCCGATCTGGTCTTCCTGCAGGAAGTGCAGGGGCGCAACGAGAACAAGTCGCTGCTGGACGCGCAGCATGAATCGCTGGCCGCGGCGCTGCGGCTGGACGTAGCCTACGGGCGCAACGCCATCCGCCACCAGACCGACCATGGCAACGCGCTGTTGTCGCGCTTTCCGATCGTCGAGCACGAGAACCAGGACATCTCCGACCATCGCCTCGAACAGCGCGGCCTGCTGCATGCCCGCATCGAGCTGGACGGGCGCGCCGTGCATTGCTTCGTGGTCCACCTGGGCCTGTTCGCCGGCAGCCGCAGCCGCCAGATCCTGGCGCTGACCGAGCGCATTCGCCGCCTGGTGCCCGAGGGCGATCCCATCCTCATCGCTGGCGATTTCAATGACTGGGGCGACCGGCTGGCGCCGCTGTTCGTGCAGCAGCTCGGCCTGTACGAGGTGTTCTCGCACGCGCCGCGCAGCCATGGCGGCGAGCTGCCGCGACTGCGCGACTCGGTCAAGCGCCTGACCAACGCGCTGCGCGGCGTGCCCAACGGCATTTCGGTCATGGAGCGCACCAACCAGCTGGGCATGGACGGCAGCTCGCGCCTGCTGCTGCCGCCGCCGCGCACCTTTCCCGCCGTGTTCCCCTGGTTCCGGCTGGACCGCATCTACCAGCGCGGCTTCGCCGTGCGCAGCGCGCGCGTGCTGCGCGGCCGGGAATGGGCCCGGCTGTCCGATCATTCCCCGCTGCTGGCCGAGCTGGAACTGCCGTGAAGCGCGAGCCGGTCAGGCTGGACTGGACGGATGGCAACGACATCCGGCTATTGCAGAACGGCGCGGACTTCTTCCCGTCCCTGTGTGCCGCCATCGATGCCGCCACGGTCAGCGTGCACCTGGAAACCTATATCTTCATGCTGGACCGCAGCGGCGAGATGGTGCTGCGGTGCCTGGCCGAAGCCGCGCTTCGCGGCGTCAAGGTGCGGGTGGTGCTGGACGGTTTCGGCAGCGCCGCCACCGCCGACGAGGTCCGAGTCAGGCTCACCAACGCCGGCGCCCAGTGCCGCATCTTCCGGCCCGAGCCGCGCTGGTTCGCCAAGCTGATCCCGTCGCGCAGCCGCCTGCGGCGCCTGCATCGCAAGGTCAGCGTGATCGACGGGCAGATCGCCTATGTGGGCGGCATCAACATCGTTGACGATTACGATGACCTGGATCCCACCGACGGCCTGACCGCGCCGCGCTTCGACTTCGCCGTCAAGGTGCGTGGGCCGGTGGTCACCGACGCCGCCTACGTCCAGGACCTGCTCTGGGTGCGGCTGAACTGGGCGCGCCTGCGACGCCATCCGCGCGACTGGAACCGCATGCGGCTCACCAAGCCGCATCATGTCGCCGTGGCGCCTTGCGGCCAGATGCGCGCCGCGCTGGTGCTGCGCGACAACCTGCGCTTTCGCCAGACCTTCGAGCGCGCCTATCTGTACGGCATCGCGCACGCGCGCCGCGACATCCTGATCGCCAATGCCTATTTCTTTCCCGGCCGTCAGTTCCGCCGGGCGCTGGCCAAGGCCGCCGCGCGCGGCGTGCGCGTGCGCCTCTTGCTGCAGGGCAAGGTCGAATACCGCATGCAGTACCACGCCACGCGCTCGCTGTACGACCAACTGTTGCGCGACGGAATTGAAATCTACGAATACATGCCGAGCTACCTGCACGCCAAGGTGGCGGTCATCGACAATGTGGCGACGGTGGGCTCGTCCAACCTGGACCCCTTCAGCCTGCTGCTGGCGCGCGAAGCCAACGTGGTCGTGGACGACCAGCCCTTCTCCTGGGACCTGCAGGAACGGCTGGAGACGGCCATCCGCGAAGGAGGGCGCTTCATCCGGCCGCTGGAGTACCAGCGCCGGGGGTGGGTACGGCGCTGGGTCGACGCGGTTTCCTATACCCTGCTGCGCATCGGGGTGGCGTTGACGGGGACTTCGGATAAGTACTGAGGGCGGGGCGTTGGAGTAGAATTCGCCTCAAATTACACGAGTCGGGAACAGCTACACCACGGTTGATTGCCGACGATGGCGACGCGGTCATGAAAACAGTGGCAATCCTGCAGTCGAATTACGTGCCGTGGAAGGGGTATTTTGACCTGATCGCCGCGGTGGATGAATTCGTCATTTATGACGAGGTTCAGTTCACCAAGAACGACTGGCGCAATCGGAACCAGATCAAGACACCGCAAGGTACACAGTGGCTTTCCATTCCTGTCGGCGCGGATATCCAGCGGCGTATTTGCGAAGTGGAATTGCCCGCGGGCCCATGGCCTGAAAAGCACTGGAAAACCCTCGCTGCGAATTACAGACGCGCCCCTTATTTTGACGATGTCGCGCGCTGGCTGAAACCCTTGTATCTGGACGGGCGTTATCAGCGGCTATCAGAATTGAACGTCGCGTTCATCAAGGCCATCTGCGGATATCTGGGCATCGGGACGAAGATCAGCGATTCCTCGGATTTCGAGCATGCGCCCGGCAAGACTGGAAGATTGGTCGGCCTTTGCCGCCAGGCAGGTGCGCAGCGCTATATATCGGGTCCGGCCGCCAAGGCTTATCTCGACGAAAGCGAGTTTTCGGCAGCAGGCATACTCGTTGAATGGTTCGACTATGCGGGGTATCCGGAATATCCTCAATTGTGGGGAAAATTCGAACATGCGGTTTCCGTATTGGATCTGTTGTTCAACTGTGGCGCTGCGTCTTCCCAGTACATGAGATACGTGAAATGAAGCTCTCCGTTGTCGCCACCCTGTATCGGTCCGCGCCCTATATCGACGAGTTCTGCCGCCGAGTCCGGCAGGCGGCGAGAAAACACGCTGGCGATGACTACGAGATCATTCTCGTCAACGACGGTTCGCCCGACGAGAGCCTGGATATCGCCAGGCAGATCGCCTCCCTCGATCCCAGGATCGTCGTAGTGGACCTGTCGCGCAATTTCGGCCATCACAAGGCCATGATGACCGGCCTGGCGCATGCGGGCGGCGACGAGGTTTTCCTTATCGATACCGACCTTGAAGAAGCCCCCGAATGGCTGGCTGAGTTTGCCGCCCTGCGCGCAGAGAGCGACAGCGACGTGGTGTACGGGGTACAGCGGCAGCGCAAGGGCGCATGGTTCGAACGGGTCACGGGCCAGCTGTTCTGGTATACGCTGAAGAAGCTGACCGGCATGCCCTTGCCTGGCAACGTCACCACCGCGCGCCTGATGTCACGGCGCTACGTTCAGGCGTTGTTGCAGCATCAGGAGCGCGAAATTTTCATCGCGGGGCTTTGGTTCATCACGGGCTTCAGGCAGTTGGCTTGCGAGGTCGAGAAGCTGAGCAATTCGACGTCGACCTATACGCTGCGCAAGAAAATGTCCCTGCTTGTGAATTCGGTCACTGCGTTCAGCAATGCACCCTTGATCAGCATTTTCTACCTGGGGCTGCTGATATCGCTGGTGGCCGGCTGCTATATCGTCTTCCTGGTGTTGCGGTGGTGGCTGGAGGACACCTCCATGGCGGGCTGGACATCGGTCATGGCTTCCATCTGGCTGCTGGGCGGGCTGCTGATGTCGTCGCTTGGCGTCCTCGGCATATACGTAGCCAAAATCTACACGGAAGCGAAGGGGCGTCCGTACACGATAGTCCGCGAAGTCTATCGGAATGGCGCGCCATGAATAGCGTCGTATTTCTATGCTCGGGCGGCGGAGGCAATCTCAGGTTCGTGTATGCGGCCATGCAGCGCGGGTGGTTGCCGGGCGCAAGGCTTGCAGGCGTGCTGACCGACCGCGAATGCGGCGCCAGTGAATTTGCCCGCAGCAAGGGTTTGCCCACGCGTTCCATGGATTTTTCGCGGTCGGGGCAGGCGGAAGTGCAGCTTGAACTGAGACGCCTTGCCGCCGATGCGGTGGTGACGAACGTCCACAAGATCTTGACGCCGGAATTCGTGACGGAGTACGAGAATGCCCTGCTCAATCTGCACTATTCCTTATTGCCGGCGTTCGGCGGGGTGATCGGAGTCGAGCCCGTCAAGCGCGCGCTGGAGTACGGCGTCACGCTACTGGGCGTGACCGCGCATCGGGTCTCGGCCGAAGTCGATGCGGGCCGGCCGCTGGTGCAGGCGGCGATTCCGGTGGAGCCGGGTGATAGTGTAGATCTCGTCATGGATGTGGTGTTCCGCGCCGGTTGCTTGGCATTGCTGGAAACCTTGAGAGGTCAACTGCATATTGCGGGGCATGCCCGTGCGCGGGTGCTGCGGCTATGTGGCAGGGACATCATGTTCAATCCATTCGGTACCGTCGGCATCGAATGGGAGGACGAGGCGTTTTGGCAGGAAGTGAAGGCGCAACCCGCAGCGGAACCATCCTCGTGCTGAATCCGGACCGGCGCTCCGGACGATCCGGCTACCGCTTTCAGTTGTTGCGCTATGCCCTGGTCGGCGTGGTGAGCAACGCCCTGGGATATGCGATCTATCTGCTGGTCACGCACCTGGGCATGGCGCCCAAGATAACGGTTACGCTGCTCTATGCCGTAACGGCGGCATTGGCATTTTTCGGAAATCGGCGCCTGACCTTCCAGAGCAGCGGCCGCATGCTCGGGCCGGCATTGCGGTATGTGCTTGCCCACGGCGTGGGGTACTTGATCAATATTGGCCTGTTGGCGCTATTCGCCGATCGCCTCGGCATACCCCATCAATGGGTTCAGCTGGCCGCCGTCTTCATCGTCGCCGGATTCATGTTCTGCGCGCTTCGCTGGTTTGTGTTCGCCGATACGGCGAAAAGGTAGATGGGATGAAGCAATGTCTGGCGTGCAGCGCCGTATTTCCCCGGGAGCAGCCAGGGTGTCCGTCGTGCCACGCGAAACCCGTTCTTGTCGATGGCTTCGAAGCCTACGCGCCGGAGCTTGCCCGCGAGGGAGGAGGCTTCAAGGAAAGCCATTTTTCCGAACTGGCGAGCCTTGAGGAAGGTCACTTCTGGTTCGAGGCGCGGAACGAACTGATAGCCTGGGCTATTGAAAAATACTGTGCCGATCGCGAGAGCTTCCTCGAAATCGGATGCGGCACGGGATTCGTGCTGTCTGGCATGGCCAGGCGGTTTTCATTCGCCAGGCTGCTGGGCAGCGAAATCTTCTCACAGGGCCTGCATTTCGCGGCGCAGCGTGTGCCACAGGCCAGCTTCATCCAGATGGATGCGCGCAAGATTCCGTTTTCCGGGGAATTCGACGTCATCGGCGCGTTCGATGTGTTGGAGCATATCCAGGAAGACGAGGCCGTGCTGCGGCAGGTTCATCAAGCGCTCAAGCCCAAGGGCATGCTCCTGCTGACGGTGCCTCAGCATGATTGGCTATGGAGTCCCAGCGACGATTATGCTTGTCATGTTCGGCGCTATTCGGCCCGGGATTGCCATGCCAAGCTGCGTGCGGCGGGATTCCATATCGTGCGCAGCACCTCCTTCGTGTCCCTGTTGCTGCCTTTGATGATGGCGTCGCGCCTGAAGAAGCGCAAGCAGGGCGGTGAATTCGATGTGACCGACGAGTTCAAGCTTTCGCCCAAGTTGAACTCCATCCTGTACCGCGTGATGAAGGGTGAGGCCTCGCTGATCAAGGCGGGCGTCGATTTTGCGGCGGGCGGGTCCCGCTTTGTGATTGCTCAACGGATTGAAAAGCAATGAAGGCAATTATTCTTGCGGGCGGCACCGGCTCCAGGCTGTATCCGCTGACCCAGGTAACCAGCAAGCAATTGCAGGCGGTCTTCGACAAGCCGATGATCTACTACCCCCTGACCGTTCTGATCGCAGCGGGGGTGCGCGAGTTCTGCCTGATCTCCACGCCGCATGATTTGCCCAAGTTCGAGAATCTCCTGGGAGATGGCCGCCACTGGGGAATCAGCATCGAATACCGGGAGCAGGCCAAGCCGGAAGGCATCGCGCAGGCATTTCTTATCGCCGAGGATTTCATCGCCGGCGAAGATGTTGTGCTGATGTTGGGGGACAACATCTTTTCGGGCGGCGGCGATTTTCCGCGGGCGATGGCGGAATTCCGCGACGGAGCGGCGATTTTCGCCTATCACGTGAGGGATCCCGAACGCTATGGCGTGGTCGAATTCGACGCCAAGGGCAACGCGCTCTCGCTTGAAGAGAAACCGGCAAAGCCCCGCAGCAGCTATGCAGTGCCCGGCGTGTATATCTATGACAAGGATGTCGTGGATATCGCGCGAGGCCTGAAGCCATCGGCCCGCGGCGAACTCGAGATCACCGACGTCAACATCGAATACCTGCGCCGGGGCAAGCTCAAGGTAAACAGGCTCAGCCGCGGTTTCGCGTGGCTGGATGCCGGCACCAGCTCCGCGTTGCAGGAGGCGTCCGCCTATATCGAAGCCGTGGAGCGCCGCCAGGGCGTCAAGATCGGCTGTCCGGAAGAGGCCGCGCTCGTGCGCGGATTCCTGAGTCTGGGCGCATTCGAAACGTTGGTGAGCGAATTGCCCAATTGCCAGTATCGGGACTACCTCCGCAGCGTTGCGGACGAAACCAAACGGTTTGGAGGCGCACAATGAGCGAGCAGCGGCTCGATTTCAACAAGCCCTATCTGACGGGCAAGGAAACGCAATACATAGCCCAGGCGCTGGCCAGCCAGAAGCTGGCGGGGGATGGCGCCTTCACCAAGTTGTGCCACGATTGGTTTGAGCGGCACGTGGGGTGCGCGCGCGGGTTGCTGACGCATTCCTGTACCGCCAGCCTGGAAATGTCGGCCATGCTCTGCGACGTGAGACCTGGCGACGAGGTGATCATGCCCTCGTACACCTTTGCGTCCACGGCCAACGCATTTGCCTTGCGCGGCGCGGTGCCGGTGTTCGTCGATGTGCGCAAGGACACGATGAATCTCGATGAAGCGCTGCTGGAGCAGGCTATCACGCCGCGAACCAAGGTGATCGTGCCGGTTCACTACGCAGGCGTCGCCTGCGAGATGGACGCGATCTTGGCTATCGCGCGGCAGCATGGAATCCGGGTAGTCGAAGACGCGGCGCAGGGCATCATGGCGAACTACAAAGGCCGTCCGCTGGGCAGCCTTGGAGATCTGGGAACCTTCAGTTTCCACGAAACCAAGAACGTGATCTCAGGGGAAGGGGGGGCGTTGCTGGTCAATCACCCCGAACTGGCGATGCGGGCCGAGATCATTCGTGAAAAAGGGACGGACAGAAGCCGCTTTTTCCGCGGCGAAGTGGACAAGTACACCTGGCAGGAAGCGGGATCGTCCTATCTGCCGAGCGAATTGATTGCTGCATTTCTCTGGGCTCAGCTGGAATCGGCGCGCGACATCACCGAACAGCGCTTGGCCATCTGGGATCGATATCACGACGCTCTGGGGCCGCTGGAAGCCCGGGAACTGCTGCGGCGGCCCATCGTGCCCGACGGTTGCGAGCATAACGCGCACATGTACTACGTCTTGCTGCCGGCATCAGTCGACCGCCGGCAGGTGATCGAAGAGTTCCGGTCACGCCAGATCTACCCTGTATCGCATTACGTGCCATTGCATTCCGCGCCGGCGGGCCTGCGCTATGGGCGCGTGGCAGGCAGCATGGCGGTCACCGATCAGTATTCCGAGCGGCTGCTGCGCCTGCCGTTCTGGGTGGGCCTGACACCCGCGCAACAGGATACGGTGGCCGAGGTGCTTGAGGCCGCTTTGCACAAGCGGGCTTAGCCGGCAGGGCGGCGAAATCGCAGCAATCCCAGTGCGAGTGCGGTGCCGACCAGGATGATGGCGGCACCCACCGCGATCGAGGGCGTGATGCTCTCATCCAGAAACCATGACCCCCAAAGCACGCCGAAGATCGGCACCAGGAAAGTGACGCTGACGGCGCCCGTCGGGCCGACATTGGCGATCAGGCGGAAGAAGATGATGTAGGCCGCGCCCGTGCACACCACGGCCAGCAGGATGGTGGCGATCCAGGCCTGCATCGATGCCGGTGCTTCGGGCCAGTGGGTGACCGCCAGGGGCAGCAGCACCAGCGTCGCGCCTATCATGCTGCCGGTGGCGTTGGCCAGGGCATCCACGCCGGTCAGGAAGCGCTTGGTCCAGTTGGCCGCGATGCCGTAGAACATCGGCGCGGACACGGCCGCCAGGACCGCCGGCCCGGTGCCGCCGTCGCTGAAGTTCAGTTTGTCCCACACCAGCACCACGATACCGACCACGCCTATCATCAGACCCAGGGATCGCATCCAGGGCAGCTTGTCCTTGAGCCACAGCCAGCCGATGACCGCGCCCCATACCGGCGTCACCGCATTGGCCACCGACAGGAAGCCGGCGCCCAGGGCTTGGGCCGCGTAGGCGAACAACAGGAACGGTACGGCCGCGTTCAGCACACCCACCGTCAGCAGCGCCTTCCAGTGCTGAGCGATGATGGGCAGCTTGCCGCGCCACAGCGCGGCGGGCAGCAGGACCAGCGCGGCCAGGCCCACGCGCAGCTCGATCAGCGCGATCGGTCCGAATTCCGGGACGGCCAGGCGCATGAACAGAAAGGAGCCGCCCCAGACGGCGGCCAGGAGCAGTAGATCCAGCAAGTTGCGTTGACGCATGTTCAGTCCCGCGTGGGGCTCATTTGCGGTTCGTGGCCAGGTTCTTCATCTTGACCCGGTAGGCCAGCAGGGCGCAGGTCAGCGACAGGACGATACACAGCACCAGGCCCGCGCGCACTCCGTTTAGTACCGTGCTATGGGAAATGATGATGCCGACCACGGCCGTCCCCAGAGCGCTGCCGATGGCGCGCGTGGTCTGGACCAGGGCGGAAGCCACGCCCACGTCCCGCCGCTCGCTCAGCATCTGCATGAACAAGGTCAGGTTCGGCAGCAGGAAGCCCAGCGCACAGCCGTTGACGAAAAAGGCGGCCAGGATCCACCAGGCGGAGGTGCCCGGCGAGATCAGCAGCACCATCAGCGAACCGGCCGCCAGCAGACAGCCCCCGAACACCATCAGGCGCTGCGGTTCGGTCTGCTTGGGGAACAGCCGGCCGTTGATGATGCTGCCGACCGAAATCGCGGCAACCAGGGGCGTGAGCAGCAGCCCGGCCTCGCTGGGGGTGTAGTTCAGCACCTGCTGCAGCAGCAGCGGGCTGTAGAAGATCAGCACGAACATGACCGCGCCCACCATCATCGCCGCCAGGTTCAGCAGCCGCGATTCGGCTCCGCCCAGCACGCGCAGCGGAAAGATGGGTGAGCTTACGCGCCGTTCCGTGGGAATCAGGATGGCGATGGCCGCCACGCCCACCACGGCCAGGGCCAATCCCAGCATGGGATGGGCATGGTCGCCGCTGGCAAACGCCAGCTCCAGCGCGGCCAGCGGCGCGCCCACCGCCAGGACCAGCAGGATGGCGCCCAGCCAGTCGATCTTGCGGCTGCCGTCGTGGATCGGGCGGATACGGGGAAAGTAGCGGGCCAGCAGGAAAAACGCGCCCGCGGCCGCGATCGGCGCGATGAAGAAGGCCGCGCGCCAGCCCAGCGCCTGCGTCGCCGCCCCGCCCAGGACCGGGCCGATGCCGCTGGCCATGGCGAACGCCGCTGATACCAGCGCCATCCACCGCACTCGCTGCTTGGCATCGGGGAACAGGTCCGCCGGCGCGGCGAACGCGGTTGCGATCATCATCCCGCCGCCTATGCCCTGCAGCGACCGGAAAATGATCAGCTGGGTCATGGTCTGCGACAGGCCACAGGCGATGGAGCCGAGCGCCACGATCAGCACCGATAGCAGCATCAGGGGCTTGCGGCCGAACATGTCGCCCAGGCGACCGAAAATCATGATGGATGCGGCGGTGGCCAGCAGGTAGCCCGTTCCGACCCAGGCGTATAGCGCCATGCCGTTCAGCGCTTCGGCCACGCGCGGCAGGGTGGTGCTGATGATGGTGGAATCCAGCGCGGCCAGGACGACT
>MCND01000487.1_pt1 | contig 11057 bp, 7 predicted proteins | sample 778211 | NCBI WGS metagenome assembly MCND01 (sample SAMN04296812, study PRJNA304217) | bioreactor metagenome | isolation source: activated sludge enriched with benzalkonium chloride | place: Turkey: Istanbul urban wastewater treatment plant
CAGGGCTGGCTGGCCGAGCACATGCTGATCCTGGGCGTGACCTCGCCCAAGGGCCGCAAGTATCACGTCGCGGCGGCCTTCCCGTCGGCCTGCGGCAAGACCAACTTCGCCATGCTGATTCCGCCGCAGGGCATGGATGGCTGGAAGGTCAGCACCATCGGCGACGACATCGCCTGGATCAAGCCGGGCGCCGACGGCCGCTTGCACGCCATCAACCCCGAGGCCGGCTACTTTGGCGTGGCGCCGGGCACCAGCGAGCTGACCAACTACAACGCCATGGCCACGCTCAAGGCCAACGTCATCTTCACCAATGTGGCGCTGACCGATGACGGCGACGTCTGGTGGGAAGGCATGACCCAGACGCCGCCCGAGCATCTGATCGACTGGCAGGGCCAGGACTGGACGCCCGCCATCGCGCAGCAGACCGGCCGCAAGGCCGCGCATCCGAACGCGCGCTTCACGGCGCCGGCGGCGCAATGCCCGTCGATCGATCCGGAATGGGAAAACCCCGAAGGCGTGGTGATCGACGCCTTCATCTTCGGCGGCCGCCGGTCCACCACCGTGCCGCTGGTGACCGAGGCCCGCAACTGGGTCGAGGGCGTGTACATGGCCGCCACCATGGGCTCGGAAACCACCGCCGCCGCCGTGGGCCAGCAGGGCGTGGTGCGGCGCGATCCCTTCGCCATGCTGCCGTTCTGCGGCTACAACATGAGCGACTACTTCAACCACTGGCTGCAACTGGGCAAGCGCCTGGAAGCGGCGGGGGCCACGCTGCCGCGCATCTATTGCGTGAACTGGTTCCGCAAGGGACCGGATGGCAAGTTCGTCTGGCCGGGCTTTGGCGAGAACATGCGCGTGCTGCGCTGGATGCTGGGCCGCATCGACGGCCAGGCCCAGGGCGTGGACCAGGTGTTCGGCGTGTCGCCCAGCTACCAGGACATCGACTGGACCGGGCTGGAGTTCACGCCGGACAAGTTCGAGCAGATCATGTCGGTGGACGAGGGCGCCTGGCGCGCCGAGCTGGCCCTGCACGGCGAGCTGTTCGGCCAGCTGGCGCAGCGCCTGCCCGAAGACCTGCCGGCCACCAAGGTCAAGATCGAGGGGCGGCTGGCGGCCTGATTCAGGCGGCCGGCGTCTGCTTCACTTCCCGCCTGCGCAGCGTCCGCGGCCCGGCTTGCGCCGGGTCGCGGACGTTTGCCTTCAACGTCCGCGAGCGCTGATCCGTTCCAGCGCCGCGCCGACCATGCCTTCGACCACGGGCGTCACCCGCGCCGCCAATTCCGGCCGGTAGGCGTAGGGATAGGTCTCGTCCATGTAGGTCGACTGGCACATCTCCAGCTGCACCGCGTGCACCTCGTCCCCGGGCCTGCCATAGTGGCGCGTGATGTGGCCGCCCTTGAAGCGGCCGTTGACGGCCCAGGTGTACGGCGCCGCGCCCTCCAGGCGCTGGCGGATCGCGTCCAGCACGTCGGGCGCGCAGCTGGCGCCGTCGGCCGTGCCGATGTTCAGGTCGGGCAGCTTGCCCTCGAACAGGCGCGGCAGCACGCTGGCGATGGAGTGCGCTTCCCACAGCAGCACGGCGCCATGCTCGGCGCGAATGCGTTCGATCTCCAGGCGCAGCTTGTCGTGGTAGGGCCGCCAGTACGCGTCCAGCCTGCGCGCGCGCTCGGCCTCGTCGGGCTCGGCGCCGTCCTGGTATATCGGTTCGCCCCGGAATGTGTGCGTCGGGCACAGGCCGGTCTTGGTCTGGCCGGGATACAGGCTGGCGTCGTCGGACGGACGGTTCAGGTCCACCACGTAGCGCGAATAGCGCGCGCCCAGCACCGACGCGCCCAGCGCCCTGGCCCAGCCGTACAGCGTGTCCAAGTGCCAGTCGGTGTCGCCCGAGCGCAGGCCGGCCTCGGTCATGCGCGCGCGCTGCGCTTCGGGCAGCTGGCTGCCCAGGTGGGGGATGGAGATCAGCAGCGGCGCGTTGCCGCGCTGGAAATCATAGATGTCGCTCGTGGCGGCGGTGGCGGATGCGTCGGCCTGCGCGAGTCGCTGGCTCAGCGCGTCCATGTCGTCGGCGAACCAGACGGCGCGGCCCTGGTTGGACTCGCGCACGAAGTCGCGCAGCGCGCCGCTGGCGGCCAGCGGCGCAGAGATGTCGCCGACGATGGCGCACTTCATCCGGTAGTTGGTGAGCTTCTGCAGCATGTTGCCGGCGATGCGCGTTTCCAGCCGGAAGAAGTCCGCCGGCAGGCGGCGGACGGGCAGCACGATCCAGTCCACGTCCTCGCCCCAGGTCAGGCCCAGAAGGTCGGTGACGTCCTGCTCGCCGGCGAGCAGGGGGCCGTTGTCCGCCAGGCGCATGAGGCGCTGGCCGGCAACGTCGAGGAAAGTGTGCTGCGGGGTGTCCATGAGGTTCGGATCCTGATCGTGTGGGTCGGCGATGGCGCCGGAGCGTCTTGCCGGCAAGGGCGCGGCTGCGGCGTTGCGGCCGGCTGCCTGGCGGTTCTTGCCTGCGTGCAAGGTGGGATAGAATACCCGCTGCTCAAAGGAGCGCATCAAAATGATCATCCAGGCCTGACCTGCACCTTCCGCCACTTCCGGCAAGCCATCGCGGCCTTGCCGGAATGGCGCGTCCCTCCGGCGACCGCGCGTCCGCGCCCGCCGGGCACCCGTTTCACGCATCTCAAGTGTGTCGCAAGCCACAGGCAGGGCGGAGCCACGCGCGTTCGCCGGCCGGGCCCGTGGCGCGCGCGCGATGCGCATCAAGGAGTTCTCTTCATGACGGCATCCTCCAACCCTCAGGACGACAGCCTGGATCTGCTGGCCCACAATCAGGCAGCCTGGGACCAGCAGGCCGCGCAGGACTGCGAATGGTCGCGGCCCGTGACCCCCGGGATCATCGCGGCTGCTCGCGGCGGTGATCTGTCCGCCGCGCGCCTGACGCCGGAGCCGCTGCCGCGCGGCTGGCTGGACGCGGTCCGTGGCCTGCGCATCCTGTGCCTGGCTTGCGCCGGCGGCCAGCAGGCCCCGGTGCTGGCCGCGGCCGGCGCCGAGGTCACGGTGTTCGACCTGTCCGAAGGGCAGCTGGACCAGGACCGCGCCGTGGCGCGCCGCGAAGGGCTGGCGCTGAGCGCCGTGCAAGGCGATATGCGCGACCTGTCGGCCTTCGACGATCAGACCTTCGACGTGGTGTTCCACCCCATCTCCAACCTGTACGTGCCGGACGTGCGGCCCGTGTGGCGCGAGTGCTTCCGCGTGCTGCGGCCGGGTGGCCGGCTGCTGTCCAGCTTCTACAACCCGGTGGTGTTCGTGGGCGACCGCGATCCGCGATACGCGGAGCAGGGCCTGATCCGGCCGGCGCACCCGCTGCCCTACGCGGACACGCGGCATCTGGATTCCGCGACGCTGGAGGCCAAGCGCGCGCGCGGCGAGGCGCTGGTGTTCGGCCACACGCTGCAGGACCAGATCGGCGGCCAGCTCGATGCCGGTTTCCTGCTGGCGGGCTTTCACGAAGCGCGCCAGCCCCGGCCGCGTTTCGTGATCGACGGCTACCTGCCGACCTTCCTGGCCACCCGGGCCGTCAAGCCCGTCTGAGCGCGCGCGCGGCGATCAGCCCGGCACGGGCCGGTCGCTGCTGCCGCGCACCACCAGCGAGGGCGCCAGGCGCAGGCTGCCCGGATCGCCGCCGGCCAGTTTCTGCAATAGCAGTTCCAGGCCCAGCCGGCCCATCTGGTGCATCGGCGAATGGATGGTGCTCAGGCCGATGGGCAGCGCGCCGGCCAGCGGCGTGTCGTTATAGCCCACGATGGCGACGTCGCGGCCGGCTTCCAGCCCGCGCTCGCGCGCCGCGCCCATCACGCCCACCGCCAGGAAGTCGTTGACCGCGAAGATGGCGGTGGGGCGATCCGGGCCGGCCAGCAGGCCGGCGCCGACGCCGCGGCCGGCATCGGTATCGAAGGGACTGGGAATGCGCCAGCGCGCGGGTACGTCCACGCCGCGCTCGGCGCAGATTTCCAGGAAGCCGGCCGTGCGGTCGCGGCCGGTGCTGGCATACGGTTCGCCGGTCATCACCGCGATGCGGCGATGGCCCATGTCCAGCAGATGGCGCGCAGCCAGGCGGCCGCCCTCGATGTCGTCGCAGGTCACCGCGCAATGCGCGTCGGCATGGCGGCTGACCAGCACGAAGGGCACGCCGCGCGCGGCCAGTTCGGCCAGCAGCGGATTGGGGCTGGCGTCCGGGCCGCTGTGCGCATCGCCCAGGATCAGGCCATCCACGCGCCGCGCCAGCGCCATGTCGATCAGCTTGCGCTGCTTGTCCGGCTGGTCCTGGGTGTTGGAGACGAAGGTCAGGTAGCCGTGTTCGGCGGCGGCCTCGTCCACGCCTTCGTAGATCGTGGCCAGCACCATGTCGGACAGGCGCGGCACCAGCACGCCGATGCTGCGGCTGCGGCGGGTCTTGAGGCTGGCGGCGTGCGGATTGGCCTGGTAGCGCAGCTCGGCCGCCAGCGCGCGGATGCGCTCGACGGTGCCGGGCGCGGCCGCGCCGCGCGCATCGTCCTCGGAACCGTTCAGGACCCGGGACACCGTCGACACGTTCAGGCCGAGCTGCCGCGCCAGGCTTTGCAGCGTGACGGGACGGGATTTGTTCATGGGGCTGGAGGATACACGCTGGCGCGCGCCATGAGGCGCGCCGCCGGCGCCGCGTGGTCCCTGCCGGCGTCCCGCCGCTGAAATTCATCTAGGGTTTTCCCGGTGTCGCTTCCCGCCCAAAACCACTAGCATTCCGCAACCCAAACGTTTGGGTAAATCGACTGGACCGATCGCAATGACGACTGAAACGCAGAATTCCCGGTTCCGCTACCGGATCTTCACAATGGTGGTGCTGCTGGCGCTGATCAATTACATCGACCGTGGCGCCATGTCCTATGCCGCCGCCCACATCACCGGCGAATACGGCCTGGACCGGGGCGACTGGGGCTCGGTGCTGGGCTATTTCGGCTACGGCTACATGGTGGGCGCGCTGTTCGGCGGCATGCTGGCCGACCGCTACGGCCCGCGCAAGGTCTGGATCGTGGCCGGCGTGACCTGGTCGGTATTCGAGATCGCCACGGCCTGGGCCGGCGACTTCGGCCTGGCCTTCCTGGGCGGCTCGGCGCTGGCCGGCTTCGCCACCATCCGCATCCTGTTCGGCGCGGCCGAAGGGCCGGCGTACTCCATCATCAACAAGACCATCGCCAACTGGGCCACGCCGCGCGAACGCGGCTTCGTGGTCGGCTTCGGCCTGCTCAGCACGCCGCTGGGCGCGCTGCTGACCGCGCCGGTGGCGGTGGGGCTGCTGAGCCTGACCGGCAGCTGGCGCGCCATGTTCTACATCCTGGGCGGCGCCGGCCTGATCGTGCTGGTGTTCTTCATGCGCATCTTCACCGACCGCCCGGAAACCAATCCGCGCGTGTCGCCCGCCGAGCTGCGCGAGATCCAGTCGGCCCGCCAGCAGGCCGCCGCCGGCCAGGCCGTGGACGGCCCCGCGCTGCCGTGGTGGAGCTTCTTCCGCAGCAAGACGCTGATGCTCAACACGCTGGGCTATTTCTCGTTCATGTACGTGAACTTCCTGCTGTTGACCTGGACCCCCAAGTACCTGCAGGACAACTTCGGCTACAGCCTGTCCTCGCTCTGGTACATGGGCATGATTCCCTGGACCGGCGCCTGCGTCACCGTGCTGCTGGGCGGCCGCATCTCCGACCTGCTGCTCAAGCGCACCGGCAGCCTGAAGATCGCGCGCAGCTGGTTCGCCGCCGGCTGCCTGCTGGCCACCGCGCTGTGCTTCATGCTGGTGTCGCAGGCGCAGTCGGTGTTCGCCGTGATCGCGCTGATGACGCTGGCCAATGCGCTGAACGCGCTGCCCAACTCCGTGTACTGGGCCGTGGTCATCGACACCGCGCCGGCCAGCCGCGTCGGCACCTTCAGCGGCCTGATGCACTTCTTCGCCAACATCGCCTCGATCCTCGCGCCCACGCTGACCGGTTACCTGGCCGCGCGGCATGGCTATTCGGTGATGTTCGTGGCGGCGTCCATCGCTACCGCCATCGGCATGATCGCCATGCTGCAGGTGCGCCCCGGCGTCGCGCCGCGCCTGCCCGCCGGCGCCGCGCAGACCGGAGCCGCGCGATGAGCCGGCCCGCGAGCAACACGCCGCGCCTGGCGGTCGAACCGGGCTTCTTCGCGGGTCGCGGCTTCGCTGAACTGGCGCGAGGCATGGCCGAGGGGGCATTCAGCGCCGAGGATCTGGTGCGCCACGCCGGCGCGGCCATCGAACGGCTCAACCCGCAGCTCAACGCCTTCGTGCACACGGATATTCCCGCCGCGCTGGCGCAGGCGCGCGCGCTCGACGCCGAGCGCGCGGCGGGGCGAGTGCGCGGTCCGCTGCACGGCATTCCCGTGGCCATCAAGGACAACGTCGACACCGCCGACATGCCCACCACCATGGGCGCCGCGCATTTCCTGGGCCATCGTCCGGCGGCCGACGCGCGCTGCGTGGCGCTGCTGCGCGAAGCCGGCGCCATCGTGATCGGCAAGACGCTGACGCATGAATTCGCCTACGGCCCCACCGGCGACCGCAGCGTCCAGGGCGCCGCACGCAATCCCTGGGATCCGGCGCGCATCACCGGCGGTTCCAGCGCCGGCAGCGCGGCGGCGGTGGCGGCGGGCATGGTGCCGGTGGCGCTGGGCACGGACACCGGCGGCTCGGTGCGCGTGCCGTCGGCGCTGTGCGGCCTGGTCGGCTTCAAGCCCTCGCATGGTCGCGTCAGCGATGCTGGCGTGTTTCCGCTGTCGCCCTCGATCGAGGACGTGGGCGTGCTGGCGCAGCGCGTGGAGGACGCGCGGGCGTTCATCGGCATCCTGAGCGAAGGCGCCATCGCCGATGCCGGGGATGCGAGCGATGCGCCGCGCATCGCCTGGCTCGCCAACGCGCCGTTCGCCATCGATCACGAGCCGGTCACCGCCTGCGCGCGCGCGGCGGCGGAGCGGCTGGCTGGCGCGGCGCTGCTGGACGGCGGCGAGGTCGCCTTGCACGCGCGCGCGCTGCAGGCCGCATTGAGCGCGATCCAGCGTTCCGAAGCCTACGAGGTGCACGCCGAGCGCGTCGAGCGCGAGCCCGGCAAGTACGACCCCGAAGTGCTGGAACGGCTGCGCGCCTCGCGGCCGGTGCAGGGTTGGGAGTACGTGCGCGGCCTGAAGGAAAGGGCGCGGCTGCAGACCGCGTTCGCGCGGATCTTCGAGCATGTCGACGCGTTGGCGCTGCCCACCGTCGCGATCACCGCGCCGGTCTTGCAGCAGCGCAGCGTCAATGGTCCGGGCAGCGCCGGCGTGCGTGAAACGCTGCTGGGCCTGACCAATCCGTGGAACGTGCTCGGCCTGCCGGCCATCAGCCTGCCCGCGGGCTTCATGGACGGACTGCCCGTGGGCCTGCAACTGGTGGGGCCGGCCGGCGCGGACGCGGCGCTGCTGGCGCTGGCGGCGCGGCATTGGAAGCCGGCGCGCGCTTGAATCCGGGCGGACATGCCTTGCGGCAGGCGGGCGCAGAGTAGGGCGGCATCACGCCGCGCCGCCTGCTGACAGCTTCCTGAAGCGTCGCTGCTCCAGCGCCGCGAGAGCCTTGATGCGCCTCGCGGCGCTTTTCTTTTTCCTCATCGTTTTCCCTTGCCCTTGCGGAGGGTTCTCCATGCCGCGCCACTCACGCACGGCCCGGGCGCGCAAGCGGCTTGACAGCCCCCAGACAGCAACCGGTCACACCCGGAGAACATTGCGTCTCTAGCCTGTGGCCCGTCAACGATGCCGGCTGTCATCCGGCGCCCTGCGACGCAATGACAGTGCGCCGCGTTCCACGCAAGGTCACTCATGTCTGAAAAAGAACACCCCGCCGTCACGCCGCCCGAAGACGTCCAGGGCGATCCGCCGGAGCAGATCCGCCCCGCGCGCCGCGGCTTCCTGACCGGCATCGCCGCGCTCGGCGCCAGCGCCACCGCGCTGGGCGCGCTGGGTGGTTGCTCCAGCGATGACAATGACGACGACAAGCCCGCGCCGCCGCCGGCTCCGCCGACACCGCCCGACACCACCAGGCTGCTGCGCGACAAGGTCAAGACCTTGGTCGTGATCTACGCCGAGAACCGCAGCTTCAATAATCTCTTCGCCAATTTCCCCGGCGTGGAAAAGCCGCTGTCCGCGCTCACCGCCGCCGACTACACGCAGTACGACCGCGACGGCACGGCGCTGCCCGCGCTGCCGCCGGTGTGGGGCGGCATGGTGCCGCAATCGCAGCAGGCCAACCACATCACTTATCAGGTGGACCAGGCAGCGCCCTACATGAACAACCTGGCCAACGCGCCGTTTGCGCTGGGCGGTCCTCAAGGCGAACCGCTGCCGCAAGGCGTGGTCACGCGCGATCTGTGGCACGTGTTCTATCAGAACCAGATGCAGATCAACGGCGGCAAGAACGACCGCTTCGTCGCCTGGGCGGATTCGGGCGGCCTGGTCATGGGCTACTACAGCGACTCGGCCTACAACCTGCGGCTGTGGAAGCTGGCCCAGGAATTCACGCTCTGCGACAACTTCTTCCAGGGCGCCTTCGGCGGCTCGTTCCTGAACCACCAATACCTGGTCGCCGCGCAGCCGCCGGTCTATCCGGATGCGGCCAACTCGGTGGCCAAGGTCCAGATCGCCCAGCTGCAAAGCGCGGATCCGACCGACACACGCCTGCAGCCCAAGCCCACGTCCCCGGCCAGCGCCCTTACCGGCAGCCCGCAGTTCGGCCCCAGCGCGCTCTCGCCCGACGGCTTTGGCGTGAATACCATGGGGCCGCCGTACTGGCCGGCGTTCTCGCGCAGCGCCGCCGATCCGACGCTGGCCGATCCCGCCAACCCGATGACCATGGTGCCGCAAGGCCACGCCAACATCGGCGACCTGATGACGGCCAAGGGCCTGGATTGGGCCTGGTACGCCGGCGGCTGGCAGGCCGCCGTCGATTCCACCGCCAACACCGGCTTTCCGGCCTCGCCCAACTTCCAGGCGCATCACCAGCCCTTCAACTACTTCAAGAGCACCGCGCCCGGCACACCGGCGCGCACGGCGCATCTGCGCGACGGCGGCCTGGGCGACATCACCGCGACCAACAAATTCCTGGCCGACGTCGAGGCCGGCAAGCTGCCGCCGCTGACCTTCTACAAGCCGCAGGGCAATCTCAACATGCATGCCGGCTACGCGGACGTGGAGTCGGGCGACCGCCACATCGCCCACATCGTCGACAGCCTGCGCAACAGCCCGCAATGGAAGAACATGGTGGTGGTCATCACCGTGGACGAGAATGGCGGCTGGTGGGACCACGTCGCGCCGCCCAAGGGCGACCGCTGGGGCCCGGGTTCGCGCGTTCCGACGCTGGTGATCTCGCCGTTCTCGAAGAAGGGCGCGGTGGATCACACCATCTACGACACTGGCTCGATCCTGCGCCTGGCCACGCGGCTGTTCGACCTGCCGGTGCTGGATGGATTGAAGGCGCGCGACGAGGCGATGAAGGGGCGCGGGCAGCAGCCGATGGGCGATCTGACCAATGCCCTGACGCTTGGCGCGTGATGTTCAGCGCTTGATGTGGAGCAGGGCGGTCGTCATGGCCGCCCTGGTCTTGTCTTGTGCAAGCCTGGGTTTGCCGGCAGGCAGATGGCAAGCAGGGGCTGTGCTGGTTCGGTGAGGCCATCCCGAGGACCGGGCGGGACGCAAGTCTTCAGTTCGATGCGTCGACGGCGGTGGTCGTGACGGCTTGCGATGCGTCCGGCCTCGCCGTGCGCGCGCGGCGCAGCGCCACCACCTGCTCCGCGCCGGCGGCGCGGGCGCGCAGCTGGCCGCAGCCGCCGTCCACGTCCTGCCCGGCGCTGTTGCGGATCTTGGTCAGCACGCCACGGCTGTGCAGGCTGCGGACGATCTCGCGGATGCGCTCGGGATCGGGGCGCTCGTAATCATCGCCTTCCAGGCTGTTGAAGGGAATGACGTTGAGCACGCCGTACTTGCCCTTGAGCAGGCGCACGATGGCGTCGAGCTCGTCGTCGCCGTCGTTGACGCCCTTGAGCAGCGTCCATTGATACTGGATCGGATAGCCCGTGTCGCGGGCGTACTGTTCGCCGAGTTCGACCAGCGCTTCGGGCGCGATTCTCGGCGCGCGCGGCAACAGGTGCGCGCGCAGTTCCGCCTTGGTCGTGTGCAGCGACAGCGCCAGCGCGGGCTTGATGCGCTGCCGGGGCAGCGCCTCGAACACGCGCGGGTCGCCCACCGTCGAGAACACCAGGTTCTTGTGGCCGATGCCGCCCTCGGTGCCGAGCAGATCGATGGCTTCGAGCACGTTCTCGAGATTGTGCGCCGGCTCGCCCATGCCCATGAAAACCACCTTCTTCACCGCGCGCATGCGCCGCGCCAGCACCACCTGGGCCAGGATCTCCATGCTGGTGACCTGCCGGATCAGGCCGCTCTTGCCGGTCATGCAGAAGCGACAGCCCACCGCGCAGCCGACCTGGGTCGAGACGCAAAGCCCATCGCGCGGCAGCAGCACGCTTTCCACCATCTGCCCGTCGGCCAATTCGACCAGCAGGCGCGAGCCATCGTTGCCGGCATGCTCGGATCGGACGCGGGCCAGGCCGTCCAGCTCCGCCGTCAGGGCGGGCACGGCGTTGCGCAGCGCCAGCGGCAGGAAGTGCTGGGAGTCGCGCCGCCGCGTGCCCTGGTCCAGCGGCTGGCCTTGCAGCCAGACGCGCATGAGCCGGCCGCGATGCACGGGCAGGGCATCAAGGGAGGCGAGACGTTGGTCGAAGTCGGCGTGGCGCATGGGGAAAGAGGCGGGCGACGCCAGATGCTGGTCGCCTGGCCTGTGCAGTCGAGCGAATTGATGAGCTTGCAGATTACGCGCTTGCAGATACAAAAAAGCCTCGGAACACAGTGTGTATCCAAGGCTTTTTTGTCTGGAATTTGGTGGAGCGGAGGAGGATCGAACTCCCGACCTTCGCATTGCGAACGCGACGCTCTCCCAG
>MCND01000488.1_pt1 | contig 11034 bp, 11 predicted proteins | sample 778211 | NCBI WGS metagenome assembly MCND01 (sample SAMN04296812, study PRJNA304217) | bioreactor metagenome | isolation source: activated sludge enriched with benzalkonium chloride | place: Turkey: Istanbul urban wastewater treatment plant
GCTTCCCTGCACCAGATCAAAACCGCCGCGCTGGCCGTCGGCGTCTTCGCGGACGGCGTGCTGAGCCCGGCCGCCGACCTGATCGACCGCGCCGCGAACGGCGCCGTGCGGGCGGTGGCCAAGACCGAATTCCGCGGCCGCGCCGGCGCCACGCTGACGCTGCGCAACCTGCCCGGCGTCACGGCGCAGCGCGTGGTGCTGGTCGGCCTGGGCAAGCAGGATGAATACTCGGCCCGCGCCCATGCCGCCGCCGAACAGGCCTTCGCCCAGGCCTGCGTGGCCGCGCAGCTGGCCGAAGGCGTGTCGACCCTGGTGGCCAACCCGGTCGCCGACGTGCCCGTCATCGCCCGCGCCCGCAGCGCCGCCATCGCCGCCGGCGCCGCCACCTATCACTACGACGCCAGCTTCGGCAAGCCCGACCGCGACGCCCGTCCCAAGCTCAAGAAGATCGTCCAGATCGTCGAACGGGCGGATGCCACCCAGGCCCAGAAGGGCCTGCGCGAAGGCGCCGCCATCGCCAACGGCATGTCGCTGACGCGTGACCTGGGCAACCTGCCCGGCAATATCTGCACGCCCACCTACCTGGGCGAAACCGCCAAGCGCCTGGCCCGCGAATTCAAGTCGCTGAAGGTCGAGGTGCTGGACAAGAAGCAGGTCGAGGCCCTGGGCATGGGCTCGTTCCTGTCCGTGGCCCGCGGCTCCGACGAACCGCTGCGCTTCATCGTGCTGCGCCACGCCGGCAAGCCGGCCAAGAAAGGCGCCAAGGCCGGTGACGGCCCGATCGTGCTGGTCGGCAAGGGCATCACGTTCGACGCCGGCGGCATCTCGCTCAAGCCGGCCGCCACCATGGACGAAATGAAGTACGACATGGGCGGCGCCGCCAGCGTGCTGGGCTCGTTCCGCGCCCTGGCCGAACTGGAACTGCCGCTGGACGTGGTCGGCCTGATCCCGGCCTGCGAGAACCTGCCCAGCGGCAAGGCCAACAAGCCCGGCGACGTGGTCACCAGCATGTCGGGCCAGACCATCGAGATCCTCAACACCGACGCCGAAGGCCGCCTGGTGCTGTGCGACGCGCTGACCTACGCCGAGCGCTTCAAGCCCTCGACGGTCATCGACATCGCCACCCTCACCGGCGCCTGCGTGGTGGCGCTGGGCCACGTCAACACGGGCCTGTTCTCCAAGGACGACGCACTGGCCGAGGCCCTGGCCGCCGCCGGCCGCCAGGCCCTGGACACCGCATGGCGCCTGCCGATGGACGACGCTTACCAGGACCAGCTCAAGTCCAACTTCGCCGACATCGCCAACATCGGCGGCCCCCCGGCCGGCGCGGTCACGGCGGCCTGCTTCCTGTCGCGCTTCACCAAGGCCTACCGCTGGGCCCACCTGGACATCGCCGGCACCGCCTGGAAGGGCGGCAAGGACAAGGGCGCCACCGGCCGTCCCGTGCCGCTGCTGATGCAGTTCCTGCTGGACCAGGCTTGAGCGGCCTGGAACAGGCATGACGCGCATCGATTTCGCCTTCGGCGCGCCGGATCGCCTGCGCACAGCCTGCCAGGTGGCGCGCAAGCGCTACCTGGCGGGCCAGCGCCTGGTGGTGTATTGCCGCGACGGTTCCCGGCTGGCGTCCTTCGACCGCATGCTCTGGGCCTTCGACGATATCTCCTTCGTGCCTCATGTACTGGCCAATGACCCGCTGGCCGCCGATACGCCCGTGGTGCTGACCGCCTCCGATCCGCTCAAGGCGTCGGAAAAGCTGGTCCAGGCGGGGCAGCCGCAACCCTGGCTACTCAACCTGGATGACGAGTGTCCGCCCGGTTTCGAGGGTTTCGAACGCCTCCTGGAAATCGTCTCCGACGAGCCCGACGACAAGCAGGCCGCGCGCCAGCGCTGGCGCGTCTACCAGAACGCGGGCCACGCCCCGCACAGCCACGATCTCAGCCGCCAGCCAGACGCCTGAGCCGCCGCTCGCGGCGGGCCGTGCATTTTCGCCATCGGGAGTCCCCATGCCCCCTCATTCCTACGACCCCGGCATCCCTACCCTCACCCAGCGGGTCGAACTGCCGCATGACGACGCGCCGGCGTCCGTGGCGCCGCCACGGCAGCCCGCCGCGCCTGTCGGCGACGACGACGCCTTTCCCGTGCTGACCGAGATCGCCCCGGATCCTGCGCCGCCCGCGCCCGTCTCGGTGGCGCCCGTCTCGATGCCGTCTGTCTACGTAGCGCCAGCCCCTGCGACGCCAGTCGCCGCCGGGGCTGCCCAGCCGGCCATGCCCTGGACGATGCCAGCATCCGCCCCCTTCCAGCCCGCCGACGACGATGCGCCCGTCGTGGCGTCCGCCGAGGCCTCCGTGCTGGCCGCCAGGCTGCAGGCCGAGGTCGAGCAACTGATGCGTGCCGCACTGGCCGATGCCGTGACGCATCTGCAGGCCCGCATGGACGCCGAGCTGCCCGCGATCGTCGACCGGGTGCTGCGTGAAGTCCGTCGGGGCTGATGCCGCTTCGGCGTGCCACGCCCGACTGGTACCACGCCTGACTGGATTCTTAAGGGAACTGTAAGGTATCCTTTGCATCTAAGCATTCGAGGCAATCCCTTTTTGCCGCACACAGGAGTTTTTCCATGAACGAATATCGTCCGTCCCCTTTTAACCGTTCCGGTGAACTCGCCGGCGCGCCGGGCGAGGTCGTCCGCAACAAGGTCCTGCGCAATACGTACTGGCTCTTGGCCCTGTCGCTGATCCCGACCGTGCTGGGCGCGGCCGTCGGCCTCTATACCGGCATCAACCGCGTCATGGGCGCCAGCCCCGGTCTGTCGGCCATCGTCTTCCTGGTGGGCGCCTTCGGCATGATGTTCGCCATCGAGAAGAACAAGAACAACTCGCTCGGCGTGGTCCTGCTGCTGGCCTTCACGTTCTTCATGGGCGTCATGCTGTCGCGCCTGCTGGGCTTCGTGATGGGCATGAGCAACGGCTCGCAGCTGGTCATGACGGCCTTCGGCGGCACCGCGATCGTGTTCGGCACCATGGCCACGCTGGCCACGACCATCAAGCGCGATCTGTCGGGCATGCAGAAGTTCCTGTTCATGGGCGCCGTGGTCATCCTGGTCGCCGCGCTGGCCAACATCTTCCTGCAGCTGCCCGCGCTGATGCTGACCATCTCCGTGATGGCCATCGTGATCTTCTCGGCCTTCATGCTGGTGGACCTGCAACGCGTGGTCAACGGCGGCGAAACCAACTACGTTTCCGCCACGCTGGCCATCTACCTGGACGTGTACAACGTCTTCTCGAACCTGCTGATGCTGCTGGGCATCTTCGGCGGCGACCGCGAATAACGGCCAGCGCCTGATCCCAACCAAGGCCTGCATTGCGATGCAGGCCTTTTTTTCGTCCCGCGCACCACGACGAGGCTGGACTCACGCCCTGTCGATATTCGAAAAAAGAAAACAACAATATCAAAACCCCGAACATCTTCGGCACGCCCACGCTCCACAATGACGCCACCAACAAAACACCAAGGGGAATCGTCATGAAACACGCAGCCGGCCTTGCCGCCCTGCTCCTTTGCCTGGCCGCCCAGCCGGCATGGGCCGCGTATCCCGAGCGCGCGATCACGCTGATCGTGCCCGCCGCCGCCGGCGGCAATGCCGACATCACCGCCCGCCTGGTCGGCCAGGAAATGAGCAAGCTGCTGGGCCAGCCCGTGGTGGTCGAGAACCGCGTCGGCGCCGGCGGCCGTATCGGCACCCAGGCCTTGGTGCGCGCGCCGGCCGACGGCTACACCATCGGCTACGCCCACGTCGGCACGCTGGTCCTGCATCGCTACCTGTTCAAGCAACAGCTCTACGATCTGGACCGCGACCTGGCGCCCATCGGCCTGGTCACCGAGACGCCCAACGTCATCGTGGTCAACGCCGCGTCGCCCTACCGCGACCTGAAGAGCTTCATCGACGCCAGCCGCGCCCAACCCGACAAGCTGACCATGACCTCGGCGGACCCCGGCACCACCAGCGAAGTCGGCGTCAAGCTGTTCGTCGCGCAGACGGGCGCGGCGGTGCGCCAGATTCCTTACAAGGCCACGGCGGCGCAGCTGTCGGACCTGCTGGGCGGACACGTCGATTCGATGATGGAAAACCTGCCGCCCCTGATCGGCAATCTGAAGGACGGACGCCTGCGCGCGCTGGCCGTCACCACCCGGCAGCGTGCGGCGTCCAATCCGGACGTGCCTACCGTGGCCGAGCAGGGCTACCCGGACTACGAGCAATCCGCCTGGAGCGCGCTGGTGGCGCCGGCCGGCACGCCGCCCGCCGTGCTGGCGCGACTCAACGACGCGCTCAACCAGGCCCTGCGCACCGACAACGTGGTCCGCGAATTGCGCAGCCGCTCGCAGGAACCGCTGGGCGGCGCGCCGCAGGACGTGCAGGCGCAGATCAAGAAGGAATTGCCCCGATGGGAGAACATCATCAAGGCCGCGGGCACCACGCTCGACTGACCATGCGCCGCCCGATGACGACAGGAGCCCCCGCATGACCGCCGTGACCCGCGAAGACTTCTCGTGCGCGGCCGCGACCAATGAATCCGCCTATCGCCGCGTCACCGTGCCGGTGCTGCGCATCGACGCCGGCCCCGGCCCCGCCGTCGCGCTGATGGCCGGCGTGCATGGCGACGAGTGGGAAGGCCAGGCCGCGATCCTGGAACTCTGGCATCAATTGCCCGGGATCCTGAACCGCGGCACGGTCTATCTGCTGCCCGCCGCCAACGCCGAAGCCTCGCTGGCTGGTCGCCGCCTATCACCCAACGACGGCGGCAATCTCAACCGGGCCTTCCTCGGCCCCCCCGCGCGCGGCTACACCGAAAGCGTGGCGGCCGCGCTGGAAGCGAAGCTGCTGCCGCGCGTAGAGGCGCTGGTGGACGTGCACAGCGGCGGCGCATCGCTGCGCTACCTGCCGTCCTCGGTGATCACGCGCTATGGCCGGGACGCGCTCGATCCGCGCCTGCCGGCGCTGGCACGCGCCTTCGGCCTGCCTCATTGCATCTACTTTCGTGGCACGGAAGCCGGCTCCATGCCGGCCGCCGCCAGCCGTCACGGCGTGCTGAGACTGAGCGCGGAAATCGGCGGAGGCGCCGAGACCGGCCAGGCGCTGGTCGATCGTTGCCGCGAAGGCCTGCTCGGCTGCCTGCATGAGCTGGGCCAGCTGAACCGCGAGCTAGCACGCCCGGATCCGCCAGCCCTATACGACCTGGACGCCCCCGCCGCGACCCTGCGCGCGCACGGGCCCGGCGTTTTCATTCCCGGCGTCGAGCTTGGCCAGCGCATCTCGGCGCGTCAGCGCGTGGGCCGGCTGATCGAACCCGCACGCCCCGACACGCCGGCGCACACCCTGCTCAGCCCGCAAGCGGGCACGGTGCTGTGCCTGCGCGCCATCGCCCGCAGCGATGACGGCGACTGCCTGCTGCAGGCGGCGCCGGCGTTGCCCCTGGACTCTCTTTCCTCGCTGTACTGACCCATGCTGATGAATCCCGCTTTATCCGGCCTGCGCTGCATCCGCTGCGCGACGCTGTTTCCCCCGGGCGACTATCCCGAAGGCTGCCCGTCTTGTCTGGAAGCCGGCCATCCAGCCTCGCTGGAGTGCGTCTACACGCCATCGACATCGAGCGTGATGCCGCTGCCGGTGCTGCATCCGATCACGCTGGGCGAAGGCGGCACGCCCTGCCTGGAGTCGTCCGTCCTGGCCCAGGCGGAAGGCGTGGGCAGGCTGTGGCTGAAATGCGAGAGCGCCAATCCCACCGGCAGTCACAAGGACCGCATGGCGGCCCAGCTCGTGTCGCGCGCCAGGCTGGCCGGCGCCACGCGCGTGGCGGCCGCGTCCAGCGGCAACGCGGGCGTTTCCCTGGCCGCCTACTGCGCCGCCGCCGGCCTGCAGGCCGAGATCGCCATCACCCGCAACTGCCCGGCGCTGCAACGCGAGGCCATGCAGCGTTTCGGCGCCCGCCTCACCGCGTTCGACGACAGCCTGGGCCGCTGGCCGCACGTGGCCCAGCTATGCCGCGAACAAGGCGCCTTCGCCGGCACCAACTACCTGAACCCGCCCACGGGCACCCATGCCTATGGCGTGGAAGGCTACAAGCCGATTGCGCGGGAGATCTTCGATCATTGCGGCCTGCCCACGGATGTCATCGTGCCCACCGCGCGCGGCGATCTGCTCTGGGGCGTGCTGCTGGGTTGGCAGGAGCTGCACAGGCAGGGACTGATTCCGCGACTGCCGCGCATGCACGCGGTGGAGCCCTATGCACGCCTGTCGCGCGCCCTGCAGACCGGGGACGCGCGCGGGCTGTGGGAAACGGGCACGGACCAATATTCCATCGCCGGCGGCACCACCACGCTGCAATCGCTGCAGGCGCTGGCGCGTTCAGGCGGACTGCCCGTGGATGTGTCCGATGCTGCCGCGGCCCAGGCGCAGCAGCGGCTGGAACGGATGGGGCTGGCCACGGAGCTGTCCTCGGCGGCGGCGCTGGCGGCCGTCACGCGGCTGCGACGCTCGGGCATGCTCGACGCCGAGTCGTCGGTCGTGCTGATCCTGACCTCGGACGGCCGGCGCGGCTGAGTCCGGCGGTGCGCGCGCGATGGCTCGCCCGCGCACCGCCGGGCCCGCATCGCCAGGCGCTAGACGCCGTAGCGCTCCGTCAAGGGCGCCAGCGCGGCGCGCAGGCAGGTCGCCCAAAACTTGCCGGCCTCCGACAGCGGCCGGCTTCCGTGCAGGATCATGTGGCATTCGAAATGCACCGGCGCGGCCAGCGGCCGGAAAGCCAGCCCGGCCGCTTCCATGCCCACGGCCGTGGCCGGATTGGCGATGCCCACGCCGTGGCCGGCCAGCGCCAACTGGCAGACCGTGCTGGAGTATGGCGTCTCGATGCTGATGCGCAGCGCCTGCCCGGACTGCCGCAACAAGGCATCCAGCCGCTTGCGGGACGCGTCCTCCGCGTTCAACGCGATCACATCGGCATCGGCCAGCTGCGCGAATTCGACCTGTTCCAACCGGGTCAGCGTATGGTCCTTGGGAAACACCGCCACCGCCTGGAGACTGGCCAGGAGGTGGCCGCGCAGTCCTTCCAGCTCCGATTCGTCGGCCACGGCGGCCAGGTCCAGTTCGCCCGACACGACCATGTCGCGCAAGGTATTGGAATCGCGGATCTGCAGGTATAGCGGCGTATCGGGATAGCGGACGCGAAAGCGCGCGATGGTGTCGCTGACGATGGCGCCGCTGTAGGCATGGATGCAGCCGACGCGCAGGCGCGGCTGGGCCGAGCCGCGTATCGCGCGGATCTTGCGGCCCAGGCTCTCCAGGCCGACGTTCAGGCGCCGGATCTCTTCATACAGCAGCGTGGCTTCGGGCGTGCGGTGCATGCGCTGGCGCACGCGCTCGAACAGGCGCATCTCGATGCTGGCCTCCAGCGCGGCCAAGGTAGCGCTGACGGTGGCGGGCGACAGGTCCAGCCGCCGGGCCGCGGCGGTCACGCTTTCGGTTTCGTAGACCGTGCGGAAGGTCTCCACCTGCTTGAGCGTGAACCCCATGGCGCCGCCGGCTTCAGATGCGCTGCAGGTCGAGCAGCACGCGACGCGTGGAAAGCGGCCGCCCCGCCAGGATCTCGGCCAGGCGCTCGCGCAGGTCGCGCCGCAAGCCGGGCTCGATGGCAGGGTCGTCGAAATCGGGCGCAGCCTCGTCCACGCCGTAGCCGGTCTCGCGCAGCAGGGTCCATTCAAAGCGGCGCAGCGCACCCGCCGCGCGGGTGCCGCCGGACAGCTGCTGCAATGCCATGTCGTAGGCGTCGTACAGCAGCGGATGCGCGTCTTCGCGCGGCAGCAGGCGCAGCAGCAGCTCGTTCATGTACCAGGCGGACATGAGGGCGGTGCCGCCCAGCGGGCGTATGCCCATGATTTCCGCGCGGGTCAGCGTCTTGACCTCGCCATTGCCGGTCCAGGACAGCAGCAGGGGCTGAAAGGCCGACAGCACGGGGCGCAGCACCGAATACGGACGCTTGGCGCCCTTGGCGACCATGGCCACACAGCCATGATCGCGCGAGAAGGTTTGAACGATGAGGGAAGTCTCACGCCACGCCGTGGCGTGCAGCATGAATCCTGGGCGGTCCTGGACGCGAGGCGCCCGTTTACTCATAACCCAGATCGCGCAGCGCGCCTTCGCGATCGGACCAGCCCTTGCGCACCTTGATGTAGACCTCGAGGTGGACGGTCTTGTCGAGCAGCTTGGCGATATCCTGGCGCGCCTCGGTGGCGATGCGTTTCATGTGCATGCCGCCCGCGCCCAGCAGGATGGGCTTGTGGCTGTCGCGCTCGACCACGACACAGGCGGCGATGCGCGCGCCCTTGTCGTTCTCTTCCCATTGTTCGATGACCACGGTACAACCGTAGGGCAGTTCATCGCCCACCAGACGGAAGATCTTCTCGCGCACCAGTTCGGCGGCGATAAAGCGCATGGGACGGTCGGTCAGCGTGTCCTCTTCGAACATCGGTTCGCCTTCGGGCAGGCGCGCGGCGATTTCCTGCAGCAGCTGATCCAGCTGCTGGTTCTTGGTCGCGCTGACCGGCACCACGGCGCCGAACGGATGCAGCGCCATGATCTTGCTGACGAAGGCGAACAGGTCGTCGCGGTTCTTCAGCGCGTCGATCTTGCTGACGACCAGGATGGTGCGCTCGGGCGCAGGCAGCAGCGGCAGCAGCTTGGCGTCGCCTTCCGACCACTTGCCGGCCTCGACCACATGCACCACGACGTCCACGTCGGCCAACGCCTGTGTCACGACCCGGTTCATCATGCGGTTCATGGCGCCGCCGTGGCGGGTCTGGAACCCGGGCGTGTCCACGAACACGAACTGCTCGTGCTCGCGGGTCAGCACGCCATGTATGCGATGGCGCGTGGTCTGCGCCTTGCGCGACACGATGGATATCTTGGAGCCGATGAGGGCATTGGTCAGCGTGGACTTGCCCACATTGGGGCGGCCAACGATGGCGACGAAACCGGTGCGGAAAGGGGTATTGCTCATTTAGTCTCTTGGGCCACTGCCACGGGCAGCGACAATTGCGCGGTCTTGCGCGCCTTGCCCGACTTGCGGGCGGCTTTCGTGGCCGGGCTGACGGCCTGCGCGGCCTCCAGCGCCAGCTTGGCCGCCGATTGCTCGGCGGCGCGGCGGCTGGCGCCAGGCGCCGTCACCTTGATTTCCAGCGTCGGAATGGCGCATTCGACCTCGAACTGCTGGCTATGGGCCGCGCCGTGAGTGGCCACCACCGTGTACAGCGGCAGCGCCATCTTGCGGCCCTGCAGGAATTCCTGCAGCAGGGTCTTGGCGTCCTTGCCCAGGGTCTTGGGATCGACGCTGGCCAGCACCGGCTGATACTGACGCGCGATCACGCGCCGCGCGGCGTCGAAGCCGGCGTCAAGGAACACGGCGCCGAACAGCGCTTCGACCGTATCGGCCAGGATGGACGGCCGGCGGAAACCACCGCTTTTCAATTCACCCTCGCCCAGTCGCAGATACTGCGACAACTCCAGTTTCTGCGCGATGTCGGCCAGCGACGCCTGCTTGACCAGATTGGCCCGCAGACGCGACAGGTCGCCCTCGTCGATCTTGGCGAAACGCTCGAACAGCATGGCGGCCACGACGAAATTCAGCACGGAATCCCCGAGGAATTCCAACCGCTCGTTATGGCGCGCGCCGTGGCTGCGATGCGTCAGCGCCTGTTCGAGCAAAGCCGGATCGCTGAAATGATGATCCAGGCGGTTTTCTAGCGTGGCTAGCGACATAATCAGTTGAATCGGCCGATGCGGCTCAGATCGCTGAAATTCATCCAGATGAAGAACGCCTTGCCGACGATGTTGGCTTCGGGAACGAAGCCCCAATACCGGCTGTCAGCGCTGTTGTCCCGATTATCGCCCATGGCGAAATACTGCCCCTCGGGTACTTTGCAGCGTACTCCATTGCGGCTGTATTGGCAGTTCCCGAGGTTGGGAAACGGATACTGCGGCCCGAGTTCCTGCATTTTTCCCTCATCGAGCAGTATCTTATGCTCAACGTCGCCCAATTTCTCTTTATATTGTGCGATATAAGAGACACGATCAGGCTCGAAATAGTCGCCGTCCCGCACATGCGTCACCAATTCGCCATTGATGTACAGCTTCTTGTCCAGATAAGCGACCTCGTCGCCCGGCAGGCCGACCACGCGCTTGATGTAGTCCACATCCGGATCCACCGGATAACGGAACACGAACACGTCGCCGCGCTGCGGCTTGCCGATATCGACGACCTTCTTGTCGAGGACAGGCAGGCGCAGGCCATAGCTGAATTTATTCACCAGGATCAGGTCGCCGGATTGCAGCGTGGGCAGCATCGAGCCCGACGGAATGCGGAACGGCTCGACCACGAACGAGCGCAGCATGAACACGAACAGGATCACGGGAAAGAAACTGACCGCGTATTCGATCCACCACGGCATGCGCCGCGCCTCTTCGCCGGCTTCACGCCGCAGGCGCTCGGCTTCCTGCGCGTCGCCGATCACGGCCGCGTCATATTGGGCCATGGCGGCCTGGGCGCGGCTTTCGCGCCCCCGGCGCAGCACGGCCAGGTCGAGCACCCAGATTGCGCCGGTCAGGACCAGCAGCACGAACAGGATCAGGGCAAAGTTCCAACTCATCAGCTAACCGCCTTATTCGGGTTCTATTTGTCTTCCACCTGCAGGATGGCCAGGAAGGCCTCTTGCGGAATCTCGACGCTGCCGACCTGCTTCATGCGCTTCTTGCCGGCCTTCTGCTTTTCGAGCAGCTTCTTCTTGCGGGAGATGTCGCCGCCATAGCACTTGGCCAGCACGTTCTTGCGCAGCGCCTTGACGTTCTCGCGCGCAATGATCTCGGCGCCGATGGCGGCCTGGATCACCACGTCGAACATCTGGCGCGGAATCAGTCCGCGCATGCGCGTCACCACGTCGCGGGCGCGATGGCGGGCGTTGCTGCGGTGGACGATCACGGCCAGCGCG
>MCND01000489.1_pt1 | contig 11027 bp, 8 predicted proteins | sample 778211 | NCBI WGS metagenome assembly MCND01 (sample SAMN04296812, study PRJNA304217) | bioreactor metagenome | isolation source: activated sludge enriched with benzalkonium chloride | place: Turkey: Istanbul urban wastewater treatment plant
CATGCCGACCGCGGTGATGACCGAGTCCAGCGAGAACACCGCGTCCAGCACCACGATCTGCGTGACGATCACCCAGAAGCTCGCGTACACGCGCGGCCCCGATGAGCCGCCGTGCTGGGAGCCCTCCAGGCGCTCATGTAGTTCCATGGTGCCCTTGAACAGCAGGAACAGGCCGCCGATCATCAGAATCAGGTCGCGGCCCGAGAACGACAGCGGGCCGATGGAAAACAGGGGGGTGGTCAGCGTGACCAGCCATGACATGACCGACAAGAGGCCCAGACGCATGATGAGCGCCAGGCTCAGGCCCATGATGCGCGCGCGGTCGCGTTGCGCCGGGGGCAGCTTGTCCGCCAGGATGGCGATGAAAATCAGGTTATCGATCCCCAGGACGATCTCAAGGACGACCAGGGTAAGCAAGCCGACCCACGCAGTAGGGTCCAGCAGCCACTCCATCAGGAGCTCCAGAAGTTACACGACCGGTAATCGTACATGGAAAATCCGTGACACGCCGGTGACGAGCCCCGTCCTTATGCCTGATGCGCGCGCGGTCTAGGCCCGTGGAACCAGGGCGTCCGGCACCTGCCCCGCCCTTGCGGAAAGACAAAAAAAACCGGCCTCGAGCCGGTTTTTCGCGTCAGCGGGAGCCGCTCAGCTGCCGAGCTTGAGCGTGCCCTTCATCATGGCCCAGTGGCCAGGGAAGGAGCAGAAGTAGGCATAGGCCTCGCCCGGGGTGAGCTTGGAGACGTCAAACGTAACCGAATCCGACTCGCCGCCACCGATGACCTTGGTATGGGCGATGACGCGGGTGTCGCCCGCCTTGACATATTCCTGCGGCAGGCCGGCGTTCATGCCATCGGTGGCCACGGCGGTCTTGTCGGCCTCCTTGGTCAGCACCCAGTTGTGGCCCATGGCGACCTTGGGCATCTTGCCGACATGCTTGAGGTGCACGGTGAATTGCTTGCAGCTTTTGTCGACGACCATTTCCTTCAGGTTGTATTGCATGGCGTCGTTGCTTTCTATGGTTGCTTCGCACTGAGCGGCCAACGCGGGCAGGCTGGCTGCGGACAGGGCGATGGCGAGGGTGGCTTTTGCCAGCATGGAGATTCTCCGTAAACGTTGGCGGCCTTTCCGACACGCGCGAGGCACATGCCTAGCGTCGCTGCCGCCACGCACAAGTCTATGGCGGCCTTCCAGGCGCACCATTGACGGACATCAATAGCGCCTCGTTCACCCCCTTCAAAACGGGGATATCCCCTACGCCGCGTGAGGGTATTGCCGCCGAGCGGGCTCCGTGCGCGCGGCAATTGACAAACCGCAATACGACGGATGCCGCGTGTTCTTAGGATGCCTGCAAACAAGCACAAACAGCAGAGTCCGAAGATGCAAGGCAGCACAGCGGCGGGGCGTGGGTTCAGTCGGTACATCTGGTTCATACATGCGGTTGTTGTCTTGCTGCTGTTCTGTGCGCAGACGGCTGGCACCGCGCAGGCCCAACGTCTGCCTGACTTCCTGGGCAGTGTCCCGATAGGACAGATCTTCCCTGGCGCGGACCGCGCCGACCCGCCCGCCGGCAAGCCCATGGTTGCCAAGGTCTATGCCAGCGACCGCCAGCTGGGCGTGGTCTATCTGACTTCCGACGTCGTCAACACTCGCGGCTACTCCAGCAAGCCCATCGACCTGCTGATCGGCCTGGCCAATGACGGACGCATCGTCGGCGCACGGCTTGTAGAGCACCACGAGCCCATCGTGCTCATCGGCATTCCGCAGTCCAAGGTCGACCATTTCATCAGCGGCTATGTCGGGCTGAACTTCGTGGACTCCCCTCCCCGCCATGGCGCCCCGCCGCCCGTGGACATCATCAGCGGCGCGACCGTCACGCTGATGGTGATCGGCGACAGCATCACGCGCTCGGCGATCGCCGTGGCCCGCGCCCATGGCATCGACAAGAGCGCCGGACAGGCGCAGCAGGCCGCGCCCGCCACCGCCCGCGTCGTGGACGAAACGCGCGATGCCGTCCAGCCCTGGCAGGCCTTGCTGGACGCTGGCGCGGTGCGCAACCTGCGGCTGAGCTCTGAAGACGTGAACCGGACGTTCCGCGAATCCGGCCGGAACGACGCGGCGGCTAGCGCGGCGGCCAGCGCGGAGGGCGGCGCGGACGCCGACGGCTTCATCGACTTGTACGCCGCGCTGGTCAGCGTGCCCGCGATCGGCCGCAGCCTGCTGGGCGACACGGAATGGCAGCGCCTGAGGGAACGGCTCAAGCCCGGCCAGCAGGCCGTGCTGGTGGCCGGCAACGGCGCCTACTCGTTCAAGGGCTCGGGCTACGTGCGCGGCGGCATCTTCGACCGCATCGAGATCATCCAGGACGAAAGCAGCTTCCGCTTTCGCGACCGCAATCACCAGCGCCTGGCCGACGTGGCCGCCGAGGGCGCGCCCGCGTTCCGCGAAGTCGCGCTGTTCGTCGTGCCCGAGGACACCGTATTGGACCCGGTCGCGCCCTGGCGCCTGCAGCTCATGGTGCAGCGCGTGCTCAGCGTCAGCGACAAGGCCTTCGTGACCTTTGACCTGAGCTATGAACTGCCGGCGGCCTATACCCGGCCAGCGGCAGGCGCGCAGACGCCCGCGGCACCGTCCGCCGCAGCCGCCGCGGCGCAGGCCGCTCCAGCGGAAGAACCCGCGCCGGCGCTTTGGAAGCAGATATGGCGCGGCAAGGCCGGACAGGTCGCGGTCCTGACCGTGGCGCTGGTGGTGCTGGTGGGCATTTTCTTCTTCCAGGACCAACTGACCAGCCGCCCCTTGCTGCACGACCGCCTGCGGCTGGCCTTCCTGGCGTTCGCGCTGTTCTGGATCGGCTGGTACGGCCAAGCCCAATTGTCCATCGTGAACGTGCTGACTTTCTTCTCGGCGCTGCGCAGCGACTTCCGCTGGGAGTACTTCCTGATGGACCCGCTGGTGTTCATCCTGTGGTGCGCCACGGCCATCTCCATGGTGTTCTGGAACCGCGGCGCCTTCTGCGGCTGGCTATGCCCGTTCGGCGCCCTGCAGGAACTCAGCAACCGCATCGCCCGCCGTCTGGGCGTGCGCCAGCTCAAGATCAGCCATGGCGTGAACCAGCGCCTGTCGACCCTGAAGTACGTGATCTTCCTGCTGCTGTTCGGCTTTTCCTTGTATGACCTGGCGCTGGCCGAGCAACTATCCGAGGTCGAGCCCTTCAAGACCGCGATCATCCTGCGCTTCATGCGCTACTGGCCCTTCGTCGCGTTTGCCGTGGCGCTGCTGGCCGCCGGCCTGTTCGTGGAGCGCTTCTTCTGCCGCTACCTCTGTCCGCTGGGGGCCGCGCTGGCCATTCCCGCGCGGCTGCGCATCTTCAACTGGCTGCGCCGCTACCGCGACTGCGGCAACCCCTGCCAGCGCTGCAACCTGGAGTGCCCGGTGCAGGCGATCGACCCCACCGGCGAGATCAATCCGAACGAGTGCATCCAGTGCCTGCACTGCCAGATGCTCTACCACCACGAGCAGAAATGTCCGCACCTGATCCAGAAGAAGGCCAAGCGGGAGCGCCGCCGCGCGCCCGCGGCCGAACCCGCCGAGCAGGTCATCGTCATGCACCGCGCGCCGAATCCGAATAGCGAACCCGGCGCCTGATCCCACTTTTCGCACCGCGGCGCCCGGGGCGCCGTCCCTACCAAGGAGTAATCCATGTCAGACAAGAATCCCGACAAGGCTGGCCTCACCCGCCGCAGCTTCCTCGGCACCGCAGCCATCACGGGCGCAGCCGGCCTGGTGGCCGGGGCGCAGATCTCCACCGCCCACGGCAAGGACGCAAAGGGCGGCGCGAACGGCGTGCTGGGCCACGTCGCCCCTGGCGAGCTGGACGAATACTATGCCTTCAACTCCAGCGGCCAGTCGGGCGAAGTGCGCGTGCTGGGCCTGCCGTCCATGCGCGAGCTGGTGCGCATCCCGGTCTTCAACCATTGCAGCGCCACCGGCTGGGGCCGCACCAATGAAAGCCGCAAGATCCTGACCGAAGGCCTCACGCCCGAAACCCGCGAGTACCTGAAGGACAAGGGCGGCGTGTTCATCAACGGCGACGCCCACCACCCGCATCTATCGTTCACCGACCGCACCTACGACGGGCGCTACCTGTTCATCAACGACAAGGCCAACAACCGCGTCGCCCGCATCCGCCTGGATGTGATGAAGACGGACAAGATCACCGAGCTGCCCAACGTCTCCGGCGTGCACGGCCTGCGGCCGCAACGCTATCCGCGTACCGGTTATGTCTTCGCCAACGGCGAGCACATCATCCCACTGCCCAACGACGGCAAGGTGACCGACGATCCCAAGAAGAACTTCTTCGCCATCTACACCGCCCTGGACGGCGACACCATGAAGGTCGCCTGGCAGGTGCTGGTCGACGGCAACCTGGACAACGGCGACGCCGACTACCAGGGCAAGTACTCGTTCTCCACCTGCTACAACTCGGAGAAAGGCGTCACGGTGGAAGAGGCTTCCGCCAACGAGCAGGACTGGGTCGTGGTGTTCAACATCAAGCGCATCGAGGAAGCCGTCAAGAAGGGCGACTTCAAGACGATGGGCGGCGTCCCCGTGATCGACGGACGCCACGGGTCCAAGTACACCCGCTACATTCCGGTGCCGAACTCGCCGCACGGCTGCAACGCCGCGCCCGACGGCATCCACCTGGTGCTCAACGGCAAGCTGTCGCCCACCGTCACGGTGCTGGACGTGCGCACGCTGGACGACCTGTTCGACGACAAGATCAAGCCGCGCGATTGCGTGGTGGCCGAGCCGCAGCTGGGCCTGGGCCCGCTGCACACGGCGTTCGACGGCCGCGGCAACGCCTACACCACGCTGTTCATCGACAGCCAGATGGTCAAGTGGAACATCGACAAGGCGAAACGCGCCTATAAGGGCGAGAAGGTCGACCCCATCATCCAGAAGCTGGACGTGCACTACCAGCCCGGCCACAACCACTCGACGATGGGCGAAACCCGCGAGGCCGACGGCAAATGGCTGGTGTCGCTGAACAAGTTCTCCAAGGACCGTTTCCTGAACGTCGGCCCGCTCAAGCCGGAAAACGACCAGTTGATCGACATCTCCGGCGACGAGATGAAGCTGGTGCATGACGGCCCCAGCTTCGCCGAGCCGCACGACATGTGCCTGGTGCACCGTTCCAAGATCCATCCTGTGAGCGTCTGGAAGCGCGACGACCCGATGTGGGAAGACGCCCGGCAGATGGCCAAGAAGGACGGCGTCTCGCTGGACGACGCGGCGAAGGTGGTGCGCGACGGCAACAAGGTGCGCGTGTACATGATGGCGGTCGCGCCCATGTTCAGCCTCAAGAAGTTCGAGGTCAACCAGGGCGACGAGGTCACCGTGGTAGTCACGAACATGGAGGTGATCGAGGACCTGACGCACGGCTTCACGCTGGAGGGCCACGGCATCGCCATGGAGGTCGGGCCGCAGGCCACGTCCTCGGTCACTTTCACAGCGGACCGGCCGGGCGTGTACTGGTACTACTGCCAGTGGTTCTGCCACGCGCTGCACATGGAGATGTCCGGCCAGATGGTCGTCCATCCCAAGAAGACCGCGTAGCGCATATGAAGCTCGCCGCAATCCTGACGATGCGCGCAGGCAAGGCCGCCGGCGCCATGCTGCTGGCGGCGGCCGGGCTGGCGCTGCCGGGCGCGGCGCCCGCGGCGACCCTGGAGATCGCCGCGGGCGCGGACCTGGCGGCGGCAGTCGCCTCTGCCGCCGCCGGCGACGTGCTGCGGCTGGCGTCCGGCTCCTACGCCGGCGGCATCGTCATCGACAAGCCGCTCACACTGGAAGGCCCACAGGACCGTTCAGCCATCATCGTCGGCACGCGCCAGGGGCGCACGGTCTGGGTCACGGCGGCGGACGTGTCGCTGCGCAACCTGACCGTCACGCGCTCCGGCCTGAGCCTGTCCGACATGGACGCCGGCATCTTCCTGGACCGCGAGGCGCACCGCGCGCTGGTGGAACGCAACGACGTGCTGGACAACCTGGTCGGCGTGCACGTCTGGGGGCCGGCGGACGCCACGGTCCGCGGCAACCGCATCGTGGGCAACAAGGAGCTGCGCGTGGCCGAGAGAGGCAACGGCGTGACGCTCTGGAACACCCCTGGCACGCGCGTGCTGGACAACGACATATCCGCCGGCCGCGACGGCATCTTCGTCAACACCAGCAAGCTCAACACGTTCAGCGGCAACCGCTTCCATGACCTGCGCTATGCGGTGCACTACATGTACACCAACGACAGCGAGATCAGCGGCAACGTTTCGACCGGCACCGACATCGCCTACGCCATCATGTACTCGCACCGGCTGGTGGTGCGCGACAACGTCGCGCTGGATAGCCATGAGCAGGGCCTGATGCTGAATTACGCCAACCATTCCACGATCGCCAACAACACCGTGGACCGCGCCGGGAAATGCGTGTTCATCTATAACGCCAACCGCAACACTTTCCTGGACAACCACTTTTCCAACTGCGACATCGGGGTGCATTTCACCGCCGGGTCCGAAGGCAACCAGATCTCCGGCAACGCCTTCATCAACAACCGCAACCAGGTGAAGTACGTGGGCACGCGGACGCTGGATTGGTCGGTGGACGGACGCGGCAACTACTGGAGCGACAACACCGCCTTCGACCTGGACGGCGACGGCATCGCCGATACCGCCTACCGGCCCAACGACGTGGTCGACCAGCTGCTGTGGCGCGCGCCGGCGGCCCGCATCCTGCTGAACAGCCCGTCGATTTCCATCGTGCGCTGGGCGCAGTCGCAGTTTCCCGCCATCCTGCCCGGCGGCGTGATCGACAGCGCCCCGCTCATGCAGCCCCCGCCCACCGCAAGCACCAAGGAATCACCATGAGCACCGACCTGGTGGCGCTGACCGGCGCCAGCAAGCACTACGGCGCGCACCGGGCCATCGACGGCCTGGACCTGCAGCTGCGCGAAGGCGAATGCGTCGCGCTCGCCGGACACAACGGCGCCGGCAAGAGCACGATGATCAAGCTCATCCTGGGCCTGATACGCCCCACCCGCGGCCGCGTCGCGATCTTCGGCCAGGATGCCCATAGCCCGGCCGCGGCACGCCTGCGCGGCCGCATCGGCTACCTGCCCGAAACCGTGGCGCTGCATCCGTCGATGACCGGCGAGGAAACCCTGGCGTTCTACGCCAGGCTCAAGCGCCAGCCGCTGTCGGGCAACGCCGCGCTGCTGGAAAAGGTCGGCATCGCCGGCGCCGCGCGCCGCCGCGTGGGCGGCTACTCCAAGGGCATGCGGCAGCGCCTGGCGCTGGCCCAGGCGCTGCTGGGCCAGCCCCGCGTGCTGCTGTTCGACGAGCCCACCACCGGCCTGGACCCCGCCTCGCGCCTGATGTTCTACGACATCGTGCATGAACTGCGCGCGGCCGGCGCCACGATACTGCTGAGCACGCACGCCCTGTCCGAGCTGGCCGGCCACGCGGACCGCATCGTCGTGATGAAGGCCGGAAAAAAGATCGCCGACGGCGCCATGTCGGCGCTGCGGCGCTCCACCGGCCTGCCCATCCGCATCCGCCTGACCTTGGCCGAAGCCAGCGCGCAGCCGCCGGGCGGCGACTGGCGCCGCATCGACGCCGGGCGCTACGAGCTGACCTGCCCCGAGAGCGGCAAGGTGGAGGCGATCCGCGGCATCGGCGCGCTGTCCGCGGCCATCGCCGACCTCGACATCCAGGTCCCGGGCCTGGACGACATCTACGCACATCTGCTTGAACGGGAAGACGTATGAACGCGGTATGCACCATCATCGGCAAGGAAATCCGCGACGGCCTGCGCAACCGCTGGGTGCTGGCGACCGCCCTGCTGCTGGCCGCCCTGGCGCTGGCGCTGGGCCTCTTGGGGAGCTCGCCCACAGGCACGGTCAAGGCCGAGCCGCTGACCGTCACGGTGGTCAGCCTGTCCAGCCTGTCGATCTTCCTGGTGCCGCTCATCGCCATGCTGCTGGCCTATGACGCCGTGGTCGGCGAGGTCGACCGGGGCACCATGGCGCTGCTGCTCAGCTACCCGGTGTCGCGCGGCCAGGTGCTGATCGGCAAGTTCATCGGCCACCTGGCCATCCTGGCGCTGGCCACGGGCGCGGGCTACGGTTCCGCAGGGCTGGCGCTGCAATGGGCCTATGGCGGCCTGGACGCCAGCGCCTGGCAGCCGTTCGCCCTCTTGATCGGCGCCAGCGTGCTGTTGGGCGCCAGCTTTCTCGCCATGGGCTACCTGATCAGCTCCCTGGTGCGCGAACGCGCCACCGCCGCCGGCATCGCGGTCGGCGTCTGGCTGTTCTTCGTGGTGATCTACGACATGGCGCTGCTGGGCGTGCTGGCGGCCGACCAGGGCCGCCACGTCAGCCCCGGCCTGCTCAACGCGCTGCTGCTGCTCAACCCGTCCGACGTGTACCGCCTGCTCAACCTGACGGGCTTCGAGAACATTTCGCTGTATGCCGGCATGGCCGGCGTGAGCGACCAGGCCAGCCTGCCGCTCGCCGCGCTGATCGCGGCGCTGCTGCTGTGGATCGCCGTGCCGTTCCTGCTGGCGACCGCGGCTTTCAGGAACAAACCGCTATGAAATCCCTGCGACTCATGCTGGCCGCCTCCATCGTGCTGCTGGCCGCGGGCTGCGGCAGCGGCGCCGCGCCAGAAACCGCGCCCCCGCCGCAGGCCGTGACGACGGAGTCCGTCGGCCATTACTGCGGCATGGCGCTGAGCGAACACAACGGCCCCAAGGGGCAGATATTCCTCAAGGGACAGGCCACGCCGGTGTGGTTCTCCTCGATCAAGCAGGTGTTCGCCTACACCCTGCTGCCCGAAGAACCCAAGGGCATCAGCGCCATCTACGTCAACGACATGTCCACCGCGGGCGCGGGCGGCGCGCCGGACCCGTCGGCCTGGATCGACGCGCGGCAGGCGTACTACGTCATCGAAGGCCGCTACATCGGCGGCATGGGCGCCGAAGACGCCATCCCCTTCTCCCGCCGCGACCCTGCGCAGGCTTTCGCCGACACCCACGGCGGCCGCGTCGTCACCTTTGCCGATGTGCCGGAAAGCTATGTCTTCGCCCAATAGCCCGCGCCTCTACAGGCCTATCGCCATGAACCCTACCCGCCGCCGTTTCATCGGCATCGCCGCCGCAGCCAGCGCGCTCGCGCTCGCTCCCGTCGCCGCGCGCCGCGCCGCCGCCTCGATTGCACCCACCACCTGGCAAGGCACGGCGCTGGGGGCCGACGCCGAGCTGCGCCTCTACCATCCCGACACCGGCACGGCCCAGCGCCTGATCGCGCAGTCCTTGCAGGAACTGCGGCGGCTGGAAGCCATCTTCAGCCTGTACCGCGACGACAGCGCGCTGTCGGTCCTGAACCGCCAGGGCTTCCTGGACCATCCGCCGGCCGACCTGCTGCGGCTCTTGAGCGAAAGCCGGCGCTACAGCGAACTGACCTCGGGCATGTTCGACCCCACCGTACAGCCCTTGTGGCAGCTGTATGCCGAACACTTCTCGCAGCCGGGCGCCGCCGCTGACGGTCCGCCGCCCCAGGCCATCGCGCAGGCGCTGTCGCGCGTGTCCCATGCCGACGTGAAGCTGGACGGCAGCCGCATCGAACTGCTGCGTCCCGGCATGGGCATCACGCTCAACGGCATCGCCCAGGGCTACATCACCGACCGCGTCACCGACCTGCTCAGGCGCGCCGGGCTGGCGCGGGCGCTGGTGGACATGGGCGAGATACAGGGGCTGGACAGCAGCGCGGCGCCGCAAGCGTGGAAGGTCGGCATCGCCGATCCGCGCGACCCGGCGCGCCTGCTGGCAAGCGCCAGCATGACGAACCAGGCCCTGGCGACTTCCGGCGGCTATGGCACCGCCATCGACCCTGCGGGCCGGTACACGCATCTGTTCAATCCCCGCACCGGACTCGCGCGGCCGCGGTACCTGAGCGTGTCCGTCATGGCGCCGTCCGCCACCATGGCCGATGCGCTGTCCACGGCTTTCTCGCACATGCCGCTGGAGGCGGCGCAGGCGGTGGTGCGGGAGTTGGGGCTGCAGGCGTGGTTTGTGATGGCGGATGGGCGATTGGTATTGCACGGTCAGGCCGGCTAAGCCTGCGCCCGCGCATGAAAAAACCGGCCATTGGCCGGTTTATTTCATTCTGGCGGAAGCGTTCCGCCTCAAGCCGCCGACGGCGGATTCAGCGACGACAGCATCTGCGTGAAGATCTTGGGGCTGGCGGCCAGCACGTTGCCGCTGTCCATCCAGCCTTGCTCGCCGTCGAAGTCAGCGACCAGGCCGCCGGCTTCCAGCACCATCAGGCTGCCTGCCGCCAGGTCCCAGGCCTTCAGGCCCACGCCGCAGAAGCCGTCCAGGCGGCCGCAGGCCACGTAGGCCAGGTCCAGCACGGTGGAGCCCAGGCGGCGCACGCCGGTGCTGCCTTCGGCCATCTGGCGGAAACGCGCGGAGCCTTGTTCCGGATCGCCGGAGTTGGGCCAGTGCGCGCCCAGCAGGGCCTCGTGGTAGCGGGTGCGGCCCGAGACGCGCACGCGGCGGTCGTTCAGGAAGGTGCCGCTGCCACGGCTGGCCGTGAACAGTTCATTGCGGGTCGGGTCATAGATGACCGCCTGCGTGACCTGGCCGCGCTGCGTCAGCGCGATCGACACGGCGTAGTTGGGCAGGCCGTGGATGAAGTTGGTGGTGCCGTCCAGGGGATCGATGATCCACTGGAATTCGGCCTGGTCGGGGCCTTGCAGGCCGAATTCCTCGCCCAGGACGGCGTGGTCCGGGTAAGCCGCGCGCAGCGTCTCGACGATCGACTCCTCGGCGGCGCGATCGACTTCCGTGACATAATCCCGCGGCCCCTTGCGAGCCACGCTGAGTCGTTCCAAATCCATGCTGGCACGGTTGATAATGGTGCCGGCACGCCGGGCCGCCTTGATGGCGATGTTGAGCATCGGGTGCATAAAATTCCG
>MCND01000491.1_pt1 | contig 10974 bp, 2 predicted proteins | sample 778211 | NCBI WGS metagenome assembly MCND01 (sample SAMN04296812, study PRJNA304217) | bioreactor metagenome | isolation source: activated sludge enriched with benzalkonium chloride | place: Turkey: Istanbul urban wastewater treatment plant
GGTCAGCACCAGCACTTGCACGCCGACGCCCTTGTTGGCGGGCATCTGGGCGATGCGGTGCAGCGCCGGCAGCATGAAGGCGGCGGTCTTGCCGCTGCCCGTCTGCGAGGACACCATCAGGTCATGGCCGGCCAGGGCCTGGGGAATGGCGGCGGCCTGCACGGCGGTGGGGGTGCTGAAGCCGGCGTCTTGCACGGCGGACAACAGGGCAGGCGCGAGGCCGAGGTTTTCGAAAGACATAACTTTCCCTTGCCGCGGTCAAAGCGGCGCATTGCCAGGTCGGGCCGAAGGTAGGGGCGGCGATCCGGGCGACGGTTGATGGAGCATCGTGCCGACCGAATCAACCGTGCGCGTGACGCGTTCCATGTAACTGCCGGGAACGCAGGGCGAAAGGAAAGGAGGTCAGGAATCGATGATGTTCGGCATGGGCCAGGGCGAGAGGCTGCCCGGCAGACTGCAAAAAAATCCGCTAAATCAACGCGGTAGATGCCGAACTCGTTTTGTGCAGTGCGGCGATCATAACCCGAATTCGCCTTGCCTGGGAATTATTTTTTTGTCCAGTACCCAATCAATAGGGTTTTTCCCTTGGTCAACCAGCCAGCGATTGGTCGCCGCGAAATGGCCGCAGCCCAGGAAGGGCACGGGCGGGCGGCGGGCCGACAGCGGCGAGGGGTGATTGGACATCAGCACCAGATGGCCGCTGTTGCCGGGCAGCAACGCCTGCTTGGCCTGGGCGTGCGCGCCCCACAGCAGGAAAGCCTTGGGCGAGGGGTCGCGCGCCACCAGCGCGATCAGCGCGTCCGTCACCGTTTCCCAGCCGCGCTTGGCGTGCGAGGCGGGCTGGCCGTCTTCCACGGTCAGCGCCGTGTTCAGCAGCAGCACGCCCTGGTCGGCCCAGGGGCTCAGGTCATTGCCGGCCGGCACGGGGGTGCCGGGGAATTCCTGGGCGATCTCATTGAAGATGTTGCGCAGGCTGGGCGGCCGCTTGCAGTCGTCCGGCACCGAGAACGCCAGCCCCTGCGCCTGCCCTGGGCCATGGTACGGATCCTGGCCCAGGATCACCACCCGCACGTCCGACGGCGCCAGCCCATGCAGTGCGCGGAACGGCGTGGCCGGATAGACCACCGCGCCGTCGGCCAGGCGTTGCTCTATATGAGCGGTCACGGCGGCCAGCGCGTCAGCCACGGCGCGCACCGCGAAAGCGGCTTGCCATGCGGGGGGAAGTTCGGCGGCCTGGGCGGCCAGGGCGGAGGGGAGCAGGCGGTTGTCCATGGGCATGGGCGCGATTGTGGCACAGGGTCATGGACCGTTCCGGAGCGTGGCGCTGCTTCGGGTTTCTCCCTAGTGCACTTTGAGACCAGTCCGATGGAACTCCACCGTGTTTCTCGGTAGGTTGTAACCAATCCGAATTCTCGCCCAATGGGTGCGAACTTGGTAAGAAATGATAAAAAACATACAACTTCCGATATTGTCGCCAATTATTAATTCAAAAGTTTTTATTTTTCGACATATTCAAGCCTTAAGTTCCGGCAATACAGTTCCGTCAAATAAAACGTAGTCGGTTTTTATTTCAATAAGAAACAAATGCGTACCCGTCATATCAGGCGGAAAACCCTCCGGCATAAGGGTTTCCGTCGAGTGGCGCTGTCGGCTGCATTGATGGCGTTCCTTGCTTTCCCCTCGGCCGCGCAGCAGACGCCCGCTGAAGCCGCCGCCCGTGCCAGCGAAATCCAACGCCGCCAGGAACAGGAGCTGGAGGCGCAGCGCGCCCGCGCCGCCCAGCGGCCCGACGTCCTGTCCGCGCCCGAGGCGCCGGCCGCCGGCGAAGGGCCGCTGGTGTTTCCCCAGGAAAGCCCCTGCTTCGTCCTGCGCGAAGTCGTCTGGGATGGCGCCTTGCCGCCGGCGGACCTGCGCAAGCTGGCCGCCACGGCCGTCGGCCCCTGCGTGGGCGGGCTGGGCCTCAAAACCCTGCAAGAGCACCTGCACGCCCGGCTCATCGACCAGGGCCGTGTCACCGCGCGCGTGCTGGTCCCCGAGCAATCGCTGGCCGCCGGCACGCTGACGCTGCGCTACGTGCCGGGCCGTATCTCGGCGGTGCAGAGCGAGGGCGCGGCCGGCTGGTGGCGCACCGCCTTGCCGACCGGGCCGGGCGGCGAGCTGAACCAGCGCGACCTGGACCAGGCCCTGGAGAACATCCGCCGCCTGGGCAGCCAGGCCGACGCCTCCATCGACGTGGCGCCGGGCCCCGAGCTGGGCGATTCCGACATCGTCATCAAGCCCGGCACCGGCAAGCGCTGGCACGCGTATATCGGCGGCGACAACGCCGGCATGGAATCCACCGGCAAGGAGCAGATCAACGCCGGCCTGACGCTGGATTCGCCGCTGTTCCTGTACGACCAGTTCTCGGTCTCCTGGAACAGCAACGCCGCCTTCGGGCGCGACGACGCCGCCACGCGCGCCGGGTCCGTGAACTACAGCATTCCCTTCGGCTACTGGACGCTGTTCGCCAGCGCCAGCCGCTCGCGCTATCGCCAGACCGTGGCGGGTTTCGACGAGCCCATCATCTATGCCGGCACCACCAAACAGGTGGACATCGGCGTGTCCGTGGTGCCGTATCGCGGCAGCACCTACAAGGGCACCGTGATGTTCAAGCTGCTGCGCAAGCGGGTCAACAGCACGATCAACGACATCGACATCGAGGTGCAGCGCCGCGACGTCACCGGCTATGAATTCAGCTACGGGCATCGCCACTACGTGGGCCAGGCCGCGCTGGACATCGGCGGCGGCGTGCGCGGCACTTTGCCGCAATGGTCCAACCAGTCCGGTTACGTGTACGGCGATCCCGACTGGAACGGACGCAGCACCATTCTCACGGCCAACGCCGGGCTGTACCTGCCGTTCAAGCTGTCCGGCCAGCAGCTGGCCTATCAGGCCAACTGGCAGATCCAGCACGCCAAGACGGCCATCGTGCCGTCCGACTATTTCACCATCGGCAACCGCTACGCGGTGCGCGGTTTCGACGGCCAGATGACGCTGGCCGCCGAAGACGGCTGGAGCCTGCGCAACGACCTGTCGCTGAATCTTGGCGACCTGGGCCAGCAGCTTTACGTCGGATTGGACGTGGGCCGGGTCGGCGGGCAGTCGGCCCAGTTCCTGTCCGGCCGCACCCTGGTCGGTTCCGTCGCCGGCCTGCGCGGCCGCGTGACCATGCCCGGTCTTGCCAATGCGGTCAACGCCAGCTACGACCTGTCGCTGGGTTGGCCGCTCAAGAAACCAGAAAGCCTGAAGACGCAGCACACCGTGTTCGCCGCGTCGCTGATGTTCGAGTTCTAGCGTGAAGCGCGGCCGGGCCTGCCCGCGCCGCGTCCAGTGTCAGCGGTATCAGCTGTATCAGTTGCGTTGTTATTGCTCGCCGCCGGCCATGCCGGCGCGGACCGCTAGCCCGCGGCCGCGTCGAGGGCCTGGCGCGGCGGGGCCGTCGCTCGCGGGCCGCATGCCTCGCGAGTGGCGGCTTGCCATCCAAACGATTACCGAGAGTCGCCTCATGTCCAAGTTCCGTTCCGCCATTGTCTGGCTCGTGCTCTACACCCAGATCTGGACGCCCGTGCTGGCGCAGACGCTGCCGATCAGCGTGGACAAGAACGTTTCTGGCCAGCGGCCGATCGTCGGCACGAGCAATGGCGTGCCGGTGGTCAACATCGCGCCGCCCTCGGCGGGCGGAGTCTCGAACAACAAGTTCACGCAGTTCAACGTCGGTCCGTCCGGCGTGGTGCTGAACAACAGCGGCGGCGCCAGCCAGACGCAGCTGGCCGGGCAGGTCGCGGGCAACCCGATGCTGGGCAACCAGCGCGCCACCACCATCCTGAACCAGGTCACCGCGCCCAACCCCTCGCAGCTGATGGGCACGATGGAAGTGGCCGGCAACCGCGCCAACATCATCGTCGCCAACCCGGCGGGCATCACCTGCAACGGCTGCGGCTTTTTGAACGCGGACCGCGCCACGCTTACGACCGGCAAGCCCATGGTGGGGCCGGACGGCGGCATCGGCTTTGATGTGGCGGGCGGCAAGCTGCGCGTGGAGGGCGCGGGCCTGAACGGCGCGAACCTGAGCCGCGTGGATTTGATGGCGCGCACGCTGGAGATCAACGCGGGCATCTGGGCTGATCAGCTGCACGTGACGGCCGGCGCGGCCAAGGTCGACTACGCGACGGGCGCGGTATCCGCGGGCCAGGGCGAAGGCCCGGCGCCGACGGTGGCGCTGGACACGGCGGCGCTGGGCGGCATGTATGCCAATAGCATTCGCTTGGTCGGCACCGAGGCTGGCGTGGGCGTGAACGTGGGCGGCAACCTGGTCGCCTTGACTGGCAATCTGGAAGTGAGCGCGGCGGGCGACGTCAGGATCACGCCCAGCGGCACGATGCAGGCGGCGCGCGATGTGCGCGTGGCCGCCGGTCGCGATGTGGCGGTCGAAGGCCGAGCGCAGGGCGCCGGCGCGGTGGCCTTGACGGCGGGCCGCGACGCGGCGGTCACGGGCGCGGTGAGCGCGGGTCAGGCGCTGACGGTGGATGCGGCCGGTGATGTGTCGGTGAGTGCGCGCGGCAGCCTGCAGACGCAGGACGCATTGCGTGTGGCGGCGGGGCGCGATCTGGCGCTGGGCGGTTCGCTGGTGATGGGCGACCAGGATGTGCGCGTGCAGGCCGGGCGCAATCTGCGCGCGGGTACGGTGGCGGATAGCGGTTCGGGCAATGGCAACGGTGCTGGCAACGGCAATACGGGCGGCACCGGCAACAACAATGGCGGCACCGGCGGCAATACCGGAAGTAACGGCAGCGGCAATAACGGTGGCAACACCGGAAGCACCGGCGGCAATGCCGGCAACGGCGCAGGCACGAGCAACGGCTCGGGCGCAGGCGCAAGCACCGAGACCGCCGCCAGCACGCAATCGGTCGGCCTGGTCTCCGCCAAGGGCGCACTGACGCTGCAAGCCGGCCGCGACATCCAGCTGCCGGGCCAAATCTCGGCCGCGCGCACCTTGCAGGCCGAGGCCGGCGGCGAGCTGTCCACGACCGCCGGCGCGCGCCTGCAATCGGGCCAGGCCATGGGGATACGCGCGGGCGAGGGCGTGACGCTGGCCGGCTCGGCCCTGAGCGACACCAGCCTGTCCATCGACGCGGCGCGCGAGCTGCGCCTGGACGGCAGCGCGCTGGCTTACGGCGGCACGCTGCGATTGGCGGGCAATGACGTGCTGCTGGGCGCGACCAGCAAGACGCAGGGACGCGGCATCGACATCACCGCCACGCGCGACCTGCGCGCGAGCGGATCCTCGGTCTCGGCCGGCGCGGCTCAATTGAAGGCTGGCCGCGATGCGGCCCTGTCCGGCACGCTTGCCGCCGATGGCGACCTCAAGCTGCAAGCCGGCGGCGCGGCGAGCAGCGACGGCCAGCTGTCCAGCACCGGCAAGCTGCAACTGCAAGCCGGCAGCGATGCCACCCTCAAGGGCAGCCTGCGCAGCAACGGCGACCTGACGGCGGACGCGGGCGGCAAGCTGGCGCTGCTGGGCAGCGCCAGCGCAACGACGGGCGCGTTGAATCTGACCTCGGTGGGCGACCTGTCCATCGGCAAGGACGCCACGGCCCAAGCCGGCGGCGCCATCGGCCTGCGCACGCGAGGCAACTTCACCACCGCCGGCGCGATGGCGTCGCTGCAAGCGCTGACCATCAGCGCGGCGGGCGATGCGGCCATCGACGGCAAGCTGCTGGCGGGCGGTCCGCTGTCCATCGATGCGATCGGCAAGATCGCGGCCGGTGTGGACTCGAAGCTGCAGGCCAAGGGCGCGCTGCGCCTGGATGCCGGCAAGGCGCTGACGCTGGCCGGCCTGGCCGAGACCAACGCCGGCATGACGCTGGCCTCGGGCACGGACCTGCGCTTGGACGGCAGCGCCATGGCCTATGGCGGCGCGCTGTCGTTGACGGCGGGTCACGGGCTGACGCTGGGCGCGAATAGCACCTTGCAGGCCAGCGGCCTGCTGCAAGCCCAGGCCGGCGGCAAGCTGCAGGCGGACGGCACGATCTCGGGCGAGCAGGACATCCGTCTGTCGTCCAATGCCGACACCGTGGTGAACGGCAAGACGGTCGCCAATGGCCTCTTGAACATCAAGGCCGGCACAGACCTCGTCGTGGGCAAGAACGGCCTGGCGCAAGGCAGCGGCAAGCTGTTCCTCTTCGCCGGCCAGGACCTGCGCATCGCCGGCACGGCCGGCACCGCCGAGACGGCGGCCACGGGCGGCGGCACGCTGCGCGCCGAGGCCGGTCGCGACATCCTCGTGACGGGCACGGTCACGGCCAGCTCGCCGGCCAGCCTGTCGGCGCAGCGGCACATGAGCGTGGACGGCACCGTCACCGCGCTGAGCGGCGATCTGACCACGCAAGCCGGCGGCGACCTGAAGGTGGCCGCGAGCGGGCGCTTGCAGTCCTCGGGCAAGCTGGACGCCAAGGCGGGCGGCGATATCGACTCGGACGGCACGCTGGCGGCCGGCGGCGCATTGGCGCTGGCGGCCACGGGCGACGCGCGGCTGGGCGGCACCATTGCCGCGCTGGGCACGAGCGTCCAGGGCACGCCGCCCGCGCCCGGCGGACGCAGCCTGTCCGTGCCGGCCAGCGGCGACCTGTCCATATCGGGCGGACGCGACCTGACCATCAAGCAAGGCGCCCAGGTGCAGGCAGCCGGGGCCTTGAACGCCAGCGCCGGCCGCGACCTGAGCGTCTCCGGCGCGCTGGCCTCGGTGCGCGACCTGACCCTGGCCGCCGCGCGGGATGCGCGCGTGGACGGCTCGGCCGCCAGCGACGCCAGGCTGACGCTGAACGGTCGGAACATCACCGTCGCGGACAAGGGCCTGGTGCAGGCCGCCGACACCCTGACCGCCACCGCCGCCGGTTCGATGCAGATCGCCGGCCGCGCGCTGGCCGGCCGCGACCAGACGCTGAGCGCGGGAGATGGCCTGTCGATCGACGGCACCGCCGCCGCCTTGAAGGGCGACCTGACCCTGACCGCCACGCGCGGCGACCTGACCCTGGGCGCGGCCTCGCGCCAACAGGCGGACGGCACGCTCACCGCCACCGCCGGCGGCGCGTTGCAGGCGCTGGGCTCGACCTCGGCCGGCAAGGATTTGAGCCTGCGCGCCGGCACCGATGCCCGGCTGGGCGGCGTGATCGCCACGCAGACCGGCAAGCTCTCGGCCAGCGCCGCGCGCGACCTCTTCATCACCACCGATGGCCGGCTGCAATCCGGCGCGGCGCTGGAGTTGGACGCAGGCGGCGCGCTGAGCAACGCGGGCGTCGCCTTCGCCAGCGGACGGGCCGACCTCTACGCAGGAACAACGCTGGCCAACACCGGCTCGGTGCTGGCGGGCGGCGACCTGCAAGCCCGCACGCCGGGCCTGCTGAACAACGCCGGCCGTTTCGCGGCGGGCGTGGACGCCGATGGCAAGCTGAGCCAGCCGGGCAGCCTGACGCTGACGGCCGGCACGCTGCAACACGCCGGCGCCAGTCTGGCCGGCAAGAACATGACGCTGTCCGCGACGGGCATGAACCTGGCGGGCGGCACGCTGTCCTCCGTGGGCCTGATGACCGTGGCCGCCACCCAGGACATCGACGCGTCCCGCGCCACGCTGCATGGCGGCGGCCTGGACCTGTCCGCCGCCAATCTGCGCAACCCGGGCGGCAAGCTCACGTCCTCGGGCGACGCGATCATCAAGCTCGGCGGCGAGCTGGACAACACCGGCGGCACCATCGCCGCGGCTGGCAAGGCCCGCATCGATGCCGCCAGCCTGGTCAACCGCGACGGCACCGTGGCCGGTGGCAAGCTGACCATCACCACCAGCGGCGCCATCGACAACCAGCGCGGCCTGCTGCAGGCCGACGATACGCTGACCCTGACGGCTTCGAGCCTGGACAACAGCAACACGCTGACCGCCAGCAACGCGCCCGCCAAGGGCGTGCTGGGCAAGGTGGTCAGCATCGTGGCCGGGCGCGTGAACAACCAGGGCGGCGCGATCAGCGCCGGCCAGGACCTCGGCATCAAGACCGGCGAGCTGGACAACACCGCCGGCGAAGCCGCCTCGCAAGGCGTCGCGCGCATCGAGGCCGACACGCTCAAGAACACGCAGGGCAAGCTGCTGGCGGGCAAGAACCTGACCGTCATCGTCAAGGCGCTGCAAGGCCTGGGCGCGCTGCGCTCGGGCGAGGACCTGTCCTTTGAGTACGCGGGTTCCCTGAACCAGGAAGGCGAAATCACCGCCGGCCGCGACCTGAACCTGAGCGTGGGCGGCACGCTGGACAACCGCGCGCGCATCACCGCGGGCCGCGACCTGGGCGTCAAGGCCGGCACGTTGAACAACCAGGCCACGGGCGAGCTGGTGGCCGGTCGCAACAACACGATCAACGTCACCGGCACGCTCACCAACGCGGGCCTGATCGACGGCGTCAACACGCGCATCACGGCGGGCGCCGTGACGAACCTGGGTCGGATCTATGGCGATAACTTGGCCATTGGGACGGGGTCCTTGGTCAATGACGTAGGCGCGGGCGGAGCGGCGGTGATCGCCGCGCGCAGCGCCATGGACCTGGGCGCGACCTATCTGGTCAACCGCGAACACGCGTTGATCTACTCGGCCGGCGACCTGCGTATCGGCGGCGCGCTGGACGCCGCCGGCCGTGCCGTGGGCCAGGCCGTCTCTTTGCAGAACGCCTCGGCCACGATCGAAGCGGCTGGCAACGCCGCCATCTCGGCCGCCACGCTGCTGAACCAGAACAATCGCTACGCCAGCGAGACCGTGGTCGTGTCGTCCAAGCCCAAGGTGTACTTCACGCCCGAAGGCACCACGGACATGTACGACGCCGAGACCAACTGGCTCTGCGACGAAGTCACGCCCATGTGCAGCAAGGATCCCGCCTGGCTGGACGACGATCCCGAGCGCAAGCTGCTGCTGCCCTCGACCAAATACCCGGCTGATCGCTACGGGCCGCCGTTCAACTACGCGCCCGGCTTCCGTGACAAGTCCGGCAAGAACGTGCCGATTCCGTTGACGTACCTTCCGCCGCAGTACATCTGCTACGGTGAAGGCGGCGACGCCGGCAACGCGTCGTGCGGCTACACAGACGAAGGGTTCCGATATGCTGGCGACGCGCGCGTTTGGGCTGTATTCGGCGTCACGCCGCCGTCCGGACCGATGCCTGTATGGGTCGAGCCAGAGCGTCCTTGTGACCGCGACAGGCAATGCCAGGCCAGCGAAACCGCGCGCCGCCAGGCCTATGAAGACGCCTATGCCGCGTACAAGGCCCGGCACATGGAACTGGACGCGCGCATCCGCGAATTCAATGCCGACTACGGCAGCCGCCTGAGAGGCACGTTCACCTACTACCAGGTCAACGAAACCGTCACCGAAACGCGCACGCTGTCGACTGACCCCGGCAAGATCCTGTCGGGCGGCTCGATGACGCTGACCGGCACCGTCACCAACGACAAGAGCCAGATCGCCGCCGGCGGCGCGCTGTCGGTCGTCGGACCGAACATCAACAACATCGGCGCCGGCGGTGAGCGCATCATCACGCGCGTCGGCACCGCGACCGTCACGCAAGAGCGGTCCAAGGGTCGCAAGGAATACTCCAGCGACTACAACGTCACCCTGGCCGGCCAACCGATAGAACTGCCCGTGGGCACGTCCGGCGGCAACGTCCAGGTCAGCCTGAGCGGTCAGAAGCCCGGCGCCACCGGCACCACCGCGCCCGGCCCCGTGCTGGTGGCCAGCGTGGGCCTGCCCGGCGGCACCGTGGTCCGCACCGTCTCCAACCCGGCCAGCATTCCCGACAGCCAGCTCTTCGCCGTCAACAACCGGCCGGACGCGCCCTATATCGTCGCCACCGACCCGCGCTTCACGGGCCAGCGGCCCTATGTGTCCAGCGACTACCTGTTCGACCTGCTGCACCCGTCCGGCGGCATGCCGGGAGCTCCGACGGGCAACTCGGTCGGCGCCGGTGGCACGCTGGCCGGCTCGCGCCTGGGCAGCTGGGATGCGCTGATCCCGCCGGGCGCGAAGTTCCTCACGCCCTCGGGCCAGCCCAAGCGCCTGGGCGACGGCTTCTATGAACAGAAGGCCGTGTCCGACCAGATCCTGGCCACCACCGGCCAGCGCTTCCTGGAGAAGTACAGCGACAACGACACGCAGTACAAGGCCCTGCTCGCCGCTGGCGCCAAGTTCGCGCAGGACAAGGGCATCAAGCTCGGCGTCGCGCTGACCGAAGCGCAGCAGCGCCAGCTGACCACCGACCTGGTCTGGCTGGTCGAACAGACCGTGACCCTGCCCGACGGCACCACCGAAACCGTGCTGGTTCCGCAGGTCTATCTGCTGGTACGCGCGGGCGACCTGAAGGGCGACGGCACGCTGCTGGCGGGCCGCAGCGTCAACATCGCCGTGGATGGCAATGCGACCAACAGTGGCACCATCGGCGCGCGCGAGGCCACGGTCATCACCGCCGGCAACATCGTCAACCAGGCCGGCGGCACCATCCAGGGCGGCAGCGTCAACCTGGCCGCGCGCGAGGACCTGACCAATCTGGTATCGCTGATCAAGGGCGACAAGGTGGCGCTGAGCGCCGGGCGAGACATCGCGCTGACCTCGACCTCGGCGTCTGAGAACAACGGCAACACCTGGGGTTCGCACCTGACCGGCGTGGCGCGCGTGGATGCGGGCAGCCTCTCCATGCAGGCCGGCCGCGACCTGACGCTGACCGCTGCGCAAGTGACGGTCAAGGACGACGCGCGTCTGCAGGCTGGGCGCGACATCAACTTCGGCACCCTGACCGAAAGCCATGGCGAAAGCTTCGCGCTGGACTCGCGCAACCGCCACGCCCTGAGCACCAGCAAGGAAATCGGCGCCGCCGTCGCGGCGGGCGGCAACCTGACGCTGGTCGCCGGCCA
>MCND01000494.1_pt1 | contig 10931 bp, 10 predicted proteins | sample 778211 | NCBI WGS metagenome assembly MCND01 (sample SAMN04296812, study PRJNA304217) | bioreactor metagenome | isolation source: activated sludge enriched with benzalkonium chloride | place: Turkey: Istanbul urban wastewater treatment plant
GCGGCCACGGCGGTGCCGCGGTCATTGTGCGGGTGCACGCTGAGCACGATGCTGTCGCGGCGGGCCAGGTTCTTGTGCATCCACTCGATCTGGTCGGCGTACAGGTTGGGCGTGGTGGCCTCGATGGTGGCGGGCAGGTTCAGCACCATCTTGCAGTCGGGCGTGGGCTGCCAGACGTCGGCGACGGCGTTGGACACCTCCAGCGCGAACTCGGGTTCGGTGGTGCTGAAGACTTCAGGCGAATACTGGTAGCGCCACTGCGTTTCCGGATGCTGGGCCACGTATTGCTTGACCAGGCGCGTGCCAGTGGTGGCGATGTTCTTGATTTCGTCGCGGCTCATGTTGAACACGACCTTGCGGAACGCCGGGGCGCAGGCGTTGTACAAGTGGACGATGGCCTGCCTGGCGCCGGCGGCGGCTTCGACCGTGCGGCTGATCAGGTCTTCGCGCGACTGCGTCAGCACGATGATGGTCACGTCTTCGGGAATGCGCTTCTCGTCGATGAGCTTGCGCACGAAATCGAAGTCGGTCTGCGAGGCCGACGGGAAACCGACTTCGATTTCCTTGAAGCCGATCTTCACCAGCTGCTCGAAGAAGCGGAGCTTGCGCTCGACGCTCATCGGTTCGATCAGGGCCTGGTTGCCGTCGCGCAGATCGGTGCTCATCCAGATGGGCGGCTGCGTGATGCGGCGGCTGGGCCAGGTGCGCTCGGCATAGTCGCCGGCGAAGGGCTTGAACGGTACGTACTTGGTGGCGGGGTTGGCAAGCATCATCTCTACACCTCGATCGGTTTCTTTTGAATCCCGGGGACGGGGTCCCGCAAGCGGCGCGCGCCCGGATGACGGTCTGGCGCCTGGATTTGCCGTGGATATGCCCGGAAACTACTGGCCAGGCCGGCAGGATTCAGTCTTGAAAACAGGAAAAGAAAGGGGAATACGCGTGTGGCGAGCGTGTGGCTGCCGAGCTACCACGAGGCACTAGGCCCGGCAACCGATCGGTAGGTATAGCGATAGCGCGGCGAAGGAGGCAACGCTGAGGAAGGAAGCGCGCAGGCCGGCGACCGGAGCGTCGTAGCGTCCGGTGGCAATCGCGAGGGGGTTGCGGTTAGCGGCCATAGGGATGCTAGTCAAACATACTTTTTGTGCAAGCGCAAATGAAAAAGCCGGGGACGTATCTGTCTTACGGTGGCGCCTCAGGGTATTCCCTGGTTCTTTCGACAGGCCGGCAGGCGCGGCGCGAGTCACGCGTTTCGCGGTGGCGCGGGGCTCGCGCAGCCGGACGCGCAACAGCATGAGCGCGCTCCGGCTCAGGCGCTTACTGCGTCTGCATATGGCCGTTCTTGACCACTTCGCCCAGGCGCTTGCGCTCGTTGGCGGCGAACTCGGCGAAGCTGGCGCGCGAACCGCCGCCCGGCTCGATGCTGCTCTGGCGCAACGCATCCTGCACTTCACGCGTCTGCAACGACTGCTCGACCGCCGCGTTCATCTTGTCGAGCACGTCCGCCGGCGTGCCGGTCGGCGCGTACAGGCCGGCCCAGTGGCCGATGCGCACCGTGCCGAAGCCGGCCTCGGCCGTGGTCGGAATGTCCGGCGCGCTGGCCATGCGCTTGTCCCAGGTGGTGGCCAGCGCCTTGAGCTTGCCGCTCTGGACCAGCGGCAGCGTCACGATGCTGGCCTCGGAGGTGGCGTCGACCTGGTTGCCGATCACCGCGCTCACGCCTTCCGAGCCGCTCTTGTAGGCGATGGGCTCTACCGGCAGGCCGGTGGCTTCCTTCAGCATTTCGGCCACGAAGTGCGGCGTGCTGCCGTTGCCGGCCGTGGAAAAGGTGATGCGATCGGTCTTGGCCTGTTTGGCGCGCGCCACGAAGTCCTTCAGGTTCTTGGCAGGGTTGGACGGGTGGGTCACGATCACCGAGGGCGTGATCGACAGCAGCGCCACGGGCGTCAGCGCCTCGTCCTTGTACGGCTGGTCGGAACGGATCAGGCTGTTGGTGACGGTGCCGTTGCTGCCGACCAGGTAGGTGTAGCCATCGGCCGGACTGCGCGCCACGTGGGCAGCGCCGATCACGCCGCCGGCGCCGGGACGGTTCTCGACGATGACGGGCTGGTTCAGCGCGGCGCCGACCGCCTTGGCGATGATGCGGGCGACCAGATCATTGGCGCCGCCGGCGGTGAACGGGGCGACGAAGGTGATGGGCTTGTCTGGCCAGGCAGCCCGCGCCGGCGCGCTGAACGAGAGCGCGGCAGAGCAGGCCAGCGCCATGCTGGCGGCGAACCGGACGGAAGTACGGAACATGGAAAGCGGACTCCAGGAGGTCGGCCGCGCGGTCGCCGCGGCGGGGCCGCCGGCGCATGGTGTCGGTATGACGCGCGGCCCGCGGTTGCGCGAGCGTGGCAGGCCAGTATAGGAGCGGCTTGCTGGCAGCGCACTGAAATGCAAAAGCCGCCTGGACGGCGGCTTCTGGCGGGTTGCGCGGAAGGGTGTCGCTTATCGGGCGGGGCCGATGCGCGGCTCGACGTAGCGGTCGGCGCGCGGTTCGCGGCGCGGTGCGTCGTCGTCGCGGGAGCCGGCGCGGGGCTTGCCGCCGCCTTCCAGGATCTCGGCCTGACGCGCCACCATGTCGATCTTGGCGATGCGGCTGTGGCGGATTTCAGACAGCGAGCGGCGCAGGTCGCCCACGGTGAAGGGTTCTTCGCGGTCGCCCCAGGTCCAGCGCAGCACGCCCAGCGATTCGTCGGACAGCTGCGGCGCCAGTTCGGCCAGCACCTCGGTCTGCACCGGCGTGGCGCGGCCGGAGGCCAGGCTGGCGCTCAGCCAGGCGCGCAGCGCGAAGAAGACGATGAGGCTCCAGATGCCGACCCCGACCCACCACAGGTAGGGGCTGAACTTCTGCACCATGTCCATCGTGGGCTGGCCCAGCGAGTGCAGGAATTCGAAGCTCACGCGCTTGCCCGCGTCCAGTATCCAGTTGGCGACGAAATACCAGATGATGAGGGCGACGGCGATCACGATCGCGCGCAGGAGGAGTCTGGGAAGCGCAAGTTTGAGCAGGGTCTGGCCGATCAGGCGGCTATCCTGGCGAACGCGCTCGGGCGAAGTCTGATTCATCATGCAAAATATTGTACCTATGACCCGTCCGATTTTAGAACTGCGTCCCGGTCAGCATCTGACGCTGACCCCACAGCTGCAGCAATCGATCCGATTGTTGCAGTTGTCCACGCTCGAGCTGGAAGCCGAGATCTCGCAGGTGCTGGCGGACAACCCGCTGCTCGAGCGCGACGACGAACCCGTGGCGCCCGAGGCGCAGGCAGAGTCCGAACGCGAGTCCTCGGTGCAGGACGACGAGCCGGCGGCCGAGCGCGACGCGCCCATCGAGGAAATGCCCGGCTCCGGCGGGGTCTACCCAGACGAGGACGGCGGCCCGCCCGAGGCCGCCATGCCGGACACGCTGCGCGAGCACCTGCTGGGCCAGCTGATGCTGACCCGGGCGGCGCCGCGCGACGCCGCATTGGCCGCCCTGCTGATCGACGAGCTGGACGAGAACGGCTACCTGGGCTCGCCGCTGGAGGAAATCCTGGGCTGGCTGCCGGCCGAGCTGGAGCCGGATATCGACGAGCTGAAGGCGGCGCTGTCGCTGCTGCAGTCCTTCGATCCACCCGGCATCGGCGCGCGGGACATGGCGGAATGCCTGCTGTTGCAATTGCGCCACCCGGACATCACGCGCCTGCCCGAGGCGGCCGACCCGGCGGCGCTGGCCTGCGCCCGCGAGATCTGCGCCCGTCACCTGCCGCTGCTGGCCACCGGCAATGTCGCCCGTCTGTGCGCGGCGGCGGGGTGCGACGAAACCCGGTTCCGCGCCGCGCACGCCCTGATCCTGCGCCTGGAGCCGCGTCCGGGACGCGCCTGGACCGTGCCGGCCGCCGACTACGCCGTGCCGGACGTGATCGTGCGCAAGACCCGGCGCGGCTGGCAGGTCACGCTTAACAGCGCCGCCGTGCCGCGCCTGCAGATCAACGGCCTGTACGCGCAGATGCTGGGCAATCAGAAGGAATCGGCCCACGCCGGCCTGCAGGCCCAGCTGCAGCAGGCCAAGTGGATGATCCGCAACGTCGAGCAGCGCTTCGACACCATCCTGCGGGTGTCCCAGGCCATCGTCGAACGCCAGACGGCCTTTTTCAGCCAGGGGCCGGCGGCCATGCGACCGCTGATCCTGAAGGACATCGCGGGCGAACTGGGCCTGCACGAATCCACGATTTCACGGGCCACGACGCAGAAGTACATGCTCACCCCGTTTGGCACGCTGGAGCTCAAGCGCTTCTTCGGGGCGGGGGTGTCGACCGACGGCGGCGACGCCACCTCGGCCACGGCGGTGCAGACCCATATCCGCCAGATGGTGGCGGACGAGAATCGCGCCAAGCCCTTGTCCGACAGCCAGATCATGGAAAAGCTGGCCGACCAGGGCATCGTGATCGCCCGGCGCACGGTGGCCAAATACCGCGAGGCGCTGCGCATCGCGCCGGCGGCGCTGCGCAAGGCGCAGGCCTCGGTTCGCTGAAATCAGGGACGAATGGCTGTAAATTCGTCCCTGATTTCAAACACTTGCGTGACATCTCGGTTGCAATTTTTTTGCGCAAGCCGCTTGCCAGTTCGAGAATAATTTTCGATAATTATTCTCATGTACATTTGTGTATGCAACGCGATCACCGAACGCCAAGTCCGCGCCAGCGTGGACGCGGGCGCTACCACGCTGGCCGACCTGCAGTTCGAGCTGGGCGTGGCGACCTGTTGCGGCTGTTGCGCAGCCACCGCCACGGAATACCTGCCCGGCGGTCGTTGCTCCAGCGTCTGCGACGTGCGCTCGATCGCCGTTCCGGTCAATCCTCCCGCCGCCCTGGCTGAACAGCCCAGCGCGCCGGCGGCCAATACCTATCCGGTCATCCAGGTCGCGGTAGCCTGACCCCGTTCCTGATCCAACGAAGCCACGGCGCCTGCCGTGGCTTTTGTTTTTGTGCGGATGGGTCGGCGTGGGTTTTCGCGCCTTTGTCTGCGCGGTTCCTTCCACACACAGGCGGCCTGTGTCCTTTCCACGCCTGGCGGCTTGCGGCCGTTGGGCCGTCCGGCGGAGCCGTTCCCGTTCAGGATGAGGGCTGGCGCCACTGCGCTGCGCAGAACGCCTGCACCGTCTGCGCCACCTGGCGCGCCGGCTCGCGCGCCGCGCGGCCCAGGCAGAGCGCGAGCTCGGTGGGCGGCGCCGGCGGCAGATGCGTGTCCACGATGCGCAGGTTGGGCGCCAGACAGCGGCGCTCCAGCAGCGCCACGCCCAGGCCGCCGGCCAGCGCCGCCTGCAGGCCGAGCAGGTTGGGGCTTTCATAGGCGATGCGCCAGCGCCGGCCCGCCGCTTCCAGCGCGTGGATGGCGCGGTTGCGGTAGATGCAGCCTTGCGGAAACGCCACCAGCGGCACGGGCTCGACATCGGGCAGCGGCAAGGCGCTGGCGGCGATCCAATGCAGGAGCTCCGGCCACGCGGCCAGGGCCGCGCCCGTGTCCATTCCGGCGCCGGGCTCGCGCTTGAGCAGCGCCACATCCAGATCGCCGCGCTCCAGGCTGCGCGTCAGCGCGGCGCTGAGATCGCAGCGCACTGACAGACGCAGCGTCGGCCGTTCGCGCACGTAGGCCGCCAGGAGCGCGGTCAAGGCCTCGGGCGCGAAATCGTCCGGGATGCCCAGGCGCACCACGTCCACGCGCTGGCGGCCGCTGACAGCCTCGCGCACCTCGGTGGACAGCGCCAGCATGCGGCGGGCATAGCCCAGCAGCCGCTCGCCGTCTTCGGTCAGCTGGACCTGGCGGCCGTCGCGGATGAACAGCGCGCACTCCAGCGCCTCTTCCAACTTGCGGATCTGCTGGCTGACGGTGGACTGGCTGCGGTGCACGCGTTCGCCGGCGCGCGTGAAGCCGCCGGCGTCGACGACGGAAACGAAGCTGTGCAGTAGATCGAGATCGAGCATGGCGGGGCCTGGAAAGCAGTCGTGCAGCCTGGACAGGCGGCGGGTTTATCCATTCGATTATCGAATACTTTTAATCTGAATAAAGCATTTGTCAATGGATGGGGCGGCGCGCAAAATGGCCGCCAGCCTGTCGCCAAAGCGGCGGCGCCCTCTCTCCGGGACTCGCATGAAAACCCCCTCGCTCGCCGTCGCATCTCCCGCCCGCACCGATTCTCCAGCCGCTGTCGCCTGGTTGCCCATCGCCGCGTTTTGCCTGTTGTGGAGTTCGGCGTTCGCCGCCGCCAAGATCGCGGTGCGCGACTGTCCGCCGATGACCCTGCTGGCGTTTCGTTTCCTGATCGCCGGCGCGCTGATGCTGGGCGTGGCCGCGGCCAGCGGCCGCTGGCGCTGGCCGAGCCGGCGCGACGTCGCCGCGCTGGCGCTGCTGGGCCTGCTGAACAACGCCCTGTATCTGGGTTTGAGCTGGTCGGGCATGACGCGGGTGTCATCCGCGTTCACCGCGGTGCTGATCAGCACCAATCCGCTGCTGATCGGCGTGCTGGCCGGGCCGGTGCTGGGCGAGCGGTTGAGCTGGCGCAAGCTGCTGGGCCTGCTGCTGGGGCTGGCCGGCGTGGCCGTGGTGCTGCGTTCGCGGTTGAGCGGCATGCAGGAAGACGCGCACGGCACCTTGCTCGTGGTTGGCGGACTGATCGCGCTGGTGGCGGGTACGCTGCTGTACAAGCGCCTGAAGCCGTCTGCGGACTTGTGGATGGCCACCGGCATCCAGTCGCTGGCCGGCGCGGCCGCGATGATGCCGATCGCGCTGGTCGTCGATGACCTGGGCGCGGCGCGCATGACGGCCAGTCTGTTCTGGAGCATGGCCTACATGATCGTGGCCGTGTCGATTGGCGGTTATTACTTGTGGTTCATGATTCTTGGCCGCGCCAGCGCCACCGCCGCCAGCGCGCTGCACTTCCTGATGCCGCCGCTGGGCTTGCTGTTCGGCTGGCTGGTGTTGAGCGAGCCGGTGTCGTGGCTGGACCTGCTGGGCATCGTGCCGATCGCATTCGGCATCTGGCTGGCCACGCGGCGCGCCGATTGAGTCCGCGATATCCATCGAGTCGATGCGTGATGGTGGCGCGCGCGCTCATGCGGTCGTAGATATGCAACAGCGCGGAGCACGCGTCGCACGCGGGTTTTTCAGCGAGGCGGCGTGCGATCCGCGCTGCGCTTGACGTGCATCAAGGTGCACAATCGGGCGGCATGGCCGCTTCCAGGCCGCATGAAGTCTGCGTAGTGCGTGCAAGGCATCGCTCACGCAAACTCATTCTCATTATCCTGTCGCTTTCATGTTGCGCTTGCAAAGCCGTTTACCAAATGCAGAGCAAGGCTAGGCGCGGCCCCGCGCCGGATGTTAGTCTGCCGGGGTTGCGTACGCGCGGCATCGCGCGTCTTCCTGTCGCGATGTGCGCGCATCGCGCCTGACTGCAAGGAGTCTCATCATGAAAGGCGATAAAACCGTCATCCAGCATCTCAACAAGCAGCTGACCAACGAGCTGACGGCCATCAACCAGTATTTCCTGCATGCGCGCATGCTGAACCACTGGGGCTTCGACAAGCTGGGCAAGCACGAATACGAAGAGTCGATCGGCGAGATGAAGCATGCCGACCGCCTGATCGCGCGCATCTTCATGCTCGACGGCCTGCCCAACCTGCAGGACCTGCACAAGCTGCTGATCGGCGAAGACGTGCCGGAACTGCTGGCCTGTGACCTCAAGCTGGAGCAAGGCGCGCAAGCCACGGTCAAGGAAGCCATCGCGTATTGCGAATCGGTGCGCGACTATGTGTCGCGCGATCTGTTCCAGGACATCCTGGACGACACCGAAGAGCACATCGACTATCTGGAAACCCAGATCGACCTGATCGACAAGGTCGGCCTGCAGAACTACCTGCAGAGCCAGATGTCGGTGCCGGAATAACGGTTGCCGGCCTGGCGGCGGTCACAGGATCGCCGGCCAAGACAAAGGCGCCCCGAGGGGCGCCTTTGTCTTTGTACGCGGCCAGAGTGCCGCGTCGATAGCGTTGCGATCGCGTTACTGCGGACGGGCCGGGCATTCGGCCATCGTGCCCCAGGCGCGGTTCGGCGCACAGTACTTGTTGCGCGCGGCCCAGGAACACGAGGGGCGTTCGAAGAAGCCCTGCGTGGCGCAATGCGCCAGCTCACGCTTGAGCGCGTCCTGCCAGCCGGGGGCGCCGGGTGCCTGGGCGGTGTTCGGGGGCGGCGGCGCGGGCATCATCTGGCCGGAGCCGTAGCCGCCGGCCTGGACCTGGCCCTGCCCCGCGCCGCCGTTGACGGCGGTCGAGGTGCCGGGCGCCTGCAGATCCAGCGTGCTGACGTCGGACGTGCCCGTGGGCAGCGGCACCTGCTGCGAGGCCGCGGCGATTTCGCGCGCCTGGTCGGCCGAGATGCGCTCGCGCGACAGCTTGACGTTGGGATCGCTGACGGAATCGAACAGCGACACGGTGTTGATGGCCCACTCGCGGTCGGCCGGCTTGTCGGGCACGCCCAGCGTGCCGTCGATGCGCGGCTGCGGTGGCTGCGCCACATAGGGACGCCCGTTGGCGTCCAGCACTGGTTGCTGGCCGTCGGCCCCATCCTGGCCGGGCGCGGGCGCGGCGACCGGGGCATGCGCCACCAGCCAGTCGCCAAGTTGAATTCCGCCCCAGGCCGACGCGCCCAGCGCGACCAGCAGCGTTGCGAACAAAAAACGCCAAGACATTGCTAAACCTCTTCTGCCGTGCGGAACCCGGACGGGTCTACGCCTTGTCTCCGAAAACCTTGCCGCCGTGCTCGCGCATGGCGTGGAATTTCACATCCGGATACAGTTCCTCGGCCACGCGCAGCTGCGCGGGCGAACCGATCAAAAACGCCGCCGCATCGACCACATCATAGGCGATATGGGCAGCATTGGCATCCATGAACTTGCGCAGCGCCTTGGGGTTGTCGGACGTGATCCAGCGCGCCATCGTGTAGCGCGAAGGCAGCATGCGGGCGTCCACGCCGTACTCGGTCTTGAGCCGGTGCGCCACCACTTCGAACTGCAGCTGGCCGACCGCGCCCAGCAGCAGCGAGCCGCCGGCCGCCTCGGGACGGAACACCTGGATGGCGCCTTCCTCGCCCAGCTGCGTGAGGCCGGTGCGCAATTGCTTGGTGCGCAGCGGATCCTTCACTTCGACCGCCTGGAACAGCTCGGGCGCGAAGAACGGCAGCCCGGTGAACTGCAGGGTTTCGCCTTCGGTCAGCACGTCGCCGAGTTGCAGCACGCCGTGGTTGGGGATGCCGATGACGTCGCCGGCATAAGCCTCGTCCAGCAGCTCGCGCCGCTGCGACAGGAACGACACCACGTTGTTGGGCCGCATTTCCTTGTTGGTGCGCGCCACCTTCAGGCGCATGCCGCGCTCGAAGCGGCCGGAGCTCACGCGCACGAAGGCGACGCGGTCGCGGTGCGCGGGGTCCATGTTGGCCTGCACCTTGAACACCACGCCGGTGAACTTGGGTTCCTCGGGCTGCACCTCGCGCTGCAGCGCGGTGCGCGGGCCGGGCGGCGGGGCCTGCTCGACCAGCGCGTCCAGCACTTCCTGCACGCCGAAGTTGTTGATGGCCGAGCCGAAGAACACTGGGGTCTGCTTGCCGGCCAGGAACTGCGCGCGGTCGAAGGCGGGCGCGGCTTCGTTGATCAGCTCGATCTCGCCGCTGGCCTGTTCGAAGGCCGAGCCGAAGCGGCGGCCGATCTCGGGATTGGACAGGCCCTCGATGAAGTCGTCGTTGTCAGAGCGGCGCTCCTGGCCGGCGCGGAACACGCGCATGCGGTCGCGGCGGATGTCGAACACGCCGCCGAAGGCCTTGCCCATGCCCACCGGCCACGAGAACGGCACCGCATCCATGCCCAGGTGCCCTTCGATCTCGGACAGCAGTTCGAGCGGCTCGCGCACTTCGCGGTCCATCTTGTTGATGAAGGTGATGATGGGCGTGTTGCGCGCGCGGCAGACCTGCAGCAGCCGGATGGTCTGCGGCTCCACGCCGTTGGCGGCGTCGATCACCATGAGCGCGGCGTCCACGGCGGTCAGCACGCGATAGGTGTCTTCCGAGAAGTCCTGGTGGCCCGGGGTGTCGAGCAGGTTGATGACGCAGTCGCGGTATTCCATCTGCATCACCGACGAGGCCACCGAGATGCCGCGCTGCTTTTCGATTTCCATCCAGTCGGAGGACGCGTGGCGCGAGGCCTTGCGGGCCTTGACGCTGCCGGCGATCTGGATCGCGCCCGCGAACAGCAGCAGCTTTTCGGTCAGCGTGGTCTTGCCCGCGTCGGGGTGGGAAATGATGGCGAACGTCCGGCGTCGCGCGACTTCTTGTTGAATGCTCATGATCGGTGGAATATTCGGGCGCCGTGTTTCAGGTCCGGCGCGGCCCTGCTGCGTGCAAAAAAGCGCGGGGCTCGCGCCGGGAAGGCGGCGAGCCCCGCTCGGTCGGGTTCAGGAATGGCGGCGGAACGAGGCAAGGAACACGCCTGCCAGGATGAACAGCGACCCGAAGGTCCGGTTCATCCAGCGGATGTGCTTGGCGTCGCGCAGCAGGCGCAGCACGCGGGCCGCCAGCAGCGTGTACACGCCCATCGCCACCAAGTCGGTGAAGGCCAGCGTGCCAGCCAGCGCCGCGTACTGCGCCACCATCGGCAGCGCCGGATCGACGAACTGCGGCACCACGGCCAGCAGGAACACCGTGCCCTTGGGATTCATGGTGTTGATCAGGAAGCCGCGCATGACCAGCTCGCGGATCGACGCCTGCCTGGGATCGCCGGCGTCGACCGCGACCGGCGCGGCGTCGGTGCGGATCTGGCGCACGCCCAGGTAGATCAGGTAGGCCACGCCCAGGTACTTGACCACGTT
>MCND01000495.1_pt1 | contig 10900 bp, 10 predicted proteins | sample 778211 | NCBI WGS metagenome assembly MCND01 (sample SAMN04296812, study PRJNA304217) | bioreactor metagenome | isolation source: activated sludge enriched with benzalkonium chloride | place: Turkey: Istanbul urban wastewater treatment plant
CTGACCTGGTACGAGCTGACCTCGCAGGCGTTTGCCGTGTTCCTGCCGGTGAAGTCGGTGGGGGTGATGGGTGATGGGCGGACGTATGAGTATGTCGTCGCGCTGCGCGCGGTGCAGACGTTTGACTTCATGACGGCCGACTGGGCGCCGCTGCCGCATCCGTTGCTGGCTCGGGTTTCTTCGCGGATTATTAATGAGGTCCGCGGGATTAACCGGGTGGTGTATGACGTGTCGAGCAAGCCGCCTGCGACGATTGAGTGGGAGTGAATTGAGGTCCTTCAAGGACTATCGCCAAGTATCGAGATGTCTTCGTAAGCCCTTGATTCGAAGGAATTGCGACTTCGAAAACTATCGATAACCATCGCCGGCCTGCGCAAGCGGCTGGCGGTGGCCGTGGCGATGGATCCCGGGGACTCGATTGAGCCCCTGCCGTTGATGATCCAGACCTGACTGCACCTTCGCACGTCACTCGGTTGGCGAAGTTGAAGAGGGGCGACATTGCCAGCGAAGCCGAACGGCTTATCGACGGTATAGGCTGAATGCCCGCCGTCTGCAGAAGCCCCGCTGCCGCCTGCCCAAGGCAGCAACGGAGCGAACGCATAGTCATCGTGCGCGCAGAGAGGGACCCCCGCTCACGAAGCCCCCGCCTCCGGCACATTAGTACCCATACCCTCAGGCAGCAAGGGCGCGATCTCCGCCAGCTCATCCGCACTCAACCACAATTGCGCCGCGCCCAGCAGCCCATCGACCTGCTCAGCCCGTCGCGCGCCGACGATGGCGCCGGTCACGGCGGGTTGCCGCAGCGCCCAGGCGATCGCCACCGCTGCCGGCGTCAGTCCGTGGCGCTCCCCAATGCGGCGCAAGGCTTCGACCAGGGCAAGATTCGCGCTCAGGCGTGGCTCCTGGAAGTCCGGGCTGCGGGTCTTGCGCCAGTCGTCGTTCGGCAGGCTGGCGATGCGTTCGCGCGGCATCGCAGCTTCCGCAAGGCTGCGGCCGAGCGCGGCGTGTCCGCCTCGGCCTTGAGCCACGCCATGCGCGGCCTGGAAGAGCGGCTGGGCGTGCGCCTTCTGCATCGCACCACGCGCAGCGTGGCACCGACCGAGGCGGGCCAGCGTTTGCTGGATCGACTCGATCCCGCCTTGCGGGAAGTCGCTGACGCGCTGGAGGACATGACCGCCTTGCAGGCCGAGCCAACCGGCACGCTGCGCCTGAATGTGCCGCGCCCGGCGGCGCGGCTGGTGCTGGCGCCGATGCTGGCGGGATTCGTGGCGAAATACCCGCGTGTGCAGGTGGATGTCGTGACCGATGACGGCCTGGCCGACATCGTGGGGGATGGCTTCGATGCCGGCATTCGCTACGGCGAGAGCCTGGCCGCAGGCATGGTGGCGGCGCCTGTCGGGCCGCCGCAGCGCTTTGCATGCGTGGCCGCGCCGTCCTATCTCGTCTTGCGCGGCACGCCACGGACGCCGCGCGAGCTGCCCGGCCATGCCTGCATTGGTCGCCGTTTTCCCAGCGGCCACCGCTATGCCTGGGAGTTCCAGGTGAAGGGCGAGCCGCTGGCCATCGAGGTCAACGGCCCTTTGGTGTTCGACGACGACGTGCCGATGATCCAGGCCGCGTGCGACGGCGCAGGCGCGGCCTACGTCTATGAGGCCATGGTCCGCGAGGATCTGGCCGCGGGCCGGCTGGTGGCGCTGCTGCGGGACTATGTTGCGCCGCCTGGCCGGTTCTTTCTCTACTACTCGGGGCGGCGGCACCTGCCTGCGGCGCTGCGGGCCTTGGTCGATTTCATTCGGGCGTGACGGAGCTGGCCGCCGGGCATCGAGCTGATCCTGCCGGACGGGTTCCATGCCGTCCGGAATACGCATGCAAATCCACCCCTGACAGCCCGTTGGCGTTCCACGGCATCTCAAGCCGCCTCGGCAAACCCCGAGGAACCGCCGGTATGGTCGGCGGCATCACAAAGCTGGACCTTGAATGGCCAGGATGGGTACCGTCAGATGCCTGACGGTACCAAGGTCCCTGGTTTTGTTGAGGGGCGTGATGTTTACCGAGTTGAATCTCCTCGATTGGCTTCGATGACCACGACGCACTGGCCCGCGCGCACCGAGGCGCCGGGTTGCGCGCGCACTTCGCGCACGACGCCGGCCTGTGGCGCATTCACGGTGATTTCCATTTTCATCGATTCCAGGACGACGAGTTCCTGGCCAGCCTGTACTTGCTGACCGACCTGTACCCGCACCTGCCACAGGTTGCCGGTGATATCGCTTTCCACGCCGTGGCAGCCTTCGGGCAGCGGCGCTTCGGCCTGGGGGGCGCCTGCCGCCGTGTCGTCGCTTTCGAAGTGCGCCTGTCCGGTGTCGATCCAGCGCTGGCGCTCCGCGTCGAAGGCCGCGGCCTGGTGTGATTTGAAGGCCGCGATGTCCTCGGCCTCGCGGCGCAGGAAGTCCTGGTATTGGGCCAGGTGCAGTTCCGCCGGCTCGATCCGCAAGGGGAACCGTCCCAGCGGAAAGTCTCGCCGGATCCGCGCCAGCTCTTCGGCGCTGACCGGATAGAAGCGCAGCTGGTCGAAGAAGCGCAGCAGCCAGGGCTGGCCGTCGAAGGCGGGCACGGTCCGGTAGCGGTTCCACATCTGCAGCGTGCGGCCGACGAACTGGTAGCCGCCGGGTCCTTCCATGCCGTAGACGCAGAGATACGCGCCGCCGATGCCCACCGAGTTTTCGGCCGTCCAGGTGCGCGCGGGATTGTATTTGGTGGTGACCAGGCGATGTCGCGGATCCAGCGGCGTGGCCACGGGCGCGCCGAGATAGACGTCGCCCAGGCCCATCACCAGGTAGCTGGCGTCGAAGACCGTCTGGCGGACCGCGTCGATGTCGGGCAGGTCGTTGATGCGACGGATGAATTCAAGGTTGCTCGGGCACCATGGGGCATCCTTGCGCACGGTGGTCATGTATTTGTCGATGGCGAGCTGGCAGGCCGGATCGTCCCAGGACAGCGGCAGGTGCACGATGCGGGAGGGCACGCTCAGGTCGCGGGTGGCGCTGACGCGCGCCCATTGCGCCGCGATGTCCTGCAGCAACACCGGCAGCGGCAGCTTGCGCGGGCAATAGTGGACCTGCAGCGAGCGGATGCCGGGCGTCAGGTCGACGATGCCATCGATATCCTGCGCCTGCAGGGCCTGCATGAGGGCGTGCGCCCGGAAGCGCGTGACGAGGTCCAGTTCGGGCGCGCCCACTTCGAGCAGCAGATGGGTGTCGCCCGACAGGCGGGCCACCAGGCGCTGGTCGCCGGCGCCCGTGTCGAGCACGATCGGCGAGGCAGGGGCCGTGGCTTGCCAGTCCTGTTGGTCCGGGGTCAGCGTCGCGCTTTCCTGGTCGCGCGCATCGGCCAGGCGGCGGGCCGTGGGCAGATCCACCGCAATGAACTGCACGCCGTCGCCCGCCTTGAGCTGGCCGAGCTGCCACAGGTCCGCCTCGATGACCGTCACCGGGCACACAAAACCGCCCAGGCTCGGACCATCGGGTCCCAGGATCACCGGCATGTCCCCCGTGAAATCCACGGCCCCCACGGCATACGGGTTGTCGTGGATGTTGGAAGGATGCAGGCCCGCTTCCCCGCCGCTGTCGCGGGCCCATTCGGGCCTGGGACCGATCAGCCGGACGCCCGTGCGGCTGGAGTTGAAGTGCACCTCCCATTGGGCGGCGAAGAAAGTCTCGATGTACCCGGCGGTGAAATACTCGGGAGCGCCGTGGGGGCCGTAGATCACGCGGATCCGGCGCACGGGGGGCAGGGGGGCGAGCAACGTCGGCGGCAAGCTGGCGCCGGCCGAGGCGTCGTCGAGCGTCGGCAGGTGCAGGACATCGCCGGCCCGCAGCGCCCGGCCGCCGTGACCGCCGAACTGGCCCAGGGTGAAGGTGCTCTTGCTGCCCAGGTAATCCGGCAATTGCAGGCCGCCGCGCAGGGCCAGGTAGCTTCGGACGCCCGCGCCCTGGATAGCGCCAAGCGTGAGCGTCGCGCCAGCGGGCACGAACAAGGCCGTGTCCATGGGCTGCTCGGCGCCATCGAGCAGGACCGGCAACCGCGCGCCGGTGACCGCCACCACCGCGGGCGCGCGAAAACGCAGTCGCGGTCCCGACATCGTGATCTCGAGCCCGGCCGCGCCTTCGGCGTTACCCAGCAGCCGGTTGCCCAGGCGCAGCGCGCGGTCGTCCATGGGGCCGGAAGGCGGCACGCCCACCGCCCAGTAGCCCTGGCGGCCTGGCCAGTCCTGCACCGTGGTCAGCGTGCCCGAGGACAGCACGTCGAGCGCCGTGCTGCGGTAGGCCAGCGTTTCCAGGCACCGCGTCCAGGGCGATCCGCTGGAAAAGGGCGCATCCGCCAGGATCTGGCGCAGATAGTCGCGATTGGTCTCCACGCCGTAGAGACGGGTCTGCGCCAGGGCCGCGTCCAACGCGTCGCGCGCCGCGTCGCGGGTGGGCGCGCAGGCGATCACCTTGGCGATCATGGGGTCGAAGTAAGGCGGGATTTCGCAGCCGGCTTCCACCCAGGTGTCGATCCGCAGCGCGCGACCGTCGGCGGCGGGGAAGGTCACCTCGCTCAGCAGGCCCGGACTGGGCTGGAAATCGCGTCCGGGGTCTTCGGCGTACAGCCGCGCCTGGATGGCGTGTCCCTGGGGCCGCAGCCCCTGCGCGAGTTGCTCCAGCGGGGGCAGCGTGCCGGCGGCGAGTTCGATCATCCAGCGCACGAGGTCCACGCCCCAGACCTGCTCGGTGACGCCGTGCTCGACCTGCAGCCGGGTGTTGACCTCCAGGAAATAGAAGCGTTGCGCATCGCTGTCATAGACGAACTCCACCGTGCCGGCGCTGCGATAGCGCACCGCGCGCGCCAGCGTCACGGCCGCCTCGCAGAGCGCGCTGGCGATGGCATCGGGCAGGTTGGGCGCAGGGGTTTCCTCTATGACCTTCTGGTTGCGTCGCTGCACCGAGCAGTCGCGCACGCCCAGGGTCAGCACGCCGCCCCGGCCGTCGCCGAATACCTGCACTTCCAGATGGCGGGCGCGTTCGATATAGCGCTCGATGAAGACGCCCGCATCGCTGAAGTTGCTCTGCCCCAGGCGCTGCACGACAGCGAAGGCGTCCTGCAGCTCCTGCGGTGACCGGCACACCCGCATGCCGATGCCGCCGCCGCCAGCGGTGCTCTTGAGCATCACCGGATAGCCGACCTGTTCGGCCGCGGCCAGGGCGGTTGCGGGGCTGTCCAGCAAGTCGGTGCCTTCGAGCATCGGCACGCCCTGTTCACGGGCCAGCGCCCGCGCGGTGTGCTTCAGGCCGAAAACCCGCAGCTGCTCGGGCGTGGGCCCGACGAAGGCGATGCCGGCGGCCATGCAGGCCTGCGCGAAGGCGGCATTCTCCGACAGGAAGCCGTAGCCGGGATGGATCGCGTCGGCGCCGGCGTCGCGCGCGGCGTCGAGCAGTTTGTCCGTCGCGAGGTAGGTATTGTTCGCGGCGCCATCACCAAGGCAGTACGCCTTGTCGGCCTGGGCCACGTGCAGGCTGCCCGCGTCGGCGTCGGAATAGACGGCGATGCTCTGCACGCCCATCGCGCGCAGCGTGCGCTCGATACGGCAGGCGATGGCGCCGCGATTGGCAATCAGGAGTTTCTTGAACATTCGATCGGTCTCGAGTGGCGGGCCGTCCCGCGATGACATAGCGCGCCCCGGTCGTCCGGGGCGGGAGAGCGAGGCGCGCGAGCGCGGCCTCTACTCTCGACAGGGAAGAGCGATGTTCGGCGGCGCTCGACGGCGCCGCGTCCGTCAGTCCCAGACCAGCACTTCGGCGGGCGTCGGGTTCCAGCCGTTGCAGGGGTTGTTCAGCTGCGGGCAGTTGGAAATCAGCACGATGACGTCCATGGCGGCTTTCAGCTCGACATACTTGCCCGGACCCGAGAGGCCATCCTCGAAGGTCAGCCCGCCCTCGGGAGTGACCGGGACGTTCATGAAGAAGTTGATGTTGGCGCCGATATCGCGCTTGTCCAGCCGACCGTCGTGCAGGCAGGCGCGCAGGAAGTTGTCGCGGCAGCTGTGCATGTGGCGCTTGCCCAGCGCGTAGCGCACAGTGTTGCTTTCCTGGGCGCAGGCGCCGCCCAGCGTGTCATGGCGGCCGCAGGTGTCGGCCACGATGGTCAGCAGCGGATTGCCCAGATTGGAATAGAGCACGCTGCCGGTGGTCAGGTAGATCTTGTCCTGGCGGCGCAGCGTGCGTTGCGGGTCGTAGCGCTCGCGCGGGTTGGCGGCGCTGTAGAACAGCGTATCCACGGCCTGGTTGCCTTCCAGGTCGAGCAGGCGCAAGGTCTGCCCGGCCTTCACCTCGAAGAGGTAGGGTTCGCCGGCGGGAATGACGTGGCGAAACAGGGCGGTCTCGGGCGTGAGTTGGCTGGCGGTCAATGACATGGCGGGGCTCCTCAGAGGTAGAGGCGTTCGGTATTGTGGAAAGCCCGGGCGTTTTCCGGGCGCGATGCGCGGCAGGCGTCGGCGATGCTTGCGGTGCGGGCCTGGCCCCAGGCCATCCGGACCCGCCGGGGCGCATAGCGCGGATTCGGGTCCATCGGGTGCTGCAACGCCGTCAGGACCACCAGCGTGTCCATCGGCGCATAGAGCGCGACATGGTCGCCGGCCTGGGAATTGCCGCTGACGTAGCGCAGGATGCCGTGCTCATCGGCGGTGACCTTGCTGAACAGGTTGACGACCATCAACAGGTCTTCGAGATCCAGGTTCCACTTGCCCATCTCGACCAGCAGGTTGTCGTGGCCGTTGCGGAAGAAGCCGTTGCGCAGTTCCTGGTAGCGGCCGGAACCGTACTTGGCCTGCACTTCGCCGGCGTCCAGCACGCCGCCTATGCTGTCGTGCCAGCCGCAGCTGTCCGATACGATGGCGGCCAGCACGCGTCCCATGTCCGAATACAGGCAATGTCCTTCGGTCAGCCGGAAGGTGTGTTGGCCCTTGAGGGTGTCGGGCAGATTCAGGCGCTCGCTGGGCTGGCAGGCATTGAGCAACATCATGCCGACGTTGGCGCCGCCCTCGAGGTCGGTGATGCGCAGTACCTGGCCGCGCTTGAGGATGAAAGACGCGTGGCCGCCGCCGGGCAGCGTCTCCTCGTACAGCGGGGCTTCAATGAAAAGGCTGTCGGTGTTCATGATGTTCCCTTGGTGTGGATGTATGCGTCGGGGGGCAGGGCGCGCGCGACGACGTGGGGCGGCAGCGAGGCCACGGCCTTGGCGCCCGCCGCGCGGTCCGGGTTGAGCGGGATGTCGTAGGTGATGCGGGCGCCATAGGCCTGCGGCGCCTGGGGATCGATGCGCACCTTGTCGAACACCAGCAGTCGCGTGCCGAGATGGAATCCCTCCGACAGATCGTGGGTCACCATGAAGACCGTCAGCCGGGCCTCGCGCCAGAGCTCGAGCAGCAGCGCGTGCATGTCCTTGCGTATGCCGGGGTCCAGCGCGCCGAAGGGCTCGTCGAGCAGCAGCATGCGCGGCCGGGTGATGAGCGCCTGGGCGATGGCCAGGCGTTGCTGCATGCCGCCCGAGAGCTGGTTGGGGTAGCGCGCCAGCGCGTGGCCGAGACCGACCCGGTGGAGCATTTCCGCTGCGGCCTCGCGCGCGGCGCGCTTGCGCTGGCCCAGCAGGCGGCCGAGCAGCGGCGCGGCCCGCAATTCTAGCCCCACGGCCACGTTGTCCAGCACGTTCAAATGAGGAAAGACCGAGTAGCGCTGGAACACCACGCCGCGCTGGGCATCGGGTTCGGCGGGCAACGGCCGGCCCTCGAGCCGCAGTTCGCCCTTGCTGGGCCGCTCCTGGCCGAGCAGCAGCCGCAGAAAGGTGGACTTGCCGCAGCCCGAGGCGCCCACCAGCGTGCAGAACTCGCCTTCGGCGATACGCAGGTTCAGCTGTTCGAGCACGACCTGGTCGCCATAGCGCTGCCAGACGTTGCGAATCTCGATGAAACTCATGGCGCGCTCCCCTCGGACCAGGGGAAGCACTTGCGGTGGATCAGGCGCAACGCCCAGTCCATCGCCCAGGCCAGGAGCGTGATCCAGGCCACATAGGGCAGGATGACATCCATCGACATGTAGCGTCGCACCAGGAAGATCCGATAGCCCAGGCCGGCCGTCGCCGAAATCGCCTCGGACGAGATCAGAAATAGCCAGGCCGCCCCGAGCATCAGCCGCAGCGATAGCAGCAGCCGCGCCAGCAATTGCGGCAGTATCACGCGCAGCACCGCCGTCCAGCTGTTGGCGCCCAGGGTCTGCGCCTTGACCAGCAGTTCGGCCGGAATCTCGCGGGCCCGCTGCTCCAGGTCGCGCGCCAGCACCGGCGTGATGCCGATGACGATGAGCATGACCTTGGAGAGTTCGTCGAGTCCGAAGACGATGAACAGGATGGGCAGGATCGCCAGCGGCGGGATCATCGAGAGGACCGCCATCAGGGGCGACAGGGTCGCCCGCAGCATCGGAAAGGCGCCGGAGGCGATGCCCAGGCCCAGGCCGGCCAGGGCGGCCACCGCGATGCCCAGCGCCAGGCGTGTCAGGCTGGCCAGCGTATCGGACCAGAGCAGCACGGAGCCGGTGCGCGCGTCCTCGGTGAAGGCCATCCGCGCGATGGCGTCGAGCATTTGCGCGACGCTCGGCAACAGGCGGTCGTCCGGGTTGTCGGCCAGCCGCGCGGACGAGGCGACCACGTAGACCAGCGCCAGCAGGATGAACGGCAGCAGCGCGAGCAGCCAGCGTTCGCCCCGTTCGGGGCGGCGATTGATGAAACGCATGGATACCTCGCGCTCAGAGCTCGCCGTCCGCCGCGAGCTTCAGATAAGTCGCGTCGAACCGGAGTTTGGTGTTCTTGGCGTTGCCGACGGTGGTGCCGCCGGGAAACGACATCCCGATGGCGTCGGCGCTGCGCGCGCCCTCGCCGAGCAGGCCCTTGTCGAACGAGAACTGCGCGACGCGCTTCATGGTGTCGGGTAGCTTCGGGCTGGAGACAAAGGCCAGTTGCTCCGCTGCCGTGTACATCATGGCCGTGGTCGCGAGCTGGGCCCGGTAGTCGGCGACAGTGGCGCCTCCGGCCTTCGCCATCTGCGTGAGCGCGGCGCCGTCATTGGCTTTCATCAGGGCCATGACCTCGAACCAGGCGCCGGTGAGGGCCTTGCCCAGGGCGGGATTGTCCTTGAGTGTCGCGCTGTTGACGACCATCAGGTCGATGATCTCGCCGGGCACCTTGCTGGAGTCGAAGACCTGGGTGCTGCCGGGCGTGGCGGCGATGGCGGACAGCTGCGGATTCCAGGTCACCACGGCCTGCACCCTGGGCGCCGCGAAGGCGCCGACGATGTCGGCGTCCGAGGTATTGACGACCTTGATGTCGCGCTCGCGCAGGCCGGCGGCCTCCAGGCCGCGCGCGAGCAGATAGTGGGACACGGAGAATTGCACGAGATGCACGCTCTGGCCCTTCAGGTCCTCGAGCGTCTTGCCGGTCCCTTTCAGGACGATGCCGTCGTTGCCGTTGGAGTAGCTGCCCGCCAACAGCGCCGTGCTGTCCACGCCGCTGGCCGCCGGCACCGTGAGCGCGTCCATGTTGGTCATGGTGCAGCCGTCGAACTTGCCGGCGGTGTACTGGTTCAGCGATTCGACATAGTCATTGAGCTGGGTGACCTGGATGTCGATGCCGTACTTCCTGGCCCACTTGGCAACGATGCCCTGGGCCTGTGCGTAGTCCCAGGGCATCCAGCCGGCATAAATGGTCCAGCAGATGTTGAAACTGGTTTTCGGGGCGGCGCTGGCCGGGGCGCCCCACAGTGTTGCAAGGCAAAGGGTCGTCAGACCCGCGAGACGGCGCAAAATCATATCGGGACACTCCGGTTGAGAGGACGGGCAACGGGAGCAGCCGGACGCCGATGGCGCCGCTCTCCCGGGCTTTTGTCCCGCCGTGTAACCTCAACCGAGGTCGTCGGCTCTCGGACCAGACATCCGCGTGATGCGGATCGGAACCCTAGCCAACCATTTGGTTCGCGGCACGTATGCCGCTCCCGTATGCTTTTCATCAAGCAACAATCGTGCCAACACCGTTGCAGGCAAGGTCACGTCTTTTCCCCCTGGCGGAGGACGGGACAGGGCGGCGTCGCGCACCAAGGCGGCGCAGTGGCGCGGCATGTTCCCCGTGGTGGTGCATGGTGTGGGGCATGCGTGGCCCCGATGAGTCCGCGCGACCGCCGATGCTTGCCGCGCTTTTCGCATTGATCTGGCTGTTTTTCTGCGTTGGCAGGCGCGTAAGCACGTCCTTCATATAGGCATACGGATCATGCCCATTGAGCCGTGCCGACTGGATCAGGCTCATGATGGCGGCCGCGCGCTGGCCCCCGCGCAGCGCGCCCGCGAACAGCCAGTTCGAACGCCCGATCGCCCAGGGGCGGATCTGGTTCTCCACCCAATTGTTGTCGATCGGCGCATCGCCGTCGTCAAGGTAGCGCGTCAGCGCCTCCCAGCGCTTGAGGCTGTAGTCGATGGCGAGCGCGGTGCCGGAGCCTTCCGGCACGCGCTGGCGTTGCGCGATCAGCCACCGGTGCAACGTTTCGGTGATCGGCTTGGCTCGCACACGCCGACCCACTCGCCCAGCGTCGAGCGCGGCAGCTGCAGGCCGGCGCGCGCAAGGATGCCTTCCTGGCGGTATAGCGGCAAGTGGTCGGTGAACTTGGCCACGATCTGTGCCTTCAGCGCCTTCGGATAAGACCGGCGCTTAGGAGCCGGCGCTAATTCTGTCTTCGACATGGTGTCCTCCTGAAAGTGGTGGACGCTATCGGGGACAACTGCTGCGCTCAAGAAGGGTTTGCCGGGCTCTTACGCTGATCCTTGGATGT
>MCND01000497.1_pt1 | contig 10882 bp, 10 predicted proteins | sample 778211 | NCBI WGS metagenome assembly MCND01 (sample SAMN04296812, study PRJNA304217) | bioreactor metagenome | isolation source: activated sludge enriched with benzalkonium chloride | place: Turkey: Istanbul urban wastewater treatment plant
AGTAAAGCGAACTCTAATTCGTGCTTACGTTGGTTTTCGGTTCCATTGCTCCCCAAACCCCTGCCAGAGCCTGATCAGCGACGGCGGCCGTTTTCAGACCATTGCCGGCGCGGATTCCTGCTGGGTGGTTTATCACCCAAGCCAGGGCGAGCTGGCGTTCAGCCCGCACCAGATCGAGGCGGTGCTGGCTGCCGTGGTGGTGTTCACCCGCTGGATTACGGGGACCTCGCTGCGGCCGCTGGCGGTACAGTTCAGCCAGGCACGGCTGGGGCCGCTGGCAGGCTACCGCGAGGTGTTCCGCTGCCCGGTGGCCTTCGAACAGGCGTTCAGCGGCGTGCTGGTGACCAACGCGCTGCTCGACACGCTCCTGCCACAGGCCGATGCACAACTGGCGCAGGTGCTCCATGAGCACGCCCGCGAGCGCCTGGCGGCCCTGTCGGCGCGCGCCGAACTGGGGCAGGCTTTGCGTGCCTGGATCGCCGGCCAGCTGCACGCGCACCTGCCCACGCGCGCCCAGGCGGCGCGCGTGCTGGGCCTGACCGAGCGCACGCTGGCGCGGCGCCTGCAGGGCCAAGGCTTAAGTTTTTCCGGCCTGCTCGATGAGGCGCGGCGCGAAGCGGCGCTGCAGGCGCTGGCCCACACCCAGCGCCCCCTGGCGGAGATTGGCCAGGCCCTGGGCTATGCCGAGCCCAGCGTGTTCAACCGCGCGGTGCGGCGCTGGACCGGCAGCACACCGGGTGCCTGGCGTCTGGCGCAACAGGTGACGGATGACGAAGTGGGTAGCCCAGCAGCGCAAGGCGGCTCATCGGCGCTGTAGTGCAAATCGGCACATTCAAGAGTGCTGACCCGTGGAGGACGATCTGGCTATTGCGCCGCCCCTGGTTCAGCGCCGCTATCGCGATGCAGGTTAGGGTCTGTTGCCGAAATACCGGCAGAAGATCCACCGGGGTACGCCCTGGAAGAATGAAGCAGAGCCTGCGCATGGAGCTGCACCAACAGGCGCGCCCCTATGATCCAGGCGTCGGTTTAACCGCCAGTGCCGCGCGCGACAGCCCGTTGCAGACCGCCGCGCGGGTATCTGCCGGGCTTACTGCAGGGCTTTGCGCAACTCGGCGAGCAGGGCCTGGTCGGCGGTGGATTTCAGCAGCGTGCTGCTGGCGATTTCCTGGCCGCCGGCATTCAGCAGGCTGACCCTGGTGTTGTGGGTGATTTCGCCGTTATCCAGCTGCCGATACTTGATCTGCAAGGCCGCCGCCATGGCGCGGGTCTGGCCCTCGTCGGCCGCCACCGCGAGACGGAAAATATCCCCGTCGATCTTGTGCATGTGCAGCAGATGCCCCAGGGAGGCCGGGGTGTCGTGCAGTGGATTGAGACTGACCATCAGCACCCTGAGGCTGCCAGGCGCCGGCTGCAGCTCGGCGATGGTGCGTTTCAGGCTCTCGATCAACACCGGGCAGGCCGAGGCGCAATCGCCATAGAACATGGTTACCAGCAAGGGCTTTCCGGCCATTTCCCGCCAGTCGAACTTGACCCCCTGGGCATCCACCAGGGCCACCGGCAAGCCGTACAGCGAGTCGGCCGGAATGCTTGCCGAGGCGGCACTCGGCGCCGCGGGTGCGGCCCAGGCAGCAACCCCCGGGACCAGCAACAAGGCGCTGGACAACAGCACCTGGCGCAAGGCCAGGCTGCAACGTTTGAAACCTTTCATGGTGTAGCTCCTGATGCTTGCTCGGGCTCGCGCACACAGCGAAAACCCAGATAGTTGCCACCCTGGTTGGCCTGCATGGCGGCCAGCAGGGCCAGGCGAATCAATACCGCGTAATTGCTTTTGTCGCCCAACGACAGAGCCGCGCCGCCACAAAACTCCAGCTGCTTCTGCTCATCCTGGGTACGACTGTCAGAGCTGACGAACAGGCCGTTGAAGTCCTCGACCCATTCCCAGGTCAGGCCATGCAGATCTTGAATGCCGTAGTAGTTGGCCGGCTCCAGGCCAATGGCCTGGGGCGGCTGATTGGCCGGGCGCGAATACCAGCCGAGAATCCGCGCCAGCCACTGCGGGTCCTGGCGGGCATCGGCGCGCTGCTCATCGGCGGCGGCGGCAAACTCCCACTCGTACCAGCGCGGCAGGCGCGCCTGCTCACTGGCACAAAACGCCTGGGCCGCGTGCCAGCTGACCTGGGTCACCGGCGCGTTGGCCTGCAAGGGCGCAAAGCTCAGCGGCCCGGCCCACAGCGCCAGATAATCCGCGCCGGCCAACACCTGCGCCGGCACCCCACGCTGCCACTGCGGCTGGTTGCGCACAAACGCCAGGTACTCGGCATTGCTTACCGGCTGAGCTCGCAGCCAGAATGGCCGCAGTGTGGCGGGAGCGTTCTTGCCATCGGCGGGCAGCACACTGCGAAACTCGCCGCCCGGCAACAGCTTGTAGTCCGCCGCCAGGGCATTGCCGAGCAGCCCGGCGCAGCAACACAGTGCTACGCCGGCACGTTGCAACACGCCCATCACTACTGCTTGATCTGCCGCATGGCTTTGACCTGCTCGGCGTTCAGCACCGGCTTGCCGTCATTCATGGCCACGTTGATGTAGTTGATCACGGCAGCCACATCCTCGTCGTTCAGATCCTGGGGCGGCATCACCCCGTTGTAGTGCTGGCCGTTGACCACCAGTTCGCCACTGCGGCCGTGCAACACGATGTGGGCCATCTCATACGGCCGCTCCTGGAAGAAGTCGGAGTTGGCCAGCGGCGGGAACACCCCGGCCACGCCAGCACCATCGGGCAGGTGGCAGGCCGCACAGACGCGCTCGTAGACCGACTTGCCGCGCGCCAGGGACGCATCGCCAACGGCCACGGCGGGCGCCGCGGCCTTGACCGGCGTGCCAGCCACGGCGGGCAGTGGAGTCTTGATGCCCTTGCTGTAGATATCCGGCCGCGCCTCACCGCTGACGGCCAGCAGGCCGACGGCGCCCTTGTTGAAGGCGCGGGTCAGGGAGTGGTCGACCAGGGTCAGGTTACCCGGCACCTTGGGCACGAACTCGACGATGGTCGAGCCGCCTGGCGGCACCAGGGTGGTCTGCACGTTCTCCTGATAGCGGCTGCCACCATCCCCATACACGCGGTCGAAGATCGCCCCGATGACATGGAAGCTGGACACCAAGTTGGGGCCACCGACGCCGAAGAACATGCGTACTTTCTCATCGGTTTTGGCAGTCAGCGAACTCTTGCCGGTGAGGGCTCCATCGGCACCGTTGAACAGCACATAGGTGGGCTTCTCATCGACGGCTTTCTGCATGTCGAAATTCTGCAGGCCCTCGGCGCGGTAGGCGCCGTTGGTGTAGAAGTCGCCCTGCATCACATAGTATTCACGGTCAACCTTGCTCATGCCCTCCTTGGGCTCGACCAGGATCATCCCGTACATGCCGTTGGCCACGTGCATGCCCACCGGCGCAGTGGCGCAGTGATACACGTACAAGCCCGAGGCCAGCGCCTTGAAGGTGAAGGTTGCTTCATTGCCCGGCGCGATCAAGGTCGGCTCCGCACCACCGCCCGGCCCGGTGACGGCGTGCAGGTCGATGTTGTGCGGCAGCTTGTTGCTGGCCAGGTTCTGCAGGTGCAGCTCCACCGTATCGCCTTCACGCACACGGATCATCTTGCCCGGAACGGTGCCGCCGAAGGTCCAGAACATGTAGCGGGTGCCGGGCGCGATCTCTTTCTCGACCTCCTCCACCGTCAGGTTGACCACCACCCGCGCCGGGGTTTTACGGGTGATCGGCGCCGGCACCGCCGGCGGTGCCACCAACTCCTGCACGATCACCGGCAATGCCGCCTCCGCCGCGTAAACCGCGCTTGCCGAGGCAAGCGCCCAGGCGCAAGAAGCCGCCACCAGTACCTGTTTTGCCCGTGTGTAATTGCGCTCTTTCATCGCTTAGCCCTCATCCATTACGGGTTGCAACACTCATGATTTTTTACGCCTGAGCCGATTATTAACCCGGCAATTTAACAGGGCAAGTAGCGATCAATCTTTATATCCATAAGCTATTGAATTTAATGGTTTTTGTGAATGCTTGAGATGTGCTATTTGATTGCCGCGTTAATAAGCGCCCGCGGCAGAGCATCCGCGCTTGACCAAAATCATTCGCCGGAAAAAAACTTAAGAGCGTGCAGGTTTAAGCCAATGGCACTAACGCAGGGAACGTTGCAGGCCGTGCTCGCGGTGCGCCGCGTGGCCGTGTTCCAGCGCCTGGCACACGGCGCCGACCAGCAAGCGTCCGGCCGCCGGAACCTCTAGGGAATGAGGGGTAAGGATGATCAGACCGTCGCGATCCATCTGTTCCAGGCGCGGCCAGGCACCGGCGAAATGCGCGCGCAGATCGACGCCGAAGCGCACCTCCAGGGCGGCAAAGTCCAGCTGGAAATCACACAACAGGCGCTCGCTTGCCGCGCGCAACAGCTGCTCTTCGAGGTTGCAGCGCAGGCCGCGGAACAGCGCCAGCTGACCGATGGCCAGCTGCTGCTGGTAGTGCTGCACGTCGCCGATATTCTGCACATGCAGCTCGCCGATCTGGCTGTTGGCCGCCAGGCCCAGGCCGAGGTGGTCACACGCGTGACGGCTGAAGCCCTGGCAGTTGTAATGCAGCTGGCCGTTTTCCTGGGCGACAGCCAGATCATCATCGGCCAGAGCGAACTGTCCCAGGCCGATATAGCCATAGCCGGCCGCCAGCTGTGGGAGGAAAATAAAGTATCATCCTAACTACAGGACCCTGCAACGTAGCAATTCCTGCAAAAATCCATTTAAAACAATGACTTATTTCAATTCTGCCATCTGCAAGCGTTTTGTGGGGATGGAGGCCGGAATCATTAAAGTATCATCCTAATTTTCGCTCAACCTTGGATAATGCTGAGAATCGTAAAAATAAAGTTTCATCCTTTCCGCTACTAGTTCAAGGCTTTCTTCCGGCCGCCGGCAACAACGCTGCTTGGCTGAGGCGATCCACTTGCGCTACCGCTCACTGATCAGATCGCACTTGAACTCGACGAGCAGCCAACCATCAGGTCGAGCGTGATCGCCAAAAAAAACGGATCATGCGAAATCCTTCGTTGAGTTTGGCGCGGGTTTTTAGCAAATCAGCTGGCCCGCGATCCGGTTGAGAGTGATCCGAAGCGGTCCTTGACGACCGGCACAAATCGGCCAAAAGCGGTCATACGACTACTATTAATTCAAAGCACAGGCTGAAACCGAGTCACTCGCAAAAAACATCAACCAATGTCCAAGTTTCGTCGATCACAACAAAGGGGCGAAGCCTTTCAGGAGGCGGTAGAAAGCTGGCGACGGGAGCATTTGCGGACCCTTGAGTGCTTGTCTAGAGTCAAAAGGGAAGCCCCTTACACAAGGAGTCATCGCCATGCACGCGCAGAAGATACTCACTCGACTCGACACCCCCGGTACAACCCCGCTCTGGAAGGTTTTCTGGCTTCAAGGCGTACTGCTCAGCCATCTACTGTTCGGTGGCATTCTGCTGCTCTACGAGCGCATTGACAGCTTCTCGCTGGGCCTGTTGCTGCTTGCGTTTGTCGGCTATACAGCCTAGGTGCTGAATGCGGTTTGGCGCAACTCTGGCAATGTTAATCAAGCCATCCACGGAGAGATCGCACGTTTTCTAACCGTGGCGTGGTCGATCAATGCCGTGCTGGTTTCTACCTTCCTGCTATTTCTTCACCTTCAGCCGATTGGCTATCAGTTGTCACTCTGAGCCCCTCCTAAGGGGAACCCCATACGCCAGGCTATTGAGAGTATGGCGACATGTGGTCTCTTGAAACATTGCAAGGCCTCCACAGGCCTTGCAATAGGTCTTGGCCCAGGCGATTGCACAATGGGTTAGTAGTACTGCTCGCCCCCGCCTCTCGCTCCCGCATGACACTCAGTCATCTACTGACCAATGGCTTGGCACGCCAGCTGTGTTCCACTAACGACTAAGGCGCAAGCTTGCGCTTGAGTGCCTGGGCCAGCGGCCGCGGCAGGTTGGGCAGGGATTTCAGCAGCCAGGGCAGCACACGGCGCTTGGCACCGCTGAGCGATTCGGGTACCAGCGCCTCGATCAGGTGCGGGCCGGGGTGGGCCAGGGCGTATGCCAGTGCCTTGGTGAAATCCTCGGCGCTGTCGGTGCGCACCGCGTGCACGCCCATGCCCTGGGCCAGCTGGGCAAAATTCAGGCGCGGCCCGTGCAGATCCAGCTGCGCACGTGCCTTGTCGCCGCCACCGCCGGCCCCCACCCGTTCCAGTTCGACGTTGAGCACCGAGTAGCTGGCGTTATTGAAGATGATGCTGACCACATGCAGGTTCTCGCGGGCCATGCTCCACAGCGCCTGGATGGTGTACATCGCGGTGCCGTCGCCGATCAGCGCCACCACCGGCCGATCCGGGCAGGCCACGGCCGCGCCGACGGCATTGGGCAGGCCCTGGCCGATGGCCCCGCCGGTCAGGGTGATCAGGTCGTGGCGCGGGCAGCCGGCGGTCATCGCCCCGAGCATCAGCCCCGAGGTGATGGCTTCGTCGATCAGGATGGCGTTTTCCGGCAGCAGATGACCGACCGCCTTGCACACCTTGGGCGCGCTCAGCTTGCCCCGTGGCCGGCCTTGGCGTTGGGCGGTTTGCAGCTGCGGCTGGGCCTGGCTGGCACCCAGGGCGGCAGCCAGCTTGGTCAGGCTGGCCGCGGCGTCCTGCTCGGGAGTCGTCAGGGTATGCACCGTGCAACTGTCGGGAACCAGATAGCTCGGCTTGCCGGGGTAGGCGAAGAACGACACCGGCGCCTTGGCATCGACCAGGATCAGTTGCTGAATGTCGGCCAGCTGCACCCCGGCCATCTCGGCCAGGTAGGCGATGCGCTCGACCGGCGGCAAGCCGGCGCCGCGCGTCAGGCGGGTGGGAAAGACTTCGGCGAGCAACTTGACCCCGGCCTGCGCGGCAATCCGCGCCGCTGCCAGCAGGCCCGGCTCGCGCAGCGCCTGGCCGCCGAGCAGCAGCGCGGTCTTGCCGCCTTTTTCGATGGCCCGGGCGATGGCCTGCACCACGGCGTCATCGGCCACCGGCGCGGTGCGCCGAGCGGGCATGGCGCAGGGCTGGCCGCCCTCGCCCCAGGACACGTCGGCCGGCAGGATCAGCGTGGCCACCTGGCCCGGCAAGCCCTGGGCGGCCTGCACCGCGTCCACCGCGTCCCGACTCAGCTGCGCGGTACTGCCACTGGTGCGCACGAAACCGGGCGAGACGTTACGCGCGACGGTTTCGATATCCGACTGCAACTGCGCGTCGTACTGGGTGTGGTAGCTGGCATGGTCGCCCACGATGTTGACCACCGGCACCCGGCCCTTGCGCGCGTTGTGCAGGTTGGCCAGGCCATTGCCCAGGCCGCAGCCCAGGTGCAACAGCGTGGCGGCAGGCTTGTCGGCCATCCGCGCGTAGCCATCGGCGGCGCCGGTGGCCACACCCTCGAACAGGGCGAGCACGGCGCGCATGCGCGGCTCGCTGTCCAGCGCGGCGACGAAGTGCATTTCGCTGGTGCCGGGATTGGTGAAGCAGACTTCGATGCCGGCATCGGCCAGGGTCTGCAGCAAGGCTTGGGCTCCGTTCATGGGCGCTCCTGTGGGGTGATCAGATGGCTGGGGTTGATGTCGGCAATGCGGGTGACGCCGGCCAGCGTCATGGTCAACAGCAGCTCGCGCTGCCAGTGGGCGAGTAGCTGGCTGACGCCGGCCTGTCCCTGGGCGGCCAGGGCCCAGGCCCAGGGACGGCCGATCAGCACGCCGCGTGCGCCGAGGGCCAGGGCCTTGAAGATGTCCACGCCGCTGCGCACGCCGCCGTCCATCAGCACTTCGGTCTGGCTGCCGACCGCATGGGCGATGGCCGGCAGGGCGGCAATACTGGCCGGGGCGGTGTCGAGCTGACGCCCGCCATGATTGGACACGACGATGCCATCGGCCCCGCTGGCCACGGCGGCACGAGCGTCGTCCACTTCCAGGATGCCCTTGAGCAGCAGTCGGCCCTGCCACTGGCCGCGCAGCCAGTCGATGTCGCGCCAGGTCACGCTGGGATCGAACTGCGCGTCGATCCAGGCCTTGAAGGCATTCAGGTCGCGCCCGCCGGGCACCTGCTGGTGCAAATTGCCAAAGCTCAGCGGCCGGCCGCCGATCACCACGTCGGCCACCCAGGCGGGGCGCGCCAGCACGTGCCGGGTACGCAGCAGCGCGGCCCGCGCACCGCTGGCGGCCATGCCGTTGCGCACGTCGCGCCAGCGCATGCCGGGCAACGGCAGATCGACGGTGAACACCAGGGTGCGGCAGCCGCCGGCCCAGGCCGCATCCAGCAAGGCGCGAACGGCGCCACGGTCGCGCAGCATGTAGAGCTGGAACCAGGGCGCTTGCCCGGTGGCGGCCACGACCTCGGCCAGCGGACAGATGCCGACGGTGGACAGCGTGAACGGCACGCCGGCAGCCAGCGCCGCGCGCGCGGCCTGCACCTCGCCGCGGCGCGCCAGCATGCCGGCCAGCCCCAGCGGAGCCAGGGCCAGCGGCATTGCACAGGCCTGGCCGGCGAGCTGGCTGCGGGTGTCTACCTGGGACACATCGACCAGCACGCGCTGGCGCAGGCGGAGGGCGGTAAAGTCGGCGACATTGGCAGCCAGCGTCACCTCGTCGCCCGCGCCGCCCGCCACGTAGTCGAACAGAAAACGCGGCAAGCGGCGTTGCGCCAGGAGACGCCAGTCGGCAACGGTGGCTGGGTACATGGGCTATTCCTCAGCGGGTTGCTGCGGCGCGGGTAATGGCGCGCGCTGCCGCGCGGGCGGTCATGATGCAGGCGGGCAGGAAGGTGCCTTCCAGCGAACGCTTGCCGCTGGCGCCACCGCCGCCAAAACCGGCCGCCTCGCCGACGCAGTAAAGCCCTGGCACCGGCTGCTGGCGAGCATCCAGCACCCGGCTGTGCAGGTCGGTCTGCAGGCCACCCAGGCTCTTGCGGGTAATCAGTTGCATCTGGATGGCGATAAAGGGGCCGGCACCGGGCTTTTGCAGGGGCGCAGGCTTGCAGGTGCGTAAGCGGTCCGGGCCCCACTGCCGGGCATGCAGGATGCGGCGAATCTGGTCGTCGTTGTGCAGGCGCTGGCCCTTGCTGAAGTTGGCGTCGAACGCGTCGGCGGTGGCCTGCAGTACAGCCGGATCGATGTCGTGCGAGGCGGTGAGTGCATTCATCCTGGCGGCCAGCCCGGCCAGGGTGTCGTCCACGATGAAGTGCGGGCTTTCCTTCTGCATCTGGCGCACCAGGCGATGGTTGCCCAGCAGGGTTTCCTTGAGGAAGCGGATGAACTGCTTGTCGCGAATGCGCTGGTTGTGCTCCGCCCCGGAAATGGCGAACTCCCTGGCGGCAATCCGCCAGTTGAGCAGGTGCCAGGTCCAGGGCTTTTCCTGCTCGGCCACACGCTGGCACATCCAGTGGGTATCAAACCCGGTGACCAGCGGCTGCGGCCCGATGCGTTCACCGCGGTGGTTGAGCCACAGCGCCGACTTGCAGGGAATGGTCGACAAGCCGTGGCCCTCGAAATGCGGGTACGGGTGTGGAAAGCCGGCGGCGTAGTTCCACATCTCGCCGGCATGGGTGAGCTGCGCGCCGAGCTGCTCGGCTGCCCAGTGGTGCAATTGGCCATCCGCCAGCGGATGCGCGCCATTGAGCATGGTCGCTGGCCGAGGGCGCTCTTGCGGCCAGTTGGCCCGGCATTCGGCATGGCTGCCATTGATGCCGCCCATGGCCAGCACCACCACCGGTGCGCGGCAACGCACGGTTTCACCGCTCTGCTCATTGATGGCGCTGGCCCCGCTGACCTTGCCGGCCGTGTGTTCCAGCCCGGTCACCCGGTGCCGGTGCAGCAGGGTCAGGCGCCCATCATGGTTGGCCCGGTGCAGGGCCGCCACCAGGCAGCGCACCAGCTCACGGGAGGTGCCCCAGACCACGTGGTAGCGCGGCAGGCTGTTGCCGTCGCCATTCAGGCCGCGCTCCACCCAGTTCACTGCCGGCATGAACTTGATGCCTTCGTTCTTCAGCCAGTCATACACCTCACTGCGCGAATGCTCGACGTAGTAGCGCGCCCAGTGCAGCGGCCATTGGTCCTGCGGGTCCAGCTCGCCGAACTGCAGCCAGTCATGCAGGGCCCGCTCAGGCGTGTCCGGGATGCCCATGGCCTCTTGCAGCGGCGTGCCGACCAGGGCCATGCCGCCAAAGGCCCAGAGCGCCAGACCGCCGAGGCGCTCGGGGGTGTCGCGGTCGACCAACGCAACCCGCTGGCCGGCGCGCAGCAACTCCAACGCCGTGACGATGCCCGCCAGGCCCCCACCCACCACCACCGCATCGGTCTGCAACACTGCCATCGGTTTGTCTCCGTCACTGGCGACGCGGGAAAGCCTCGTGCGTTGCCTTGTGGTTAGTCACGATAGCCGCTAACGTCCTTTTCGAATTGACTTCACAGGCCATCGTTAATGACTCTGCAGGCCAGCGTTTCCATCAGCTGGGTCAACACCGTGCTGGCCACCGCCGAGCAGCAGGGCGTGGCGCGGGAGGCCCTGCTGGCCCAGGCCGGGATTGCCACCCACGAGCTGAATGCCGAACGCTGGCCCATCGACCACATCACCCGCTTGTGGTGCGCCGCCGCGCGGTGCACACAGGATGCGGGCTTTGGCCTTAAGGTCGGTGCCGGCGTGGGGCCTGCCAGCTTCAACGTGGTCAGCTTCCTGCTGCAATCGGCGCCCACCCTGCGCGAGGCCTTTGCCCTGGTGCAGCAGTGCCAGGGGTTTGGGGAGCAATGGAACCGAAAACCAACGTAAGCACGAATTAGAGTTCGCTTTACT
>MCND01000498.1_pt1 | contig 10864 bp, 11 predicted proteins | sample 778211 | NCBI WGS metagenome assembly MCND01 (sample SAMN04296812, study PRJNA304217) | bioreactor metagenome | isolation source: activated sludge enriched with benzalkonium chloride | place: Turkey: Istanbul urban wastewater treatment plant
GCCCCTCGAACAGAATCACCACGCGCTGGCCGGTGGCCTTGACCCAGGCCTGCAGCTTGAGCAGCTCGACCTGCAGCGCGTACTTCTGCTTTTCGTAATTGCGCCGCAGCATGCGGTGGCGGTAGGGATAGATGCCCTCGCGCCAGTCCACGGCCAGCTCGTCGTCCGGATTGCGGCGGCCGACAGGCCCCTGCACGTTCACTTCCAGCAAGGCGCGGTGCACGGCGCGCGCGTCATCCGGCGACAGCTCCTCGATTACCGCGCGCAGCGCCTCCTGCGCCTGGCCGGGGCCGGCGGCCTGGTAGCGGCGGGCGATGTCGGCCAGCACGGCGGCCGTCTCCTGGCGGGCGGCGTCCTCGCGCTCGGCGACGCGGCGGCGCAGCTGGGCGGCGGGCTCGTCGGCCGCAGCGCGAGGGCGGGCCGCCGGCGCGGCCGCATCGGCGCCGCCCTTGCGCGCCGGCGCGCGGCGCGGCGCCGCGCTGCGACGGGAAGCGCCCGTGGCGCGCTTGCGCGTCGCGTCCGCCGTGTCCGATTCGGTGGATGGCGTGGTCTTGTCTGTCATGGTCATGGTCCTTGCTGCGCGTGGCCCGGGCCACGAGCGGCGAACAGCCGCCCGCGACCGGCGAGGAAAAAACGGCAACCCTAACCCGCTCGCCGCCGGGCCTGTTTGATCCGGATCAATGCTTGTAACATTTTTGCAATGCGTGGACCTGCTACCCTGCCCTGTCCGCCCCCTTCCATCACCCATTGCCCATGTGGTCACGCCTGAAACGCCTCTGCACCCGCCACCCCGCGCAGCCACCGGCCAGCCGCGTGCACGTCGACGACGCAGGCATCTGGCGCGACGCCGGCGCGGCGGGCGTGACGGAATTCTGGCCCTGGGCCAACGTGCGCGAGTTCGGCTTCCGCCTGCTGCTGGCGGGCTTTCCCGATCCCTGGAGCGGCGACTATCTGGAAGCCAGCTGGTTCATCCGCGTGCCCAGCGACGGCGGCGGCTTGCTGGCCGTGGACTTCGACGCGGACGCGCTGGATCCGGACCATCTGCCGCCGGCGCTGCTGCGCCGCCTGCCCGGCCTGGACCTGGCCGCGCTGCGCCAGGGCGTGGCGGCGGCGCGGCGCGCGCCCAGGGATGGGCTGCGCGAGGGCGAATGGCTGGCCTGGCGCGGCGACGCCACGGACGCCGCGCCCTGACACCGCGCCAGCCCGGCGACCGCCGACGCGGGAACTAGGCGCGATCCAGCCCCTGCTTCAGGTCCGCGAGGATATCGTCGGGCGTCTCCAGTCCCACCGACAAACGCAGCAGTCCTTCTGACAAGCCATAGCGCTCGCGGTCCTCGGCCGAATAGCTGGCATGCGTCATCGACGCCGGATGCTGGATCAGCGTCTCGGGATCGCCCAGGCTGACCGCGATGCGCGCCAGCTTCAAGCCATTGAGCAGACGCCGGCCCGCATCCAGCCCGCCCTTCAATTCAAAGGCCACCAGCCCGCCGCCGGCCGATTGCTGGCGGCGCGCGATCTCGGCGCCGGCCGTGTCGGCCAGGCCCGGGTAGAACACATCGGCCACCGCCGGATGCTCGCGCAGCAGCCGCGCCACGCGCAGCGCCGATTCGCTGTGACGCTGCACGCGCAGCTCCAGCGTCTTCAGGCCGCGCAGCACCAGGAAGGCGGTGAAGGGCGACAGCGTCGCGCCGGTGTAGTAGCGCAGCCCTTGCAGGCGCACCGCGTCGACCAGTTCCTTGCGGCCGGCCACGGCGCCGGCCAGCAGGTCGCCATGGCCGCCCAGGTACTTGGTGGCCGAATGCAGCACCAGGTCGGCGCCCAGCGCCAAGGGACGCTGCAGCACCGGCGTGGCGAAGGTGTTGTCGACGATAGTCAGCAGGCCCTTGCCGCGCGCGATGGCCGACACCGCCTGGATGTCGACCAGCCGCAGGTTGGGATTGGCCGGCGTCTCGAAATACACGGCGCGGGTCTTGGGGCCGATGGCGGCGGCCACCGTCTCCGGGCGCGTGAAATCGGCGAACACCGCGCGCACGCCGAAGCGCGCCAGGCCCTGCGTGAACAGCGTGAAGGCCGTGCCGTAAACGATCTGGTCGACCACGATCTCGTCGCCGCTTTGCAGCAGCGAGAACAGCGTGGCCGAGATCGCGGCCATGCCGGACGCGGTGACGACGGCGGCCTCGGCGCCCTCCAGAGAGGCCAGCCGCTCTTCCAGCAGGGCCTGCGTGGGATTGCGCGTGCGGCCATAGACGTAGCCGCTGCGCTCTCCCAGGCGGATCTCATCGAAGGCCTCCAGGCTTTCCTGCGTGTAGGTCGAGGTCAGGTAGAGCGGCGGCGACAGCGCGCCCTGCTCTTGCAGCGGGTCATAGCCCAGGTGGATGGCGCGCGTGGCGAAGCCTTGCTGCGAGTGATCGGTCATGACGGGACTCCTGTGTGGTCCATGTTCATCGAAGACGCGGCCATGGCCGCGCCGGAAAGTGCTGCCTGCCGCCGTGGCGCGCCGGCGCCGCATTGACGCCGCCGCGCGGCGTTGTTACATTTTGAGATCCCCCACGCATTCCCAACCGGCATCCCATGAACCCGCAATCCGGGCCCATCCAGGCTCCAAGCCAGGCGCCACTGTCCGCGGCGGCGCAGCGGCGCGCGGGCTGGCTGCTGCCCCTGCTGCTGGCCTGCGCGGTCTACATGGCCGAGGGCACGCTGCGCATGCTGCTGGCGCGCCAGCCCGCTACCAGCCTGGAAGTGCTGGGCATGTTGGCCTTGCCGCCGCTGCTGGTCTGTGCGCTGTTCTCGATCGGCAAGCGCTTCCGCGATCCCCGCCGCCAGCTGTACATCGTGCTGGTCGTGGGCCTGGTGATGCTGTTGGGTGATGCCGGCCAGGCCTGGAGCCGGATCGAGCAGAACCGCCAGCGCGAGCTGGCCAACGCCGGCATCCGCGACGCCATGGCCGTGCTGCGCCGCATGGCCGGCGGCGCGGAGAAACCCGGCGCGCTGCCCGACATCGATCCCACGCCTCGCGCCCACGGCGCCTACGGCGAGCTGGAGCGCGCGGTCAAGACCGTGGCCGGCCAGCGGCTCGCGCAGCACAAGGCCTACGTCAAGGATCTGGACGACATCGGCCTGCCGCGACTGTTCGATCCGGGCCGGCTGGCGCGCGACACGGGCCTGGTGGAAAGCCGCATGATTCTCGAACTGGCCGGCCGCCTGCTGCCGACCTACCGCCAGCGCAACCAGCAGGCGCTGGACGACATGCCGGCGCTGATACGCGCGCTGGATATCGACGACGACGCCAGGACCCGCATGCTCGACGGCGTGGCGGCGCAGCGGCCTGCGCGGCTGCGCGACGTGAACCGGGCCTGGGACCTGGAAACGCGCATCCTCGACGAATTCGGCCAGATGATCACGCTGCTCGACGACAACCGCCCCTACTGGGTCGCGCGCGGCGGACAGCTGCTGTTCGAGCGCGACGACGACCTGGCGCGCTATCGGAAGCACCAGGCCCGCGTCGACGCCCTGGTCCGCGAACAGGACCAGCTGGGCGCGCAGCAACTGGCCAGCCTGCTGCCGGCCACCCTGCCCTGACATACGCCGTCGCATCGCCGCGTCAGCGCTTGTGGTCGGCGCGGCGCGACAGCCATTCGCCGGTGAACTGCACGATCGACACCAGCGCGATCAGGATCACGATCACCTCGAACATCACGCGCGTCTCGTAGCGCTCGTAGCCGTAGCGGATCGCCAGGTCGCCCAGCCCGCCCGCGCCGACCGCGCCCGCCATGGCCGAGGCGTTGATCATCGCGATCACGCTGACCGTCATGCCGCCGATGATGCCGGGCAAGGCCTCGGGCAGCAGTACGTGGCGCACGATGTGCAGGCGGCGGCAGCCCATGGCGCGCGCGGCCTCGACCAGACCGGGGTCCACGTCGTTCAGGCTGACCTGCGCGATGCGCGCGAAGAACGGCACCAGGTTGGCCGACAGCGGCACGATGGCCGCCCAGGTGCCCAGCGTGGTGCCCACCAGCAGCCGCGTGAAGGGCAGCATGGCGATCAGCAGGATGATGAAGGGAATCGCGCGGAACGTGTTCACCGTGATCGAAAGCGCGCGGTTCAGGCGCGGCTTCGGATACAGCCCGCCCGAGGCCGTCACGGTCAGCACCAGCGCCAGCGACAGGCCCAGCGCGATGGCGATCACGGCCGACACGCCCACCATCGCCAGCGTCTGCAGGAAGGCCTGCAGGTATTTATCAAGCATCGGCAGCGACATAGCCCAGCACCTCGATCTGATCCGCCGCCAACGCGGCGCGCGCGGCTTCCTGCCGCAATATGCCCGCGGGCACCGACACCAGCAGGCTGCCTTGCGCGTGGCCGCCCAGCCGGTCCAGCCCCCCATGCAGCAGCGTGGCGCCCGGTCCCAGCGCGGCCAGCGCCGCCAGGGGCACGCCCTGCGCGCGGCCGGCGCCGGTATAGCGCAGCCGCAGCACGCCGCTGGCGCCGGGCCCTTGCGGCTCGGGCGACAGGCGCGCGGCCAGGTCGGCCGGCAGGTCGTGCTGCAGCGGCCGCAGCAATGCGCGCGTGGCCTCGGCCCTGGGATCGCCGAACACGCGCCAGACCTCGCCCTGCTCGACCTTGCGGCCGCCGTCCAGCACCAGCACCTGATGGCAGATCTCCCGGATCACCGCCATGTCGTGCGTGATCAGCACCACGGTCAGGCCGAGCTTGCGGTTGATGTCGCGCAGCAGCGCCAGGATGGATTGGGTGGTCTCGGGATCCAGCGCCGACGTGGCTTCGTCGCACAGCAGGATCCGCGGCTCGTGCACCAGCGCGCGGGCGATGCCGACCCGCTGCTTCTGGCCGCCGGACAGCTTGGCCGGATAGGCATCGGCCTTGTCGCGCAGGCCCACCAGGTCCAGCAGCGCGTCGACCCGGACGCGCGCGGCGGCGGGCTTGACGCCGGCCACGCGCAGCGGCAGCGCCACGTTCTCGGCCACGGTCTTGGCCGACAGCAGGTTGAAGTGCTGGAAGATCATGCCGATGCGGCGCCGCAGCGCCACCAGCCCGTCCTCGTCCAGCTGCCCGACATCGGCGCCGTCGATCAGCACGCGGCCGGCGCCGGGGCGCTCCAGCATGTTGATGGTGCGCAGCAAGGTGGACTTGCCCGCGCCGCTGCGGCCGATGATGCCGAAGATCTCGCCGCGCGCGATGGAAAAGGACACGTCCGACAGCGCCGCCACCGGGCCTTGCGGCCCCTGGTAGCGCTTCTGCAAGCTGTCGAACACGATGTGCTCGCGGTCGCGCGCCGCCTCGGGCGCGCTGGCCGGGGCCGCGCCGGCCAGCGGCTCGGCCAGGGGAAGTTCGTAGTGCTTCATGATGGATCGCGCCAGCCGGCGTCAGAACACCGGAATGACCGAACCTTCGTACTTGCTCAGAATGAACTGGCGCACTTCCTCGGAATGGTAGGCCTTGACCAGCTCCGGCACCCACGGCGCGTTCTTGTCCTGCTCGCGCACCACGATGATGTTGACGTAGGGATTGTTTTCCTTCTTCTCCACGGCGATGCCGTCGCGCGTGGCGATCAGGCCGGCCTGGTAGGCGAAGCTGTTGACGATGGCCGCCGTGTCCACGTCCGGCAGCGAACGCGCCAGCACCACCGAGGCGCTCTCGACGAACTCCAGTTTCCTGGGGTTGGACGTCACATCGGCCAGCGTGGCCGTGCCGGTGAACGGATCGAAGCCATCCTTGAGCGTGATCAGTCCCTGGTCGCGCAGCACCACCAGCGCGCGCGTCTGGTTGCTGGGATCATTGGGGATGCCGACCTTGGCGCCGGGCGGCAGGTCCTGAAGCGACTTGTACTTCTTCGAATAGAAGGCGATGGGCGAGATCAGCGTATTGGCCACCGGCACCAGCTTGTAGCCGCGCTGCTTGATCTGGTCTTTCAGGAAGGGAATGTGCTGAAAGGAGTTGGCTTCCAGGTCGCCGTTGTTCAGCGCCTCGTTGGGACTGGCGGTGCCGGTGATCACCACCGGCTCGACGGCCAGGCCGTTCTTCTTGGCAACCCGCGCCACCACTTCCCAGATCTGCTCGTCCACGCCGCCGCGCACGCCGACCTTCAAGGGCTTGGGATCGGCCGAGAAGGCCGGGCCGTGGAACATGGCGGCCGAGGCCAGGATCGCGCCCAGCAAGCGCTTGAAAAACCGCCCGCGCGCCGAGCGCGCCGCGTGCGCTTGCCGCTCTCCGACGGGCTGCGTTTCATCCTGGGCCAGTTCGGCGATGAAAAAACGGGTAGTCATGATGGAATCGCCTCTAAGTCTGTGCAGTTATGAGAGTGAGACGATTCTAGGGACGCGCTTATCGCGGGCGAACGAATACTTGGTTGAGTCCTTATTACACGGGTGTTTCCATATGGCGCGGGCGCATATGCCGGCCCATTGCGGATTGCGGCAAGCAGCCCGGATGCGCCACGCGCGGACGCGGCCGGACCGCGCCGCTCAGAACGGCTTGACCACCGCCAGCGTGACGATGGCCGCGGCCGCCAGCACCGTGAACGGCGCATACAGATCCAGCGCCGGCGGCCGTCCGCCGGCGCCGCGCGCCATGCGGCCCAGCGCCGCGCTCTGGATGCCCAGCAGCGCCGACAGCACCACCGCGATGCCGATCTTGACCCAGATCCAGTTCATCGCGAACCAGCCGAAGCTCATGGCCAGGTGCAGGCCGACCAGCCAGCTCAGCGCCATGGCCGGCGTGGTCACGAACAGGGTCCAGCGGCGCAGCGCGCCCAGCATCTTGCGTTCCTTGGGCGCCTCGCCTTCCTGCGGCTGGGACGTCAGCAGGAACAGCGACACGAACAGCGAGCCGCACAGCCACGCGGCCACGGCCGCGACATGAAGCATTTTCAGGAGTTGGTAGGTCATGCGCGGATTATCGCCGCAGGCGCACGCGGCGGCGCGCCGGTGGCGTCGCCCGAACCGCGACGAATTGTCGCGCCCCGCCGCCCAAGCCCGTAGCCGCTACGCGGTCGAGGCCGGCCGCGCCGTCAGCGGCGTCGCGCCATCGGACGCCTCGACCGCGCCGGGCGTCGCCTCGGCGGCCAGGCTGCGCCGGTAGCTGCCGCAGCCCATCGCCAGCAGGACCACGCAGGCGACCGCCGCCGCGCCGATCAGCGCGGACAGCGACTGCCCCACCGCCGCCGGATCGCGGAACCAGCGGTCGGTCAGCAAGGCCACCGCCGTGGTGCCCAGGCCCAGCCCGATCAGGTTGGAGATCAGCAGGAACAGCGCCGAGACCTGCGCGCGCAGCTGGTTGGGCGGCAGGATCTGCATCGCGGCCGTCGACGTGGGCATGGGAAAGGACGCGAAGAACATGGCCGGCAACAGCAGCCCCACCGACAGCCACAGCGAATCGACCTGCGTGAACGCCACCGCCGGCGCCGCCATGCACGCCGCGCCGATCACGCCGGCCCGCAACGGCGCGTCGGCATGGCCGCGCCGCGCCAGCGCGTCCATCAGCCAGCCGCCGCAGAACACGCCGGCGGTGTTGGCCGCCAGCACCACCGCGCCCAGCATATAGCCCGCCTCGGTCGGCGACAGGCCGAACTTGCGCATATAGAAGGCCGGCGTCCAGCCCAGCAGCGCGAACAATGCCATCGCGTAGAACGAGAACCCCAGGAAGTGGCAGCAGAACGTGCGCCGGTGCCGCGCCAGGAAGCGGAAGGTGTCGCCGATGGCGGGCTTGCTGGCGCGGCCGTCGGCGCCCAGGCGCAGGCCGTGCCGGCCGGGATCTCGCACCGTCAGCAGAATCAGCAGCGCCACCAGCAGGCCCGGCAGCCCCACCACGAAGAACGTCACCTGCCAGGGCCGCAGCGCGCCCAGCAGCGGCAGCGCCACGGTGTCCACGCTTTTCAGCAGGTTGATCACATAGCCGCCGATCAGGAAGGCAAGTCCGCCGCCGATGAACGAGCCGATCGAGTACACGCCCACGGCGCGGCCCAGCCGGTCGCGCGGGAACATGTCGCTCAGCATCGAGTAGGTGGCGGGCGACAGCGCCGCCTCGCCCACGCCCACGCCAATGCGCGCCAGGAACATCTGGGCGAAGTTGCGCGACAGGCCGCAGACGGCGGTCGCCAGGCTCCAGAAGGCCACGCCGATGGCGATGATGCGCGGCCGCGAATAGCGGTCGGCCAACAGCGCGATGGGGATGCCCATGAAGGCGTAGAACAGCGAGAACGCCAGCCCGTGCAGCAGGCTGAACTGCGTGTCGCTCAGGCCCAGGTCGCGCTTGATCGGCTCGATCATCAGCGCCAGGATCTGCCTGTCGACGAAGGAAAATATGTACGCTAGCATGCAGACCAGGACCACGTACCATTCGTAGGCGTAGCGGCGCGCGGGCGCGCTGTCGGGGATATCGCCAGTCATGTCTTTTCCCTTGCGTGGCGGCGCTGTCGCGCCAGCCTTGTTCCGGCCGGCCGCGCATCGCCTGCTTGTGTGCGCCAGGTCCGGCCGCCGCGCGGCGCCCGTCCTGGAGTTCCCAGGCCGGCCCGGCGGGCGCGGCCTGGTCCGTCAGTTGTAGGCCTTTGCCGGGCGCGGCTCTATACGGGGCGCGCAAGCACTGTTCCCGGGGCGCAGGAAAGCATGTTCCAAGACTCGATTCCGCTGCAACGCCATTGCCTGCTCGACTCGGCCAACATGGCCGAGATCCGGGATCAGGTCAGCCATCACCTGTGGTCGCACCAGATGCGCGTGCCTCAGGGAAATCCCTTGCAGTCGCGCCTGTACGGCGTGTATTTCGGCAGCGCCGCGCTGTTCGACCTGCGCTATGGCGCCGAGGTCGAGATCGACGCCGGCGATATCGCCAGCTATTACCTGGTGCGCGCCACGCTGGCCGGCAGCGGCATGGTCGAGCTGGGTCGCCGCAGCGCCGCCATCCGCGCCGGCAGCCTGACCGTCTCCTCGCCCTCCGAACGCAGCCTCATCCGCGTCGGCAGCGACTGCCGCAGCCTGATCCTGCGGGTGGAGCGGCCGGCGCTGGAACGCCGCCTGCAACAGCTGCTGGAGCGTCCGCTCAGGGCGCCGCTGGTGTTCGACGTGGACGTGGCCGAAGGTTCGTCGGGCATGGCGGCGGTGCGCCAGACGCTGGACTATCTGTGCCGGCTGCACCAGGACCCCGACATCGACCGGCTGGCGCCGGCGCTGGCGGCGGGCTTCCCGGACTACCTGATGTCATTGCTGCTGATGCAGCTGCCGCACAACTACAGCGACGCGCTGCGCGCCGACCGCCGGCAGCCGCTGCCGCTGCACGTCAGGCGCGCGCGCGACTACATCGAAAGCCATCTGGACGAAGCCGTCACCCTGGCGGAGCTGGCCGCGCTCTCCGGCGTGTCCACGCGCACCCTGCAGAACGGCTTCGCGCGCTTCCTGGGCCAGAGCCCCATCGACTACATCCGCGGCCTGCGGCTGGCGCGCGTGCACGCGGCGCTGGAACAGGCCGGGCCGGGCGACAACGTCACCGACATCCTGCTGCGCCACGGCGTGACCAGCTTCGGCCACTTCGCCAGCCACTACCGCAAGCGCTACGGCTGTCGGCCGTCGGACACGCTGCGCGGCCGCTAGCGCCGGCACGGGCCGCCGCCCGCGCCTGGGCTCAGCCGCCGGCACCGCGATGGCGGTATTCGCCCGGCGCGCCCAGCACCGCCTGGAACTTGCGGGCCTCGCCCGAATAGGCATGCTTGGCGGGTATGGTCAGCGTGACGCCCGACAGGCCGTTGCGCTTCGGTCCGCAGGACCAGAAGCCGTTGGAGATCTCGGCGTAAGGCACCCGGGCCACGACGCGCGGCGGCTGGCCGGACTTGGCGCCGCCGGACCTGGCATCGGCCAGCCACTCGATCCAGACGCGGCAGCTGACGTGCTCGAAACCCACGTTCTCCAGGATCACCCGGTAAGTGCCCTTCGCATCGCCGGAGCGCCAATGCCCGCCCTCCAGCGTCGCCACGAGCTCGGCCTCGTCCAGATTTGTGTCGGGACTGAGATCGGCGCTGGCATCGGCTCCGGCAACGGCGGAAGCCGCCAGGAACGAAAGGCTCAATAGCGCTGCGGCAAGGATTTTCATGATGCTGACGACCTGTTGGAAAGCGATGTCGAGAATTGGAGCATGCGCCCGCCGTGGTTTGTAGCACACCGCCAGGCCGGCCCGAATCCCTTGCCGGAATGGAACGGCGCTTGCGCGTTCGGCGCAGACCGGCCGCCATCCGCGCCGCTAGGATCGTCGCATCGTCATCAAGGAGCACGATCATGCGCGTCACTGTCATCGGAGGCGGACACGGCTGCTACGCGGCCGCCGCGGACCTGCACGAAAAAGGCCACGAGGTGCGCTGGTGGCGGCGCGACGCCGAGGCCAGCGCCGCGCTGGCCAAGGCCGGCGGGCTGGAGGTCACCGACTATCGCGGCACCCGCCGCATCGCCATCGGCGACGGCCCCGGCCAACTGCGGCTGGCGCGCGAACTGCGCGACGCGGTCCAGGGCGCCGAGCTGATCGTCATTCCGCTGCCCGCCACCACGCACGACGAGCTGGCGCCCCGGCTCGCGCCGCTGCTGGAGGAGGGGCAGGTGGTGTTCCTGCCGCCCGGCACCTTCGGCTGCCAGCTGTTCGCGCGCGCCCAGCGCCAGGCCGGCAACCGCTCGCAGGTCGCCTATGCCGAGACCGGCACCCTGCCCTACCTGGCGCGCAAGCACGGCCAGCGCGTGGTCATCAGCGGCTACGCCACGCGCCTGCCCACCGGCGTCTTGCCTCTGCGGCTGGCCGATGCCGCGCTGCGGCGGCTGGCCCAGGCCTATCCCAGCGTGGAGCCGGCGGGCGACGGCCTGTCCGGCGCGCTCATGAA
>MCND01000499.1_pt1 | contig 10840 bp, 8 predicted proteins | sample 778211 | NCBI WGS metagenome assembly MCND01 (sample SAMN04296812, study PRJNA304217) | bioreactor metagenome | isolation source: activated sludge enriched with benzalkonium chloride | place: Turkey: Istanbul urban wastewater treatment plant
CGAGGGAAGCCAGCCGGGCCGTGCGCTGCATGGCCGGGTCGAGCTGGCCGGGAAGCGGCAGCGGCAGGTCGTCGTCATCGAGCAGCGCGAGGTCGGAAGCGTGTGCGTCCGGCTCGGGGTCGTAGGCGACCGTTTCGAAGAGTTCGGGCTGGCGGCGCAGGCCGCCGTCGTCGGCGCCGCCGGGGTCATCGGCGGATGCCGTGGCCGGCGCCACAGGCACGGTCGGGATCGCCAGGTCGCTCCAGTCGTCGAGCCGCGATGGCGGCGCGTCGGCGTACTGCCCGGCTGCCAGCGTGGGCGGCGGTAGTACGCGGCGCTTGAAGTTGGCATCGGCGTAGTAGCGCAATTTCTTCGCCTTGATCGGCGCGACGCTGGACACCATCACCACCGATTCGTCTGGCGGGAGTTGCATCACTTCGCCAGGCGTCAGCAGTGGCCGTGCGGTTTCCTGCCGCGACACCATCAGATGGCCCAACCACGGCGCGAGCCGGTGGCCGGCATAGTTGCGCTGCGCACGCAGTTCGGTAGCCGTGCCCAGGGTTTCGGAAATGCGCTTGGCCGTGCGTTCGTCGTTGGTTGCAAACGTCACGCGAACGTGGCAGTTGTCGAGGATGGAATGGTTTTGCCCATACGCCTTGTCGATCTGGTTCAGGCTCTGAGCGATGAGAAAGCTGCGGATGCCATAGCCGGCCATGAAGGCAAGCGCGGACTCGAAGAAGTCCAGGCGGCCCAACGCCGGGAACTCGTCGAGCATCAGCAGCAGTTTGTGGCGACGGGCGATGCCGTCGGAGCCGTCGAGCGATTCGGTCAGCCGCCGCCCGATCTGGTTGAGGATCAGCCGAATCAGCGGCTTGGTACGGCTAATGTCCGAAGGCGGTACCACCAGATAGAGCGATACCGGATGCTCGGCGGAAATCAGGTCGGCGATGCGCCAGTCGCAGCGCGACGTGACTTCGGCCACGGTCGGGTCGCGGTACAGGCCGAGAAACGACATGGCGGTGGAGAGCACACCCGACCGCTCGTTGTCCGACTTGTTGAGCACTTCGCGTGCAGCGGATGCGACAACCGGGTGCGGTGCGTCGCCCAGGTGCTTGGTCGTCATCATCCGGTGCAAGGTCAGCTCGAATGGGCAAGCCGGATCGCTGAGGAAGTTGGCGACGCCACGCAGCGTCTTGTCCTCGCTGGCGTAGAGCACGTGCAGGATGGCTCCGACCAGCAGTGCGTGGCTGGTCTTTTCCCAATGGTTTCTGCGTTCGAGCGCCCCGTCGGGATCGACCAGAATGTCCGCCACGTTCTGCACGTCGCGCACTTCATGCGCGCCGCGCCGGACTTCCAGCAATGGGTTGTACGCGGCCGACTTCGCATCGGTCGGGTTGAACAGCAGGCAATGCGAGAAGCGCGAGCGCCAGCCGGCCGTCAGCGTCCAGTTCTCGCCTTTGATGTCGTGGATCACAACGGACGCAGGCCAGCTCAACAAGGTGGGCACCACCAGGCCCACGCCCTTGCCCGAGCGTGTCGGCGCGAAGGTCAGGACGTGCTCCGGGCCTTCGTGCCGCAGGTACTGGCCGCGATGCAGGCCGAGGAAAACACCGTCGGGTTGGGTCAGCCCGGCTTTGCGAACGTCATCCGCATCGGCCCAACGTGCAGAGCCGTAGGTGGTGACAAGGCGCGATTGCCGCGAGCGCCATACCGACATGGCGATGGCGACCACAACGGCCACCAGGCCGCTGCCGCCCGCGATGGCACCGCCCACGTCGAAGACATGCGGCGCGTAGGCATCGAAGAAGAACCACCACTCAAAGAGTCGCCAGGGGTGATAGACCGGCGTTCCAAAGAAGTCGAACCACGGCGAGCCAAGGCGTAGTTGATAACCCAGGGCGGCGGCTGTCCATTGCGTTGCACTCCACACACCGGCGATCACGATGCCGAAGACGGCGGCGATCTGCCCGAACAGCACGCCCTGAGCTTGCATTGACTGGCCTCCGATTTCCCCTGCGCTGATTCCTCATCCAAACGCGGCACAAGGACGTGCCGCATAGCGCGAGGATCAGTGCCGGGTCAGTGCCGGTCAAAGACTGTTATCGGAAGCAAGATGATGAAAAAAGCATCGTTTCAGGCTGTGTAGAACCCAATAAAAACGCCGCAGGCGCGGGCGCACTGCGGCGTGTTGGCAAAGAAGAACAGTTTTTTTGCGACGGACTGGTAATCAGAACTTCGGTGGTGTTTCCGGTGGCGTGTAGGGCGTCGTTCCATCGCCATAGAATCGTTTGCGTGTGGCTTCGGCCACTCGATTGCACAGCACTTCGCCCAGCGTCGCGCGGTCGATCTTGCATTGCTGACGCAGCTCCTTCAACCGCGCCGGATCGGCGGCCAGTTCCTCCACGGTAGGCACGTTGGCCTGCTTGGGTGCCTCCGATGGGCCGCAAGCGGCCAGCAGTACGGTCAGCAGGAACGGAATGGATTTCTTCATGGCTCGATTTCCTCCTGGGGGGCAGGTTCAGGTGGCGGTGCTGGCTTCACTCCTTCGGGCAACTCGATGGCCCGCACTCGCTCGATAAACCGGGACAACACTTCCGAAGTCTCGCCTTCACGCCGAAGAAGGTAGGTCATCAGCATGGGGGAGCGACCCGCCAAGGGGCGGGCCACCACGCCGGACTCCCGGCTTGCGGTGATATGCGGCCCGGAGGTCAATCCCAGGGCAAAGCCCGCAGAAACCACCACCATCATCAGATCGAGCGAGGCGACGCGCTCACAGATCAGGGGTTCCCGCCCAGCGTGGCGCAGCACCCGCTCAACCTGTCTCGCGTGGCCCTCGCACGCCTGCGGGTCGCATAACACCAATGGAAAATGCAGGACTTCATCCAAGGGAATGCGCTTGTACCTGAGCAAATGGTGTCGCGCAGGTACGGCCACCATCATCGGGTCACTCCACACTGCTTCTGCTGCAATGCCTTCCCCCACTTCATCCGACTGCGCAAAACCTATGTCGTACAGATCATCGTGCAATCCCTTGATCTGCTGTGACAGTGGCACCTCAAAAAGTCGAATATCAACTTCTGGTTCTTCCTGCCGGCAGATCGCTAGCAAAGTTGGTAGGCGCGATGGAGTAATGCTGTCGGATAAGCTGATGCGCAACTGCCCATGAAATCCGTTGGCCGCCGCCTTCACGCTGTCGCGGGCCTGCTGCAAGGCGGTGAAGATGCGTGGCACATGCTCAAGGAACAGCTTGCCCGCACGGGTCAGCCGTGTGCTGCGGCTGGTGCGAATGAATAACTGCTCGCCCAAATCCTCTTCTAGTTCCTTGATGGTTCGTGACAACGGTGACTGCTCAATATGTAGCCTCTCGGCGGCACGAGCGAAGTGCAACTCTTCCGCGACCGCGATGAAATAGCGCAAGTGTCGTAGTTGCATAGCCGCTCACCGTCGCGTCGAATCTGTATCGCCGCATTTTGGCAACGTGGCGGGCTTGTCCAGCAAGACGAAAACAAGGACAGCGAGCAGTGCCCCGGATAGCGGTGCCAGCCAATAGACCCAGTGGTATTCCCAGTAATGGCTGAACAGTGCAGGCCCGAAACTTCGCGCTGGATTCATGCCAGCGCCTGTGATGTGTCCACCGATCAGCGCGCCCAAGAACACCATCGCGCCGATGATTAGTGCATTGGTCGTGCGCAACACGGTCAAAACAAGGAAGAAAGTCAGAATTGCCTCCACCATAAAACCATTCGCCAGACTGACGCCGGTGCTGATTCGGGTGGTGCCTGCTTCAATCCGTTGCCCGAACAGGGCGAACAAAGCGGCCGATGCCAAGCAGGCACCGATAATTTGTGCAATGGTGTAGTAGAGCAGGCATCTATAAGAACATCTGCCGGTAGCACAGAGCGAAAGCGTCACCACAGGATTGAGGTGGGCGCCGCTTGTTATTGAAATACCGCTGATGATGCAGGTGACGCTGACCCCGAACGCAAGCGCGACGCCGAGGTAACTGACCGCATCGCTTTGCTTGCTTAGTATCGCTGCGCCAGCTCCGATGAAAATCAACGTGAAAACGCCGATCAACTCAGATAGAAAATTTCGCCACTGTGTAGGAAGCATACGGACTCCTCCATGAACTACCGGCCTTGTTCAATGCGGCGCCCCTGTTACGCAGCATTCCTATCTGTTCCGTTTGAAAACACTGAGATCAGGAAGGCGTAATGAACCCTCCTAATCTCACTTCATGTTGCGTACCAAATGGGGGCTTTTAGCATCCGCAACCACTAGGGCCGCACACACCCGCATCGACCAGCGCCGGCGTAAACTCAATCTGCTGTGCCCCGCACTGGAAAAGCCCATAGTGCCGTCGGCCCTCGCCAATCACATCGAACAAGGTGCGATAGCGACTCTTGCGGATCATGTCGGCGGTGTTGCGGCATACCGATACCGCCCGGCCAGTATCGAAAGCATGGCCGTTATCCAGCACGAATCGGTCAGGAGCTTCTGGAAGGTTGCCCTTGTAGATGGCAACTTGACCATAATCCTCGCAGCGATCTTCCAGATCCATTTTGAACAAGCGCAGAGTGATCGAATACAGCTTCGCCCCGCCGAGCTTGGCTTCGATGGCGGGATTGGCGATGGTTTTCAGCGCCTTGGCGGTGATCCGTACATCAAGGAAACCGGCAGTTCGTGCCAAACGCACGAAGTCCTCGAAATACAGGGCATCGCCGATACATTCACCGACGATGAGCGGGTCGTTTTTCAACTCCGGTGCCAGCCTGCGATCCGCATAAATATCGGCGAAGTAGATTTCCCCGCCCGGTTTGAGCAGTTTTGCCATGCCCGCCAATACATCGGCCTTGGTCATGGATAGGTTGATTACGCAGTTGGAAACGATGACATCAACGCTTTCGGGTGCAATGCCTAGCTTGTCCAGGGCTTCGATCTTGCCCTGTAGGAATTGGACGTTGCTTTTGGCGTAGCCGAATACCTCGCGGTGGTGCTCCACATAATCTTGAGCGAAGGCGATTTGTTCGGCCGTGGCATCTACGCCGATTACCTTGCCTTGCTCACCGACCAGACTGGACAGGACGAAGCAATCGCGCCCGCCGCCGCAACCCAGGTCTAGCACAGTGGCGCCTTCCAGCAGCGGCGGGAACGGCGCCCCGCAACCGTAAAAGCGCATCTGCACATCTTCGTGGATTTGCGCCAGGATGGCCTTGATGGTCTCGGATGGCGGTTCGTCCACTGTGCAGACATTGGTCGCCAAATCTTCCTTGTCAGTCAAGGTGCCGCCGTAGTAGTGCTGAACCTCCTCGACGCGCCGTTCCAGGGTATGGGCTTGATTGCTCATGGTCTGCCTTCCTTCCTTTGGGTTAAATGTCAATGGGTCGCCATGCGCCCCAACAAGTCGATGCCAACCGGCTCCTGCGCCTGTAATGGAATCACTGCGAAACGCTTGGCATGCTGGTCTTGCACCTCGGAGATCAATGGCAATTCGCGGTTGGCGCGAGTCACCAGGAAAGGTGATGCCGGTCGAGCGGCGGCCAGGCTGCTATTCACCACCCAGGCCCACGGCTCAATGCCCGCGCGGCGCAGGTCGTCTTGCAGATTGGCCGCTTCCAACACAGGCGTGGTTTCGGCCAGTGTCACGACGATCACCTTGGTCTTTTCGGGGTTCTGCAATTGCGTCATCGGCGTGATGACCTGCTCACCGGGCTTGCCCATCTGCCGTACCATGTCGCGGTGGTAGGCACCCGTGGCATCAAGCAGCAACAGCGTGTGCCCGGTGGGCGCCGTGTCCATGATGACGAAATGCTCATCGGCCTCCTTGACGATGCGCGAGAACGCCTGGAATACAGCGATCTCTTCGGTGCAAGGTGAGCGCAGATCTTCTTCGAGCACCGCCAACCCTTCCGCATCCAAGCCTTTGCCCTGGTTTTCCAGCACAAATTGGCGGTAGTTCTCGGTTTCGACCTTTGGGTCGATACGGCTGACGGACAGGTTTTTCAGGCTGCCATCAAGCGTGTACGACAGATGAGCGGCAGGGTCGGAAGTGGTTAGATGCACCTGATGACCGCGCTGGGCCAAAGCAACAGCAACCGCCGCCGCGACAGTGGTTTTGCCCACACCACCTTTGCCCATCATCATGACCAAGCCATGCCCCTGCGTGCTCAATACCTCGACCAGCCCTGACAACGCCGGGAAGGTGGTCTCTGCCTGATCGTGCAATGTCTCCAGCGGCCCGTCCGATTGCTCGCCCAGTAACATGCGCAGGGCTTGCACCCCCATCATGTTGAAAGGCTTAAGTGGCAAACGATCCTGCGGCAATGTGGAGAGGTTGGCTGGAAGCAGGGTCAGCGCGTGCTGTTCCCGTTCAAAGATCGTGGTCGCCAGCGGATCGCCCTCTGCGGCCTGTTGGGGAAGAACACCGTTGATGACCAAGTGCTGGCGCGTCAGTCCAATGGCATGCAGTTCATCATGGGTATGGGAGACCTCCTTGAGCGTGGAGGATTGTGCTCGCGCGACCAGCACCAGGCGGGTTTGCGCAGGGTCGGCCAACGCCTTGACCGCATCGGCATACTGACTTTGCTTTTTTTCCAATCCAACCAACGGCCCCAGATTCGCGGCGGCATCGGGATTGTTTTTGAGATAGCCTGACCACGCGCCAGGCAATTCCAGCATGCGGATGGTGTGTCCGGTGGGCGCGGTGTCGAAGACGATATGGTCGAAGTCACTGCGCAAGGCCCGATTCGTCAACAAGCCGGTGAACTCGTCGAATGCCGCAATTTCGGTGGTGCAGGAACCGGACAATTGCTCCTCGATGCTTTGAACGATCTCGGCTGGCATCGAATCGCGTACTGGATCAAGGACACGATCCCGATAGGCTTGCGCGGCGGCCATCGGGTCAACCTCCAGCGCCGATAGACGCGGCACCTGAACGATGGCGACGATTTGATGGCCTATCGGCTGGTTGAAGACCTGGCCGACATTGGAGGCCGGATCGGTACTGACCAGCAGCACTTTTTTTCCTGCATCCGCGAGACGCACGGCGGTGGCGCAGGCCAACGAGGTTTTCCCTACACCGCCCTTGCCGGTGAAGAACAAGAAGGGCGGTGCGTTGTGTAGAAATTTGAACGACATGTGATGTTCCGTAATCTGAGAAGAGGGGTTCTTGCTTGGCGCTCAAGCACGCGCCGTAGGTGTGCAGCAGGACGTTGGAGCAGTGCTGATCGGTGTGCCCTCCGCACCGAACCAACGGGCCAGTTCCTCGCGGTTGGGAAGCCGGCCCGTTAACGCCACCACGTCATTGACCAGCGTGACCGGCAGCGACTGCGTTCCCGATACGTCAAGGAACTCCTTGACACGCGGATTGCTGATAAAGCTCTGCGGGTTCTTCAACAGGTTGTGGCGCTTGACCTCGAATCCCTGCTGCTTGCACCAATCCATGTCGGCGTTGAAATGCAGTGCGTTTTGGTCGATTACGACGCTGCTGGTGGCACAGCATCCTGCGGGTTCAAAGATTTCAATGGTGGTCATGAAATGCTCCTTTCGTGAGGTGGGTGAGAGCGAAAAATGCGTCGCTGCAAACATATACATTGGTATTCAATGGATCGTTCATCTATACATAGATGGGCAATGTTAAGGCTCAAAAAAAACCATCACTGTTGCCGAGTGATGTGTGCGGCCACCTCCATCCAGGCATCTACTGCCACCGTGAAGGCTTCACGGCCCTTGTCCGTCAGGGTATAAACCTTGCGTCCGCGACCAGCGACCGTTTCAGTATGCGCGGTTACATAACCGCCTTGCTCGAACTCACGCAGAACCGGATAGAGCGTGCCCTCCGTGGGGGCGCAGCAGCCTTGGGTTGAGCACTCCACTTCACGGGCGATTTCGTAGCCGTGCATGGGCCGCGCCTTCAAAACACTGAGAATGAAAAACTTGGACAGGCTCATCTTGATGATGCCGTTCCAGTACAGGCGGTCGGTGTAGTCCACCGGCACACGCTCTACGTTTTTTAGGGAAGTCGTCGATTTAGCCATGTGGGCATTCTATACCTTGTCCATCAAGGTATCAACTGGGTTCTTTTCTGAACTTGATGACCAACTAGGCTATGGAGGGGCCTCGATGCCGTCCGAACTCCCACGACACGCCACCACCGCGCACCGTTGCGGTGATGTGCTGGCCCAGCCGCTGCTCGATCACTGGCTTCCACGGCACAAGGCTGAACCCCATGCCGTTGTCGAGCATGGCATAGCGCCCGCTGGCGAGCATGACCGAGCGCCGGTAGATGCCCGCCACGCGCTGCCCGTCAGCCACTGGATGATGCTCCAGGCCAGTTTCGGCGGCAATGTCCTTCACCGCTGAGGCCAGTTCCCGGTTGCGCAGAGTGCCCAGCAGGTTGCGCACCAGGATCACGCGCTGCCCGCGACGCTCGGCCAGTCCCTGTTCGGCGAGGAAGTCGGCACGCTGTTGCAGTGTATTCTTGACCTCGCCGCCAAAGCCCAGGTCGCCCAGTCCTCGGCCACCGCCGATCAGTTGTTGGTCAAGCCAGGTGGCGCCGATCACTCGGGCCTGCCGCTCAATCGGCAGGTACGATTTCAACTCCACGGCGACACCGCCCAGCCGTTGCGCGTCGTACTGGCGGCCACGCTCGGCCAGGTCATTAGGCACCTTCCATAGTCCTTCGGCCACGCGCTCCACGATGCCGGCCCGGCGCAGGGCTTCCAGTCGGCGGACGTGGGCCGCGACGACTTCCTGCGGGTCGCGCCCAGCCTTGGCCCGGCCTTGTTCGATCGCCAAGTGATGATCTGTGCGGTACAGGCCACCGCTCGCCAGCCCAGCGACGTTCTTGTCGGCCGCCCGCACCTCGGCGGAACCACGCACTTCCACCACCGCACCGGCGGGATAGTTCGCCAGCTCGTCGCGGGCGTTCAAGGCGACGTAGTGGGCCTTGCCGTCCACACCGTCGATGACCAGATAGCCGCGGTCGTGCAGCTCGTCGGCCAGCCCCTTGGCGACGACGCGACCGATGACAGTACGGCCATCCTCGCCCGGCTCGAACACCGCCAGCTCGCGCGGTCGCCCGCTCATGGCACGCTGCATGGTACGGATGATGTCGCCACGCTCGCCCAGGGCACGCAAGGTCTTCTCCGCGTCCGCATGGACAGCCCAGATGCCGGGCTGCGCTTCTTCAGCCAGGCCCAGGCGCTGCAAGCGTTGCAGACGGCCGATCAGCAGCAGGCGCTGGCGTTGCAGCCGGGGTTCGTTGAAACGTTCGATCTGCACCCGGCCATCCTCGCCAGCCTCGCGCTGCAACGTGCGGTCAAGGCTCGTCCACCGCTCCTGTTCCACCTCGCGCTGCAAGGTCTGCTGGATCTCCAGTTCGGTGCGCGGCCCGAGCCATTCCGTCGCCAGCCCTGCGGCGCGATGGCGGAAGCCGTGGGCGATGTAGTCGCCCGCGATGATGAGGTCTTTGCCCGTGTCGTCGCGTCCGCGCACGATCAGGTGAGTGTGCGGGTTATCGGTGTTCCAGTGATCGACCGCCACCCAATCCAGCCGCGTGCCCAGGTCGGCTTCCATGCGGTTCACCAGATGCTGTGTGTAGGTGCGCAAGTCGTCCAGTTCGGCCCCGTCCTCCGGGGAGACGATGAAGCGGAAATGGTGCCGATCGTCGGCGGCCCGCTCCTTGAAGGCGTCGAGGTCGGCCTCGTCGGTCTGCGGCCCGTAGGCCCGGCCCGGTTCGCCATCGCGGCCGGCGCCGTCGCGCTCGATGTAGCGCAGATGCTTGGCGAGCGACTGCGGGCTGGCATTGCGTTGATTGACCAGCAGGGTCTTGATCGTCACGCGCCGCGACATGGGCGTCAGCTTCTCTCCCGCGAAGCGCGCCGCCGTGTGGCCGCGCCCAAGTAGTGAGCCGGGCCGTTGGCCTGCGCGCACGCCGCCACTGCCGACTGCGGAATGGCGCATCGAAGACTTGCCGCCGCTGGCCTTGCCCGCCTGCTTGAGCACCTTGGAAACGAAGCTCTGTCCCTGGCCCTTACCCCGGTCCTTCGGAGCGCTGGGGCGCACGCGGAAGTCATCGTCGCGACGGTCGGTCATGGCTGCGATCCCTGCAAGCTATGGCGTGTTCTGTCGTGCGAAGCACGCGGACATGCCTGCATTGGCGCGGGCCTCGCGCCCCACGCAGCACGGCGGCGAAGCCGCTCCGTGCCGCGCCACCCCCACGTGCAGACTGGCTTTGCGGGCCGACAGGTGCCGCCCCCTTTTGTCTTGCCTTCCGCCTTTGCCCTTCGCTGTCGCTCCGGGCGTCGGCGGCCCGGCGGCGCTGCGCTGCTTGCAACCCGCCCGCCGGCGAACGCGCCAATGGCTGCAGGCCGGGCGCGTTCGAGGCAAGACGCCTGCACGTTGGACGGCTGCGCCGGATGTTGCGCGAGGCGCGGCGCGGATGCGCCCGCGCTGCACGCGCGACGACACGGCGGCAGCCACCGGAACGACATGCCCGATGGCACGATGAGATGCACGGCAACGTGCAGCGAATCGGCGGCCATCATGGGCGTGTTTCCAGCCAGACCGGATACGCGACGCCGATCACGGCGGATGCGCTGACCGGCCCGAAATAGCGGCTGTCGAACGACGCTGGATTGGTCACGCTCAACAGGAACAGCTCGCCCGATTCGAGGCGGCGGCAAAGCTGCAAGGATGGCAGCGGCCGGCCCAGCCGGTCGGCAGGCAGCGCGGCGGCCGCAGGCACGCCGTCGATGCGTACCTGCCCGGCGACGATGCAAACGTGTTGCGGCGCGACCGCGCCCACACGTTTGAGCAGCGGAACGCGGGTCGGCAGGTAGCCGCGCTGCGCAGCCAGCAT
>MCND01000502.1_pt1 | contig 10815 bp, 10 predicted proteins | sample 778211 | NCBI WGS metagenome assembly MCND01 (sample SAMN04296812, study PRJNA304217) | bioreactor metagenome | isolation source: activated sludge enriched with benzalkonium chloride | place: Turkey: Istanbul urban wastewater treatment plant
TGCGTGAAGTTAAACAGACAGGGACTGGGCGGGCGGCCCAGCGGCGCCGCCTGCGGCGACCGCCAAGTGGGCGTGCCGGTGGATGTGAGCCGATCTTTCGCGGATTGCCGGCACTGTGACTGCCAGGACGCGGTGCGTCTCCTGGCCCGCCAGGGCCGCCAAGCCGGCGCTGCGATCGGTGCAGCCACCTGCCGGATGTCGTTCTGCCACGGGCTGCGAAGGCCGCCAATGGCGACCGGACGCAGGATTACAGCACAGTCGGGGGCGGGGGGCAAACCCCCGGAATAACCCGGGGCCGGAGCCCGGCCAGATCGGGGCTGTACGCCGTCAAGTATCGGGCGATACCACTATTTGGGGGCGGTTTGCCCGGTTTCAAGAGTAGGGGAGGCCATGGGAAGGTTCACCCCCGAAGCGCCTGCGGCACTTCCCCCCAAGGGGCGCCGCTGCGGACCGGCGGAGCCGGCTCCGCGCGGCCGCGTTTGGGGGAAGCCTGTGCGATGCACGCGGCGGCTATTGGGGTGGACGCAGATTGCAAAATAAAAGGGGCGGATTGTCCGCCCCTGTCGCTGCCCTTGCCGGACGGTGCTCAGTGCCGGTGGTTGTGGTGGCCGGCGTCGGCGGGCTGCTTCTGCTGGCACTGCGGGCAGAGCGCGCGGATCTCGGTTTCGTGGGTGGCCAGCGTGAAGCCGGTCTGGGCCACGCGTTCTGCCAACTGGCGGCTCATGGCGGGATCGGACAGCTCGGCCACCGCCCCGCAGCCGGTACAGACCACCAGCAGATCATGCGGCGCGCCGCCGGCGTCGTGGCAGGCGCTCCAGGCATTGACGGCGTCCAGGCGGTGGACCAGGCCCTCGTCCATCAGGAAATCCAGCGCCCGATAGACGGTCGGAGGCGCCGCGCCGGGGTGCACTTCGCGCATGGCGTCCAGCAATTCGTAGGCCTTCAGGCTGCGGCCGTGGCGCAGCAGCAGTTCCAGCACCTTGCGGCGGATGGGCGTGAGGCGGCGTCCGCGCTGTTCGCACAGCGCCTCGGCGACGCTGAGCTGGGCGCCTACGGTGTCACTGCGGGGAGAGCGGGGCGTAGCGGGCATGGCGGGCGATATCTATCAAGGGGTGAAGCACGCGCGCCGCGCGCGCGATGGCTGGAAGGTAGCAGAAAACCTCCAGATGCGGGCGGGTCCGGGAAAATCCAAGTCGATTGGTTGTGATATAACATAATAGAAATTGGTCTGAACTCAGCTTCTCCCGGCTTCGCCGCCCGCCGCCTTTTCCTGTTTTTCGCCGTATGTCCCACTTCACGCTTCTGCCGCCGAGGCCGGGCGCCACGCCCTCGCGGCGTCTTGTCCGCTCCGCTTTCCTGGCTTCCGCATGGCGCCGCATGGCCGGCGCGGCGTTGGCCGCTGGCGGCCTGTGGGCGCTGACCAGCTGGGCGCTGGGTTGGTGGGGCGCATGAGCGCCGCGCTGCCGCCCGGGTCCGCCGCGGGTTGCGCCGCCGCCGGTGCTGTCATCGAACTCGACCAGATCTCCTTCGGCTGGCACGGGCATCCGGTGCTGCGCTCCGTCTCCGGCAGCTTCGCCGCCGGCGGCATGACCGCGGTGGTCGGTCCGAACGGCGCCGGCAAGTCCACGCTGATCAAAGGCATCATGGGCGTGTTGCCCCCGATGGCCGGCACCCTGAGAATCGCCGGCGCGGGCCGCGCCGGCCTGGCGTGGCTGCCGCAGGCTGCCGAGCTGGATCGCAGTTTTCCCATGACGGTGCTGGACCTGGTGGCGATGGGCGCCTGGCGGCGGGTCGGCGCCTGGCGCCGCTACCGTGGCGAGGAACTCGACGGCTGCATGCAGGCGCTGGAGACCGTGGGCCTGGCCTCCGAGGCGGGCCGCAGCCTGGATGCCTTGTCCGGCGGCCAGATGCAGCGCGCGCTGTTCGCGCGCATGCTGGTGCAGGACGCACCGGTGCTGCTGCTGGACGAGCCCTTTGCAGCCGTGGACAGCCATACCGCCGATCAGCTCATGGCGCTGCTCTGCGGCCTGCACCAGCAGGGCCGCACCGTGATCGCCGTGCTGCACGACCTGGACGTCGTGCGTGGCCATTTTCCGCAATGCCTGCTGCTGTCCGGATCCGTTGTGGCCTGGGGCCGCACGGAAGAGACCTTGAGCGAGGCGCATCTGCGCGCCGCGCGCGAGCGGCAAGGCGGGAGCCTGGCATGACGCTGGCCGGTTGGATCGTTTCGCCGTTCCTGGACTACGGCTTCATGCGGCGCGCCCTGGCCGGCGCCTGCGCATTGTCGCTGGGCGCCGCGCCGTTGGGCGTGTTCCTGGTGCTGCGGCGCATGAGCCTGATGGGCGACGCCATGTCGCATGCCATTCTGCCGGGCGTGGCGGCGGGCTTTCTGCTGTCGGGGCTGTCGCTCTGGGCCATGATGCTGGGCGGCATTCTGACCGGCCTGGCGGTGGCGCTGCTGTCGGGCCTGGTGGCGCGGCTCACGCCGCTGCGCGAGGACGCCAGCTTCGCCGCCTTCTATCTGATCTCGCTGGGCCTGGGCGTGCTGCTGGTGTCGCTGCGCGGCTCCAACATGGACCTCCTGCACGTGCTGTTCGGCACCGTGCTGGGGCTGGATGACGATGCCCTGCTGCTGGTCACGGGCACGGCCAGCGTCACGCTGCTGGCGGTGGCCGCCATCTACCGCCTGCTGGTGGCTGAATGCCTGGACCCGGGATTCCTGCGCGCCAGCGGCGGCGCGGGCGGCTGGGTGCACATGGGCTTCCTGGTGCTGGTGGTGGTGAACCTGGTGGCGGGCTTCCAGGTGCTGGGCACGCTGATGGTGGTGGGGATGATGATGCTGCCCGCCGCGTCGGCCCGCTTCTGGGCGCTGTCCGCCGCGCGCCAGATTCCGCTGGCGGCCGGGCTGGGGCTGTTCTCGTCCGTGGCCGGCCTGCTGGTTTCCTATCACTTCAATGTGCCCGCCTCGCCCGCCATCATCCTGGTCGCGGGCGGCTGTTACCTCCTTTCCATCGTCGGCGGCCCGCGAGGCGGGCTGCTGCGGGCGCGCCGTCTTGCCGGCCGCGCCTGATTCTTCCGGAGATCCGCCATGAACGATTTCATCTCCGCGCCGCGCCGGCGCGCCCTGCTGGCCGCCGCCGGCCTGTGCCTGTCCGCCGCCCTGACGCCGGCCTACGCGGCCGAACCGCTGAAGGTGGTGGCCAGCTTTTCCATCCTGGGCGACATCGTGCGCGAGGTCGGCGGAAAGGATGTGAGCGTGAGCACGCTGGTCGGTCCCGATGGAGACGCCCACGAATACGAGCCCACGCCCGCGGATGCCAGGAAGCTGGCTGGCGCGCAGCTGCTGGTCGTCAATGGCCTGGACTTCGAGGCCTGGCTGCCGCGGCTGGAAAAGGCCTCGGGCTTCGCCGGCAGGAAGGTGGTGGCGTCCGAAGGCGTGACGCCGCGCAAGTTCGCCGGCGGCGGGCATGATCATGACCACGACCACGACCACGACCACGACCATGGCAAAGGCGATGCCGATGGCGACAAGGGCGGGCACCATCATCACCACGGCGACGCCGATCCGCACGCGTGGCAGAACCTGGCCAACGGCGCGCGCTACGCGCGCAATGTGGCCGAGGGCCTGGCGGCGGCGGATCCCGCCCATGCCGACGCCTATCGCCAGCGCGCGCTCGCCTACGGCGCGCGCATCGAGAAGCTGGACGCCGCGATCCGCCAGACCTTCGCCGCGATTCCCGCCGAGCGCCGCAAGGTCGTCACCTCGCACGACGCATTCGGCTATTTCGGCGACGCCTACGGCGTGACGTTCATCGCCGTGGCCGGCGTGTCCACCGCCGCCGAGCCGTCGGCCGCCGACGTGGCGCGCATCATCGAACAGGTCAAGCGCGAGCGCGTGCCGGCCGTGTTCGTCGAGAACATCACCAGCCCCCGACTGGTGCAGCAGATCGCGCGCGAAACCGGCGCGAAGGTGGGTGGTACGCTCTATTCCGATGCCCTGTCCAAGCCTGGACAGCCCGGCGCCACCTACCTGGAAATGTTTGAATGGAACGCACGCCAACTCGCCGCGGCCTTGCAGCCCTGAGCGTCGCCGCCGGCCTGCTGGCGGCTTCGGCCGCCAGCGCGCATCCCCACATGTGGATCGACGCGCGCGCGGTGATCGACCTGGACGCGGACAAGCGCATCACCGCCGTGCGGCAGGTCTGGCGATTCGACGAGATGTTCGGCGCCTACGCCACGCAGGGCCTGAAGCGAGGCAAGGACGGCTCGCTGTCCGCCGACACGCGCGCCGGCATGGCGCGCGACTGGATGAAGGCGCTGGGCGAGCCGATTTCGCATTACTTCACGCGCGTGTCCGTGGACGGCAAGAGCGCGGCATTCGCCGCGCCGCGTGATGCGCGCGTGGACTGGGACGCGAAGGCCGGCCGTCTGTCGCTGGCCTTCACGCTGCCGCTGGCCGAGCCCATGGCGCTGGGCGCGGACGGCGCGCAGATCGACATCTATGACCCGACCTATTTCGTCGCCTACGCATTCGACGAAAAGGACGCGGTCTCGCTGGGCGGGCCGCAGGCCGCGGCCTGCAACCGGGCCTACCGCAAGCCCAAGGAACTGGATTGGAAGACCATGCAGCAGTTGGCCGCGATTCCGGCCGACCCGGACGCGCTGCCGGAAGAACTGTTCGCCATCACCAAGGGCCTGACGCACCGCATCGAGGTCCGTTGCCCGTGATGCGGCCGGCCGGCACGTTGCGCGCCTGGTCTCCGATCCTGGCGCTCGCGCTGGCGGCGCTGCTGGCGTGGGCGGGGCCGGCCTGGTCCCAGTCCGCGCATCCTTTCGGCGTGCCCGAGAGCGGCGGCATGGCCGGCCCGGGCTGGCTGGCGGGCTTCTTCGGCCAGGTCTCGGTCTGGCAGACGCACTTTTACCGTCAGCTGACCGGCGCGGTGCGGGCCTGGCAGGCCGAGGGCGGCGCGGCCTGGGCGCTGGCGGGCCTGTCCTTCGCCTACGGCGTCTTCCACGCCTTGGGGCCGGGGCATGGCAAGGCCGTGATTTCCTCGTATGTGCTGGCCAACCGGCAGACCGCGCGCAACGGCGCGTTGCTGGCGTTGTTGTCGTCATTGATCCAGGCGCTGGTGGCGATCGCGCTGGTCGCCGTGCTGGCGCTGGTTTTCGATGCCACGGCGGCCGTCATGAATCAGGCGACGCGCTGGCTGGAGCTGGCCTCGTATGCGCTGGTGACCTTGCTGGGTGTCTGGCTGGTCTGGCTCAAGGCGCTGAGGCCATTGCTTCGGCGGAGGGCCGATGCGCGGCGCACGGCGCCGCCTGCCGTTCAGGCGCCGGCCGCATCCCCGCCCAAGGGTGCTGCGGCGCTGCGGGCAATCGCCGTGCGCGTGTCGGCGCCGGGCGGACAGGGCCATGCAACGACGCATCATCACGAGCATGATCACGTCCATCACGAGGACTGCGGTTGCGGCCACGCCCATGCGCCGGCGGCGGAGCAGGTCGCCGGGCCGATGAACTGGCGGCGCGCCGTGTCGGCCATCCTGGCGGTCGGGCTGCGGCCCTGCAGCGGCGCGCTGATTGTGCTGGTCTTTTCGCTATCGCAGGGATTCTTCGCCGCCGGCATCGCATCGGCCCTCGCGATGGGCCTGGGAACGGGGCTGACGGTCGCCGGGCTGGCCTGCCTGGCGGTGGCCGCCGGCGGCGCGGCCAACCGGCTGGGCGCGCGCCTGTCCAGCGCCGGCGCGGCGCGGCTGCGCTACGGCGTCGAGGCCTTGGCGGCCCTGGCGGTGCTGTTGCTGGGCATTCTGCTGCTGGGCGGGATGCTGGCCGGCGGCGGTTGAGGCGTCCGCGAACGGACGCCGTCAGGACTTGCGGCCGGCGCGCGGATGCGCCTGATCGTAGGCCTTGGCCAGATGCTGGAAGTCCAGGCGCGTGTAGACCTGGGTGGTGGAGATGTTGGCGTGGCCCAGCATTTCCTGCACGGCGCGCAGGTCCTGGGCCGATTGCAGCACGTGGCTGGCGAAGCTGTGCCGCAGCACGTGCGGATGCACATGCGTGGGCAGGCCGGCCTCGCGCGCCACGCGCGCCAGCTGCAGCTGCACCACGCGCGGCGAGATGCGGCGGCCGCGCGCGCCCAGGAACAGGGCGGCGGCATCCTCGGGCGCGGCGCTGAAGGGCATCAGCTGCGGCCGCGCCGCGATCCACTTGCGCAGGGCCGCCAATGCGGCCTGGCCCACGGGCACCGAACGGCGCTTGCCGCCCTTGCCCAGCACCACGACCTCCGCTTCGTCCAGGTTGAGCCAGCCGCGCGACTCGTATTGCGCGGAGCGTTCATAGCGCAGGTCCAGGCCGACCAGTTCGGACAGCCGCAGGCCGCTGGAATAGAACAGTTCGAACATGGCCTGGTCGCGCAGGGCGGCCGGTTCGTTGGCGACCTGGGCGGGCGCGCGGTCCAGCAGTGCCTGGGTCTGGTCCACCGACAGCGCCTTGGGCAGGGCGCGCGGGGCCTTGGGCGCGCGCACGCCGGCCACCGGATTGCCGGCCATGTCCATCGCTGGCGCCCACCATTTGTAGAAGCCGCGCCAGGCGGCCAGCGTGCGGGCCAGGCTGCGCGGGCCGCGGCCCTGCGCGTGCAATCGCGCCACGAACTGGCGGATATGGCCGTTGGCCAGCTTGTCCAGCGGCTGGCCGGCCTTGCCGGCCAGTTCGTGCAGGAAATGCAGTTCGCGGCGGTAGCCGGCCAGCGTGTGCGGCGAGTAGCGGCGGTTGGCTTCCAGGTGCCGCAGCCAGTCCTGCATGGGACCGGGCAGCGGTTCGGACGGGGCGTCGGCAGTGTCGGCTTGCGTCATGGCGTCATCCGTCGCGTCCGCCGGGGCGGCGCTAGGCCTTGGGCGCGGCCGGTTCCAGGCGGTGCAGGGCCGCCGAGGCCAGCTGGCCGATGGATTCCAGGAAGGTGGTGCCCATGTCCGGGCTGAAGCGTTCGGCGTCGTCCGAACCCAGCACCAGGAGGCCCACGCTGGGGCCTTCGGCCTCCAGGCGCAGCGGCACCAGGGCCAGCGACTTGGGCTTGGCGTCCAGCCAGGCCACGGCCTCGAAGCCGGTGTCGGTGCCGCAGTACGGCGCCTTCAGGCTGTCGGCGAAGGCGCGCAGGTCGGCGCTTACCGGTTCGCCGTAGCCATTGTCGGGTTGCCCGGACAGGTTCCACAGGCGCAGCGCGACATGGTTCAGGTCGAACTGTTCGGCCAGGCCCAGCGCGATCTCGCCCGGCACGCGCTGCGGCTCGGATTCCGACAGCAGCCGGCAGCACCACTTGGCGATGTGCGCGCCGATGCTCTCGCTGGCGCTGGCGTTGCGCACCAGCTCGTTCATGCGCCATTCCAGCTCGCGGTTGCGCTCGCGCAGCGTCATGATCTGGCGCTCGCCCAGCGAAATGGCGCGCGAGCCGTGCGGGTGCGGCACTTGCAGCGTGGCGAAGACCTCGGCGTGCTCGTCGAAGAAGCCGGGATGTTCCTGCAGGAAGGCGGCGATGTCGTGGGCGGTGAATGCGGTATCGGTCATGGGGTCAGCGGTTCAGCGCCATGGAAAAGACGAGCTTGTCGATGTCGATCTGCCCGGAAAATACGGATTCGGCCGGGCCGGTCATGCGCAGTTGCGCACCGTCCCAGGCCACGGTGAGCACGCCGCCGCGCGCCTGGACGCGCACCGGCGAATCGAGCAGGCCGCGGCGGATGCCGGCGGCCACTGCCGCGCAGGCGCCCGTGCCACAGGCCAGCGTCTCGCCGGCGCCGCGTTCATGGACGCGCAGGCGGATGTTGTTGCGGTCCACGACCTGCATGAAACCGGCGTTGACCCGGCGCGGAAAGCGCGCGTGCGTCTCGACCAGCGGGCCGATCACGCCGACGGGGAAGGCGTCCACGTCGTCCACCACCTGCACCGCGTGCGGGTTGGAAATGGCCACCGCCGATACCTCGACCGAGCGGGGCAGGCCGGCGGGGGCGTCCAGTTCCAGCGCCCAGAGCGTGTCCTGGCCTTGCTGGCGCGAAGCCAGGCCGGCAGTGTCGAAGGGCAGGGCGGACGGCTCGAAGCGTGTGCTGCCCATGTCTACGGTGACCTGCTCGTCGTCGCCTTCGTCCAGCACCAGGATGCCGGTGGAGATCTCGGCGCGCAGCGGGTTCTTGTCGGACAGGCCCTGTTCATGCACGAAGCGCACGAAGCAGCGGGCGCCGTTGCCGCAATGCTCGACCTCGCTGCCGTCGGCATTGAAAATGCGATAGCGGAAATCGGCGTCCGGCCGGGTGGCGCGCTCGACCAGCAGGATCTGGTCGGCGCCGACGCCGAAATGCCGGTCGCCCAGCGCGCGGGCGCGCTCGGGCGTCATCTCGATGGTCTGGCGCACGCCGTCCAGGACGACGAAGTCGTTGCCCGCGCCATGCATTTTGGTGAAGTTCCAGTTCATGGCGGGATTATCGCCCATTCCCGGGGGCGCGGGCAGGCGGGCGGCCTCAGTAGATCTTGGGCTCGCCGGGCGGACGGGTCTTGAAGCGGCGGTGCACCCAGTAATACTGGCTGGGGCAGCGGCGCACCCAGGTTTCCAGTTCGCGGTTCAGGCGCGCGGTGGCTTCTTCCAGGGTGTCCTCGCCGGGGAAGTTCTCCAGCGGCGGCAGCACCTCGGCATGATACTTGCCGGTCTCGGGATTCCAGAAGTCCAGCACCGGCAGCACGGCGGCGTCCCACTTCTTGGCCAGCTGGGCCGTGGCCAGCAGCGTGGCGGCCTGCACGCCGAAGAAGGGCACGAACACCGCGCCCTGGCGGCCGAAGTCCATGTCGGGCAGGTAATAGACCGGGCGCGGCGCGCGCAGATGGCGCACCAGGTCGCGCACGCCGTCCTTGCGGCTGACCAGGAAGACCTCGTTGAAGCGGGCGCGGCCGGCGGCGACCAGCGCGTCGATGTGCGGGTCGCTCTGCGGCGTGTACATGGTGGCGGCGCTGGGCACCTCCATGGTCAGGCGCGTGGCGGCGGCGTCCAGGCCGATGAAGTGCGGCGCCAGCAGGATGACGGAACGGCCCTGCGCGGTCAGGTCGTTGATGCGTTCGGATCCGCTTTCGGTGACCAGCTCGCGCACCGCCTCGGGCGTGCCATACCAGAGCACGCCTCGGTCCACGATCGACTGCGCCAGCGCGCGGAAATGCTCGGCGACCCAGCGCTCGCGCACCGCTTCGGGCTGGTCCGGAAAGCACAGCTCAAGATTCTTGCGCACGATGCGCACGCGCGACTTCGCCAGCTTCAGGGCCAGCCAGCCGAGCGCCGCGCCGACGCGCAGCCGGGTGGACGGCCGCATGCGGCCGAACCATTTCATCAGGGTAACGAGCGTGCGTGTTTTCTTGGGATTGCTCATGGCGGAAGAATGAATTGCCGGGACGGCGGAGCGGCGTTCGGGCTCAGCCGGCGGTCGGGGCCGCGTCGGCCTGCGGGGCCGGCGGCGCGCCGCGCGGCGTCTTGTAGCGGTTGTAGCTCCACAGATATTGCTCGGGGCAGCGCCGGATCAGCGTTTCCATGGCGGCGTTCAGCAGCGCGGCCTGGGCTTCGGGCTCGGCCGGCAGCGGCTCGGGCACGCGCACATAGTGGATGCGCCAGCCACGGCCGCCCGGCAGGCGCTCGCCCGCGGTCAGGATGATGGGCACGCCCGTCTGCGTGGCCAGCTTGCCCGGCAGCGTCATGGTGTAGGCCATGCGTCCGAAGAAGGGCGCCCAGACGCCGTCGCCCACGCCGGGCGCCTGGTCGGGCAGCATGCCCACCGATTCGCCACGGCGCAGCGCGCGCACGAATTCCCGCACTCCCTGCATGGTCGCGGGCACGGCGTTGACCGCCGAACTGTTGCGGGCCGTTTCGAGCAGCGGCGCCAGGATGTCCTTGCGCGGCGGACGGAACATCACGGTCATGGGCATCAGCCGCGCCAGGTAGCGGGCGGTGATCTCGAAACAGCCCAGGTGCGGCGTCAGGAACAGGATGCCGCGGTTCTCGGCGCGCGCGGCCGCCACCACCTCGTTGTCGTCCGACACCACCTGGGCCAGGCTCTGCTCATTGCGGAACCATACCCGGGGCATTTCCAGGATCATGGCGCCGGCCTGGGCCGCGGCCCGCCGGGCGAAGGCCGGATCGGGGTAGCCCGCCTGGGCGGCATTGGCCTGCAGCCGGCGCCGGTACTTGCCCGGGCAGGCATAGACCAGCCGTCCGGCCAGGCGGCCGAGCGCATGCGCGGCCGGCAGGGGCAGGGAGGCGAACAGGCGGAACAGGGCGAGAAGCATGCGGCAAAGGGTCAAAGTCGGGCATGGTCGTGCCGGTGCTCGGGAAACAGGGGCAGGTCCCGGGCAAGCATAAGGATGGCATTTTCGCTTAAAATCAGCAGGTCGCCGAGTTAACCGACAACTTGCGGGGCGACGACAGGGGGCTGGCGCGATGCGCGGTCCCTGTCGAATCCGCTAAAGCGTCGCGCCCAGAAAGCACTAAGTCATGCAGTCCGGGGTGCTACGCGCCTTGTGAACCAACGCCTGCGTCAAGCGGGCAGCAAAGGACGCATCTGTGGCCAACAACGATTTTCTCTTCACTTCCGAATCCGTCTCCGAAGGGCACCCCGACAAGGTAGCCGACCAGATCTCCGATTCGATCCTGGACGCCATCTTCACGCAGGACCCCAACGCCCGCGTGGCGGCCGAGACGCTGTGCAACACCGGCCTGGTCGTGCTGGCCGGTGAGATCACCACCACCGCCAACGTCGACTACATCCAGGTCGCGCGCGACACGATCCGCCGCATCGG
>MCND01000503.1_pt1 | contig 10814 bp, 11 predicted proteins | sample 778211 | NCBI WGS metagenome assembly MCND01 (sample SAMN04296812, study PRJNA304217) | bioreactor metagenome | isolation source: activated sludge enriched with benzalkonium chloride | place: Turkey: Istanbul urban wastewater treatment plant
GACGAGCCGACCTCGGCGCTGGACGTGTCGGTGCAGGCGCAGGTGCTGAACCTGATGAAGGATCTGCAGCGCGAGCTGGGCCTGACCTATCTGTTCATTTCGCACAACCTGGCGGTGGTGCATCACGTGGCCGACCGCGTCGGCGTGATGTACCTGGGCCGCATGGTGGAGGTCGCGCCGCGCGACGAGCTGTTCGCGCGGCCGCGTCATCCGTACACGCGCATGCTGCTGGAGGCGATTCCCGACATCAACGGCGCCGGCAAGCCGCGCACGGCGGTGGCGGGCGAGGTGCCCAATCCGCTGAACCCGCCGTCGGGCTGCACCTTCCATCCGCGTTGCCCGCACGCCAACGAGCGCTGCAAGACCGAGGCGCCGCAGGCGCTCGCGGCCGGGCCGGCGGTGGTGGCTTGTCATGCGGTGCGGGAGGGGCGGATCACGGTGTGATCCATGGACTCCGGCCATTCACGGCCGGGGCCGCTGCGCATTCGCCCTCAGGATCCGACGGCGGTCAGCCCGCCTCGCGGCGCTTGGGCTCGAACATCTCGCAGGTCTGGATGATCGAATGGCAGATGTCGTCGACCGTGACGCGGTTGGACATGGCCTGGGTGCGCAGCATCTCGTAGGCGTCGTTCTCGCCGATGCCGTGCATGCGCATGAGGATGGCCTTGGCCTGCGCCAGGTGACGGGTGCCCGCCAGCTTCTGTTCCAGCTTGGCGATGCGGTCGGCCTGCTGCCGCTGGCGCTTGGCGTGCTGCAGGGCGCAGACGATGGTCGCCAGCAGGCCGGTGGCCCGTATCGGCGTGGTCAGGACGGCGTCGGCGCCCATCTTCAGGGCCTGGTCGATGAAGCTGGGGCTTTCGTAGCCGATCACCGAGATCAGGGGCGGCGATGCCGGTCCCTGCCACGCGTCCTGCGGTTCGCGCGCGTCCAGCAGCAAGGCCCGGAACACCAGGTCGACCTTGTCCGGCAATTCGTCCGGCGGCGGCCAGAAGGCCTGGACCTGGAAGCCCATACGCATCAGGTGGCCGGTCAGCGTCGCGCCGTCGGCATCGTCGGGATGCAGCACCACCACCCGCAGGCCGCGGTTGAGGATCCAGCTTGTCAGGCTGCGCTGGACGCCGTCAGGCCGTGGATTCACCGTCATCCCCTTGTGGAGAACTTGGTGACCCAGTCTCCCCGTTTCTGCATCGCCATGTAAGGATCCGGCGGCACGGCCTGGGCGGACTGGCGGACGATGCGGAACTGGCCGTCCGCGCCGGCGCGGCCGATGCGGGAATACAGCGACATGTGGTGGTTGGTCGGATCGAGCCGGATGCGTCCCTGCGGCGCGGAGAACTCCGCGCCGTACAGGTGCGGGGTGATGACCTCGTAGTCGTCCGTGCCGGCCAGCGCCAGCGCGCGCGCATACATGTGCACCTGATAGTAGGCCGCCTCCCAGTTCATGTCGGTGGGGCATTCCGCGCCGTGGCGCTGCGCATGCAGCCGCAGGGCGGCGTGGTTCTCCGGCGTGTCCACCGACTGGAAATAAGGCGCCGAGGTGTAGTGCCCCGCGGCCGCATCCGCGCCCATCATCCGGATTTCGGTTTCCGAGGTGTTCAGGCTGCCGATCGGCATCCTGTCCGGATCGAGGCCGGCCTCGCGGTAGGCGCGGTACAGATAGGGAATGGTCTTGCCGATCACCGTGGAGAAGATGAAGTCGGGCTGCTTCTTGATGATGTCGGCCACCACGTCCTGGAACTGGGCCGGGTCGGCGGTCAGGTCCAGGTAGCGCTCCCCCAGCACCGCGCCCTCGGGGCGCTGCAGCAGCAGCTCCTGCATGGTGCGATTGCATTCGTAGGGGTAGACGTAGCGGGAGCCGACCATGTAGACCCGCGCGCCATAGACCTCGCTCATGAAGTCCGCGAGCTGCACGCCGTTCTGGTTCGGCGAGGCGCCGCTATAGACGATGTTCTCGGAGAACTCGAAACCCTCGTACTGCTGGCAGTAGATCAGCAGCCGGTTGTGTTTCTCGACCACGGGCAGCATGGCCTTGCGGCTGCTGGACGTGTAGCCGCCGAAGATCACGTTGACGCCGTCCTCCACCAGCAGCTTTTCGGCCAGCTTGCGAAAGCGCGCGGGGTCCGATTCCGGGTCGTAGTGAATCGCCGACAGCTCGCGGCCATTGACGCCGCCGCGCGCGTTGATCTCGGCCAGCGCCTGCTGCGCGCCGCGCCATTGCGACATTTCCAGTTCGGCCGTGGCCCCGCGCTGGGAGGCCAGCAGGCCGATCTTGAACGGTGCGGAACCTGTCATGGATGTGGACGGAAGGAGAAGGGGAGGATTATTTGAGGTAGTGCTTGGAGATCATCGCCCCTACGGTGTACTTCGGATCGACGAAGTTGCCCAGCCGGACTTTTCCGCATTGGCTCAAGAGCATATAGGCGTCCCATTGATCGAAGCCATAGTCGGCCGCCATCCAGCGCACCAGTTCGCGATAGGCGATGCGGGTGGCGTCCTCCAGCGGCCGCGCGCTGCCGATGCTCATCACGGCGTCGGCGTTCTCCAGGCGCGGCCAGTCGATCTGCCATTGCTTGATCAGGTCCACGCGGATGGTGGTGGTGCTGGCGTATTCGACGGCCGTGCCGCAGACCTCGCCGTCGCCCTGGCAGGCATGGGCGTCGCCGATGAACAGGCGGCCGCCGGGCGAGCGCACCGGCAGATAGGTGATGCTGCCCGGACCCATGTCGGGCACGTCCATGTTGCCGCCATGGTTGTCGGGCGTGAGCGCATTGATCGAATCGATTTCCGGCGACACGCTCAAGGTGCCGATGTGCGGCCGGTAGGGCAGGGTATGGCGCCGGCTCCAGTAGACGTTTTCCTCGTCGATCTTGATCTTGCGGACGATCTCCGGCAGAGGTTCGTTCAGCAGCGCGGTGTAGTCGGTGCCGGTCAGCGCGCCGAAGTTCGGTATCAGGCAGCAGAAGCCGTGCGGATCGGCGCCGCGCGGCGACATCTTCTCGATGTGCACCGCGATCACATCGCCCTTTTCGGCGCCCTCGACGATGAGGGGGCCGTTCTGGGGATTCAGGTACGGCATGGTCAGCAGTTCCGACGGCTTGTCGGATTCTTCCTTGATCTTGCCTTCGAAGGCATCGCGCGTTTCCACCACGACGCGGTCGCCCGGCTGCACGTGCAACACCGGCGCGGAGTAAGGGCCGATCGTGTAGTGATAGGACGATTGCAGCGCCTCGGTCAGGTGATGCACCCGAGGCTCGCGCCGGGCGCCCACGCCGCGCGTCATCATGATCGAGTCTTGCAGCCACTGCGACTTCATTGCGGTTCTCCCTTTGCTGTCTTGCTCACAGCGCCAGCTGGCGGCGCATCAGTTCCATGTCCGCGATCTGTTCGCGGTCCAGTTCATTCACGATCCGGCCCTTGTCCATCACGGCGCAGCGGTCGGCCGCCTGCTGCACCATGCCGATGTCCTGCTCGACCAGCAGCACGCCGATGCCGGTGCTCGCGGCAATGCGGGCGAGCGTCCGCGCGATCAGGTCGACGATGGATGGCTGGACGCCTTCGGACGGTTCATCCAGCAGCAGCAGGCGCGGCGACGAGGCCAGCGCGCGGGCGATTGCCAGCTGCTGCTGTTCCCCGCCGCTCATGGTGCCGGCGCGCTGGCCCAGCCGCGCGCGCAGCACCGGGAAGTAATCGAGCACGGCTTCCAGTGCGGTCGATGCCGCGGCGGTCGGCGCCGCGCTCGTGCCGACCAGCAGGTTCTCGCGCACGGTCAGGGCGGTGAAGATCTCCCGGCCCTGCGGCACATAGCCGATGCCGGCGCGCGCGCGGGCATCCGGCGGCAGCGCCGACAAGGGCGAGCCGTTGAGCAGGACGTCTCCGGCCGTGGCCGGCAGCAGGCCGATCAGGGCGCGCATCAGCGTGGTCTTGCCCACGCCGTTGCGGCCGATCAAGGCCATCACCTTGCCGGGTTCCAGCGTCAGCGACAGCCGGTCGAGGACGATGCCGCCGCCATATCCGCAAGTCAGGCCGCGCACCTCGAGCAGGGCGGTCATGGCCGTCTCCCCAGGTAGATATCGGCCACGTCGTCGCGCGCCAGCACCTCGCTCGCGGGGCCTTGCGCGAACAGCCTGCCGCCGTGCAGGACCGTGACTTCCGAGGCGATCTGCTTGACGAAGGTCATGTCGTGTTCAACCACCATCAGCGTCAGTCCATCTTCGCGCAGCCGCAGCAGCAGCTCGCCGGTGTCGCGGGTTTCGTCGACCGACATGCCGGCCACGGGTTCGTCCAGCAGCAGCAGCCTGGGCTTGAGCGATACCGCCATGGCGATCTCCAGCCATTGCTTCTTGCCGTGCGACAGCGCGCCGGCCCGTTTTTCCGCTTCCGCCTCCAGCATGAACTGGCGCAGCAGCCGGTCCTGCGAGCCGGTCGCGCCGTCGCCTGCGCAATGCAGGCTCAGGCGCAGATGCTCGCGCACCGTCAGCGCGGGGAACACGCCGGGGATCTGGAACTTGATGCTCATGCCCATGCGGATGCGCTGGTGGGGCAGCACCCGGTCCAGGTCGGCGCCCAGGAAGCGCACGCTGCCCGCGCTCGGGCGATGCTCGCCGGTGAGCAGCTTGAAGAAGGTGCTCTTGCCCGCGCCATTGGGGCCGATGACGCAGCGGATCTCGCCGGCCTGGATGCGCAGGTCGATGCCGTTGATGACCTGGGCGCCGCCGAAGCGCTTGCCCAGGCCCCGGGTTTCGAGCAGGAATTGTGCCGTCATGCCCGGCTCCCCTTGCGGCCCGCGCCCCTGATATGTTCCGGCAGCCGCGCCAGCCAGGGCAGCAATCCCTGCGGCATGGCCAGCACCACGATGAGCAAGATCACGCCCATCAGGATCAGCGCGTACTGGCTGCCATATATGGCCAGCCATTGTGACAGCCAGACCAGCGCGGCGGTGCCGAGGATGACGCCGCCGATGCTGGCGCGCCCGGATGTGGCCACCCAGATGACCGGCATGGCGGCGGCGGTCAGGCCCATCGCCGATGGCGTGATGTAGGAGCCCCATATGGTGTAGAGCGAGCCCGACAGCCCGGCCAGGGTGCAGCCGAACACGAACACCAGCATCTGGTGCCTGCGTATGTCGACGCCCAGCATTTCGGCGCGCTGCGGGTTCTCCCGGATGGCTGCCAGCGTCAGGCCGAAGGACGAGCGCAGCAGCAGCCGGGCGGCCAGGTAGGCCAGCAGCAGCAGCGTCAGCACCAGGTAGTAGAAGGGCACGCCCTCCAGCGCGTAGGCGCCGTCGCCCCAGGGCAGGGACAGCGGCGGCATGCCGGACATGCCGTTGTAGCCGTTCAACCGGGCGTCGCCGACCACCCATTGCGGGCCGGCGGTCTGCGCCATGAAGGTTTCCAGGACCAGCGTCACCGACAGCGTCAGGATGCCGACGAACACGCCCTTGATCCGGCCGTAGAAGATCATGTAGCCCAGCGCGAACGCCACCGCGATGCTGGCGGCCAGCGACAGCGCCAGCCCGCCCCAGGTCGCGCCCCAGCTGTCGCCCCAGTTCAGCGTGGCGATGCCGTAGGTGTAGCCGGAGATGCCGAAGAAAGCGGTCTGGCCAAAGGACAGGATGCCGCCGTGCCCCCACATCAGCGCCAGTCCCAGCGCGGAAAAGGCCCACACCAGGCAATAGGCGAGATTGCCGGTCGCGGTGCCGTCCAGCAGCAGGGGCAGCACAAAGGCCAGCCCCCAGGGCGCGGCGAGCAGCGCGCCGCTTGCCGACGGCAGGGCGGGTGCGGGGCGGGAGAGATTCAGTGTCGGCATGGCGCGTCCCTCATCGGCCACGGTTGAACAGGTGGCCCAGGCCTTGCGGCATGACCCGGATGACGACGATCACGGCCAGCAGCAGGCCGATCTGTCCGAACAGCTGGCCATAGCCCGCGGACAGCGTCGTCTGGATCGCGGCCAGCACCGCCGCTGCGGGCGCGGTGCCCGCCAGCACATTGGCGCCGCCCACCACCACCGATACGAAGGCCTGCACGATGAAGCTGGTGCCCATGGTCGGCACCGCGGTCATGGTGGGCGCGTAGAGCGCGCCGGTCAGGCCCGCCAGCGCGGCGCCCAGCACGAAGGTCAGCGTGTACAGCCTGTCGGTGCGCAGGCCCAGGCAGCGGGCCATGTCCGGATTCTGCATGGTGGCGCGGGCGCGCACCCCGTAGCGGGTATGGAAGAACAGCCCGTACAGCGCCGCCAGCACCGTCAGCGCCACCAGCGGCAGCACGGCGCGATAGGTCGAGAACGAATACTCGCCCAGCGTGAACGAGCCGAACGGCGTGGCGATGCCTTCGATCGAGGGTCCGGCCAGCAGCAGCATGGTCTGCTGGACGATCAGGCTGATGGCCCAGGTGGCGACCACGGAATCGAACAGGCGTCCGTACAGGCGCCGGATGAACAGCCGTTCGATCAGCGCGCCGGCCGCGCCCGCCGCCAGGGCGCCCAGCAGCATTGCGACGGGCAGGGGCACGCCGCGCTTGGCGCAGAGGATGGTGACGTAGGCGCCGCACATGATGAATTCGCCGTGCGCCAGATTGATGACGCCCATCAGGCCGAATATCACGGCCAGCCCGAGCGCAGCCAGGACCAGGTAGGCGAAGTTGTCGCCGAACTGGTAGACCACCGAATAGATTGCCGAAATGACCGTCATGACCGACTCGCTTCAATCGTCGCGGCCCGCCGGCGATGCGCCGTCGGGCCGCAAGGCTTCAGGACTTCTTGGGCGGATTGGACGGCGTGTATTGCTTCTGGTCGGGCTTGGCGGGCAGATTGCATCCCGCTTCGCCCAGCCAGTAGGGCTGCACGTCGTTCCAGACCTTCGGGATCTCGACGGAATGGTCGTCCTTGACGCGGACGAGGTAGATGGTGTGGCTCAGGTGATGGCTCTTCGGATCGATGCAGACCTTGCCCGATGGCCCGTCGGTGCAGATGCCGCCTTCTTCCAGCGCCTTGCGCACCAGTTGCTGGTCGGTGGACTTGGCGCGTTCGACCGCCGCCTTATACAGGTACACCGCGTCATAGGCGTTGGCCGCCTCCTGGTTGATGTAGGGCTCGTTCGGGAACTTGGCGCGGAAGCGCTGCTTGAAGGCGGCGCTGGCCGGCGAGTCGACCTCTTCCACGTAGTTGGCAGTGACGTGCATGTCCTTCAGCGCGGGGGCCTTGAAGCGCTTGTGCTCGTAGGCCTGGCCGACGTTGACGGAGCTGCCCATGGGCAGGTTCAGGTTGGCCGCCGCCTGCTGCTCGTAGTAGGACGCCTGGTTGGCGCCGACCAGCAGGGTCATGACGAAACTGGGCTTGGCCTTCTGGATGTTCTGGATGGTCTGGCCGAACTGCGAGACGCTTAGCGGAATGAATTCCTCGCCCACCATTTCGCCGCCGTTGCGCTTGACGATGTCGCGCACCCATTCCGCCGAGATCTGCCCGAAGTTGTAGTCCGCGGCGATGGTATACACGCGCTTGCCGTACTTTTCCATCATCCACGGAATGAGCGTGGAGAACTGCTGCTCGGGCACCGCGCCGGTGACGAAGACGTTGCTGTCGCAGACGCCGCCTTCGTATTGATTGTTGTACCAGTAGAGCTGCTTGGCCCGGTCCATGATCGGGCGTATGGCTTCGCGCGAGGCGCTGGAGAAGCCGCCGAAGATGACGTCGGCCTTGTCGGTCTGGATCAGCCGGCGCGCCAGTTCCTGGAACTTGGTGTTGTCCGATTGCGTGTCATAGGCGATGAGCTTGATGGGGCGGCCCAGGATGCCGCCCTTGGCGTTGATTTCCTCGACCGCGAGTTCGGTCGCGTGAATCTTGCCGATGGTGGCGATGGCGAAATTGCCGGATGCGTCTTCCAGCAATCCAAGCTTGACGGGATCGGCGGCCAGCGCCATCGAGGCGGACAGGCTGAGTGCGGCGGCCAATGCCGTACGCAGCGGTCTTGAACTGTGATACAGCATGATGCGCTCTCCTTCACGGAACGTCGGGACGAAAAAAAGCCCTCAACGAGCGCAAGGCTCGTTGAGGGCTTCGGTGCCGTATCCCGCCGCCGACATCGTTGGCGCGCGGCAGGAATGATGGCTGGATACTACCGATCGGAAAGTTGCACGGTCAATACAGGGAAAACGCTGAAGCCGTCGCGCGTTCAGTGGCGATGGTCGGGATCGTCGCAGTCGTGCGGATGCGCGTGGCCGTCGCGGTCGTCGTCTTCATCGTCTTCGTCCTCCTCATCCTCGTCGTCCTGCGCCAGGTCCGGATCCTCGCTCAGCGCGAAGGGCAGCACGTCTTCCAGGCTGTCCGACCAGGCGGACTCTTCGCCATCATGGTCGAGCTTGACGAAGCGCTCGCCCTCGCCGAGCGTGATCTGGATGGCCCACAGGTACAGGCAGTCGTAGGTGTCGTCGTCGGCCGGCGGCAGGCCGCCGCGATTGCCCAGCAGGCGCGCGCCGGGGCCGCCCAGCTGCACATGGACCTGGGATTCGTCGGCTTCGGCCTTCTCGTCCAGCGGCACGCCGAAAGTCACCCATTCGGTGCCTTCCTCGCCCAACACGACTTCAGCCAGCACGGGCTTGCCCAGGAAGGCGCTGAGGGCGTCGGCCGTCTTGGCCAGCATGTCCAGCTCGGCCGAGCTGAAACGGGTCAAGGAGGCGGGAGGCGTGGCGGAGGCGGACATGAGGATTCCTGGGCGCGCCCGCGCTCTGATGGCGCGGCGCTGCATGAGATTGAGTAGCTTGGGGATTCGGGTCAGGCGCTATTGTCGCGCGTTCGGCCGTGCCTTGCATCGGACGCGTGGATGACGCGGTTCGCAGGGCGCGCGCCGCCAGCCGGGGGCGGCGGATCGCCCGCAATGTCCTACGCCGATGCCCGCGGCGCGTCGCCGCTGCGCCGCCGCGCGCTGTCGGGCGATTCCCCGGTCAGTCGTTGGAACATGGCGATGAACGCCGAGGGCGTGCTGTAGCCGAGCCGGCGCGCGACATCCTGCACCGGCAATCCCGCGTCCAGCATGCCCAGCGCGCTGACCACGCGCAGCCGCTGGCGCCAGTCGTTGAACGACATGCCCAGATGCTGCTGGCAGTGGCGCAGCAGCGTGCGCTCGGTGATGCCGGCGGTGGCGGCCCAGTGCGCCGCGCCGCGCTTGTCGCCGGGCTCGCGCTGCAGCGCCGCCAGGATCGGGGCCAGCGGCAGCTCGGTGGTGGACGGCAGATAGCTGGCGTAGGCGCGCGCCTGGCGCGTCTGGTCGATCACCACCTGCGCCATGCGCCGGTCTTCCGGCGTATCCGGATAGGTGATGCCGCGCCGCTCGAAATCGGCCAGCACGGCGCGCATGACGGGGCTGATCTCCAGCGTGCAGGGGGCGGCCGGCAGGCTGGCGCAGGCCGCCGCCGGGATGTCGATGCAGGCGTAGTGGACTTCGCCCTCGTTCTGGCAGCAGTGGGACACGCCCGGCGGTATCCAGATGGCGTACTGCGGCGGCGACAGGTACAGCACGCCTTCGATGCCGATCTCCATGATGCCGGAGATGGCGAAGTTCAATTCGCCCCAATCGGAGCGGTGGCGCGCCATGCTGGAATGCGGCGTGAAATGCAGGATGCGGCAGGCCAGCGGGTAGGGCAGGTGGCTGGCCAGTTGGGCGGAGGAAGCGGGGTCCATGTCCGGATTCGAGCGTGCTTTGTCTGAAATTCATTATATGCCTGGAGTCAGACAAGTCCTACACTGAGCGCTCGTTCCCGCAAGAGCGCATCATGCAGCAAGCTTCCGTTTCCCATCCTCCCGCCCGTTACCTGTTCTTCCCGCTGTTGGCGGCCCTGATCTGGTCGGTCAACATGATCGTCACCAAGATGTCCGCCGGCCTCATCGCGCCCGCCGCCATCGGCTTCTATCGCTGGGCGCTGGCCGGCGCGCTGCTCACGCCCTTCGCCCTGCCGGGCGCCTGGGCGCAGCGCGCCCAGATCCTGCGCCATTGGCCCAAGCTGGCCGTGCTGGGCGGCCTGGCGATGGCGCTGTACCAGGGGCTGGCCTATGTGGCCGCGTCGACCACCACCGCCACCAACATGGGCATCATCACCGCCATGATCCCGCTGCTCACCATCGTGGTCAGCGCGCTGGTGCTGCGCGAGCGGCCCACGCTGATGGCGCTGTTGGGCGGCCTGGTGTCGCTGGCCGGCCTGTCGCTGCTGATCGGCGAGGGCGATCCGGCCCGGCTGCTGCAGGTGGGCGCCAATCCGGGCGACCTGCTGATGGGCGTGGCCGCGCTGGCCTATGCGCTGTATGGCGTGCTGCTGCGCCTGTGGGCGCTGCCGCTGGGGCCGTGGCAATCGCTGTACGCGCAGATCGCCTTCGGCACGCTGTTCCTGCTGCCGACCTTCCTGCTGGCGCCGCCGTCGCCGCTCAATGCCGACAACCTGCCGCTGGTGCTCTACGCCGGCGTATTCCCGTCGCTGTTCGCGCCGTTCCTGTGGATCCAGGGCGTGCGTCACCTGGGGCCGAACCGCGCCAGCATCTTCCTGAACGTGATGCCGGTGGTCACCGTGGCGATCGCCGCCACCTTCCTGGGCGAAAAGCCGCATCTGTTCCACCTGGTCGGCGGCGCCATGGCGCTGGCTGGCGTGATGCTGGCGCAGATGCGCGTGGGGCGGCCCGCGAAGGCGCGGCGCAAGGCGGCGGAGCAGGATCCGTCCCTGTGCAAATCGTCCTGAGACGGGCGCGCTCGGGGAGGCACTCAAGGGCGCGCGGCCGCTGTCGCGCGCCGGCAAGGGTTCCGGCCTACAATCGACGGTTTCCCAGTCTCATATCCG
>MCND01000504.1_pt1 | contig 10805 bp, 10 predicted proteins | sample 778211 | NCBI WGS metagenome assembly MCND01 (sample SAMN04296812, study PRJNA304217) | bioreactor metagenome | isolation source: activated sludge enriched with benzalkonium chloride | place: Turkey: Istanbul urban wastewater treatment plant
CCCGCCGGCCCGGCCGCGCGCGACCGCGCGGTGGTGGCGCTGGTGGGCATCCGCCGCGCCTTCTTCCCCGACGCGCCCGAGTACCAACCCGCCCATCCCCACCTGGAGGGCCACGCATCATGATCGGCGAATTCAACCTGTACGGCATTTACTTTCCCTGGCTGCTGGTGCTGGGCGTGGTCACGCTGGGCGTGGCCTGGGCCCTGCGCCGGCTGCTGGCCCGGGCCGGCCTGTACCGGCTGGTGTGGCACCCGGCGCTGTTCGACCTCGCGCTGTTCGTGGTGCTGCTTTACGGCGTCACCCTGATATCTCCCTATATTTTCCAGAGACTCGCATGAAGATCCCCAACGCCCTGCGCCCCGCCGCCATCGGCAAGTTCGCGCTGACGGCCGCCGTCGTGGCCGCCGCCGTCGCGGCCGGCTGGCAGCTCTGGGTGCATTACGAAATTGAACCCTGGACCCGCGACGGCCGCGTCAAGGCCTATGTGGTGCAGGTCGCGCCGGATGTGTCCGGCCTGGTCACCGACGTGCCGGTGCACGACAACCAGGACGTGAAGGCCGGCGACGTGCTGTTCGAGATCGACCGCGCCCGCTTCCAGCTCGCCTACGACCAGGCCCAGGCCTCGGTGCGCTCGCAGCAGGTGGCGCGCGAACAGGCGCTGCGTGACGCCAAGCGCAACCGCGCGCTGGGCCAGCTGGTCGCGGCGGAAGCCCTGGAACAGAGCCAGACCAAGCTGCAACAGACCGAGGCCGCGCTGGCCCAGGCCGAGGTGCAGCTGAACAGCGCGCGCCTGAACCTGGAGCGCAGCCGCGTGCTGGCCGCCACCGACGGCCGCGTCACCAACCTGGACCTGCGCGCCGGCGCCTACGCCACCGCCGGCCGTGGCGTGATGGCGCTGGTGGATTCCGGCTCGTTCTACATCGAAGGCTATTTCGAGGAAACCAAGCTGCCCCGCATCCACGAAGGCGACCCCGTGACCGTGACGCTGATGGGCGACGACCGCCGCATCCATGGCCATGTGGAAAGCATCGCGCTAGGCATCGCCGACCGCGACCGCAGCACCGGCGCCAACCTGCTGCCCAACGTCAACCCCACCTTCAACTGGGTGCGGCTGGCGCAGCGCATCCCGGTGCGCGTGAAGATCGACCAGGTGCCCGAGGGCGTGCGCCTGGTGGCCGGCCAGACCGCCACCGTGTCCGTCAACCCGCCGGAGACCGCGCGGGACGACGGCGCGCCGCGCCACTCCTGATCCCCGCTCACCCGCCCTCCGTCTCCACACGTCTTGCCGCAACCGTCATGAATACCCGCCATTTCCTTCCGCTGATGCTGACCGCCGCGCTGGCGGGCTGCGCCGCCGTGGGTCCGGACTACCGGACGCCCGCCGACGCCGCCATCCAGCGACCGGACGCGCAGGCGCCCTTCCTGGAGTCGCATGAGGCGGCCTACCGGCAGGACGCTCCGCCCGGACGCTGGTGGCGGCTGTACGACGACCCGGCGCTGGACGGACTGGTGGAACAGGCGCTGGCCGCCAATACCGACCTGCGCGTGGCCGCCGCCAATCTGGAACGCGCGCAAGCCGCCACCCGCGAAGCCCAGGCCCAGCAGCAGCCCAGCGTCGGCGTCAACGCTTCGCCCACCTTCGGCCACGTTTCCGGCCTGCAGGAGCTGCAGCCGGGCGTCGATCCCCCCAGCCGCTGGTCCTACTCGGCCGGCGCCAGCGTGTCGTACCAGCTGGACCTGTTCGGCCAGATCCGCCGCGCGGTGGAAGCCGCAAGCGGCGACGAGCAGGCCGCCCGCGCCGCCTATGACGCGACCCGCGTCACCGTGGCCGCCGAGACCGCCCGCGCCTATGCCAACATGTGCGCCGCCGGCATGCAGCTGGCGTCCGCCCGGCATTCGGTCGAGGTGCAGACAGCCTCGCTGGACGCCGTCGAGCGCCTGCAACGCGCCGGACGCGGCACCGCGCTGGACGTGACCCGCGCCCGCGGCCAGCTGCAACAGCTGCAGGCCAACCTGCCGCCGTTCCAGGCCCAGCAGCGCACCGCGCTGTACCGGCTGGCGGCGCTGACCGGCCGCACGCCGGCGCAAATTCCCGCCAGCCTGCTGCAATGCGCCACGGCGCCGCGCCTGACCCAGACCATTCCGGTGGGCGACGGCGCCGCGCTGCTGCGTCGCCGTCCCGACATCCGCCAGGCCGAACGCAGCCTGGCCGCCGCCACCGCCCGCATCGGCGTGGCCACGGCCGACCTGTACCCCAAGATCTCGCTGGGCCTGTCCGGCGCGTCCGGCGGCCCCGCGGCCATGTTCGGCGACCGCGGCACCTTCAGCTGGAGCATCGGGCCGCTGATCTCCTGGACCATTCCCAACACCGGCGCCGCCCAGGCCCGCATCGCCCAGGCCGAGGCCGGCACCAAGGCCGCCGCCGCCCGCTTCGACGCCGCCGTGCTCAACGCACTGCGCGAAACGGAAAGCGCGCTGACCGTCTATGCGCGCCAGCTCGACCGCGAAAGCGCGCTGCAAGCGGCGCGCGAGCAGAGCGCCCAGGCCGCCAGCCAGGCGCGCCAGCTGTTCCAATACGGCAAGACCGACTACCTGACGGTGCTGGACGCCGAACGCACGCTGGCCGCCAACGAAAGCGCGCTGGCGGCGGCCCGGGCCGAACTCAGCAGCGACCAGATCGCCGTGTTCCTGGCGCTGGGCGGCGGCTGGGAGGACGGGGGCGAACCCGACCGCCGGCATTGAGCCCGCCGTCGACGCCGGCCGGTGCTACGATCGGCCGGTTTCGCCTGATCCCGCCACCCGCTGGCGCCTCGTTGCAAGCGTTCCGACTCCATGGCCGTCCTGCCGCGCTCCCGCTGTTCCCGGCTCCTGCCGCTCGCCTGCATTGCGCTGCTGGGCGCCTGCTCCGGCACGCCCAAACCGGCCAAGCCCCCGGAACGCGTCACCGGCGCGGGCGGCAGCATGCTGCGCTACAGCTCCAAGCAAACCACGATCGAATTGACGCCGGCCGAGCGCGCCGCCGTGGACCAGGTGCGCGTGCGCGCCTATCCCGCGTCCGACGCCGCGCAACTGCGCGACGCCTGCGCGGCGGCCTTGAAGGCCGCCGGCTATGAACAGGTGGCCGGCGACGCCGCCACCGACATCGTCACCGGCGAACGCCACCAGAAGCTGGTCGGCCGCAGCCGCGAGGCGCTGCGCGGCCTGCTCAAGTCGCAGGGCCTGGCCTACGGCGCCAAGCCGGACCACCAGAGCACCTACGCCCAGCTCGTCATCCGCCGCGACGGCGCCCAGGCGCGCGTCTGGATCGGCCTGAACAGCACGATCTGGGACAGCAATGGCGACGCCAAGAGCCGCGTCGTCACCGACGCCGCCGCCTACCAGGACCTGTTCGCGCGCCTGGACCAGGCGCTGAAGACGCCCGCGCGCTAGACGCGCAGCCCAGGAAAACCCCAACTCCCCACGGCCGCGGTTTGTATCGCAGGATACATCCGCGCCCCGCCCGCCCCTGCCAGACTAGCTCTCAACCAGGCCCGCGCATGCGCCGGCGTCCTGTCTTGTCCTCTACGGGAGCTATAGATGAGCAGATTCAATCCCTTGCTGGCCGGCCTCGCGTGCGCGGGCCTGTTCCTGGCCACGGCCGCGCAGGCCGACGACCGGCCCGAACTGCGGATCGGCGTGGTCAGCTCGGTCACGGGCGGCGCCTCGGCCATCGCCACCGGCGCGGTGGCCGCCATCAACCTGATGGAGGAACGCACGGCCGCCGACGCCAGCCTGCCGTTCCGCGTCAGCTTCATCAAGTACGACGACGGCTCCGACCCGGCGCGCGCCGTCAACGCGACGCGCAAGCTGATCCAGGAAGATCGCGTCCACCTGGTCATCTGCTGCACCACCACGCCGGCCTCGCTGGCGGTGAACAAGGTGATCGAGGAAGAGCGCGTGCCCAACCTGTCGCTGGCCGCGGCGGCCTCGGTCATCGAGCCGGCCGACGCCCACCGCTACACCTTCAAGACGCCGTTGACCGACCGCCTGATGATCGACCACACCGTCGACTACATGGTCAAGCAGGGCTGGAAGCAGGTGGCCTTCATGGGCCTGGAGGACTCCTACGGCGAGGGCGGCTGGGTCGAGTTCAAGCAGATCGCCACGCGCAAGGGCCTGGAGATCGTCGCCGCCGAGCGCTTCTCGCGCGGCGACACCAACTTCACGCCGCAGGCGCTGCGCGTGTCGCAGAAGAAACCCGACGCGGTCTATTTCCACGCCATCCCGCCCTCGTCCGCGCTGGCCACCGAGACGCTGCGCCGCGTCGGCTACAAGGGTCCGGTGCTGCATGGCGCCGGCTCGGCCACGCCGGCCTTCATGGCGGTCGGCAAGAAGGCGGTCGAAGGCGCGCTGGTCGGCACCTCGGCCCTGCCCGTATATCGCCAGCTGCCCGACGACCATCCGCTCAAGTCCGGCATCGCGGCGTTCGTGCAGGCCTATGACGGCAAGTACGGCGCCGGCAAGACCGACATGTTCGCGGCCCAGGCCTACGACACGGTGCAGATCCCGCTGCTGGCCTATCGCCAGGTGGTGGCCGCCGGCAAGGCCGGCGACCTGACGCAGGCCCGTCAGGCGCTGCGCGACGCCATCGAGGCGACGCGCGAGTATCGCGGCGTCAACGGCCTGTTCAGCTACAGCCCGACCGACCACCTGGGCCTGGACCGGCGCAGCACCTTCCTGGTGACGGTCAAGGACGGCAAGTTCGAACTGCTGGGTGAGTAGGGATGGATCTCACCACTACCCTGTTCCTGGCGACGGACGGCCTGACCAACGGCGCGGTGTACACGCTGGTCGGCCTGAGCCTGGTGCTGGTCTACACCACCACGCGCGTGGTCAACATCGCGCAAGGCGAGTACGTGACCTTCGGCGCGCTGACGCTGGCCAGCTTCGTCGAAGGCACGCTGGCGCCCGTGGTCTACGTGGTGGCGGCGGGCGGCACCGCCTGCCTGCTGCTGGACCTGCTGCGGGCGCGAGCCAACGGCCGCTCGCTGCTGCGCCCGCTGGCGTCCTACCTGGCGGCGGGCGCGGCGCTGGCCGCGCTGGCGGCGCTGGCCTGGCGCGTGCCCTCGCCGCTGCTGCAGATGCTGGCCTCGCTGGCGCTGGTGGCCGCGCTCGGCCCCATCGTCTACCGGCTGACGGTCGAACCCAACCCGGCCAATTCCACGGTCGTGCTGGTGATCATCGGCGTGGGCGTGTCCATGATCATGCATCCGCTCGCGCTGCTGCTGTGGGGCGCCGACCCGCGCGCCGTGCCGCCCATCAGCGAGGCGCGCCTGGAACTGGCCGGCGTCGACATCGCGGCGCAGTCGCTGTTCATCATGGCCTTCTCGCTGGCGGCCGCCCTGGCGCTGTACCTGTTCTTCCGCTGCACCCTGACCGGCAAGGCCCTGCGCGCGGCCTCGGTCAACCGGGAAGGCGCGCAGTACTGCGGCATCCCCGTGGTGATGGCGGGCCGGCTCAGCTACTTCCTGGCGGCCGCGCTGTCCGGCGCCAGCGGCATGCTGCTGGCCCCGCTGGTGACGGCGCACTACGAGATGGGCTTCGTCGTCGGGCTCAAGGGCTTCGTGGGCGCGGCGATGGGCGGGCTGGTGAACTACCCGCTGTCGGTGGCCGGCGTCTTCATCGTCGGCGTGCTGGAGTCCTTCGCCTCCTTCCTCAGCAGTTCCTACCGCGACGCGCTGGTGTTCGCGATGGTGATCCCCATCCTGCTCTGGCGCAACAGCCGCGCCGGCGCCGACCTGGACGAACATTGAACACGCGCAAGCGCTCCCGCCGATGAAACCCGAAAAACTGCTACTTCCCGGCGCGGCCCTCGCGGTCGCCGCGCTGATCTTGCTGCTGCCGACCTACTACGTGGGCCTGATGACGCTGGCCGGCACCAACGCCCTGGTCTGCCTGGGCCTGGCCTTCCTGCTGGCCGCCGGCCAGCTGTCGCTGGGCCACGCCGCCTTCCTGGGCGGCGGCGCCTACGCCTCGGCCATCCTGGCGCGCGACTATGGCGTACCGCCGCCGCTGGCCATCCTGCTGGCCGTGGCCGCCTGCGCGGCGCTGGCCTACGTGATCGGTCGGCTCACGCTGCGCCTGCGCGGCCACTACCTGCCGCTGGCCACGCTGGCCTGGGGCATCGCCGCCTACGTCTGCTTCGTGGCGGCCATCGAAGTCACCGGCGGCGCTTCCGGCCTGTCCAACATCCCGCCGCTGCGCGTGCTGGGCATGGAGTTCGGCACCCGCGCCATGGGCGCGCTGGCCTGGGCCGCCGTGGGGCTGGCCTACATCGCCTACTGCCGGATCTATCGCGGCCGCATGGGCCGGGCCGCGCGCGCCATCAAGTCCAGCCCGACCATGGCCGCGGCCTTCGGCGTGGACGTGGCCGCCGCCAAGATCCGCATCTTCGTGCTGTCGGCCGCGCTGGCGGCGCTGGCGGGCGGACTGTACGCCTTCTACATGAGCTTCCTGAGCCCGACCTCGTTCTCCATCAGCGCCTCGTTCAACCTGCTCATCATGGTCGTGCTGGGCGGCTGCCTGCATCCGCTGGGCCCGCTGCTGGGCGTGCTGGCCTATACCGCGATCGAGCTGGGCGCGCAGTACCTGATCGCCAACCTGCTGGGCATCCCCGGCCAGATGGAGACCATGCTGTTCGGCCTGATCCTGATCGTGGCGCTGCTGCGCTGGCCCAACGGGCTGCTGACCTGGGTGCGGCTGAAACCACCGGCGCGGCCCGCCGCCGCCGGCGAGGCCGACCCCGCGCCGCGCCCGGTCACAGCTGGCCAGCGCCTGAGCGTGGACGCCGTGCACAAGCGCTTCGGCGGGCTGCAGGCGCTCAAGGACGTAACGCTGGACATTCCGCCCGGACGCATCACCGGCCTGATCGGCCCGAACGGCGCCGGCAAGTCCACCCTGTTCAACGTGATGACCGCGGTTCTGCCGGCCAGCGGCGGACAGGTCTCGCTGGACGGCGCGGCGCTGCCGGCGCGCGCGCACGAGGTGGTGCGGCGCGGCGTGGCGCGCAGCTTCCAGCACGTGCAGCTGGTGCCGGAACTGACGGTGCTGGACAACGTGCTGATCGGCGGCCACATCCAGGGCAAGGCCGGGCTGCTGTCGGCCGCGCTGGGCCTGGACCGGGCCGAGGAACGGCGCCTGGCGCGCGAGGCGCGCGCCGCGCTGGAGTTGGTCGGCCTGGCGGACGAGGCGTTGCGCCCGGCCGCCAGCCTGACGCTGGGCAGCCAGCGGCTGGTCGAGGTGGCGCGCGCCCTGATGGCACGGCCCGGCGTGCTGCTGCTGGACGAGCCGGCGGCGGGCCTGCGCGGCCCGGAAAAGGCCGTGCTGGTGCAGCTGATGCGCAAGCTGCGCGATGAACAAGGCATGGCCGTGCTGCTGGTCGAACACGACATGGAACTCGTCATGGGCTGCGTGGACTACCTGTTCGTCCTGAACTACGGCGCGCTGCTGGCGCAGGGCGAACGACAGGAGGTGCAGCGCAACCCGGCCGTGGTGGCCGCCTATCTCGGAGCCGAGGCATGAACGCGATCGAAGTGAGGGACCTGGCGGTCAGCTACGGCCAGGTGGATGCGCTGCACGGCGTCAGTTTCGACGTGCCGCAGGGCACGCTGGTGTCGCTGATCGGCGCCAACGGCGCCGGCAAGACCACCCTGCTCAAGGCGCTGATGGGCGCCCTGCCCGCGCGCGCCGGCCAGGTGCTGCTGCAGGGCCAGCCCCTGGGCAACACGCCGGTCGAAGAGCGCGTGCGGCGCGGCATGTGCCTGGTGCCGGAGAAGCGCTCGCTGTTCGCCTCGATGAAGGTGGAGGACAACCTGCGCCTGGGCGCCTACGCCTTCCGCCGCCGCACCGATTTCGCGCGCGAGCTGGAACGCGTCTACGCGCTGTTCCCGGTATTGGCGCAGCGGCGCGAGCAGCTGGCCGGCACGCTGTCCGGCGGCGAGCAGCAGATGGTCGCCATCGGCCGCGCCCTGATCGCCCATCCGCGCGTGCTGCTGCTGGACGAGCCGTCCATCGGCCTGGCGCCGCTGATCGTGCAGCAGATCATGGACGTGGTGGTGGACCTGCGCCGGCGCGAGGGCCTGACCGTGATCCTGGTCGAGCAGAACGCGCGCATCGCGCTCAAGAGCGCCGACCTGGCCTACCTGATCGAGCTGGGCCGCATCGTCAAGCAAGGCAGCGGGGCCGAACTGGCGCAGGATCCCGACCTGCTGGCCAGCTATCTCGGCGCCTGCGCCGCCTGAGGCAATTCCGAACCCGGAGACTGATCATGCTGCATCAAACCCCTTGGCCGCGCCTGCGCGAACTGTACCGCCTGGGCGAGGTCTCGCCCGTGGACGTGGCGCGCAGCGCGCTGGAGCACGCCGAACGCGCCGATCCGATCATCAACGCCTTCGCGCTGCTGGACCGCGCCGGCGCGCTGGCCGGCGCGCGAGAATCCGAGAAACGCTGGCGCCAGGGCGCGGCGCTCGGACCGCTGGACGGCATGCCGGTGGCCATCAAAGAATTCGCCGCCGTGCGCGGCTGGCCCACGCGGCGCGGTTCGGCGCTCACGTCGGCCGAACCGGCGGCGGCTCATACCGTGTTCGTGCAGCGGCTGGCCGATGCCGGCGCCGTGCTGCTGGGCAAGACCCGCGCTCCGGAATTCAACTGGAAAGGCATCACCGACAGTCCGGCCTTCGGCATCACCCGCAATCCGTGGAACCCGTCGCTCACGCCCGGCGGCAGCAGCGGCGGCTGCGCGGCGGCCGTGGCCGCCGGCGTGGTGCGCCTGTCCATGGGCAGCGACGCGGGCGGCTCGATCCGCATCCCGGCCGCCTTCACCGGCACCATCGGCCTGAAGCCCACGCACGGGCGCATCCCCCTGTCGCCCCTGCCCAGCGCCTTCGCGAACATCGTGCACACCGGCCCCATCGCCGCCGGCATGGACGAGCTGCAGGAAGCCTATCTGGCCACGCGCGGCGCCTCGCCGCTGGACTGGACCTCCAACCTGGGCGAGGACGGCGGCGCCGACGCCCCGGCCGCGCGCCCCCGCATCGGCCTGCTGTCGCCCCGGCGCTGGGGCCCACGCAGCGCCGCGCCGGTGCGCGCCGCGTTGGACGAGACGCTGGCCGCGCTGCGCGCCGACGGCTTCGACGTGACCGAAGTCGACTACGACATCGAGGCCGCCTCGCAGGTCGGCCAGGACCTGTACCGGCTGGGCTGCGCGGCCGCCGTGCGCGCCATCGCGCCCGAGCAGCATGGCCGGCTCGACCCCGGGCTGCTGGCCTTCGTGCAAGGCGTGGACGACTGGCCGATCTCGCGCTATCACGCGATCTGCCAGCAGCGCGACCGCTACGCCAACGAGCTGGCCGCCCTGCACGCGCGGGTCGACCTGCTGCTGCTGCCCACCGTGCCGTTGTGCGCCTTCGAGGCCGGGCGCGACGTGCCGCAGGACCAGCCGGGCGCCGACTGGATGTCCTGGAATCCCTACACGCCCGCGTTCAACAGCGCGCAGGTTCCGGCCCTGTCCTATCCGGTCTGGGCGCAGGGCGCCGCGCTGCCGGCTGGCGTGCAATGGGTCGCGCCCAAGTACCGCGAGGACCGCCTGCTGGCGATGGGCCGTTGGATGGAAACGCGCTTTCCCGTGCGCATCGCGCCGGAGCAGGAGTAAGCCATGCCCCGCATGTATCCCGCGATACAGACGCCGCGCGGCCCCGGCGCACAGAATGTCATCAACATGAATCGGGCCGAGACGCGCGCCCCGGACGGAGACAGGAAATGATCGACTACACGCCGGGCAAGCCCGACTTCAACATCCTGCGGCTGGGCCATATCGAGTACCTGGTCTCGGACCTGGCCCGCGCCCGCGACTTCTACGTGGATGTGGTGGGCCTGTTCGAGACCGAGTCCGACGCCGACCACGTCTACCTGCGCGCCATCGAGGACCGCGAGCATCACAGCGTGGTGCTGACGCGCTCGCCCTCTCCCGGCATCGGCCATTTCAGCTTCCGCGTTTCCTGCGCGGAAGACCTGGACCGCCTGGCGCACAAGTTCGCCGGCCTGGGCCTGCCCATGCGCTGGCTGGCGGCCGGCGAGGAACGCGGCCAGGGCCGCGCGCTGCGCGTGCAGGATCCGTTCGGCTTCCAGGTCGAGTACTACGCGCACATGGAACAGGCGCCCTGGCTGCTGCAGCAATACCATCTGCACCGCCACGGCTGCCCCACCCGGCTCGATCACCTGAACGTGCTGATGCCCGACGCGCAGGCCGGCTTCGACTGGTACACGCGCGAGCTGGGCTTCTACTGCTCCGAATTCACCGCCTCGGCCCCGCCCGAGGAACGCGTGTGGGCCAGCTGGCTGTACCGCAAGGCCACCATCCACGACATCGCCGTGATGACGGGCAAGGGCCCGAGCGTGCACCACGCGGGCTTCTCGCTGATGGAGCCCATGGGCGTGATCCGCGCCTGCGACGCGCTGGCCGCCGCCGGCTACGCCGACAACATCGAGCGCGGCCCGGCCCGCCACGGCATTTCCAACGCACTGTTCGTCTATGTGCGCGACCCCGACGGCAACCGCTTCGAGCTCTACACCGGCGACTACCTGACCGTGGACCGCGACCAGGCGCCCAAGCGCTGGGAACTGGACAACCCGCGCCGCCAGAGCCTGTGGGGTCCGCCGCCGCCGCGCCGCTGGTACGAGGAATCCATGACCGTGGCCGCGCTGGCCGACGGCAGCCCGCAGCCGGTGTCCGAGCCGATCACCCGCGCCATCCCCACCTATATCGACTG
>MCND01000506.1_pt1 | contig 10769 bp, 7 predicted proteins | sample 778211 | NCBI WGS metagenome assembly MCND01 (sample SAMN04296812, study PRJNA304217) | bioreactor metagenome | isolation source: activated sludge enriched with benzalkonium chloride | place: Turkey: Istanbul urban wastewater treatment plant
ATGCAAGCGCTCTCCCAGCTGAGCTATAGCCCCAGATTTTTCGCCTCGCGGCGCAGCGATATCTTGCAACATCGCTTGTGTGATACTGGCGTCCCCTAGGGGACTCGAACCCCTGTTACCGCCGTGAAAGGGCGGTGTCCTAGGCCACTAGACGAAGGGGACGCAAACCCTTCTAACAACTGACCAGTGCTGAGTACCGGTCGATTCAAGGTCGGTGTGGCCAAACCTTGAACTGCAAATTGGTGGAGCTAGACGGGATCGAACCGTCGACCTCTTGCATGCCATGCAAGCGCTCTCCCAGCTGAGCTATAGCCCCTCGTCGGTGAGGACGGGGCGAATCTTAAGGGGCGTTCTCAAGGCTGTCAATTTTTTTTCAGCTTTTTGACAAAAAATTTGCCGGGATAACAATCACTTACCGCCCTGCCCAGAAAAACCGGGCTTTTGCGCCCTTCCCGGCCCGAATCGGCTCCGACAAAAGAGCCGATGCAGGCCGGAAAGAACCCAGGCCAAGGCGACCGATCGACCCACCACTCAAGACTCAAGCGTAGCCGAAAAGATCGCCACTCCCACCGGTCGCCACCTCAAGCAGAAGCTCAAGCGATGGCGCCCAGCAGCTTCTCCCATTCCTTGTTTTCTTTCTTCGACACACCGCCCAGCAGGTCGATGGCCTGGCGCAAACGGTAACGAGTCAGGTCCGGGCCGAGGATTTCCATGGCATCGAGCACCGACACCGAACTGGCCTGACCCGTGATGGCGGCGAACATCAGTGGCATGGCATCGCGCAGCTTCAACTCCAGGGACTCCACCACAGCCTGAATGGTCGCGGTGATCGTGTCCTTCTCCCACTGGCGCAGGCTTTCGAGCTTCCACAGGATCAGTTGCATCAGTTGACGCACCTGGTCACCGGACAGTTTCTTGGACTCGAACAGCTTGGCATCCGGCGCGACCCCACCGGCAAAAAAGAAGCCTCCCAACGGCGCGATCTGGCTGAAGGTTTCTACCCGCCCCTGCACATGGGGAGCGATCTTCATCATGTAGTCGCTGTTGAACGCCCACTTCTGCACCCGCGCGGCGAACTCCTGCACCGGCAAGTCACGCAGCCACTGGCCGTTGAGCCAGGACAATTTCTCGATATCGAAGATCGGGCCGCCCAGGGACACCCGCGACAAGTCGAAGTTATCGACCATTTCCTGCAGCGAGAACTTCTCGCGCTCGTCCGGCATCGACCAGCCCATGCGCCCCAGGTAGTTGAGCATCGCCTCGGGCATGAAGCCCATGCGCTCGTAGAACGTCACCGAAGTCGGGTTCTTGCGCTTGGACAGCTTGCTCTTGTCTGGGTTGCGCAGCAGTGGCATGTAGCACAACTGCGGCTGCTCCCAACCAAAATACTCGTACAGCAGGATCAGCTTCGGTGCCGACGGCAGCCATTCCTCACCACGCAGCACGTGGGTGATGCCCATCAGGTGGTCATCCACCACGTTGGCCAGGAAGTAGGTCGGCAAGCCATCGGTCTTCATCAGCACCTGCATGTCCATGCGATCCCACGGGATCTCGACATCGCCACGCAGCATGTCGGGCACCACGCAGACGCCTTCGGTGGGCACCTTCATGCGGATCACATGGGGTTCGCCGGCAGCCAGGCGCCGGGCCACTTCTTCCTTGGACAGCAACAAGGCACGGCCGTCATAGCGCGGGGTCTCGCCGCGCGCCATTTGCTCGGCGCGCATCTGGTCCAGCTCTTCAGCGGTGCAGAAGCACGGGAAGGCGTGACCCAGGTCCACCAGTTGCTGGGCGTACTTCTGATAGATCTCACCGCGCTCGCTCTGGCGATACGGGCCGTGAGGGCCGCCAACATCCGGGCCTTCGCTCCAGTTGATACCCAGCCAGCGCAAGGCATCGAAGATCTGCTGCTCAGACTCGCGGGTCGAGCGCAACTGGTCGGTGTCTTCGATACGCAGGATGAACTCACCGCCATGCTGCTTGGCGAAGCAGTAGTTGAACAAAGCGATATAAGCAGTACCTACGTGGGGATCCCCGGTAGGCGATGGCGCGATGCGCGTACGGACGGTGGTCATGGCATGTCTCGAAAAGAATAGAAAAAGCGAGGAACAAACAGGGGGCGAATGGTAACAGGCGACACCAGCCGGGCTCCAGTAAGGAGGGCATTTAAGCCAAGGTTGCGACTACAGGCCACCGCGACCGCCAGAAACCGCCAATAATCTGCAAGCGGCATTTACCACCTGCCGGCTATATGCCAGATTCATTCTTAGAAAAATTTACTTACATTTGATTGCGTCCCGCCCATGCCTGCCCAACTCAAGCGTCGCCTGTTCATCTTCCTGTTCGTGATCCTGCTGGTAGCCCTGGGTTTCCTCGGTCATTGGTGGTTCCACGGACGTTTTTACGAAGTGACCGACAATGCTTATGTCCAAGGCGAAATAACCCGGGTCTCCAGCCAGCTCAGTGCACGCATCGATGAAGTGCTGGTGCAAGACAACCAGCATGTGGAACAGGGTCAACTGCTGGCACGCCTGGAGCGCGCCGACTTCCAACTGGCCGTTGATCGTGCCCAGGCCGCCCTGGCTACCCGCGAGGCCGAACGCCTGCAGGCCCAGAGCAAGCTGACCCAACAAGGCAGCCTTATCGCCGCCAGCGAGGCCCAGGTTGCATCGAGCCAGGCCACCCTGGGCCGTTCGCAAATCGACCTGTCTCGGGCCCAGACCCTGCGCAAGCCTGGCTACGTATCTGAAGAGCGGGTCACCACGCTCTCCGCCGACAACCATATTGCCCGCTCCCAGGTCGCCAGGGCCCAGGCCGACCTGCAGGGCCAACGCCAGCAAGTCAGCGCCCTGAGCGCCGATATCAAGCGCCTGGACGCCCTGATCGCCAACGCCCGGGCTGACCTGGCCCAAGCGCAGTTGAACCTGAGCCGCAGCGAGATCCATGCCCCCATCAGCGGCATCATCGGCCAGCGCGCCGCCCGCAATGGCCAGGTGGTTCAGGCCGGCGCCTACCTGCTGTCGATCGTTCCGGACCAGGACATCTGGGTCCAGGCCAACTTCAAGGAAACCCAGATCGGCCACATGCGCCCGGGACAGCCAGCCGAGCTGACCTTCGATGCCTATGGCGACACCCCGATCCAAGCCCGGGTCGAGAGTTTGTTCGCCGCTTCGGGCGCGCAGTTCAGCCTGCTGCCACCGGACAACGCCACCGGCAACTTCACCAAGGTGGTACAACGCATCCCGGTGAAATTGACCTTCGCCAGCGACAACCCGCTGCAAGGCAAGATCCGCCCGGGCATGTCCGTGACCGTCAAAGTGAACATCAAAGACCCAGCCGATGGCCGGTGACGCTTTACTGCGCCCGGTAGGAGAGCCCAGCCGGCGCGACTGGATCGCGGTCATGAGCGCCATGCTCGGTGCCTTCATGGCGGTCCTGGACATCCAGATCACCAACTCTTCGCTCAAGGACATCCAGGGCGCCCTCTCCGCGACCCTGGAGGAAGGCTCATGGATCTCCACCTCCTACCTGGTGGCGGAAATCATCATGATTCCTCTCACCGCCTGGCTGGTGCAGTTGCTCTCGGCACGCCGGCTGGCGGTCTGGGTGTCGGTGGGATTCCTTATCGCCTCCCTGCTCTGCTCCATGGCCTGGAGCCTGGAAAGCATGATCGTGTTCCGCGCCCTGCAGGGCTTCACCGGTGGCGCACTGATTCCCCTGGCATTCACCCTGACCCTGATCAAGCTCCCCGAGCACCACCGGGCCAAGGGCATGGCCATGTTCGCCATGACCGCCACCTTCGCCCCCTCCATTGGCCCGACCCTCGGTGGCTGGCTGACAGAGAACTGGGGCTGGGAATACATCTTCTATATCAACGTCCCCCCGGGGCTGCTGATGATTGCCGGCCTGCTGTACGGCCTGGAGAAGAAACCTGCCCATTGGGAGCTGCTCAAGAGCACCGACTACACCGGCATCCTCACCCTGGGGCTGGGACTGGGATGCCTGCAGGTGTTCCTCGAGGAAGGCCATCGCAAGGACTGGCTGGAATCGAGCCTGATCGTCACCCTGGGCAGCATCGCCTTGATCAGCCTGAGCGCGTTCGTCATTGTCCAACTGTCCAAGCCCAATCCACTGATCAACCTGGGAATTCTGGGCAATCGCAACTTCGGCCTGTCGAGCATCTCCAGCCTGGGCATGGGGGTCGGCCTGTACGGCTCGATCTACCTGCTGCCGCTGTACCTGGCGCAGATCCAGAACTACAACGCCCTGCAGATCGGCGAGGTGATCATGTGGATGGGCGTTCCGCAGCTGTTCCTGATCCCGCTGGTTCCCAAGCTGATGCGCTATGTCTCGCCCAAATGGCTGTGCGCCCTGGGTTTTGGCCTGTTCGGCCTGGCAAGCTTCTCATCGGGCGTACTCAACCCGGATTTCGCTGGCCCGCAGTTCAACCAGATCCAGATCATCCGCGCCCTGGGCCAGCCATTGATCATGGTGACCATCTCGCTGATCGCCACGGTCTACATACAGCCGCAGGATGCCGGCTCGGCCTCCAGCCTGTTCAACATACTGCGCAACCTGGGCGGTGCGATCGGCATCGCCTTGCTGACAACCCTGCTGGATGCCAGGACCAAGACTTACTTCGACTATCTGCGCGAAGCCGTTGTGCCAGGCAACCCACAAGTCGCGGAACGCCTGGCCAATCTCACGGAAAAACTCGGCAACGATACCGCGGCCCTGGGCAAGCTCAGCGAAATCACCCATCAACAAGCGCTGATCATGGCTTACAACGATGCATTCCATTTTGTCGGCATCGCCCTGGGCATCAGCATGCTGGCCATCCTCCTGACCAAGGCCCTGCCCCAGGGAGCCAAGGCCGGTGAGGCTCACTGAATACAGCCTGCAACAAGCGCAGCAGGCTGGACGCGGCCATCAGACGTTGAGCAACCGCTCGCGCAACTTGCTGATTTCGTCGCGTGTTTGTGCCGCCGCCTCGAACTCGAGGTCGCGGGCCAGTTGATACATTTTCTCTTCGAGCTGGCGGATGCGCTTGGTGATCTCGCTCGGTGAGCGCAGTTCGTTTTCGTAGCGCGCGTTCTCCTCGGCAGCCTTGGCCATGCCCTTGCGCTTCTTGCTGCGCGAGCCCGGCACACTGGCGCCTTCCATGATGTCGGTGATGTCCTTGACCACGCCCTTTGGCGTAATGCCGTTGGCCAGGTTGAAAGCCAACTGTTTGTCACGACGACGCTCGGTCTCACCGATAGCACGCTGCATGGAGCCGGTGATGTTGTCGGCGTAGAGGATCGCCTTGCCGTTGAGGTTACGCGCGGCGCGACCGATGGTCTGGATCAGCGAACGCTCGGAACGCAGGAAGCCTTCCTTGTCGGCATCGAGAATCGCCACCAGGGACACTTCCGGCATGTCCAGGCCTTCGCGCAGCAGGTTGATCCCCACCAGCACGTCGAAGGTCCCCAGGCGCAAGTCGCGAATGATCTCCACACGCTCCACGGTATCGATATCCGAGTGCAGGTAGCGCACGCGAACGCCGTGATCGGCCAGGTAATCGGTAAGGTCCTCGGCCATGCGCTTGGTCAAGGTGGTCACCAGGACACGCTCCTGAAGGGCTACGCGCTTGGTGATTTCCGACAGCAAGTCATCCACCTGGGTCAGCGCCGGACGCACTTCCACCTGGGGGTCGACCAGACCCGTGGGACGCACCACCTGCTCCACCACCCGGCCGGCATGTTCCGCCTCATAGTTGCCAGGAGTGGCCGAGACGAAGATGGTCTGCGGGCTGATGCCCTCCCATTCGTCGAAACGCATCGGTCGGTTATCCAGGGCCGACGGTAAGCGGAAGCCATACTCCACCAGGGTTTCCTTGCGCGAACGGTCACCTTTATACATGGCGCCGACCTGGGGCACGCTCACATGGGATTCATCGATCACCAGCAAGGCATCGGCTGGCAGGTAGTCATACAGGGTTGGCGGCGGCGCACCGGCGGGACGCCCAGACAGATAGCGCGAGTAGTTCTCGATACCGTTGCAATAACCCAGCTCCAGGATCATCTCCAGGTCAAAACGGGTGCGCTGCTCCAGGCGCTGGGCTTCCACCAGCTTGTTGTTGGAGCGCAGGTACTCCAGGCGCTCCTGCAGCTCTTCCTTGATCCCGTCGATGGCCTCCAGCAGGGTTTCCCGCGGGGTCACGTAGTGGCTCTTGGGATAGAAGGTGAAGCGCGGCAGCTTGCGGATGACCTCGCCGGTCAGCGGGTCGAAGGCACTGATGCTTTCCACTTCGTCATCGAACAGCTCGATGCGGATCGCCTCCAGATCGGATTCCGCCGGGTAGATATCGATCACATCGCCACGCACCCGGAAAGTGGCCCGGGCGAAATCCATGTCGTTGCGGGTGTATTGCAGGTCCGCCAGGCGTCGCAACAAGGCCCGCTGGTCGAGCTTGTCGCCGCGATCGACGTGCAAGACCATCTTCAGGTAGGTCTCAGGGCTGCCCAAGCCGTAGATGCAGGACACCGTGGTGACGATGATCGCGTCCTTGCGCTCCAGCAGGGCCTTGGTCGCGGACAAGCGCATCTGCTCGATATGGTCGTTGATCGAGGCGTCCTTCTCGATGAAGGTATCGGAGGACGGCACGTAGGCTTCGGGCTGGTAGTAGTCGTAGTAGGAAACGAAATATTCCACTGCGTTATTCGGGAAGAACGCCTTGAACTCGCCATACAACTGCGCGGCCAGGGTCTTGTTCGGCGCCAGTACCAGGGTCGGGCGCTGCACTTGCTGGATGACGTTGGCAATGCTGAAGGTCTTGCCCGAACCGGTCACACCGAGCAGGGTCTGGTGCGCCAGGCCGGCCTCGATGCCTTCGACCATCAGGCGGATGGCCTCCGGCTGGTCGCCGGCAGGTTGGAAACGGGTAACGAGCTGGAACTCAGACATAACCTACCTCTGGAATCATCCTGCGCGGCACGACCGGACAGCAATGGGAAAGACCACGTACGACCCAGGTCGCCGGGGAAAGAAAACGGGAATATTCAGAATGTGGAGTCAAATCCCACAGCTTTCAAGGTAAAGGTCCTACACCCGCTAACACGCCGAATGTTGCAATAAGACTAACGGTCAGAAAATAACCCGAAAAACTTGTCGCAAAAGGCGAATAGCCTGTCGCCCGCCGCGATGATGGCCTCTATACTAGCTCCCCGTTTGTGCACCGCTCTAGTGCATTCGGCTGGAGCGCGACACGTCCCTCCACACTCCATTCAGAGCCGCCGTAAAATGAGCCTGTTCTCCGCTGTCGAAATGGCACCACGCGATCCAATCCTGGGCCTCAACGAAGCATTCAACGCCGACACCCGTACCGACAAGGTCAACCTTGGGGTGGGCGTGTACTGCAATGAGGAGGGACGCATTCCACTCCTGCGCGCCGTTGTCGAAGCCGAGACGATCCGCGCGGCCCAGCACGCTTCCCGTGGCTACCTGCCGATCGACGGCATCGCCGCCTACGACCAGGCGGTACAGAAGCTGCTGTTCGGTGCCGACTCGCCCCTCCTGGCGGCCGGCCGTGTGGTCACCACCCAGGCCGTCGGCGGCACTGGCGCCCTGAAGATCGGTGCTGACTTCCTCAAGCAACTGCTGCCCAACGCCGTAGTCGCCATCAGCGACCCGAGCTGGGAGAACCATCGCGCGCTGTTCGAGACCGCCGGCTTCCCGGTACGCAACTACCGCTACTACGATGCCGCCACCCATGACGTGAACCGCGCCGGCCTGCTGGAGGATCTCAACGCCCTGCCAGAGCAGTCGATCGTGATCCTGCACGCCTGCTGCCACAACCCGACCGGCGTCGACCTGAGCCCTGCGGACTGGAAGAACGTCCTGGAAGTGGTCAAGGCCAAGAACCTCGTGCCGTTCCTGGACATGGCCTACCAGGGCTTCGGTGACGGTATCGATGAAGACGCCGCCGCCGTGCGCCTGTTCGCCGAGTCGGGCCTGACCTTCTTCGTGTCCAGCTCCTTCTCCAAATCGTTCTCGCTGTACGGCGAGCGTGTCGGCGCACTGTCCATCATCAGCAGCTCGAAGGAAGAAAGCGCCCGCGTGCTGTCCCAGGTCAAGCGCGTGATCCGCACCAACTACTCCAACCCACCGACCCATGGCGCCACCATCGTCGCCGCGGTGCTCAACAACCCGGAACTGCGCGCCCAATGGGAGCAGGAACTGGCAGAAATGCGCCTGCGGATTCGCGGCATGCGCACCCAGATGGTCGACCTGCTGGCCAAGGGCGCACCACATCGCGACTTCAGCTTCGTTGGCCGCCAGCGTGGCATGTTCTCCTACTCCGGCCTGACCGCCGAACAAGTGGGTCGCCTGCGCAGCGAGTTCGGTATCTACGCCCTGGATACCGGCCGCATCTGCGTCGCAGCGCTGAACCAAAGCAACATCGATGTCGTGACCAAGGCCATCCTCCAGGTGATCTGATCATCCTGGACAAGCAAAAAAGGGGAAGCCATCGTGCTTCCCCTTTTTCATGGGCGCATGCGAACTATGTGTTCGGAAAAACGCCGCACGCTCTAGACTCTAGCCATACCCGCCTAGCGAGAATCCCAATGAAAGATGATGACCTGCGAGCCGAGCGCGACGAACCGGAACGCTATCCGTCCCATTCACAAAAACGGCAGAAGAACCTGGTCCTGCAGATAGCCCTGGGGGTGTTCCTCGGTGGCCTGGCGCTATGGCTGGTGCAACTGGCAGCCACATCGCTGATGACCAAACTGATGCTGGGCAGCCTCACCTTCGGCGGCTGAGGCACATAAGGCGCGCCGCGTAAAAAATTATTCTTTTCACCCGCCGCCCTTGACTTCCCTTTTTGAATCAGTAAGATACGGCGCATTCCGCGATAGCTCAGTTGGTAGAGCAAGTGACTGTTAATCACTGGGTCCCTGGTTCGAGTCCAGGTCGTGGAGCCAGACAAGGTTCCAGAGAAGGCTTTCAAAATCTCTGAGACCCCCGAAAAACCCGCCTTCTGGCGGGTTTTTTCGTTTTGGCGTTCTGTCGGATTCCGGTGGATACCAGCCATTTTAAGGGTAGAGTTTGGGATAAAGGTCAGTTCGATAAAAGGGAGTACCCTTATGTCGCGCACTACTGCTCCACTCTCCGACGCCGCTTGCCGTTCGGCCAAGCCCACAGACCGCGCCTACAAGCTTTTCGACGGCGACGGCCTTTACCTTCTAGTCCAACCCAATGGCCGCAAAGGCTGGCGTCTCAGATACGTCAAACCTGATGGCCGGGAAGGACTGACCTCATTCGGCAACTACCCCATCGTTGGCCTCGCGGATGCGCGCCGCAAGCGCTTGGAGGTCAAGCGAATGCTGGCGGCTGGCATTGACCCTATAGGAGCCAAGAACCAAGCCAAGACGGACGCTCTGATCAAAGGCCGCACCTTTGAAAGCGTTGCCCTCGGCTGGCACACGGAAATGTCAGCCAAGTGGGCACCGGACTATTCCAAGACAGTGATGAGTCGCCTCAAAACTCACCTCTTCCCGCTGATCGGCGCCCGCGCCATTGTCGACCTTGATACCCACGACCTTATGCGGCCCCTGGACGCGATTAAGAAGCGCGGAACGATAGACATTGCTTTAAGGGTACAAAACTACCTGCAGAGCATCATGCGCGAGGCAAAGCGCCTCCGGCTTATCACCGTAAACCCTGCTTACGACCTCGTAGGCTCGATCAAAGCCTCGCGGGTCGTCCACCGCCCCGCCTTATCCTTATCGCGCTTGCCTGAATTGCAGGAACGGATCGACACCTATAAAGGCCGCGCACTTACCCGGCTGACGGTCTTGCTGTCGCTGCACGTGTTTGTACGCTCCAGCGAGCTGCGCTTCGCCCGCTGGAGCGAGTTCGACCTCAAACGTGGTGTCTGGGAAATACCCGACACGCGACCAGCGTTGGAAGGCGTACCCTTTTCCACAAGGGGTACGAAGATGGCAGGCGATATCCATCTTGTACCCTTATCGCCGCAAGCGATCGCCCTGCTCGAGCAGATCCACGCAATCACAGGCAAATTTGACTTGGTGTTCGCAGGCGATACCAAGTCTTGGAAACCAATGTCCGAAAACACGGTGAACAGCGCGCTTAGGAAGATGGGGTACGACACCAAATCCGAGATCTGTGGGCATGGGTTTCGTTCGATGGCCTGCAGCGCACTGATCGAGTCAAGTTTGTGGACGGACACAGCCATCGAGCGGCAGATGAGCCACAAGGAACGCAACAACGTCCGCGCCGCCTACATCCACAAGGCCGAGTTCATCGAGGAGCGCAGGCTGATCATGAACTGGTGGAGTCGCTACCTTGAGGCTAATCAGCAGAAGCATGTCAGCCCACGCGAATTCGCCAATCAGACGGGTGCGAATGTCACTCGCCTAAAAGCAAAACGTGGCGCAACTGAGTAAGCGCTCGGTCCTCATATCTCAGTGATCCGTTTGTCCACGCGGGTCCATCCAAACAGGGCTGCAAAGCCGCCCTGTTTGGATGGACCTCACTTAAAAAATCTAAAGCCCACGCAATTGTCTGTGGAAAACCACTGATTTCCATTAGTGGATAATTTCATCCACAGCCGCAGAACTCCCGAAAATTCGAGCCTTGACCCTAATTCTCCACAGGCGTAGAAAAGGTCGGGCAAAGCGCTGTCGTTGACAGCAACCCAGGTAGCCAGAACCTTTAAGGCTACGCCACACCGTGGTGGTTCTCCCAAAGTGCGATTAGCGTCC
>MCND01000509.1_pt1 | contig 10697 bp, 9 predicted proteins | sample 778211 | NCBI WGS metagenome assembly MCND01 (sample SAMN04296812, study PRJNA304217) | bioreactor metagenome | isolation source: activated sludge enriched with benzalkonium chloride | place: Turkey: Istanbul urban wastewater treatment plant
CGCGGCATCATGGCCGCCATGAGACTCCAACCGATCATCGTCCCCGGATGGAAAAACTCCGGACCCGAACACTGGCAATCCCGCTGGGCGGACGCCTTGCCGCACGCGATACGGGTGCAGCAGCGGGACTGGGAACAGCCGTCCTGCGCCGAATGGACCGCCGCCGTGGCGGCCGAAGTGGACAAGGCCCGCAGTCCGGTGCTGCTGATCGCGCACAGCCTGGGCTGCCTGGCCTGCGCCGCGCTGCCGGTGCCGCTGCGCGCCAAGGTGGCGGGCGCCCTGCTGGTGGCGCCGGCAGACGTGGAACGCGCCGACGCCCCGGACTGTCTGCGCGGCTTCGCGCCGATCCCCCGGACCTCGCTGCCCTTCCAGAGCGTGGTGGTGGCCAGCGACAACGATCCCTATTGCCGCCTGGAGCGCGCGCGCCTGTTCGCGGAACACTGGGGCAGCCGCCTGGTGGTCGTGCCCGGCGCCGGCCACATCAACGCCGACAGCGGGCTGGGCGATTGGCCCCAGGGCCTGAAACTGCTGGGCGCGCTACGCCGGCGCTCGTCGTGGCGGGTCTCGCCGCCGCCCGAGCGCATCTCGCCGGTACCCGTGCGCCCCTTGTCGCACCAGGGCTGAAACGCGCCACACGGCGTTCGCCGATACACGCCTTCTCCCCCGGACGGAGTTGTCCATCCTGGAGGTCCACAAAAAAACCCCGCGACGCGAGGGTGCGTGGCGGGGTTGATCGGCCGCGCTATCGCGGCTCGCGCCGAATCACTGCAGCAGACTGCGCAGCATCCAGGCATTCTTCTCGTGCACGTCCAGGCGCTGCGTCAGCAGATCGGCCGTGGGTTGATCATTGGCGGCGTCGGCCTTCTCGAAGGCGGCGCGCGCGGTCTTGGCGACCGACTCGTTGGCGCTGACCAGCAGGCGCACCATTTCCAGCGCTTCCGGCACCGAGTCCGGCTCGGCGATCGACGACAGCTTGGCGTATTCGCGGTACGTGCCCGGCGCGTAGTGGCCCAGCGCCCGGATGCGCTCGGCGATGCTGTCCAGCGCGTTCCATTCCTCGGTGTACTGCGTCATGAACATCAGGTGCAGCGTATTGAACATCGGCCCCGTGACGTTCCAGTGGAAGTTGTGCGTCATCAGGTACAGCGTGTACGAATCCGCAAGCAGCTTGGACAGCTCGCCCGCAACCGCGGCGCGATCCTTGTCGGAAATGCCGATGTTGATGCGCGGAACACTGGTGATCTTCTTGGAGGACTTGGCCATCGATGACTCCTGTTGAATGGACTGAGCAAGGATAACACTGCTGCTACGACAGACTTGGGACCGCACGGCGGCTCAACATTGATGCGGCTCAAGCGATAACTGCTGCAATCAAAACACGGCAAACGGGATGCCACGGAGCCGGCTTCGCCGGTCCGTGGGCATGCCCCCTTGAGGGGGAGCGCGCAAGCGCTCGGGGGTGGGCCGTCACTCTCCGGTCCGTGGGCATGCCCCCTTGAGGGGGGAGCGCGGGAGCGCTCGGGGGTGGGCTAATCTTGTTCTGCCGTGACCTCGCCCGCCAGCATCTGCACGCCCGGCAGCCCGCATTCATAGACGGCCTGCGCCAGCGCCTCGATCGCCGCGAGTCGCGGAAAGCTGCGGCGCCAGGCCAGCACCACGCGGCGTTGCGGCACCTGGCCCTCGAACGGCAAGTAACGCAGCAGGCTGTTCGAGGGAGGTTGCTCCGGCACAGCGGTCACCGGCAGCACGGTGACGCCGATGCCCGCCGCCACCATGTGGCGGATCGTTTCCAGCGACGAGCCCTCGAAGGTGCGCTGGATGCCGTCGCTGGCCGCGGAAAAGCGCGACAGCTCGGGACAGACCTCCAGCACCTGGTCGCGGAAGCAATGGCCGCTGCCCAGCAGCAGCATGGTCTGTTGCTTCAGATCCTGCGCGTCGACGGCGGCCTGCTTCGCCAATTCATGGTCGTTGGGCACGGCCACCACGAAGGGTTCATCGTATAGCGGCTGCATGACCAGGCCGGCCTCCGGCAAAGGCAAGGCCATGATGGCGCAATCGATCTCGCCCTGGCGCAGCAACTCGACCAGGCGCACGGTGAAGTTTTCCTGCAGTAGCAGCGGCATCTGCGGCGTGCGACGGATCTGCTCGGGCACCAGGCGCGGCAGCAGGTAGGGACCGATGGTATGGATCACGCCCACGCGCAGCGGCCCGGCCAGCGGATCGTGGCCCTGGCGCGCGATCTCCTTGATACTGGCGCTTTCCTCCAGCACCTTCTGCGCCTGCGCCACGATGCGCTGCCCGATCGGCGTCACGCCGACCTCGGCGCCGCCGCGTTCGAACAGGGTCACGCCCAGCTCGTCCTCGAGCTTGCGGATGGCGACGGAAAGCGTGGGCTGACTGACGAAACAGGCCTCCGCAGCCCGACCAAAATGGCGCTCGCGTGCCACCGCCACGATGTACTTGAGTTCGGTGAGAGTCATACGCCCCCCGGGTTATGCGGCGGCCAGCGGGCCGTCGGCGAAAAGTTTAGGGTGGTTCATCTAGGTGCGCAGGAAGTCCTCGCGACCGCGCATCCAGCGTGCCAGGTGCGCCTGGACCGCGTCGGGATGCTCGGCCCGCAGCCAGACCGCCGCGTCGCGCGCGTCCTCGGCGATGGCCGCGTCGGTCTCCAGGTCGGCGAAGCGCAGCAGCGCCATGCCGGACTGCCGCGTGCCCAGGAATTCCCCGGGGCCGCGCTGCTCCAGGTCGCGCCGGGCGATCTCGAAGCCGTCGGATGTCTCGAACATGGCGCGCAGGCGCTCGCGCGCGATCTGCGACAGCGGCGTCTGATAGAGCAGCACGCAGACCGATTCGGCAGTGCCGCGCCCTACCCGCCCGCGCAGCTGGTGCAGCTGGGCCAGGCCGAAGCGCTCGGCGTGCTCGATCACCATCATCGACGCATTGGGCACGTCCACGCCCACCTCGATGACGGTGGTGGCCACCAGCAGGTCGACCTCGCCTTCGCGGAACGCCTGCATCACCGCCGCCTTCTCGGCCTGCGGCAGGCGGCCATGCACCAGGCCGATGCGCAGGTCAGGCAGATCGGCCCGCATGCCCTCGTAGGTATCGACGGCGGTCTGCAATTCCAGCGCCTCGCTTTCCTCGACCAGCGGGCAGACCCAGTAGGCCTGACGGCCGGCGCGCGCCGCCTGGGCGATGTGCGCGATGACCTCCTCGCGGCGCGCGTCCGAAACCAGTTTGGTCACCACCGGCGTGCGGCCGGGCGGCAGCTCGTCGATGACCGACACGTCGAGATCGGCGAAGAACGTCATGGCCAGCGTGCGCGGGATGGGCGTGGCGCTCATGTTGAGTTGGTGCGGCACGATGCGGCCGCGCACGGTTTCGCCCTTCTTGGTCAGCGCCAGGCGCTGGCCCACGCCGAAGCGATGCTGCTCGTCGACGATGGACAGTCCCAGCCGGTGGAATTCGACATGGTCCTGGATCAGCGCCTGCGTGCCGACCACCAGCTGCACGCTGCCCTCGGCCACGGCGGCGGCGGCCTCGCGCCGCGCCTTGGCCGTCAGGCTGCCGGTCATCCAGGCGATGTTCACACCCAGCGGCTGCAACCACGCGGCGAGCTTGCGGAAGTGCTGTTCGGCCAGGATTTCGGTGGGCGCCATCAGCGCCACCTGGGCCCCGGCCGCGATGGCCTGGGCCGCGGCGATGGCCGCGACCACGGTCTTGCCGCTGCCCACGTCGCCCTGCAACAGGCGATGCATCGGATACGGCTGCGCCAGGTCCGCGGCGATTTCCCGCACGACGCGCTGCTGCGCGCCAGTCAACTTGAACGGCAGGGTTTCGTACAGCCGGGCCACCAGCCCGTCCGGCGCGTCGCTGGGCGGCAGCGGCGCGGCTTCCTTGACACGCCGCGCGGCCCGGGCGGCGGCCAACGACAGTTGCTGCGCCAGCAGCTCGTCGAACTTGATGCGCCGCCATGCCGGGTGAACCCGTTCCAGCAGCGCCTGCTCCGACTCGCCCTGCGCCGGCGTGTGCAGCGCGCGGATGGCGGGCTCGAACAGCGGCAGCGCATAGCGCTCGCGCGCCACCGGCGGCAAGGTGTCGGACAGGTCGGCGCGATCCAGCGCCTGCGCGATGGCGCGGCGGAGCGTCAGCTGCGGCAGGCCTTCGGTGCTGGGATAGACGGGAGTGAGCGCGGTGGGCAGCGGCGCATCGGCGTTGACCATGCGCGGGTGCACCATCTCGCGGCCGAACAGGCCGCCGCGGACCTCGCCGCGCGCGCGCAGACGCTTGCCCACGGTCACCTGCTTCTGCTGGCTAGGGTAGAAATTCAGCCAGCGCAATTGCAGCTCACCGCTGTCGTCGGCCAGCGTGGCCGTCAGCTGACGCCTGGGGCGGTACAGGACCTCGGATTTGGTGATCTCGCCTTCGACCTGCGCGGAAAAGCCCGGCCGCAACGAGGCGATCGGAACCACGCGGGTCTCGTCTTCATAGCGCAGCGGCAAATGCAGCACGAAGTCTTCGGGCGACACCAGACCCAGATTGCGGAGCTTGCGCTCCGTATCCGTCAGCGGTTTGCCGGCGCCGCCCTTGGCAGCGCTCGCGCGCTTGGGTGCCGCTGCGGCGGCCGGCATGGAGGAACGCGCCTCGGTAATGAAATGCCCCGGTGGTGCTTACAGGACCAGGATGGCCTCGACCTCGAACTGCGCGCCCTTGGGCAGGCTGGCCACGCCGATGGTGGAGCGCGCCGGGAAAGGCTGAGGAATGATCTCGGCCATGATGGCGTTGGCGGCCGCGAACTTGCCCAGGTCGGTCAGGAACAGGGTCAGCTTGACGACGTTGTCCAGCGTGCCGCCGGCCGCCTTGATGACTTCCTGCATGTTGGCGAACGCCTGGCGGACCTGGGCGTCGAAGTTCTCGGACACCAGATCGCCGGTGCCGGGCTCCAGGCCGATCTGGCCGGACAGATAGACCGTCTTGCCGCCGCTGACGGCGACCGCTTGCGAGTAAGGGCCGACGGCGGCGGGCGCGGCGTCGGTGTGGATGATTTGCTTGCTCATGGGCGGAATCCTTGTAAGGTCGTACAGATGCTTGAACTATCGGATTTTAATCACCAATAGCATATTGCGAAAGCTCCGGCTTGCCGCCACGGTGCGCGGCGGGTCCACCACTGAAGCGACGCGGCAAACGATGGCGGCAAGGCCGCGGCCCTGTCATGTTACCCACGCCGATGACAGCATGATGTACGGCCTGTGCCCGTCCCACAGGGCCTCCCGCCAGTCTATCCCTCTCCACCCAGCTCGACGCGCCGCTCCCGCAGCAGGTCATACAAGGCCTGCGCCGCCACCGACAGGCTGCGCCCCTCGCGCCGCACCAAGTGCAGGGGCCGCGTCAGCGCGCGTCCGGCCAGCGGCACGATGCGCAAGTCCTCGCCGCCAAAATGGAACAACGTCATCGCCGGCACCACCGACACCCCCAACCCCGCCCTGACCAGGCCGGTCACAGTGGCCAGATGCTCCACCTCGAACACCGGCGGCGGCGCGGCCGCGCCTAATGCCACGTCCAGGTGCTTGCGCACGCTGCTGCCGCGCGCCAGCTGGATCAGCGGATAGCGCGCGATGTCGCGCAATCGCGCCTGCTCCACCTGAGCCAATGGATGATCGCCACGGCACACCAGGAAATAGCGGTCGGCGTATAGGAATTCGCTCGCCAGCTCGCTCATGTCCGGCCGCTCCGAGGCCACCGCGAAATCCGCCTGCCCGCTGCGAACCATGTCCAGGCAGGGATCCAGCAGGGCGTCGCGCAGGTCGATCGAAATGCCGGGATGCCGCTCACGGAAGCCCGCCAGCAGGCCGGGCAGCCAGCCCGCCGCCAGCGACGGCAACGCGGCCAGCGTCACCCGGCCCCGGCGCCGCGCGGCGTGGTCGCGCAGATCATCCATGGCCAGTTCCATGTCGGCGAGCAGGCGACGCGCCGAGGCCTCCAGCACGCGCCCTTCCGCCGTCAGCTCGACGTTGCGTGTGTCGCGGTCGAACAGGCGCAGGCCGGCGCTGTCTTCCAGCTGGCGGATCAGGGCGCTGAAGGCGGGCTGCGTCAGGTGACAGCGCTGCGCCGCCCGCGTGAAGTGCTTCTCGTCGGCCAGGGCCACGAAGGCGCGCAGCTGGCGGGCAGAGAGATTCATGGCTTTTCTCTATGAATTGATCTGATCTTTCTATTTTACGGATGACTGGACGCTGCCTATAGTGGCCCCCAACCTGTGCCCGTCCATGAACGCCATGCCCCGCTCTCCCCTTCATATCGGCTGCGCCTCCGGCTTCTCCGGCGACCGCAGCGACGGCGCGCCCGCCGTGGTGCGCACGCTGGCCGCGCGCGGCGGCGGCACGCTGATCTTCGAGACGCTGGCCGAACGCACCTTGGCGCTGGCGCAGCTGGCGCGCAACGAGGATCCGCGCCTTGGCTACGAGCCGCTGCTGGATGATCTGGTCGGCCCCGTGCTGGGCGACTGCCAGCGCCACGGCATCGCCATCGTCAGCAATTTCGGCGCGGCCAACCCGCAGGGCGCGGCGCGGCGCATCGCGGAACTGGCCGCGCGGCAGGGCCTGGCCGCGCCGCGTATCGCGGTGGTACACGGCGATGCGTTGGACGCGCCCGGGCAGCGCGACCTGCTGCGCCAACGGCTGGGCGGGGCGCTGGACGGCCTGGACGTGGTCAGCGCGACCGCCTACCTGGGCGCGGCCGAGATCGCCCAGGCGCTGGTCGCGGGCGCGCAGATCGTGGTCGCCGGCCGCGTGGCGGATCCTTCGTTGACGCTGGGACCGGCGCTGGCCCATTTCGGCTGGGACGCGGCCGATTGGCCCCGTCTGGGACGCGCCACCATCGCCGGCCACATGCTGGAATGCGGCCTGCAGGTCACGGGCGGCTACTTCAGCGTGCCGGGCTTGAAGGACGTGCCCGATCTGCACCAAGCCGGCTTCCCCATCGCCGAGATCCAGTCCGATGGCGAGTTCGTCATCGGCAAGGCCGACGGCACCGGCGGCATGGTCGATGCCCGCACGGCCAAGGAACAGCTGCTGTACGAAGTCCACGATCCCGCCCGCTATCTGACGCCGGACGTGACCGCCGACCTGAGCCAGGCCCGCGTGGTCGAGCTGGGCGCCGACCGCGTGGCGGTGCAAGGCGTCACCGGTCATGCCCGTCCCGATGAACTGAAGGTCAACGTCTGCTATCGCGGCGGCTGGCTGGCCGAGGCGGAGATTTCCTACGCCGGCGTGCAGGCCGAAGCGCGTGCCCGGCAGGCGGCGGACATCGTGCGCCGGCGCCTGGGCGCGGCGCTGCGACTGCGCGCCGATCTCATCGGCGTGGTCAGCGTGCTGGGCGACGACGGCGGCGACATGCTGGCCGGCTTGCCTGAAGGCCGGGCGCGCGACGTGCGCCTGCGCCTGGCCGCGACGCACGCCGAGCGCGCCCAGGCCGAACGGCTGCTGCGCGAAGTGACCGCGCTCTACACCTGCGGCCCGGCCGGCGGCGGCGGCGTGCGCACCGCCCTGCGGCCGCGCCTGAACATGATGTCCTGCACCATCCCGCGCGACGCGGTGCGCGCCGGCTGGCGCTTCCTGGAGGAGATCCCGCAATGAGCGCCGACCTCGTCAGCGTGCCCCTGTATCGCCTCGGCCATGGCCGTTCGGGCGACAAGGGCGACATCTCGAACCTGAGCCTGATCGCCTGGGACCCGGAATGCTACGCGATCCTGGCCGCCCAGGTCAGCGAAGCCCGCGTGGCGGCCTGGTTCGCCAGCCGCCATCCGCGCCGCGTGGTCCGCTATCTGCTGCCCAGCCTGCACGCGATGAACTTCGTGCTGGAAAACGCGCTGGATGGCGGCGTCAACGACGCGCTCAACCTGGACGCTCACGGCAAGAGCCTGTCCTTCCGATTGCTGGACATGACGGTGCAGGTCAGCCCCGCGCTGGCGGCCCGTCTGCCCGACATACCCGGCGACCGCCCGGCGGCCGCCTGATCCACCCCACAAGAACACACACAGGAGACACACGATGCGCACGCCCCTTCGGAACCGGCTCGCCTTGCTGCTGGCAGCCGCCCTGCCGCTGGCCGCCTCGGCCCAGTCCTTCCCCGCCAAGCCCATCACCTTCATCGTGCCCTTCGCGGCCGGCAGCGCCACCGACCAGATCGGGCGCGCCATCGGCCAGGGCGTCACGGAGCAGACCGGCCAGGCCGTGGTGATCGAGAACAAGCCCGGCGCCAGCGCCATGATCGGCGCGGCCGCCGCCGCGCGCGCCGCGCCCGACGGCTATACCGTGCTCATCACCACCAACACCACGCACGCCGCCAACCAGCATCTGTACAAGACGCTGACCTACCGGCCCGTCGAGGACTATGCGCCGCTGACGCTGCTGGGCAAGGGCGGCCAGATCATGGTGGTCAATCCGAATTCGGCGGCCAAGAGCGTCGGCGACTTTATCGCGCAGGCGCGCCAGTCGCCCGGCAAGCTCAGCTTCGGCAGCGGCAGCTCCAGCAGCCGCATCGCCGGCGAGCTGCTGCAACAGATGGCCAATGTGCAGCTGCTGCACGTACCCTACAAGAGCAATCCGCTGGCCGTCACGGATCTGCTGGGCGGCCAGATCGACATGATGATCACCGACACCGCCACCGGCCTGCCCCAGGTCAAGTCCGGCAAGCTGCGCGCCCTGGGCGTCACGGGACTGGCCCGCTCGCCGTTGGCGCCCGAGGTGCCGACCATCGCGGAAGCCGGCGTGCCGGGCTATGAAATGGGTTATTGGTTCGCGGCCTACGCGCCGGCGGGCACGCCGCCGGACGTGGCCAGGCGCCTGAACGAACTGCTGGTCAAGGCCACGCAAAGCGGGCCGGCCAAGCAGTTCTATGCGCAGACGGGCACCGACCCCGCCAGCTCCACGCCCGAAGAGCTGGCCCGCTTCCAGCAGGCGGAAGCGGCGAAATGGGGAGACATCATCAAGAAGGCGGGGATCCAGCCCGAGTGAGCACGACGCGCCGGCATGCGCGGCGCCCGGTGCTCCGCGTACCGGCCGCGCGGCGTGGGTCGGATATACGCCGCGCCCAGCAAAAAGCCCATCGCATGCGATGGGCTTTTTGTACTTCGGCGAACACGCTGTGCGGCGGGATCGGCGCGGCGCTTTATTTGTCGACGAACGCGCGTTCCACCACGTAGTCACCCGGCTGTCCCACACCCGGGGACACGGTGAAGCCGCGCGCGTCCAGCATGGCGCTGATGTCGGCCAGCATATGCGGGCTGCCGCAGATCATGGCGCGGTCGGTCTCGGGGTTGATCTGGGGAATGCCGATGTCCTGGCAGAGCTTGCCGTTTTCCAGCAGTTCGGTGATACGGCCCTGATTGCGGAAAGGCTCGCGCGTGACGGTCGGGTAATAGACCAGCTTGTCGCGCACGATCTCGCCAAAGAATTCGTTATTGGGCAGCTCGTTGCCGATGAAGTCGGCATAGGCCAGCTCGCTGACCCAGCGCACGCCGTGGACCAGGATGACCTTGTCGAAGCGTTCGTAGACGTCCGGATCCTTGATGATGCTCATGAAGGGCGCCAGGCCGGTGCCGGTGCCGAACAGGAACAGGTGCTTGCCGGGCTTGAGGTCGTCGACCACCAGCGTGCCGACGGGCTTGCGGCTGACCAGGATGGTGTCGCCTTCCTTCAGATGCTGCAGCCGCGACGTCAGCGGGCCGTTCTGCACCTTGATGCTCAGGAACTCGAGGTTTTCTTCGTAGTTCGCGCTGGCGATGCTGTAGGCCCGCAGCAGCGGCTTGCCTTCGACTTCCAGGCCGATCATGACGAAGTGGCCGTTGTGGAACCGCAAGGCCGCGTCACGCGTGGTGGTGAAGGAGAACAGGGTGTCGTTCCAGTGGTGCACGCTCAGCACGCGCTCAGTATTGAAAGCAGCCATGTCGTATCAATTATGGGCGGTTCGGCGTTGCCGGGCTTGCGGCCCGTCCGCGCTCCGCGAGGATGGTTTCCGAGCCGCACTCAAAAGCTGGCAAGAGTGAAAAGGCGGCGGTCGGCATTAGGGTTGACCCTATTCTACAGGGTCTCGATGATAATTGCTCTCATTATTCTGTAATACGCTTATGCCGTATTGATGGGGATCAAGCGCCGGTCACACCTCCTTACGCGCAGTTGAACGGTGGAAATCTTCCTGGTATCGTCGCACTTCCATTTGATAATCATTTTCGTTATGCGGCCCGGCCATGTGCTCAGGCCGCAGGCACACCTCGCAGGAAGGCCGCCCTTCCCGCGCCCTCTTGCCGGAGTTGTTTCATGTCCAAGCGTCCCCAACTGAATTCCCTGCTGCGCGTCCTGGCCCTGGCCGGCGCCGCCGCCTTCGCCGTGCAGGCCCAGGCCGCCGAGGAAGTCAGCCTCTACACCACCCGCGAGCCCAAGCTGATCCAACCGCTGCTGGACGCCTTCACCAAGGAAAGCGGTATCAAGGTCAACACCGTCTTCGTCAAGGACGGCCTGCTCGAGCGGGTCAAGGCCGAAGGCGCCAAGTCGCCGGCCGACGTGCTGATGACCGTGGACATCGGCAACCTGCTGGACCTGGTCGACGGCGGCGTGACCCAGCCGGTCAAGTCCGAAACGCTGGAATCCGTCATCCCCGCCAACCTGCGCGGCGCCGACGGCAAGTGGTACGCCCTGTCGCTG
>MCND01000511.1_pt1 | contig 10678 bp, 8 predicted proteins | sample 778211 | NCBI WGS metagenome assembly MCND01 (sample SAMN04296812, study PRJNA304217) | bioreactor metagenome | isolation source: activated sludge enriched with benzalkonium chloride | place: Turkey: Istanbul urban wastewater treatment plant
CATCAACATCGGCTTCGCCAAGCTGCAGATGCAGCAGGACATCGGCATCTCCGACGCCGTCTATGGACTGGGCGCCGGCATCTTCTTCCTGGGCTACGTGATGTTCGAGGTGCCCAGCAACCTGCTGCTGGCCCGCATCGGCGCGCGCCGCACCATCAGCCGCATCATGGTGCTGTGGGGCCTGACCTCGGCGTCCATGCTGTTCGTGCAGGGGGAATGGAGCTTCTACGTGCTGCGCTTCATGCTCGGCGTGTTCGAGGCCGGCTTCGCGCCCGGCATGATCTTCTACCTGACCTACTGGTACTCGCAGTCGCGCATGGCGGGGGTCATGGCGGTGGTGATGCTGGCCGGCCCCATCGGCGGCATCGTCGGCGGCCCGGTGTCGGCCTGGATCATGACGGCCTTCTCCGGCGCGCACGGCCTGGACGGCTGGCAATGGATGTTCCTGCTGGAAGGCCTGCCCTGTGTGCTGATCGGCATCGTCGCCTACCGCTACCTGGACGACAAGCCCGCCCAGGCCAAGTGGCTCAGCGCCGAGGAAAAGGCGCTGCTGGCCGCCGACCTGGACGCGCGCTCGGGCCAGCAGAAGCACGCCTTCCGCCAGGTGCTGCGCGACCCCGCCATCTACGGCATGGCGCTGACCTACTTCTGCCTGATCTGCGGCATCTATGCGGTCAGCTTCTGGTTGCCCACGCTGCTCAAGCTGGCCGGCGTGAAGGACACCATGGAAATCGGCCTGTACTCGGCCGTGCCCTATATCGCCGCGGCCGCCTTCATGCTGCTGTTCGCGCGCAGTTCCGACCGCATGCAGGAACGCCGCTGGCACACGCTGGTGCCCGCCCTGCTGGCCGGCGTCGCCCTGTGCGTGGCCACCGCCGCGCCGACCCAGTTCGCGCTGTCGCTGGCCGCCATCACGCTGGCCACCGGCTTCATGTGGGCTTCCTACACGGTATTCTGGGCGATTCCGTCGCAGTACCTGAAGGGCGAGGCCGCCGCCGGCGGCATCGCCCTGATCAACAGCATCGGCCTCCTGGGCGGCTTCCTCAGCCCGTCCATCATCGGCTGGGTCAAGGAATCGACCGGCTCGCTGGCCGGCGGTCTGTACGCGATCTCCGCCCTGCTGGTGGCCGGCGCCCTGCTGCTGCTGGTCAACCGCCCGTCCCAACCCGCGCACGCGACCGCGCGCGCCTGAACGCCACGACAGGAAACCCAACATGCACATCCTGGTTGCCGGATTCCAGCACGAAACCAATACCTTCGCGCCGTCCAAGGCCGGCTACGACAACTTCGTCCGCGGCGAGGGCTTTCCCGCCATGGTGCGCGGCGAGGCCATGCTGGCGCTGCGGCAGGTGAACATCCCCGCCGGCGGCTTCATCAACGCCGTCGTGGCGCAGGGCCACACGGTGCGCACCGTGATCTGGGCCGGCGCCAGCCCGTCCGCCCACGTCACCACCGACGCCTATGAGCGCATCGCCGGCGAGATCGTCGAGGCGGCGCGCGAAGGCGGCTACGACGCCGTCTACCTGGACCTGCACGGCGCCATGGTCGCCGAGCACCTGGACGACGGCGAAGGCGAGCTGCTGGCGCGCGTGCGCCAGGCCGTCGGCCCGACCGTGCCCGTCATCGCCAGCCTGGACCTGCACGCCAACGTCACCGCCCAGATGCTGGGCGAGGCCGACGGCCTGGCCGCCTTCCGCACCTATCCGCACGTGGACATGGCCGACACCGGCGAGCACGCCGCCCGCCTGCTGCTGGCCCGCCTCGAAGCCGGCGCCAACTGGCACCGCGCCGAGCGCCGCCTGCCCTTCCTGATCCCGATCAACGGCATGTGCACCCTGTTGCAGCCATCGCGCGGCGTCTACGAGGAACTGGCGCAGCTGGAACAGGCGCCGGGCGTGGTGTCGATCTCCTTCGCGCCGGGCTTCCCCGCCGCCGACTTCGACGAATGCGGCCCGGTGGTCTGGGCCTACGGCACCGACGCGGCCGCCGCCGAACAGGCCGCCGAGACGCTGTACCAGCGCGTGCTGGCGCTGGAACCGCAATGGTCGCCCGACTTCCTGGAACCCGCCGAGGCCGTGCGCCGCGCCCAGGCCCTGGCCGCCGGCGCCTCACGCCCGGTGGTCATCGCCGACACGCAGGACAATCCCGGCGCGGGCGGCGACGCCAACACCACCGGCATGCTGCGCGCGCTGGTCGAGGCCGACGCGCAGAACGCCGCGCTGGGCCTGTTCTACGACCCCGAAGTGGTGGGACAGGCAGTGGCCGCCGGCGTCGGCGCCAGGCTGCGCCTGCGCCTGGGCGGGCAATCCGGCGTGGCCGGCGACGGCCCCTTCGAAGGCGAGTTCACGGTCGAGACGCTTTCGCCGGGCCGGCTGCGCTTTGACGGCCCCATGATGAACGGCATGGACGTGGACCTGGGCGCCGTGGCCACGCTGCGCATCGGCGGCGTGCGCGTGGTGGTCAGCGCCACCAAGACGCAGATGTTGGACCGCAACCTGTTCCGCGTCGGCGGCGTGCAGCCCGAAGAGATGTCCATCCTGGTGGTGAAAAGCTCGGTCCACTTCCGCGCCGACTTCCAGCCCATCGCGCACGAAGTGCTGGTGGCCAAGGCCCCCGGCCCCATGCAGGCCGACCCCGCCGACCTGCCTTGGACGCGTCTGCGTCCCGGCATCCGCGTCAAGCCGCTGGGCCGCGCCTTCGCCGGCTGAACGGCATGCGCCCGCGCCGGCACGGAGCCGGACGCGGGCGCATGATGTGTTGCGCGGCCCCTGCCGCCCCCGGCCTCGTGTCGCGGGGCGGTTTGCTTTCAGGATCCGGCTTTAAGGGGCTGGCTTTAGAAGTCGTGCCTCAAGGGCTTTACTTCAGCTTGACCTGCTGCGGAGTCACGAAGTCCTCCAGCGACAGTCCCTTTTCCTTGAGGATCGCCTCCAGCAGCGGCTGGAGCTTGCCCAGGCTTTCCTGCACCGTCTCGCGCACGGTGTCCACCACCACCTGGGTGCCGCGCTCGATCTCGATGTTGACGGCGTCGCCGACCTGCTTGTCCTCGAACACCGTCATCCGGCGCGTCTCGGGAATCAGCCAGACCTCGAACCAGCCTTCGGCGCGGTTGACCTCGGACACGGTCAGGCTGGCGCCGTTGATGGCGATATAGCCCTTGGCGAACACGTACTTGCGGAAGTCCTCGGGAATGCTGAAGCGCATCAGCCGGTTCGTGTCCGACGACTTGACCATCACCACTTCGGACGTGAAGTCCACGTGCCCCGACAGCGGATGCCCGCCAATCTCGGCGCCGTCCTTGGCCGCGCGCTCGACGTTGGCGCGGTCGCCTTCCTGATAGGCGCCCAGGGTGGTGATGGCCAGGCTTTGCAGCATGACGTCGAAGGTGGCCTGGTCCGGGCCCGTCAGCTCGGTCACGGTCAGGCAGACCCCGTCGGTGGACACGCTGGCGCCCACCGCCAGATCGGTGCAGAAACCCGGCGGGAAATCGAGCGTGAAAGTGCGCAGGCCCTCGCGGTCGGCGATCTTGGCGATCTTCGCGGTGCCTTGGACTATGCCTGTGAACATACGAATCCTGATGCGGGGCGCGGCGCGCCCGTGAAACGAAACATCAACGTTAACCGATATTTGGCTTCGGGCCGGGTGATGTCCCTGGTGGCGGCGGGGACGGCGGCGAATGGGCAGAAGTAGAGCAGACCATCGGAACACTCATAGTCTTGACTGCCTATGCGGCAGCGAACTCGCGCAGCCATTCGACGCGCGCGGCCGTCTTTTTCTAAGCTGCCTATGCGGCAGCGAATCCCTGCGACAGTCCGCGTATCGCCTGCAGCTTTTTCTAAGCTGCCTATACGGCAGCGAACCTCGGGATCACAGACCCGGTCAAGCTTGATGATTTCTAAGCTGCCTATACGGCAGCGAACGGCTCGGGCTCGACGTGCGTGGCCGCGCGCCATTTCTAAGCTGCCTATACGGCAGCGAACCCTGGAGCGCGCCTTCGCCAGGGCGTGAGATTTTTCTAAGCTGCCTATACGGCAGCGAACCAGCAGCTCGGCATCCTTCAGGGTCTGGTAGTTTTCTAAGCTGCCTATACGGCAGCGAACGGGGAGAATGCAGCAGCAGAGCTGGAGCGCAATTTCTAAGCTGCCTATACGGCAGCGAACCGAGTTACATGAGTACGCAGCCGAAGCCGATATTTCTAAGCTGCCTATACGGCAGCGAACGGGTCAAGCCGATTACAGGCAAGCAATACAAGTTTCTAAGCTGCCTATACGGCAGCGAACGGCGCGTGCTGAGCGCGCACAACGATGACACGTTTCTAAGCTGCCTATACGGCAGCGAACTTGAGCTGGCGGCTAAGGCGGCCGGCATCGTTTTTCTAAGCTGCCTATACGGCAGCGAACTGAACGTCCGGGGGACGTTCACAACGTCCGTATTTCTAAGCTGCCTATACGGCAGCGAACCATCCATACAGCCTGGTCATATGCGGCTTTGATTTCTAAGCTGCCTATACGGCAGCGAACCGGGGAGTTCCCCCGATAGCGTTGGTCCAGCATTTCTAAGCTGCCTATACGGCAGCGAACATTGCGACGCCCGCTTCCTGAGCCATCAGCATTTTCTAAGCTGCCTATACGGCAGCGAACGGTGACTCTGCTGTTTCATGGGTCGAATCCTGTTTCTAAGCTGCCTATACGGCAGCGAACGTATTTGCGCGCCAGCATGGCGGCCGCCTCACTTTCTAAGCTGCCTATACGGCAGCGAACCGCAGGCTGCGCGGAACTCTTCGCGGGCGATCTTTTCTAAGCTGCCTATACGGCAGCGAACCGGCAAAGCGGCGGATATCGCCATGGCCATCTTTTCTAAGCTGCCTATACGGCAGCGAACGCGGCCGAGCAGCCACATGGCGCCGTTGCACTTTTCTAAGCTGCCTATACGGCAGCGAACGACCGGGGCGCTGCCTCTGCCACGGGCGACCATTTCTAAGCTGCCTATACGGCAGCGAACGCCAGGATGTCCCAGGCATTGCGGCCGATCTCTTTCTAAGCTGCCTATACGGCAGCGAACTGTGCATCAAACTCCACAGCCGCTTGATTCTAAAGAAAAAACCACTCCCCGGGTTCCAAACACCCAAATTTTCACCCCTTCCGTAAGTCCTTGATTTTTATGGCGCCGTTAAATCCCACAAAAAAAGGGTTCGGCGCATGCAGTCCTTCCACATCAGGATCCACGCCCCTGCCCGGCAGTCTTCCGCAATACTGTGGAACATTCTCGCCCCCGCCAAAACCGCCTGGGTCGGCCCGCAGCCATGCCCGCATCCCGTCACAACAAATAGCGCACCCCTCTCCCGAAAAGACAGGACGCGTACAGGCCGATGAAGAGTCGGCGCACGTGTCTCCCCAAAACAAAAAAACCGAGGCCGCGCACCCGGCGCGGCCTCGGCCTTGCTACAAAAACCACGCCGACGCGTCAGTGCTTGATCGCGATCGTCTTCAAGGTCGTGAAGCCATACAGCGCCTCGAACCCCTTCTCGCGGCCATAACCCGACTGGCGCGAACCGCCGAACGGCAGTTCCACCCCACCGCCCGCGCCGTAGTTATTGACGAAGACCTGGCCGGCGCGCAGCTGGCGGGCCAGGCGCAGCTGGCGGGCGCCGTCGCGCGTCCAGACGCCGGCGACCAGGCCGTAAAGCGTGCCATTGGCCAGCGCGACCGCTTCCGCTTCGGTGTCGAAGGCCATGGCGGCCAGCACCGGGCCGAACACTTCCTCCTGCGCCAGGCGGCTGTTCGGCGGCACGTCGCGGAACAGCACCGGCACCTGGTAGTAGCCGGACGCGGACGCGCCGTCCTTGAGCTTGCCGCGCGCCGCCACCTTCAGGCCCTCGGCCTCGGCTTCGGCGACGAAGCCGCGCACGCGGTCGTGCTGGCGGGCGCTGATCAGCGGGCCCACGTCCAGGTCCTGCGCCGCCGGGCCGGTCACGGTGGCGGCGAAGGCCTCGGACAGGCGCTTGAGCACGGTTTCGTACACGCCGCGCTGGATCAGCACGCGGCTGCCGGCCGAGCAGGTCTGGCCGGCGTTCTGGATGATGGCGGCCAGCAGCACAGGCATGGCGGCGTCCAGGTCGGCGTCGTCGAACACGATCTGCGGCGACTTGCCGCCCAGTTCCAGCGTGACGGGCACGTGGTTGTCGGCGGCGGCGTGCGCCACCATCTTGCCGGTCTGCGGCGAGCCGGTGAAGGAGATGTGGTCGATGCCCGGATGAGCCGACAGCGCCGCGCCGGCCTCGTGGCCGTAGCCGGTAACGATGTTCAGCGCGCCGGCCGGCAGGCCGGCCTCGGCCGCGATCTCGGCCAGCTTGAGCAGCGACAGGCAGGCATCCTCGGCCGGCTTGACCACGCAGGCGTTGCCGGCGGCCAGCGCCGCGCCCACGCTGCGGCCGAAAATCTGCAGCGGGTAGTTCCAGGGCACGATGTGGCCGGTCACGCCATGCGCCTCGCGCACGGTCAGCACGGTGAAGCCCGGGTTGTAGGGAATGGTCTGGCCGTGCAGCTTGTCGACCGCGCCGGCGTAGAACTCGAAGTAGCGAGCCACGGCGGCGGCGTCGGCGCGCGCCTGCTTGATGGGCTTGCCGGTGTCGGCCGATTCCAGTTGCGCCAGTTCTTCCTGGCGGTCGAGCAGCGCGAAGGCGATGCGCATCAGCAGACGGCTGCGGACGGCCGGCGCCATCTGCCCCCACTCGCCCTCGAACGCCGCGCGCGCCGCGCCCACGGCGCGGTCCACGTCTTCCTGGCCCGAGCGCGCGATCGTCTCGAACTGCTGACCGTCGGACGGGTTCAGCACGGGAATGGTGTCACCGGTGGCGGCGGCCACCCATTGATTGGCGATGAAGTTCTTTTGGCTCACGATGTGCGCAGTAAAGTGGCGGCCGGACGGCCAGTTGCTGAAACGGCTGGCGGCTGCGCCGCCGAGTCTCCCGGGCGTCTCCGGCGGGAGCCGGAAACGCGGCCCGCGCGTCGATCGCACAGGCCTTGTGATTTGATGGAAAATTACGGGAGCGCCCGACAACTTGTCAATTGCATTGACAGCTTTTGTCCCAAGCTTCAGGAATTTTCCAGCCCGACTCGGGTTATCCCTAGGATTGCGCGCCCCCGCGCCGCACCGGTCTTGTCAACGCGCATGACAAGCCGCAAGCCCAGACAGAAGGAGCGCAGCGATGAGCAACACGCGTGACCCGCAGCTCGATGCCCTGCTGCAGGCCGCCAGCCGGCCCAGGCCCGAACTGGATGCGCTGGCCGAGGTCGCGTCCGGCCTGGGCTATGTGCGGGCCGAGCGCTTCGCCGAACGCGTCTACGAGAGCCTGTTCTACGCCATTGCCACCGGCAAGATCGCGCCGGGCAGCAAGCTGCCCGCCGAGCTGGAACTGGCCGCGCTGTTCGACGTGTCGCGCCCGGTCGTGCGCCAGGCGCTGGACCGGCTGCGCGAGGACCAGCTGGTGGACTCGCGGCGCGGCTCGGGCACCTATGTGCGCGCCAAGCCCGACCTGATGGGCGGCATGCCCGCGGTCGACCCGGCCCGGCGCGTCGGCCACATCCTGGAAGGGCTGGAGCTGCGCATGGTGATCGAGCCCGAGTGCGCCTATTTCGCGGCCCTGCGCCGCAGCGAACGCGACCTGCAGGAAATGGACCGCATGCTGGCCGGCTACGAGGATGCGGACGCGTCCGGCAACATCGCCCACCACCACGACTTCGGCTTTCATCGCGCCATCGCCGCCGCCACCGGCAACCAGCGCTTCGTGCAGGTGCTCAAGTCGCTCGAGTACGACGTCAGCCACGCGGTCAACGTGATGCGGCAGCTGGTCCATATCGAACCCTGGAAGCGCACCCGCGCCGCCATCGACGAACACCGCCAGATCTACCGCTTGATCCGCGAGCAGGACGCAGAGGGCGCGCGCAACATCATGCGCTCGCACATCGAGAAGGCCCGCAGCCGGATGCTCAACAGCGGGCCGGAACAGTAGGCGTCGCCGCGACGCACAGTGTTACGAAAAAACTGTGCGGATTCACATGCCCTGAAACGTCTATAGGTATGGACCGGGAAATCCCCCGGCCTCGCCGGCGGTTCGCGCACGCCGCCGGCCAGCCCAACGGACGGAGTGGCGCCTTGCAATCCTCGGACAAACCCAGCACCGGCACGATGGACGCCAACGGTCGTCGGCCCTGGCTCGGCGCTTCGGCGCCGGACTCGTCGCCCGCCGCTGCCGCCGCCCCGCCCAGCCTGCGCTGGCGCGGCCCGTGGCGGACCTGGCTGTTGCTGTCCTGGGCGATCTGCACGCTGGCCTCGCCCACCTTCGCCTTCGTCGTCGTTTTGCTCTGCATCGATGCCCGCAGCGACAACCCGTATTTCTGGTGGTCGCTGCCCCTCATCGTCGCTGCCGGCAATGCTGTCGCGATCCTGCGCACCCACTATCGTCATGGCCGCCGTGGCTATGCCGACCGCGCCGCGCTGGCGCGCCAGCACGCCGCCACCGCCCAGGCCACGGCCGGCGCCCTGTTCCTGGCGGCGGGCGCCGCCTCGGGGCTGCTGCCGGAACTGGCCGCCATGTTGCTGGGCACACGGGACGCCGGACCGGCCGCCCTGGGCGGGATCGCGCTCGCCATGGGATTCGGCGTGGCCTCGCATGTACATGCCGGAGCGCTGCATGCCTGGCTGGCCTTTCGCGAGCCGGCCGCCGCCATGGCGGCGCCGGCCAGCGCGCGCTGACGGCGGCTCGAAGCCGCCTGGGAACCGTCATCTAGCGCGCCTTGAGCGCGGGTCGACGTCGCCATCAGTACAGCATCGCGCATCCGCGCCAGGCGCCGCCACGCCGGCGCACAAGCGCGCGTCAAGCCTGCGCCCGCGCGCCGCACTGTCCGCAGAAACTCGCGCCGGGCGCCAGCGTCGCCCGGCATTGCGCGCACGCGGCCGGCGTCAGCGATGCACCGCATTGCGCGCAGAACCGGCCGCCCGCGGCCTGCGCCGCGCCGCAAGCGCCGCAGGCAAGCGCGGCCTGGCGGGGTTGAGGATTCAGGTTCGGATCACCGTAGGATCCGTTCTGGCCGTGCCGGTTGCCGTGTGAACCGTAGCCGTGACGGCTGCCATGGCCGCCTCCCAAAAGATGCTTCAGTATGCCCATGTCGGACTCCAAATCGCCTTGCGGCATTGACCTGGGCTTGATTGAAAAGCCTGAAGTTACTTTAGAGTCAAACATCACCCGCACATTGGGCAGGCGTCCGCAGGCCTCATCCTTACTTCCTGCCGATGAGCAAGGCCAGGCAAATCATGCCGATCAGGGTTCCTCCGATGGCGAAAGCGGCGCGCTCTGCACGCTCGGATTCAATCAGCAGCCCAAGGGCGCAGGCCGCCAACAACAAAGAAATCAAGAGTCCCAGAAGGAATGGACGCCAACTTCGACGCGCCGAATTCGAAGCCGCACGCCAAGCACACTTCAGCTTGTTCATGGAGATTTCGAGAAAATTAGTGCCGGATGATTGATGCTAGCAAATGTTTCACTGACGGAAAACAATTTTCCAAAAATACGGACAATGCCCCACCACGTCCGCAGGCCGGCTGGAGCCGCGCCGCCCTTCGCGACGGGCTGGAGGGAGGAATCGATAGGCGCGGTATCATCTTGCGCATCCTCGCGCCCAGCCTGTGCATCAGGCCACCCGCTGAATCCGCAGTCCAGCGGCCCCTGCCAGGCAGACCGTCAGGAAAGCCGCAAGAACCATGACCAAAATGACCATGAAGTTAGCCACCTGGAACGTCAACTCCCTCAACGTGCGCCTGCCCCAGGTGCTGGACTGGCTGGCCGCCAATCCGGTCGACGCGCTGTGCCTGCAGGAACTGAAGCTCACCGACGACAAATTCCCGGAAGCCGCCTTCACCGAGGCCGGCTATCACGCCGTCTGGGCCGGCCAGAAGACCTACAACGGCGTCGCCATCCTGTCGCGCGCGCCCGGCGCCGGCATGGTCCGCAACATCCCCGGCTTCGAGGACCCGCAGCAGCGCGTGCTGGCGCTGACGCTGCCCAGCCCGGACGGCGACGTCCGCGTGGTCTGCGCCTATTGCCCCAACGGCCAGAGCGTGGGTTCCGACAAATACGAGTACAAGCTGGCCTGGTTCGAGGGCATGCGCAAGTGGCTGGCCGACGAGATCGGCCAATACCCGCGCCTGGCCGTGCTGGGCGACTACAACGTCGCGCCGGCCGACGAGGACGTGCACAACCCGGAAAAGTGGGAAGGCCAGGTGCTGGTGTCCGAACCCGAGCGCAACGCCTTCCGCGCCCTGCTCGACCTGGGCCTGACCGATTCCTTCCGCCTGTTCCCGCAGCCCGAGAAGTCCTTCAGCTGGTGGGATTACCGCCAGTTCGGCTTCCGCCGCAATGCCGGCCTGCGCATCGACCATGTGCTGCTGTCGGCGCCGCTGGTCAAGCGCTGCGTGGCCTGCGACATCGACAAGGAACCGCGCCGCAACGAACAGCCCTCGGACCACGCGCCGGTGATCGCCACGCTGTCCTTCGAATAAGAATTTCCAGCGTTTTTGCACAGCGCGGGAATTTTCCTGTATAGTTTCGGTCTTGCTTGATTTGGGGCGGTAGCTCAGCTGGGAGAGCGTCGCGTTCGCAATGCGAAGGTCGGGAGTTCGATCC
>MCND01000512.1_pt1 | contig 10667 bp, 10 predicted proteins | sample 778211 | NCBI WGS metagenome assembly MCND01 (sample SAMN04296812, study PRJNA304217) | bioreactor metagenome | isolation source: activated sludge enriched with benzalkonium chloride | place: Turkey: Istanbul urban wastewater treatment plant
CTGAACGTGCCGCTGTTCTGCGCCATCGGCGACAAGATCGAAATCGACACCCGCACGAACGAATACCGCAGCCGCGTCAACAACTGATCCGGCAGCAGGCAAGAAAAAGCCAGACCTTCGGGTCTGGCTTTTTTTATTTCCCTATGGGTTGCCGCAGAATTACCTTGCGCTTCTCGGGAACAACGCGGCTCCAATCGTCCAGATAAATTTCGTGATAGGGCCCGGATGGCTCAAGCCCTGCTTGAGGCAGATATTGGCTGTAGAGCTTCCCCAGGATCAAGGGCAGGTCATTGACCGGGCCGACATGCAGGTACTGCACGCACCGGCCCTCGGCCACCGCATCCCAGCGCGGCACGGGCGCATTGCCCAATTCGCGGCGCATCTCGGCGGCGGCTTCTTCGAGGTCTGCGGCGGTGGCCCAGACTGGCAGGGTGATCTGCGCACGCCAATGCCATGTGTCGCGGCGGCCCGCTGCAAGGTCGCGCATATCGTCCGCCCAATAGAGGATTTCCACCGGAGGCTCGACAAAGGACTTGCCCATGCGCTCGCGCGCTTCGCGCCGGATCGGATAGATTGCCGTGTAAAGACCCTTCACTGCGGCCGCGACAGCGGACTGCCCGGGCGCCCCCTCGCCGTCCCAGATGGCAAACGGGAGCTCGGGCACGTCGACCTGGCTGAATAGCCCCTGCGGTGGAGCATAGAGCGCCCGGAGCATGGCTCTGTCCTGCGTCAAATCGATCATTCCTTCGTCGGCCATGGCTTGTTCCTCATGTAGTCCAAGGTAGTAGCGATCCAGCTGCGCTCCGCCGCCAGTTGGCTGGCGGACAAATCGAATAGCACTTCTATGTGATCGGGCATCGGCTGGCGCAGCCGTCGCAGACGTTCAAGCCTTTCCATTTCCGCCGCGACCGAAGACAGGCGCCTCTCCAGCGCATCCAATGCGGCCTTGCGCGACAGGGCCGGCCAGTGAATCATCCCCAGCAAAAGCGACGAATACGTTGGACGATGGGTTTCAAGGGCGGAAATGGTCTGCTGCTGCAGCGCCTCGCGGCCTGCCGCCGTAATCGAGAACGTCTTGCGCGACCTGGCGCCAACGGGCGCTTCCGTCAGAACCAATCCGGCTTTCTCCAGCTTACTAAGCACAAAGTAGATCGACGAAAAGCCAATCTGGGTCCAATCACGCATGCCGCGCGTTTCGATGACTTGCTCAAGCTCATAGCCGTGTCGCGGCATCTCGGCGACAAGCCCCAACAGCAGCAGTTCGGAATCGGTCAGCTTCATTCGTTTTATTCTAGTACTAGAATATAGAAACGCAAGCTTTTGCTGGAACCGTGCCATCGGACCGTTGCAGATCGCTGCTACCAGGAGTCTTGTTTGCCCGTACCCCGCGGCAGGACAGGAATACCGCGCGATCGCGGCGCGGCTCTTTATTGCAGCCGTTCGTCGTCCAGGAATTCCGGCACCGCCATGACGTCGATGCCATCCTCGGCCAGCGATTCGCGCTCTTCGGGCGTGGCCGTGCCGCGGATGGGACGGTCGTCGGCATCGCCTTCGTGGATGCGGCGCGCCTCTTCGGCGAAGCGCGGCCCAACGTTTTCGGTGTTGCGCAGCAAGGCGCGCACCTGGCGCATGACGGCCGACTGCAACGCCGCCATCTTGTCGGCGTCGGAGGCATTGGCGGGCAACGCGGGCTGGGCAGCCTGCGGCGCGTGCAGATGGGCGACGTTCAGGCGCGGCGCCGACAGCCGCTTGGTGATGCTGGCGGACCCGCAAACCGGGCACGTGACGAGGCCACGCGCCTGCTGCGCGTCATAGTCTTCGTGCGAACCGAACCAGCCTTCGAAAATGTGGCTGTGTTCGCACTGGAGGTCGAAAACTTTAAGTGCCATGGCATCAATATGGGGTGTAAGTCCCAGAATACAAGAAACCGCCGGCGGCTGGCGCTTAGCCCCTGCGCGCGCAATGCCTTTTCCCGGCCGGACAAGACAAAGCGGGCCCGCAGGCCCGCTTTTCCGCATCCCCGAGGGCTACTTGCCGCGGTTCTGGGCCGCCGGGTGCCCCACTTGCGCCTGCTGCGCCTGCAAGGCGTCGATCTGACGTTGCAGGTCGCGCAACTGCTGACGCACGTCCTTCTGCTGGTCGGCCAGCGCCGTGGCTTCCTGGCGCGACTGCTCCTGGCGCGCCGCGACCTGCTCTTCCTGCTGCAGGCGCACCGTGCGGTCGGCCTGCAGCGTGCTGAGTTCAGCGCTGCGGCTGGCCAGCAGTTTCTCGGCATGCGCGTACTCGGCCTGCATCTTGATGCGCTTGATGTCCACTTCGGCCAGTTCGGCGGACTGGCCGACGAAGGCGCGGTAGGTGGCTTCGGCCTGCTTGTCCGACTTGGTCTTCACCACGCGCCAGAAATCCTTCTGCTGGAACAGCGCGACGTAATAGGTCAGGTCGTCCGGCTTGAACAGCAGGCTGGCGCCGTAGGTGCCGTTGTAGGCAGTGCGCAGCTCCGACACCTGGCGGCTCTGGATCAGGCCTTGCAGCTCCGACAGCGTGGACGCCGGGCGCGCGGCGGGCGGCGGCGCGGGGGGAGTCACGGGCGTGGATGCCGCCTGCGTGTCCTCGACCTGTTTAACCGTGGGCCGGGGCGCTTCGGATTGCGCGCTGGCGCAGGCGGCCAGACCGGACAGGGCCGTGCCCAACAGCGCCATGCGGGCGGCGCCACGGATAAATTGGACGTTCATGCCTTCCCCAAAAAAATCGTTGCGGAACTATAGCAATTTATTTCACCCCGGACAGACGCGCTTACATGCGCCGGACCCGGAACTGTCGCCCCCTACGGGCCATTCCCTATTGCGTGTTCATATCGTCTCGGCAACGCCATCGGCGGGTTCGCCCTGGCCTGCCCCCAGCTGCAGCTTGCGCATTTTTTCCCACAGCACCTTGCGGCTGATGCCCAGCGTGTGAGCGGTATCCTGGCGCCGCCAGTCATTGGCATCCAGCGCCGCCAGCACGCGCTCGCGTTCGGCGCGCTCCGCGTCAGTGAACACGGCGGGCTCGGCCCGCGCGGCGACGGCTCCGGCCATCCGCAGCGGCTCGCCCAACTGGTCGAAAATGCGTTCGATGCGCGGCGAGTCCCAGGCCTGGAACTGCCGCCGCACGATGGCGACGCGCTCGGCCACGTTGGACAATTCGCGCACATTGCCGGCGTAGCGCGTGCGCGAGACGCGCTCCAGCAGCCACTGCGGCGCATCATCTTCCACGCCCTGGCGCTTTAGCAAGGCGCGGAAGATCGCGGCCTTTTCCTGCGGGCCCCGCTGCTCCAGGTTGGGGATGCGCAGCTCGATGACCGCCAGCCGGTAGTACAGGTCCGCGCGGAACTCGTCCTGCCCCACCAGCGTCCGTAAATCCTTGTTGGTGGCGGCAACCAGGCGAAAGTCCACCGGCACCTCCACGGTCGAACCCAGCCGGGTCACCGTGCTCTGTTCCAGGACGCGCAACAGCTTGACCTGCTGGTACAGCGGCAGATCGCCGATCTCGTCCAGGAACAACGTGCCGCCGCTGGCCTGCTCGAAATACCCCTTGTGCGCGCCGATCGCGCCGGTGAATGCGCCTTTGGCGTGGCCGAAGAAATGCGCCTCGAACAGGCCTTCGGGGATGGCGCCGCAGTTGACCGCCACGAAGGGTCCGTCGCGCCAGGCGGCGTGGTCATGCAGCAGGCGCGCGACGCGTTCCTTGCCCACGCCGGTTTCGCCGTGGATCAGCACGTTGCTGCGGCAGTCGGCGTACATTTCCGTCTCCGCCAGCAGGTCCTGCATGGTCGCGGACACGGCGATCAGAGGCTGCTCGCGCCGCGGAACGGAACGGTTGAGCTGGTTCAGCGTACCCAGCAGCTCATACAGCAGCTTGCGCAGGTCCGCGGTGGTAAAGGTCAGCGGCAGCGTGTAGGAGTATTCCGGCGGGTAATAGCGCGGATCGCGTCCGCGCGCTTCCGCGGCCACCCAGATGACCGGCAGGCCCTGCGCCGCCAGCCAGTCGTAGCCGCTGAAGCGCTTGTCGCCCATCACGGATACCGACACCAGGGCGACTGCCGGCCGCGCCAGGTCGCGCGGCGGCGGAAACGCGGTGCCTGCGTCCGCGCGCAGCAGCGACACGTCCATGCCCGCCAGGCAACGCTCGGCGCGGCTGGCGATGTCGGAAGTGCCCTCCCAGACGTACACGTCGAATTCTTCGCGCGCGAAATTCTGGCTCATCGCTTGGACCATGCGGGAAGGAAAGGGAGAAGGATCAGGGGCTTCATCATCAGTACACCAGGCGGGGCTTGCCGCAATCCACGGAAATCAGCGATACGTCGGTCTGGCCCAAGCTCAGGCCCAGCGCATTGAGCAGCTGTTGCAACACCGCTGACAGCGAATCCAGCAGAGGGGCCAGCAGGGCCATGACGACGGACAGCACGCCGCCCACCTGGCCGTCGCCGCTCAAGGCCAACGTGCCAACCGCATCGATACGGCACAGGCGTATCTTGTCCGGTGCAAAGTACAGGGCGCAGCTCACGTCGCTGAGCGGTGCGAACAAGAGCGATTTGAGAACGTTTCCGACCACTTGCAACGTGCCGCCCAGCACCCCCGTCAGGCCGCCTGTGGTCAGGCGGGTCCCCAGTTGGTCCATCGCGGTCTTGGACCACTGCATGTCGTTGACGACTTTCGAGACAGTCTTGCCGGCATTATTCGGATCTTCGCCCACCAGCTTGGCCGCGAGGTCGCTGCGTTCCTTTGTGGTCAGCGGCGTGCCGGTACTGTAGAGGTCGCCCAGGATGCCGCCGATCAGCGCGTCCGCCAGATTGGAAACCAGCTTGGACAGGTCCACGTTGGTGGCATTGACGGTAGCGGTGGCGTTGGGCGATGGCGGTGCGGTAAGCGTCACCGACACGGGCGCCGAGGAACTGAACACCGGCAGCGTGACCCGGGCAGTGAGCGGCAGTATGCCCAGTACATTCAAGACCTGATGCCGGCCCACGGATCCGAATGCGCTGGGTTCGCAGCGGTTCGTGAGCGCCTGGAAATTCGCGGCGCTCGGGTCGGTGGCCGACGCCATGCCGGGGAAGCGTCCCAGGCAGACGCTGGCCGCGGCCGAAGTCACGGCTATCGTCGCCTGGTTTTCGGCCAGCGGGGCCTCGCACAGCTTGCGCAGCGTTCCCGTGGACTGCGCCACGTCGATGATGATGGGCAGGTCCACCTTCGTGTTCAGCGTATTGGCCAACAAGGGCCCGATCAGCGGAATGTTGCTGGTGTTGACGCGCAGATACACGCGTATGCCGGCGCTGATGGCCTGGGCGCCGACCCCGCCCACGCCCACGGCAGGTGGCTCGACGATGCGCACCCGCGCGTCCAGGCCCAGCAGCGGCACGCTCAGCCCCAGATTGATCAGGTTGCTGCCGTTGGCGATGGCCAGGCCGGTTTCCAGGATGTTGAGCGCGTTGACCTTGGCCTGCAAGGCGGCGCTGGGGTCGCCGCCCACCACGTTCAGATCCAGCACGCCGCCATCGCCGAACAGCTTCACCGGCAGGTTCAGCGGCATCAGGTCCAGGACCGTGTTGATGGCTGCGCTCAGCAACCCAATGTCGGCGGCGGCTGTCTTCTGCTTGTCGATGACGGTGAGCGTGGCGTGCAGCAACTGGCCCAGCGTCAGGTTGTTCAGCGCGGTCAACTGCTCGGGCGTGCCCACGCCAGCCGCCACCGACAGCGGCAGGCCCAGCGCCTCCAGCAGGCCGGCCGGCGTAATGCCGACATTGGCCAGGCCCGCGGCGTCCAGTACGTCCAGTTGCGAGGGCGAGGCGCCTGCCGTGGCCAACAGCTGCGACAGCAGGCCGCCGCGCTCCAGGCGCAACAGCCGCGATCCCACCGTGAAGGCCGCCACGGGCTGCGTGTTGGTGGCCACCGCCGCGACCGAGGCCTTGATGCCGCCCACGCCGGGTATGAGATTGGCCAGTTGCTTGCTGACGGCGACCCGCACGGCGTTGTACGCCTGCCCGCCCGCCGCGTCGAAGACGTGCATGCCGGAGGGGTCGGAACGCGTCGGATCCCACACCTTGCACTCCACCGTGAAGTCGGCGGCCGTGAACGCGTCCAGGATGTTCGGCACATTGGCCAGGCCGGAGGCCCGGCCAGCGGCGGCGGCCCGGGCGCAATCCGCGCCGGAGCCCAGGCTCAGGACCTGCACCGCCGACAGCGCCGCCAGGTCCGCCGCCTTCTGCATTTCACGCTTCATGTAGAAGCCGTAGCCGAGCTGCAGCACGCCCAGCAGCACCATCCCGACCAGCACCGCGAAGACGACGGCGACGGTCATGCTGCCGCGTTGCCGCGACGGCGGGGAAGGATGTGGACGGCCGGCTGACATGCTCTCGCGACTCCGTATCCGCCTGCGGCGGGGAATACCAGTATCCGGAACCTATTGGATGTTGGGGATTTCCACATTCCGGTCGAACCACACAGGAATGGGATGCTTGAAACTTTCCAGATAGCGGTTCCAGGCCGCCGTGGAGACCGGTCCCAGCACCGGCAAGGCATTGCCGGCGCGCCGGCCGTCGGCCTGCGCCGCCAGGAGGCCGCGCGTCACGTCGCCAAAGCCCTCCTGCGCCGCGGGCGCGGCGGCCGGCGCCTGCGGCAGCGGGGTCTGCACCTGCTGCACCACGGGCCGCTCCGGCATGGCGGCGGCGGGCGCGGAAGCCGGCTCGGACGGGGCGCTGGCGGCGCCGGACATGCTGCCGGTCAGCGGCGCGTTGGATTGCGCCTGGCCGGCGATGGGCGCCAGCGCCGCGCAGGCGCAGGCCAGGATGAACAAGGCGCGCGGGGTCGTATGGGACATGGCAGTGTTCCTCGATAGGGAGTTAGCGCACGATGGGGCCATTGCCCAGCCCTTCCATCAGGGGACTCATCATCGGCATGACGGCCTGTTCGCCGCTGGATACCCGGGTCGCCGGCGCGTGGGATGCGGCCGGCGCCGGGGCCAGCTGGCCGCGGATCTCGGCGGCCAGTCGCAGCACCTGCCCGCGCGCTTCCTCGCTCAATTGCGCCCGCTCCATCAGGCGCTGCGCCTTGAGCGGATCGCCCTCGACCAGCAGCAGCACCGCCAGGTTCGCCACCACCTTGGCGCTATCCGGCGTCAACTCGGCCGCCTGCCCCAGCGGCACGCGCGCGCCCGCCGGATCGCCCGCCCGCAGGCGCGCATAGCCCAGGTCGCCCAGGATGCGCGCGTCCATGGGCGCCAGCCTCGCCGCCCGCGAAAAGTAATCGGCCGCCTGGTCGAACTGCCCGCGCGAACCGGCGATCAGGCCCAGGCCATGCCAACCCTCGGCCGCCTGGTCGGTGGCGGTCAGCGCGCGGTAGGCCTGCTCGCTCAACGCCGCCTGGCCAGTCTGGCGCAGCGCCTCGGCGCGCAGCACGGCCACACGCGCGTCGCTGCCGTATTTCTGCTGATAGCCGTCGATGTACGCGAGCGACGCAAAGTAGCGCTCCTGGCGCTGCGCCTCGACAATCATGGACAGCATCATCTCGGGTTCCTTGGGCCGGCTCTTGCTCTGGGCCTCGTCTTCCTTCTGCCGCATCAGCGCCTGTTCCTGCTGCTGTTGCTGGATCAGCTGCCAGGCGGATTCCGCGTTGTTGGTCTTGCATCCGCTCAAGCCCGCGCCCGCCGCCAGCACCATGGCCACGAGCGCGCAGCGCCCTGCGCGCGACCTGCTTTTCGTTGCGCCGTTCATTACATCCCCCCCATGCGCGACAAGCCGCGCAACACCGCGATAAACCCCGCCCCGCCCGTCACGATCAACAGCGCGGGCAGCAGCGTCACGATCATGACCCCGGTCATCTTTACCGTGGTCTTGCCCACTTTCTCTTTCAGCTCCAGGCGCCGCTTGTCCCGCAGGCGTTCGCCGAAGCGATTCAGGGGTTCCTGCACCGCGCCCCCGTGCTGGTCCACCTGCGCGATCAGGCGGCAGATGGCGGACAGATCGTCGTTGTTGAAGCCCGTGGCCATCCTGGCCAGCGATTGCTCGCGGGTGCGGCCGCGCACGTAGAGCTCGGACGCCAGGCGCAATTCGAATGACAGCACCGGCAGCACTTGGCCGAACTCCTTGACCAGCACCTGCAGGCTCTGGTCGATCGACAGGCCCACGCCCTGCAACAGGCGCAACAGATCGATCAGCAAGGGCAGTTCGTCGGCCGCCTGCCTGCGGCGGCGCGCCAGGCGCCGCTGCACGATCCATTTGGGCAGCATGTAGCCGATCGCGAAAGCCAGGAAGGCCGCGACGAAAGCGCCCATCGGCATATCCGGAAGGTGCTTGTACAAGTCCAGCACGACCGCGGCCACGGGCAGCAGGATCGCCAGGCCGAAGCGGATCAGGACAAAGCGCGAGCGTGCGGTGCCGGGGTCGGCATAGCCCGCCATGTCCACCACCTTGCGATCCTCGGCGGCCAACAGCGCGTCGGCCAGCCGGCCCTCGCTCAAGCGCTTGCCGAACGTGTCGGCGGCCCGCGCAGCCGCCGCCAGCCGGCCCTGCCCGCTCTCGCCGCGCGGGGCGGCCGATGCGCTACCGCCGCCCTCGCGCGCGGCCAGCGCCTGGTCCACCACCTGGCGGCTGCGGCCCTGGCTGCGCAGGCGTCGCGCCATGCCCAGGCCCAGCACCAGCAGGCCGGCCGCCACCAGCATCAGCGCCATCGCCAGCACGGTGGACGCGTTCCAGGATTGCAGGATGTTCATGCCGCGCCCTCCTCAAATGGCCTTGGCCATGCGATATAGCCAATAGCAGCCGCCGATCTGCAGGCAGACCGCGGTCAGCAGCATCCTGAAGCCTTGCGGGTCCTGCCACAGGCCCATGAACAAATTGTTGTTGGCGACAATGATGAAGCCCGCGATCCCCACGGGCAGCAAGGCCAGGATCCAGGCCGACAGCCGCACCTCTGCCGAGCTGGCGGTCAGTTCGTTGCGGGCCTGGGCGACATCGCGCATGAAGGCCGCCATGCGTTCCAGCACCTGATCGCTGCGGCCGCCGAAGCGTAGGGCCAGCGACACCACCGCCGCGACCATGTACAGCTCCTTCAACCCATACAGGCGCGACACGTGCGCCAGCGCCGCATCCAGCTCCTTGGAGCGGCTCAGGCTGGCCGCGGTCTCCACCACCTCGCGCAAGGGTTCGTCGGCCGTGGCCGCGGCCGTCTGGAACGCGGCGCCCATGCTGTTGCCGATGGTGAGCAGACGCACGATGTTGTCCAGGAACGCGGGCAGTTGCGCGATCATGCGCCGCTGGCGCTTGTCGGCCCGCAGCCACAGCAGGAAGTATGCGAACACGGCCAGCAGCAAGAACGTCACCGCGCCCGACAACGCCCCCAGCAGGGCCCAGGCCAGCGCCGCGCCGGCCGCGACGGGCAGCGCGATGCGCAGATACAGGCCGGCGCTTTGCCGCAGGCCGGCCAGGCGCAACATGCGGTCCCAGCCGGCAAAGCCGCTGCGGAACTGGCGCGCGTTTTCGGCGAAAGGCGCATCGGCGGCGGCCGCGTCGCGGCCCCGCTGCAACTGGCTTTCCAGGAAGGCGGAGCTGGCCGCCCGCCGCGCGCGGCGGCCAGCATGGCGCCACAGCAGCACCGCCCCGATGGTCAGCACCGCAGCCAGGCTTGCAAGCACCAGAGCTTCCAGCATCAGCGCCTCCTGCTCCAGAAGCCGCCGCCCCCGCCATCACGGTCGTCCTGCGGGTTGTCGTTGGCGCGCGCCTCGTTGCGCAGCTTGGCCAGCTTGGGCGTGTGCGGGTTGATGCCCAGCCAGTGCCAGCGATCCTTCTCATCGCCGTCCGGCGTGGCATAGGATTCGTGGCGATAGAGTTCCTGCGTGGAGATCACGTTGTCGCCCATGCCGGTGATCTCGGTCACCGACAGCACGCGGCGCTTGCCGTTGGACAGGCGGCCGATCTGCACAATGAAGTCCAGCGCGCTGGCGATCTGCCTGCGCAGGCTGTCCTCGCTGCCCTGGAATCCAGCGAATCCGGCCAGCATCTCGATCCGGTACAGGCATTCGCGCGGGGAGTTGGCGTGGATGGTCGCCATCGAACCCTCATGCCCGGTGTTCATGGCCTGCAGCATGTCCATGACCTCGGCGCCGCGCACTTCGCCCACCACCACGCGATCCGGCCGCATGCGCAGGCTGTTGCGGATCAGCTCGCGGATGCTGACCGCGCCGCTGCCGTCAAAGCCCCCCTGGCGCGATTCCAGCCGCACCACGTGAGGATGGTTGAGCGACAGCTCCGCGGTGTCTTCCACCGTGACCACGCGTTCCGTTTCCGGGATGAAGAATGCCAGCGCGTTCAGCAGCGAGGTCTTGCCCGAACTGGTGCCGCCGGACACCAGGATATTGCAGCGGTTCTTCACCGCCTCGTTCAGCAGCCGGTAGATCTCTTCGTCGAAGCTGCCCAGCGTCAGCAGGTCCGCCGGCTTGAGCGGGTCCTGGCGGAATTTGCGGATCGACACCATGGGGCCGTCCACCGCCAGCGGCTCGATCACTACGTTCAGGCGGCCGCCGTCGGGCAGGCGCGCGTCCACCATGGGACTGGACTCGTCCAGCCGGCGGCCGATCGGCGCCAGGATGCGGCGCACGATGCGCAGCACGTGCTGGTTGTCGGTGAAGCGCAGCGTCTC
>MCND01000513.1_pt1 | contig 10610 bp, 6 predicted proteins | sample 778211 | NCBI WGS metagenome assembly MCND01 (sample SAMN04296812, study PRJNA304217) | bioreactor metagenome | isolation source: activated sludge enriched with benzalkonium chloride | place: Turkey: Istanbul urban wastewater treatment plant
CCGGCCGAGGTGGTGGCCTCCCTGGAAGCCTCGGAGGTGCTGACGGCATTGCGCGCCACTTCTTCCACGGCGCTGGTCATTTCGTTGACCGCGGTGGCGGCCTGCTCGATCTCGTTGTTCTGCTGGGTCAGGCCGCGGGCACTTTCCTCGGTGACGCTGTTGAGTTCTTCGGCGGCGGAGGCCAGCTGGGTGGCGGAGCCGGAGATATGTTGCAGGGTATCGCGCAGGTTTTCCTGCATCTTGGCCATGGCCCGCAGCAGGCGCCCGGCTTCGTCGCTGCCATCGACGTGGATCGGCCGGGTCAGGTTGCCCTCGGCGATTTCCTCGGCGGCGTCCAGGGCCTTGGCGATCGGCAGGGTGATGCTGCGGGTCAGCAGCCAGGCGAACAGCAAGGTCAGGGCGGTGGCCAGCGTGAGCAGGGCCATCACCAGGTTCGACGCATCGCGGTACAACTGCGCTGCTTCCTCGGCCGCCTCGGTGGCGTAGCGGGTGTTGATTTGCACCAGCCGGTTGAGGGTGGCGTTGATTTTCTCGGCGCTGTCCATCAGTTGGGTATTGAGCAGCTCTTGCATGGTGTCGAGCTGGTTGCTGCGCGACAGCTCGATCAAGCGGCTTTCCAGCTGGCGGTGCTGGGTCAGCATGTCGATGTACTGGTCATAGGCCGCGCGCTCCTCGGCCATGCTGATCAGTGCCTCGTAGCCCGGGCGCGCCTCGTCGATCTTGCGGTTGCGCTCGGCCATGGCATCCAGGGTTCGCTGCTGCGCCACGGGGTCACGGTTGACCAGCAGGCGGTAGGCATGGACCCGCAGGCGCAGGCTCAGTTGGGTGAAGTCATCGACACTCTTGATGCTGGGCAGGGTGTCTTGGGTGATCCGTTCGGTAGCCGCGTGGATCTTGCCCATCTGGATCAGGGCAAAGGTCCCGAGAAACAGCATCAGGCAGCCGATCAGGGCAAATCCGAGGAAGGCTCGCGGGGCGATATTCAGGGTGCGCAGGGACATTGTTCATACCTGTATTGGGCGCGCTTCGCGCTGTATGGGTGGTGCAGCACCTGGGCTATCGCATCGAGAAAATGCTTCTTGAATCGCCAAAAGGGGTTTAGGAAATTTCCGATCATTTGTCGGACGGTTCTAGAAAACTCCCGGTGTCCGACAGGACGTTTGGAACCCCGGGGCGAAATGGCAGTCTCTAGCAGCTCTTGTGGAAGGGTCATCGCCAGCAAAATCAAGGCTTTGCGCCTGGATATCCCTGGCATCCAGGGTGACTTTTCTTTATCGTACGCGCCCTTTGCAAAAAGCCCGGAAGATCAAAATGTTGGAAGCATCCCTCAGCCAATTGGAACAGCTGGTCAGTGACCTGGTGGTACAGAACCAGGAGCTGCTCGGTACGAACGAAGCCCTCAAGGCACAACTGGCCCAGGCCAAGGATGAGAACGAAAGCCTGCAGCTGAACCTGATGGAGCAGGAAGAAAAGCACGGTGCCACCGCTGCCCGCATCCAGGCCCTGGTTGAGCGCGTCACTGCGAGCCCGGCCAACCCATGAGACATCACAGCGATGGGGTGAGGGTGGTCAAAATCCTCGGCGAGGATTATTCACTCAAGGCGCCGGCCGGACAGGAACAGATCCTGATGGATGCGGTGCAGATGCTCCAGGCCACCCTGGCCGATACCAAGAAGAAGTTCCCGACCCTGATCGGCGAGCGCCTTTTGGTGCTGGCGGCGATGAACCTGTGCTCGCAGCAGATCGAGATGCGCAAGCGTCACGACGAAGAGCTGGAGCGCTACCAGGAGCAGGTCAGCGCGACGGTCGAAGTGATCGCCAAGACCATCCAGCAGAACTGATGGCGCTGTGTCCCGTCACCCGCGCAGGCAGGTTGCTGCAACGGATGTGACGGGACGGCCCCGGCCTGCCGGTCCTCGGGCTGGCGAGCTTCAGAACCACTCGTCGCGCATTGCCAGGCAGGTATCGTCCCTGGCTTCCAGCAATGTCAGTTCATGCTGACAGCCCGGCACTTCCCAGGTGAGGAAGTAGCGTGCGGCTTGCAACTTGCCCCGGTAGAAATCGCGATCTGCCGCTTCGCCCCGGGCCAGTCCTTCCTCGGCGCGGATCGCCTGTTCCAGCCAGCGCCAGCCAATGACTGCGTGGCCAAATGCCTTGAGGTACAGCGCCGAGTTGGCCAGGGTCGTGGTGACCTTACCGCTGACCAGGTCCTCCAGCAGGCCCAGGGTCACGGTTTGCAGGCGCGCCACCAACTGCTCCAAGGGGACGCGTAGGGCATCCAGGGAGACATGGGCCTGGGCGCGTGCGCCAGTCTCGGCCATCAGGCGGATCAGGCGCTTGAGCCCGGCGCCGCCATTTTGTGCCAGCTTGCGTCCCAGAAGATCCAGGGACTGGATGCCATGGGTGCCCTCATGGATCGGGTTCAGGCGATTGTCGCGGTAGTACTGTTCCACCGGATACTCGCGGGTGTAGCCATGGCCGCCGAGGATCTGGATCGCCAGTTCGTTGGCCTTGAGGCAGAACTCCGAAGGCCAGGACTTGACGATCGGGGTCAGCAGGTCCAGCAGCTCATGGGCTTGCTGGCGCCCAGTCGCATCCTCAAGGGTGGTGGTGTCGTCGAACAGCCGGGCTGCATACAGGCCCAGGTCGAAGGCACCTTCGACATAGGCCTTCTGGGTCAGCAGCATCCGGCGCACGTCGGCATGCTCGATGATCGCGACTTGGGGCGAGGTCGGGTCCTTGCCATCCGGCAGGCGCCCTTGAGGGCGTTCGCGAGCGTACTCCAGGGAGTACAGGTAGCCGGCATAACCGAGCATCACCGCGCCCATGCCGACGCCGATGCGTGCCTCGTTCATCATCTGGAACATATAGGACAGGCCCGCATGGGGTTTGCCCACCAGATAGCCGACACACTCGCCGTTATCGCCGAAGTTCAATGCGGTGGAGGTCGTGCCGCGATAGCCCATCTTGTGGAACAGGCCGGCCAGCAGCACGTCGTTGCGCTGACCCAGGGAGCCGTCGGCGTTGACCAGGAACTTGGGCACGACGAACAGCGAGATACCCTTCACTCCGGGCGGCGCGTCCGGCAGCTTGGCCAGCACCATGTGCACGATATTCTGTGCCAGCGAGTGGTCGCCGCCGGAGATGAAGATCTTGTTGCCCTTGATCCGGTAGCTGCCGTCGCCGGCGGGTTCGGCGCGGGTACGGATATCCGACAGCGAGGAGCCGGCGTGGGGCTCGGTCAGGGCCATGGTGCCGAAGAAGCGACCGTCGATCATCGGTTGCAGGAAGCGCTGTTTCTGCTCCTCGCTGCCGAAACTCTCGATCAGGTTGGCGGCACCCATGGTCAGGAACGGATAAGCAGAGCTGCCGACGTTGGCAGCCTGGAAATGAGCGAAACAGGCCTGGGACAACAGGGTTGGCAGCTGCATGCCACCGGCCTCGAAGTCGCGGGTGGCGTTGAGGAACCCGGCCTCGAGGAAGGCGTCCACCGCGGGCTTCACCTCGGGGATCAGTACCGCCTGGCCGTTTTCATAGCGCGGTTCATGCTCGTCGCCCTTGCGGTTGTGCGGGGCGAAATACTTCTCGGCGATGCTGCGGGCGGTGCCCAGGGCGGCATCGAAGGTCTCGCGGTTATGCTCGGCAAACCGTTCGCGCTGGGCCAGGCCCTCGGCGTCGAGCACCTCATACAGTTCAAAAGCCAGATTGCGGGAACTGAGCAAGGTCTCGGACATGGCGGCCTACCTGTTGATTGAGGAGATGGGCCGAGTCTAGACGCGTGAATGAAGGCGGGATAGGAAGATTGATAGGCGTGATGAAGCAGGAGAAACCAAACTGCAAGCCGCAAGCCGCAAGCCGCAAGCCGCAAGCCGCAAGCCGCAAGCCGCAAGCCAGAGCCAGAAGCAAAAACGGCAAGCAAAGGCCGTTGCCCCTGCTTGCCGCTTGCCGCTTGTAGCTTGCCGCTGCTTTTAACCGATGGTCATCAGGCTGGCATTGCCGCCGGCCGCAGCGGTGTTGACGCTCAGGGCGCGTTCGATCACCAGGCGCTCCAGGGCGATGGCGGTTTCGCCCTGGGACAGGCCCTGGACACCGACGATGGCGCCGGCACGCTGGGCTACCTGCTGGCAGACACTGCGCAGTTGGTCGCTGTCGCCGTGGTGCAGGACCGCGTCGAACACCACCTCATCCTTGGTCCAGTCGGCCACGCGCTTGATGCGCACCTGGATCTCCCTGGGCAGGCGGCCGAACAGGGTCTTGGCTACGGCGCTTTCCGGCCATACCGCCGAACCGCCGACGGCCAGTACCGCCGCCAGTTGGACCAGCAGGTCACCCTCGACTTCCGCCAGGCACAGGACGTGCTCGCGAGGCAGGATGGCATAGCTGTTGCGCTCGCCAGTCGGGCCGGTCAGCTGGCGGGAGATACCGCTCTGCGATTGCCCGCTGAACTGTTTGCACAGGGTCGCCAGTTCCGCCAGCTTGCTGCTGTCGGCCCAGGCTTGCAGGGCCGTGAGTGGCTTGAGCAGGGTTTCGCGCAGGCGCAGGTCCGGGGCGCTGATGGCATCGGCGCGGACGAAGGATTGCTCGATAGCGTCCACCGGCCGGGTCGACAGCAGGCGGTACAGGTACAGCGGGCCGCCGGCTTTCGGGCCGGTGCCCGACAGGCCTTCGCCACCGAATGGCTGCACGCCGACCACGGCACCGACGATGTTGCGGTTGACGTAGACGTTACCGGCGTTGACGTTGTCCACCACCTTGGCGATGGTCTCGTCGATCCGGGTGTGTACGCCCAGGGTCAGGCCGTAGCCGGACGCGTTGATCTGGGCGATCAGCTGGTCGATGTCCTTGCGCTTGTAGCGAACCACGTGAAGAACCGGGCCGAAGATCTCGCGCTGCAGTTCGTCGAAGCTTTCCAGCTCGATCAGGGTCGGCATGACGAAGGTGCCGCGCTTGATTTCTTCGCCGTCGGCGATGGCCATCTGGTACACGGTGCGGCCTTTGTCACGCATGGCCTGGATGTGTTTCTCGATACCGGCCTTGGCCTCGGCGTCGATTACCGGGCCGATGTCCACGGCCAGGCGCTCGGGGTTGCCCAGGCGGCTTTCGGCCATGGCGCCCTTGAGCATCTCGATCACGCGATCGGCGGAGTCTTCCTGCAGGCACAGCACGCGCAGGGCCGAGCAACGCTGGCCGGCGCTGTCGAAGGCCGAGGACACCACGTCGATCACCACCTGCTCGGTCAGGGCCGAGGAGTCGACGATCATGGCGTTCTGGCCACCGGTTTCGGCGATCAGCGGGATCGGCCGGCCCTGGTTGTCCAGGCGCCCGGCGATGTTGCGTTGCAGCAGGCGGGCGACTTCGGTGGAACCGGTGAACATCACGCCCTTGACCCGCTCGTCGCCGACCAGGCCGGCACCAACGGTTTCGCCGCGGCCTGGCAGCAGTTGCAGCACGCCTTCGGGGATGCCGGCTTCCAGCATCAGGCGCACGGCCTGGGCGGCCACCAGCGGAGTCTGCTCGGCCGGCTTGGCCAGTACCGGGTTGCCGGCGGCCAGGGCGGCGGCCACTTGGCCACTGAAGATCGCCAGTGGGAAGTTCCACGGGCTGATGCACACCACCGGGCCCAGAGGGCGGTGGGCGTCGTTGCTGAAGTCGTTGCGGGCCTGCACGGCGTAGTAGCGCAGGAAGTCCACGGCTTCGCGCACTTCGGCAATGGCGTTGGCGTAGGTCTTGCCGGCCTCGCGGGCCAGCAGGCCCATCAGCGGCTGGATCTCGCCTTCCATCAGGTCGGCGGCGCGCTCCAGGATCGCGGCGCGCTCGGCCGCTGGAGTGGCCTGCCAGATCGGTGCGGCATTCAGCGCGCACTGGATGGCGTTGTCGACGTCGGCAATGGTGGCTTCCTGGACATGCCCTACCACATCCCGATGATCGGACGGGTTGAGCACTGGGGCCGCAGGCTCGTCGCTGGATGGGCAGCCGAGCATCGGCGCCGCCTTCCAGTCGTTGTGGGCGGTGGCCAGCAGCGCGCAGGACAGCGATGCCAGGCGGTGTTCGTTGGCCATGTCGATACCGGCCGAGTTGGCGCGTTCGGCGCCGTACAGGTCGCGTGGCAACGGGATGCGTGGATGCGGCAGGCCGAAGCCGCCTTCCAGGGTCGCCATCTGCTCGATCTGGCTCACCGGGTCGGCCACCAGTTCCTGGATCGAGATCGACTGGTCGGCGATACGGTTGACGAACGAGGTGTTGGCGCCGTTTTCCAGCAGGCGGCGAACCAGGTAGGCCAGCAGGGTCTCGTGGGTGCCCACCGGAGCGTACACGCGGCATGGGCGGTTCAGCTTGCCATCGGCGACCTTGCCCACCACTTGTTCGTACAGCGGCTCACCCATGCCGTGCAGGCACTGGAATTCGTACTGGCCGGGGTAATAGTTCTGACCGGCGATGTGATAGATCGCCGACAGGGTATGGGCGTTGTGGGTAGCGAACTGCGGGTAGATGACTTCCGGCACCGACAGCAGCTTGCGCGCGCAAGCGATGTAGGAGACGTCGGTGTACACCTTGCGGGTGTAGACCGGGTAGCCTTCCAGGCCCTCGACCTGGGCGCGCTTGATCTCGCTGTCCCAGTAGGCGCCCTTCACCAGGCGGATCATCAGGCGGTGGCGGCTGCGGCGCGCCAGGTCGATGACGTAGTCGATCACGTACGGGCAACGCTTCTGGTAGGCCTGGATCACGAAACCGATGCCGTTCCAGCCAGCCAGTTGCGGCTCGAAGCACAGGCGCTCGAGCAGGTCCAGGGACAGCTCCAGGCGATCGGCTTCTTCGGCGTCGATGTTCAGGCCGATGTCGTACTGCTTGGCCAGGACGGTCAGGGCCAGCAGGCGCGGGTACAGCTCTTCCATCACGCGCTCGTACTGGGCACGGCTGTAGCGCGGGTGCAGGGCCGACAGCTTGATGGAGATACCCGGGCCTTCGTAGATGCCGCGACCGTGGGAAGCCTTGCCGATCGAGTGGATGGCCTGCTCATAGGAGGCCAGGTATTTCTGTGCGTCGTGCTCGGTCAGGGCCGCTTCGCCGAGCATGTCGTAGGAATAGCGGAAGCCCTTGGCTTCGAACTTGCTGGCGTTGGCCAGGGCTTCGGCGATGGTCTCGCCGGTGACGAACTGCTCGCCCATCAGGCGCATGGCCATGTCCACGCCCTTGCGGATCATCGGCTCGCCGCTCTTGCCGATGATGCGGCTCAGGGAGGAGGTCAGGCCGGCCTCGTTGTGGGTCGACACCAGCTTGCCGGTGAGCAACAGGCCCCAGGTAGCGGCGTTGACAAACAACGACGGGCTGTTGCCCAGGTGCGGCTGCCAGTTGCCGGTGCTGATCTTGTCGCGAATCAGCGCGTCGCGGGTGCCCTTGTCGGGGATGCGCAGCAGGGCTTCGGCCAGGCACATCAGCGCCACGCCTTCCTGGGACGACAGGGAGAACTCCTGCAGCAGGCCCTGGACGATACCGGCACGGCCGCCGGCGCTCTTCTGGTTGCGCAGTTTCTCGGCGATGGAGGCGGCCAGCTTGTTGGCAGCTTCGGCGGTGGCGGCCGGCAGGCGCGCCTGCTCCAGCAGCATGGGCACCACTTCCGGCTCGGGGCGACGGTAGGCGGCGGTGATAGCAGCACGCAGGACCGATTGCGGCAGGATGCTTTCAGCGAATTCAAGGAAGCACTGGTGTGCGTGGTCGGTCTGCACTTCGCCTGCGTCGTCGCCGTCTTTGGCAATGGCGCTGCTCAGTTCGGTAAGGGTTGCACCACCCTCGAGTTTTTCCAGGTAATTGAAAATCGCCTGCTTGATCAGCCAGTGCGGAGTCCGATCAATCGAGGCCGCGGCGGCCTTGAGACGCTCGCGGGTAGGGTCGTCGAGTTTGACCCCGAGAGTGGTGGTAGCCATATTTTTATCCTCATGTTTGCCACGCGAGTGTGGCATCAGCTGGCGGCAAGATTATCCGCGCGCTGAAATGGGTGCAACCGGGTGCAACCCATTTTTGAGCGGAAAAAGCGGCAGCTTGTCAGGAATAAAATTCCTGCATGGGATGCAGGCCTCGAATAGGTGCATTTGCTTCTGAGAATGTCTTTTCTTGCGCCAAAAGGGAGCAAGAAACGCCACGAAACAGCGATTTATCGACAAGGTGCAACTGATTCTCCTTAAATTGGTTGCACCTTGTTCATTTTGTTGCATAGGATTCGCGCCCAAGGTGCAACCGTTCTGTCGGACTGGTTCATCGGCCGATGGCTTTCCTGGGGAAACATCGGTCATAAATGCGCGGCACGCCTGAACGTCTCCCAAGCGTCATCGTTTGGCGGCGTGGGCAGTGACCGCCGCACCATAAAAACAAAGCCAGGGCGTTATTCATGAGTGCAAGCAATCCAACCCTGATCACGTTCGTGATCTACATCGCGGCAATGGTGCTGATCGGCTTCATGGCCTATCGCTCCACCAACAACCTTTCCGACTACATTCTTGGTGGCCGCAGCCTGGGCAGCGTGGTGACTGCGCTTTCCGCCGGCGCTTCCGACATGAGTGGCTGGTTGCTGATGGGCCTGCCGGGCGCCATCTACATGTCCGGCCTGTCCGAGAGCTGGATCGCCATCGGCCTGATCGCCGGTGCCTACCTGAACTGGCTGTTCGTAGCCGGTCGCCTGCGGGTACAGACCGAGCACAACGGTGACGCACTGACCCTGCCGGACTACTTCTCCAGCCGTTTCGAAGACAAGAGCGGCCTGCTGCGGATCATCTCCGCGGTGGTAATCCTGGTGTTCTTCACCATCTACTGCGCCTCCGGCATCGTTGCCGGCGCCCGTCTGTTCGAAAGCACCTTCGGCATGTCCTACGAGACAGCCCTGTGGGCGGGTGCGGCAGCGACCATCGCCTACACCTTCGTCGGTGGTTTCCTGGCGGTGAGCTGGACCGACACCGTGCAAGCCACGCTGATGATCTTCGCCCTAATCCTCACGCCGATCATCGTGCTGCTGGCTACCGGTGGCGTCGACACCACCTTCCTGGCCATCGAGGCCAAGGACCCCACCAGCTTCGACATGCTCAAGAACACCACCTTCATCGGCATCATCTCGCTGATGGGCTGGGGCCTGGGCTACTTCGGCCAACCGCACATCCTGGCGCGCTTCATGGCCGCTGATTCGGTCAAGTCGATCGCCAATGCCCGCCGTATCTCCATGACCTGGATGATCCTGTGCCTGGGCGGCACCGTGGCCGTGGGCTTCTTCGGCATCGCCTACTTCTCGGCGCATCCCGATGTGGCCGGCCCGGTAACCGAGAACCCTGAGCGGGTGTTCATCGAGCTGGCCAAGCTGCTGTTCAACCCTTGGATCGCCGGTGTGCTGCTGTCGGCCATCCTGGCGGCGGTCATGAGTACCTTGAGCTGCCAGCTGCTGGTGTGCTCCAGCGCCCTGACCGAGGACTTCTACAAAGCCTTCCTGCGCAAGAGCGCTTCCCAGCTGGAACTGGTGTGGGTTGGCCGGGCGATGGTGCTGGTGGTGGCGGTGATTGCCATTGCCATGGCCGCCAACCCGGAAAACCGTGTACTGGGCCTGGTGAGCTATGCCTGGGCTGGTTTCGGCGCGGCCTTCGGTCCTGTGGTGCTGATCTCGGTGCTGTGGAAAGGCATGACCCGTAACGGCGCATTGGCCGGTATCGTGGTCGGTGCCGTGACCGTGATCCTGTGGAAACACTTCGCCCTGCTGGGCCTGTACGAAATCATCCCGGGCTTCATCTTCGCCAGCCTGGCGATCGTTTTGGTGAGCAAGCTGGGTGCTCCGAGCGCTGGCATGGTCCAACGCTTCGAAGCTGCCGAGAAGGATTTCAAGCTCAACCACTGAGTGCTTGATCCGGCCCCTGTTTGCCTGGGGCAACAATGAAAACGGCCCGCTGCGGTGATGCAGCGGGCCGTTTTTTTTCGCCTTCTGAAGCCGCGGCAGGCTGGAAGCGAACGTAGAGAAGGGTGGCAGGGGGCTCTGGAGATCGCCAAGCAAGGCCCTGCAGTCCTTTGCGCAACCTCGCCATGGCTCGGTCGCGGCTACATGCCGCTATCGGGCCGTGGCGGGCACGGCTCAGTGCAGCTCAGCGTCGGGCTGGTTGAGGAAGATCAGCACGCCAAGGATCGCCATGTAGAACTTGAACGCCGCTTCCTGGCCGTTCCAGGTGGAGGACTGCCACATCATGAACCATTCGCCGCCCACCACCATGAAGCCAAAGAACCAGACGCAGAAGCCCAGGCAGAAACCGGCAATGGCCCAATGCTTGGCGCGATTGAAGTCGCAGGCTTTGCCGTAGCGTGCGCGCCACAGGCGGGCGGCACCGAGCACCAGCAGCACGCCGGTGACAGCTTCGCCGGCGATGATCAGCCAGTAGCCGGCATTCCACAGCAATGGTTGGGTGATGGCCCGGCCGGTGGCGCTGTTGCCGGGGAAGACGCTGTCCATGCTTAGCACGTGCTGGACGAAGGCGAAGTTGGAACCGTAGTCGCTGATGTTGTTATAGGCCACCAGCAGGGCGAAGGCGGCGACCGCGAGGGTCATGGTGATCTTTACGTAGCGCACGAGCATGTCAGGGTCCTTTGAT
>MCND01000514.1_pt1 | contig 10610 bp, 9 predicted proteins | sample 778211 | NCBI WGS metagenome assembly MCND01 (sample SAMN04296812, study PRJNA304217) | bioreactor metagenome | isolation source: activated sludge enriched with benzalkonium chloride | place: Turkey: Istanbul urban wastewater treatment plant
GAAGTCGCCCGACCCCGGTTGCGCGACCATGCGGTCGATCACTTCCCGCTGCAGCATGAAATGCTGGTCGCGGACGTGGTCGGCCCAGCCCATCAGGTGGAACAGCAGCGGGCTGGAGATGTTGTAGGGCAGGTTGCCCACCACACGCAGCGCCGGCCCGAATTGGGAAAAATCCACCGTCAATGCATCGGCCTCGACCACGGTCAGGCGGGTGGCGTCGAACTGCTTGCGCAAGCGCGCCGCCAGGTCGCGGTCGATCTCGACCGCCGTCAGGTGATCCAGGCGTTCGAGCAAGGGCCGGGTAAGCGCGGACAAGCCCGGGCCGATTTCGACCACGGTATCGTCGCGGGCGGGCGAAACCGCCCGGACGATGGACTCGACCACGCTCTCGTCGGTCAGGAAGTTCTGGCCAAAGCGCTTGCGCGCCTGGTGCTGGGACATGTAAAGCCTGTAATGCGTTTAGCGGTTGTTCTGCTGGATCTTCTGCTGCTTTTCCAGGCGGTTGTCGATGTACGCCTGGGCGCGCAGCTGCTCGAGCCAATCCTCGAAAGCCGGCTGGGCGCGGCGTTCGAACAGGATCTGACGGGCCTTCATGCGGGCCATGTCGTCGGTGGCGTCATGCTGGCGGCGTTCTTCCACTTCGATCAGGTGCCAGCCGAAAGGCGATTGCACCGGCTGGCTGATTTCGCCCGGCTTCAAGGCGTTCATGGCGGCCTCGAACGGCGGCACGGTTTCGCCCGGGTTCAACCAGCCCAGTTCGCCGCCTTGCGGGGCGGTCGCATCCTGCGAATACTGGCGCGCCATGTCCTCGAACTTGGCGCCGCCGCTCACCAGGCGCTGGCGCACCTGCTCCAGGCGCTGGCGCGCCAATTCGTCGCTCATGACGGTGGAGGTCTTGATCAGGATGTGGCGCGCGCGGGTCTGCATCACTTCCACCGGGCCTTGGTGCGCAGGCGCCTGCGCGGGCGCGGCGGCGGGTTGCGGCGCCTGGGCCGGCGCTGGGGCGCGGGCCGTGCGCGCGGGCGCCGGCTGGGCGGTGCCGCGGTCCATCACCTTGATGATGTGGAAACCGTTGCCGCTCTGGATCAGGCCGCTGACCTGGCCTTTCTGCAAATTGCCGACAGCCTGCACGAACAGGTCGGGCCAGCCGTCCAGCGGACGCACGCCCATGACGCCGCCTTGCAGGGCTTCCGGGCCGTCCGAGGCCGCGGCAGCCAGGCTGGCGAAGTCATCGCCGCGCTTGGCTTGCGCCAGCAGGCCTTCGGCCTTCTTGCGCAGCGCCGCCAATTGCTCGGGCGACGAGCCCTCGGGCACGCGCACCAGGATCTGGGCCAGGGCGTAGAGCATCGGCCCCGAAGGCGCTGCCGCCTGCTGGGGTTCGGGCTGCGGTTGGGCCTGCGGTTGCGGGGCCGCTTGCGGTGCCGCGCCGAACGCCGGGTTACGGCGCTGATCCTTCAGGAAGGCATCGACTTCGGCGTCCGAAATCACAATCGTGGAATCCACCGCGCGCTGGCGCAGGCGATCCGTGCGGATCTCGTCGCGCAGCGCCTTGCGGTAGCTATCCCAATTCGTGCCGGATTTTTCGATCTCCTGGCGCAACTGGGCCACGGTGATCTTGTTGCGGCCGGCAATGGTCTGGATCGCCTGGTCGATTTGCGCGTCGTCCACGCGTATGCCCAGACGATCGGCTTCATGGCGCTGCACGCGCTCCATGATGAGGCGCTGCAGCACCTGGTGCTGCAGGGTCTGGTCGTCCGGCACCTGGATGCCGCGAGTCTTCAGCTCGCCCGAAATACGCAAGGACGCGTCACGCAGCTCGCGCAGCGTGATCACGTCCTTGTCCACCACTGCGGCAATCCCGTCGACGAACTGCTCGCGTTGGGGCGCGGGCGCCGGCGCGGCGCTCTTCTGCGCGGCGGAATTCGGCTTGGCGCCATTGTTCACGGCCTTGCCGCCCTGTTCGGCCGCATGGGCCACGGGCAAGCCGGCGCACACGGCCAGCAGCAGCGCATTGCCGGAGAGGCGGCGCAAAGAGTGCAACCTACGCATCATTCATACCTTTCAAATGTGGTCCCGGTGGGCACAGGCGGCGTAATGCGCGAGTAGCCGGGGATACTTCTGTTCAGCAGGTTCATCGGGTCGGTTCCCAGGGAACCCAGGCCCGTCAGCTCAAGCTGGAAGAACAGTGCCGAGTTGGCGTCCGTGGCGGAGACCGCGTATCGCTGGTAGACCATGCGGCCCACCCAGCAGCAATCTCCCTTGTACTCCAGGCCGGCGATCGCCTGCGTGACGCGAGGCGAATCCGTTGTATTGGCCAGCGTGCTGGAGGGACCGCTGCGCAGCGAATAATCCACCCGGCCCACGCCGTACCAACGCTTGGAGAACGGCCATTGCACCGCAAGGCTCACCTGGTTCTGCCCCTGCGCCTGATACTGAACGCCGGGTTGGGGATCGCGCTGGTAGCGGTATGACACCGCTACCGTCGTCAAACGCTGTGGCGTCCAACGCGCGCTGATCAATCCGCGCGACCATTTGTCGTCGTAGGGATTGTATTGCGCGGCGACATCGGTGCTGAGCGTGTCGGTCAGGGCCGCGCTGGCGCCCACTAGGAAGTCGGAGCGTACATTTTCGCGGGGAATCTCGCCGGGCAGCGTGACCTTCTGGTCTGCAAAGTACAGCCGCTGCGCAACACCGAGCGACATCCGCTCAAAACCGGTGTTGGCATCCAGCCAGCGCGTCGTCAACGCCGCAGTCAGCTGGTTCGCATTCGCAATGCGGTCCCAGCCGCCAGAATAAATATTCTCTTCGAACGCCTGCGAAAAGCTGAAATCCGCCAGCGATGTGTCATATACAGGTATCTTCGACTGGTCGCGGTACGGCACATACAGGTAGTACAGGCGCGGTTCCAGGGTTTGGATGGACGCCTTGCCGAAGAGCGAGGTATCGCGCTCGAAAATCAAGCCCGAGTCCACCGACATGATCGGCACCGTTCGAGATTGAGACCGTGGATACCCAAACGAAGTACCCGCAGCATCCGTATTCCCGCTGTTCAAGCGCAGCCAATCTTTACCGTACCAGCTGGTCTGGTATTGCGTGTAGTTCACGCCTACCTTGGGCACGATAAACCAGCCCGGTTTCACGATCGGATATGAAACCGTCGGGTACGTTTGCAGGCGATCGCCTTGAGGCCCCTGGCGTACGCCACCCACGTTAGGAATGCTGAAGCGTACAGCGGTGGAGGTCCAATCGACGTCAAAACCGCCCCAGTCGTAGCGTGCGCCACGCAAATACAGCTCGGGCACCTTATCGTACGGAGGGACCAACGGCGCATCGGGGTCCTGCAGCGTCTGGTATTTGTAGACCTGGACGTAGGTGCTCCAGTAGTCCGAAGCCCAACCCACGCGGCCGCGTTGCGGCAAGTAAGTGGTGGACGCCTGGTTCAGACCCAGCTGGGAGATATCGCGGAAATAGTTGTCGTCCGAAACTTTGGCGACATCCCAATCTGCGTAGAATCCATGCGAAAACGTCTGCTGGTGACGCCACAAGTACATCCAGCGGTCGCTGTCAGTGAGCTTGTCATTGGGCAGATAGGTGCCTACCACTGTGCCCGTATAACCTGGCCCAAGATAGCGGAACTCCCCGCCCAGCTGTACGCCGCGCTTGGAGAAGTAGCGCGGCTGTACGGTCAGATCGTAGTTCGGCGCCAGATTCAGGTAATACGGAATCGAAAAATCCAAGCCGCCCTGGCTGGTCGTGCCGTAGGTCGGCATCAGGAAACCCGACTTGCGCTCCTTCTTGACCGGAAAGGTCATGTAGGGCGACGCCAGGATGGGCACGTCCTTGAAATACAGCACGCCATTGCGCGCCACGCCTTCGTTCTCGTCGAAGTCGATGTCGACGGTATTGGCCTTGATGTACCAGGACGGCGTTTCGCAGGCGCAGCCACTATACGTCACCGTTTGCAGACGCATCTGCGACCGGCTGAAGATGTCCGCATGCTCGGCGACCGCAAAGCCGCCGTTGGCGCCCATCCAGAAATTGGGTTTTTCGATTTCGCCCGAGGACTTGTCGACGTTGAACTTCGCGTTCGGCCCGATCACCAGGGTGCCGTCGCGCATCATGCGCGCGCTGCCCTGGACGTCGACTTCGCCCGTGTCCTTGCGGTAGTTGATGCGGTCGCCCTTGATCACGCTGTCGATGCGGCGCACCTGGGCATTGCCGGTCAGGGTCAGGTCGGAATCCGGATCGCCATCGATGCTGTCCGCCTCCATGAAGGAGGGAATGCTGTCGTCCGGCAAGCGGTGCATCCGCAGGCCCGGCGAGGTGCGCAACACGGGAGTCGCCGAGGTCGACGACGCGGCGGGAACGCTGCCCTGGCTGCCTTGGGCCTGGACGGCTCCGGCAGCGACACTGACAGCAGAGAGGATCAACCATCGAACCTTGCGCACGAGTGAAAACAGCCCTTTTTGACGATGGTGGGAACGCGACACCGGCACCCACGGAGGGCCAATGCTAACGGAAACGAGCCGGTATTATAGAGAAGCCGCGCCATAGGCCCAGACTTATGTGCTCGGGACACAATTCTCAGCAATATTGCCTTTCTGACACGGATCTTCCTTGAAAAACGATCACGACCCCCGCCTGGAGCAGATCCGCAACTGGCTGGGCAGCCTGCCCGCCAGCCTGAACCTGGCCATCGACACGCTGCGCCCGGCGTCGGCCGACGCCAGTTTCCGCCGCTATTTCAGGCTGGACGCCGGCGAGCGCACCCTGATAGTCATGGATGCCCCGCCCGCGCACGAGGATTGCCGCCCCTTCCTGCACGTGGACCGCTTGCTGGCGGACGTGGGCCTGAACGTGCCCGCCGTGCTGGAACAGAATCTGGACCAGGGCCTGCTGCTGCTGTCCGACCTGGGCGAGCAGACCTATTACCAGCGCATCCAGGCGGGACTGCCGGACAGCGAACTGCAGACGCTGTACCGCGAGGCCCTGGCCGCGCTGGTCCGCCTGCAGCAGGCGTCCACCGCCGGCCTGGGCACCTACGACACGACCCGCCTGGCCGACGAGCTCAAGCTCTTCCCCGAGTGGTACGTGCAGAAGCATCATGGCGTGACCCTGGACGACAAGACGGCGAACGCGCTGGACAAGATCTTCGCGCTGCTCTCCACCAGCAACGGCGGACAGGCCCAGGTGCTGGTGCACCGCGATTACCATTCGCCCAACCTGATGGTCTGCGACCAGCCGCAATACGGCCCCAACCCGGGCATCATCGACTTCCAGGATGCGCTGATCGGCCCGATCACCTACGACCTGGCCTCGCTGGTGACCGACGCCCGCACCACCTGGGAAGAGCCCCAGCAGCTGGACTGGGCCATCCGCTACTGGGAAATGGCGCGGGCCGCGGGCTTGCCGGTGGACTCGGATTTCGCCGAATTCCACCGCGCCTATGAATGGATGGGCCTGCAGCGCAACCTGCGTATCCTGGGGGTCTTTGCCCGCCTGAATCACCGCGACGGCAAGGCGCATTACCTGGCCCACATTCCGCGCATGAACGGCTATGTGCGCCAGGTCGCCCAGCGCTACGGCGTCTTCACACCGCTGCTGCGCCTGCTGGACAAGCTGGACGACCGCCAGGTCAGCGTCGGATACACCTTCTGATGCGGGCCATGATCCTCGCGGCGGGCCGCGGCGAACGCATGCGCCCGCTGACCGACCGCCTGCCCAAGCCTCTGCTTGCCGTGGGCGGCCAGCCGCTCATCGTCTGGCATCTGCGGCGGCTGGCGGCCGCCGGCATCCGCGACATCGTCATCAACCACGCCTGGCTCGGCCACGAAATCGAACAGGCGCTGGGCGACGGCGGCACGTACGGCGTACAGATCCGCTATTCGGCCGAAGCCGTCGCGCTGGAAACCGCCGGCGGCATCGTCCAGGCGCTGCCGCTGCTGGGCGACGAATCCTTCCTGGTCGTCAATGGCGACGTCTGGTGCGACTGGGATCCGGCCGCGGCGGCGGATCTGGCGCGCGGCGTCCCCGCAGGCGGCGCCTGGCTGCTGCTGGTGGATAACCCGCCCCAGCATCCCGCCGGCGATTTCCGCCTGGATGCCGACGGCAGCGTCCATGCCCAGGGCGAACCTCGTTTGACCTTTGCAGGCATCGGCGTCTACCATCCCTCGTTGTTCGCCGACGTCCCCCGGGGCGCAGCGGCGCCCCTGGCGCCCTTGCTGCGGCAGGCCATGGCTCGCGACCTGGTGCGCGGCGCGCGCCACGAAGGCAAATGGACGGATGTCGGCACGCCGCAGCGGTTGGCTGACCTGGACGCGGAACTCAACGGACAGGTCCGCTGATGTCCACATATTTCACAATATCAAGGTGCGCAACCAGGCTTGTCCGCGCACCCAACGGGCCCGGCTAACCGGGTATTCTCTAGCGCTTTGGCCTGCGCGCGCAGCGCGCCGGCAGGCAAATACACAGGAAGTTTTCTAGGAATGGGGATGTTTGGAAGATCGCAACGGGCTGTGTTCAAGCCCTCCGTGTACCAGCCCGGCCAACGCACGCGCCGCATGCCGCGCTGGCTGGTCCTGCTGCTGGTGGGCATCGCCCTGGGCGCCGGCGGCGTGCTCTTCCTGCAGACCAACTACGGCCCGCAACGCCTGACGGTGGAGCAGTCCGAGCAGCTGCACAGCGAACTGAGCACCGCCAACCTGGAGCGCCAGCGCCTGCAAAGCCAGCTCGAGGAAGCCACCCAGCAGCGCGACGCCAACAAGTCCGGCCACGAAAAACTGACCGCCGACCTTTCTGACGCCCGCAGCAAGATCGACACGCTGAACAAGGAACTGGTGCTGTTCCAGGACGCCATGCCGGCCGATCCGCGCGGCGGCAACCTGGGCATCCGCTCGGCTACCTTCAAGCGCGCGCCCGGCCTGCTGGACTACCAGGTGCTGGTCATGCGCGAGGACCGTCAGGGTGCGCCGTTCAAGGGCACGCTGACCTTCTCCATCGACGGCACCTACCCGAACGGCCGCGCCGCCACCGTCACGCCGGAAGGCCCCGCCCTGAACGTCGACCGTTACGACTACGCGCTGGGCCAGCTGAAGCTGCCTGACGGCTTCACGGCCAAGGTCGTGGTATTGCGCGTGCTGGACGGCGCCCAGAAACAGCAGGCAATGCGTATCTATTACGTGCGCAACTGATACGTCGCGCCGCCCCGAAGACCCGCCCTGATCCGGCGGGTTTTTTTTGTCTTGCCAAAATAGTTGCGTGCGCAACCTCTTGCGAATATAGTTGCGTGAACAACCAATATCTGGAGACACCATGCCGTTACCCGCGCACGTTCCCGTCCTGATCGCCGGCGGCGGCCCCGTCGGCCTGACGCTGGCCGCCCTGCTGGCCGAATACGGCATCGCCTCGCTGACGCTGGAGGCTGACGACGACTATTGCAGCGGCAGCCGCGCCATCTGCATCTCGCGGCGATCGCAGGAAATCATGGGCTGGGTCGGCGCCGACCGCCCCCTGATGGCCACCGGCCTGGCCTGGACCGGAGGCCGCAGCTACTACCGCAACAGCGAGGTCCTGCATTTCGAGATGCCGCACGACCCGCTGCAGCGCTACGCGCCCATGGTCAACATTCAGCAGTACGCGGTCGAGGAATACGCCCACCAGGCCATGCAGCGCCATCCGGCGCTGGCCGCGCTGCGCTGGTCGGCGCGGCTCGCCGGCCTGCGCACGGACGCGGACGGCGTCACCGCCGAAGTGGACGCCGAAGGCGGCCGCCAGACCGTGCGCGCCGATTGGCTAATCGCCTGCGACGGCGGCCGCAGCACCGTGCGCGAAGCCCTGGGCCTGAAACTGGAAGGCATGCAGTACGAAGGACGCTACGTCATAGTCGACATCGAACAGGAGTCCAACCGCCCCGTGGAACGCCTGGCCTGGTTCGATCCGCCGTCCAACCCCGGTTCCACCCTGCTCATGCACCGCCAGCCCGGCAACGTCTGGCGGGTGGACTACCAGATCCGCGACGACGAGGACCCCGAAGAGGCGGTCAAGCCGGAAAACGTGCTGCCGCGCGTGCAGAGCCACCTGGACATGATCGGCGAGACCGCGCCCTGGAAGCCGTTGTGGATCTCCATCTATAACGCCAAGTGCCTGACCTTGGACAGTTACCGCCATGGACGCGTGCTGTTCGCCGGCGATGCCGCCCACCTGGTGCCGATCTTCGGCGTGCGCGGCCTGAACTCGGGACTGGACGACGCCGGCAACCTGGCCTGGAAGCTGGCCTGGGTGCTGCAAGGCCAGGCCCCCGACAGCCTGCTGGACAGTTACAGCGTGGAGCGCGTGCACGCCACCCGCCAGAACCTGGCCTACGGCGCCAAGAGCACCGAATTCATGGCCCCGCCGGACTTTGGCTTTCGCTTGATGCGCGAGGCCGCGCTGCGCCTGGCGCTGACCGACGAGCGCGTGCGCCAGCTCATCAACCCGCGGCAGTCGGCGCCCATTTCCTATGACGCCTCGCCGCTGAACCTGGCTGACGGCGCGCAGCAAGCCGGCGCCGTCGCCGCGCCCGGCCAACCCGCCCCCGAGGCGCTGCTGCAGGATGGCGGCACGCCGCTGCATCTCAGCGCCTGCTTCGGGGCCGGCTTCGTCGCGCTGGCGCTGGACCCGGACGCCCAACTGGCAGCCGAACTGGACGCCCTGGCCGCTGCCACCCGCGATGCGCCCCGGCCGCTGCGCGTGCTGAAGACGGGCAAAGACGCCCTGCAAGACCCGCACGGACAATTGCGCCAGCGCTACGGCGCGCATGCCGGCAGCGTCTACCTGCTGCGGCCGGACGGCTACGTGCTGGGCCGCTGGATCGCTCCCGCGGCCGCCAGCCTGCGCGCCGCGCTCAAGCCCTACTACCCCTCGATCGCCCTGGATACGCCCAAGGAACAGCAAGCATGAACAACGAAGAACTGGACCAGGTCTATACCGCCATGGCGCAGACCCTGACGCGCGTCGGCGAGGAACAGGCGTCGCTCTTCCTGTCGATCCTGAGCCTGTCGCTGCTGGCCCGATTGGGCGATGCGCGCGACGCCGCCGCGCTGCTGGCGCAGGCGGAAGCCGCCTGCCTGGCCAACGGCCCTGTGGCACACTATCCCGCATCTGCCCCTGCCCGCCCGACGTGAACCCGCCTGCCCTCGAACGATTCCTGACCTACCGCCTGCACGTGCTCAACAAGATCACGGACAGGGACACGAATCGCGCCTATCTGGAAGACTGCGGCATTCCGCTAGGCGAGGCGCGCTGCCTGGCGGCCATCGGCCGCTACGCGCCGCTCTCGGTCAACGACCTGGCGCGCGCGGCCAATCTGAACAAGGGCCAGGCCAGCCGCTCGGCGCAGGCGCTGGTGGACCGCGGCCTGGTGGAAAAAACCATGTCCGCCTCCGACGGCCGCGGCGTGGTGCTGGCGCCGACCCAGGCCGGCCTGGCGCAATACCAGCGCGTCATCGACCTGATCGCCCAGCGCAACGAGGAAATCTTCGGCTGCCTCAGCGCCGACGAACAGCGCCAGCTGGGCGACATGCTGGACCGCGTCATCGGCCATCTGCAGCCGGACGCGGACGGCGCGCAAGACCTGCTCGCGCCCGCGCCGCCGCAAGACACGCGCTAAGCCTTGGGCGCGGTCGCACCCAGTTGCGCCGCGGCCTCGTCCATGAACTGCGCCATGCGCACGTCCAGCTCGGTCACGCCGCCGGCGTCGTGCGTGGTCAGGGTCACGTCGACGCGGTTGTAGACGTTGGTCCACTCGGGGTGATGGTTCAGCTTCTCCGCGAACATGGCGACGCGCGCCATGAAGCCGAATGCCGTATTGAAATTGGGAAAACGGAAGCGCTTTTCGATGGCGTCGCGCATCGCCACGGCCTGCCAGCCGGACAAGGCGGCCACGGCGGTATCGGTGCCGACGCGGGCGGGAGGGAACATGCTCATGACGGACTCCAAAAAAACAGGCGGCGGCGCGTCGCGCCAGCCGCCTTGGACACTGGGCTGGCCCAGGCCTACTGCTGGACCGCGTACAGGTAGATTTCCACCCGGCGGTTCAGCGCGCGGCCTTCGGCGGTCGCATTGTCGCCGATCGGATCGTTCGGCCCGCGGCCCTCGACCGTCAGGCGGCCCGCGGCCACGCCCTGCTTGCCGAGGTAGTCCGTCACGCTCTTGGCACGATTGACCGACAGCGTCTGGTTGTGCGCCAGGGCGCCCGTGCTGTCGGTATGGCCGACGACCTTGGCCCGCAGTTCAGGATGCTGGTTGAGCGAACGCGCCACGCTGTCCAGCACCGGCAGCAGCGCGGGCTTGAGCTGCGTCTTGTCGGTATCGAACGACACGCCGCTGGGAATGTTGACCTTGAGGCTGCCGTCGGGCATTTCGACCACGTCGATGCCCAGCGACGAAGCGCCCGACTTCTGCACGTCTTCCTTGACGACCTTCCAGTTGTAGCCGACCAGGCCGCCCGCCACCGCGCCGATGCCAGCGCCAATGGCCGCGCCCTTGCCGTGGCCGATCAGCGCCCCGATGCCGGCGCCGATCGCGGCCCCCGCGCCCGTGCCCACGGCGGTATTGGTCTGCTGCTGCGTGGC
>MCND01000515.1_pt1 | contig 10609 bp, 9 predicted proteins | sample 778211 | NCBI WGS metagenome assembly MCND01 (sample SAMN04296812, study PRJNA304217) | bioreactor metagenome | isolation source: activated sludge enriched with benzalkonium chloride | place: Turkey: Istanbul urban wastewater treatment plant
CGGCCGTGATCGGATGCGGGCCGCGATGGCGGTCCAGACATGCTCGGGCGGGGCTTGCGGCGGCAGGGCCAGGGCCAGCGGCAGCAGCCGTTCTTCCCAGTCGCGCACCCGCTGGCGCAGCGCGGCGTCCTCGCGCAGCAGGCCTGCGAAGCGGCGTCGCGCGCCCGCGCGCAGCACGCCGGCCACGTAATCCGCGGCCAGGCGGTCTTGCAGATCGGGGTCGCTGTAGTTCATTCCATGCACCTCTTGAGCCGCTGCAGGCCGCGGCGTATCCAGCTCTTTACCGTTCCCAGCGGCGCGTCCAGGCGCGCCGCGATGTCGGGATGCGCCAGGTCGTCGAAGAACGCCATCGCGATGGCGACGCGCTGCGGGCCGTCCAGCTCGCCCATGCAGCCGGCCAGGCGGTTGCCTTCCCGGCTGGCCGCCAGGCGGGCCAGCGGGCCAGGGGAGTCGTCGGCGAAGGCCAGCGTCAGCGCGTCGTCCGGGTCGGGCAGCTCCAGACCCGGGCGACGCAGGCGGTCGATGCAGCGGTTGCGCACGATGCGGGTCATCCAGGTCATGGGCTGGCTTTGGTCAGGCCGGTACTGTCCGGCCTGTCGCCAGATCGAGAGAAAACACTCCTGCAGCACGTCCTCGGCCGCGGCCGGGTCTCTCAACATACGTCTGGCGAGCGCATATAGATGCGGGGACGCAAGGCGGTACAGTTCTTCCAGCGCGGATTCGCGCTGGAGGGCGCACTGCGCGAGCAAGGCCTGCAGCGGTTGGGCGTCGGTCATCGTATCCCTGGAACAGGATGAGGCGGGCTACAGCATACCGGCGCGGCGTGCGCCCGTCACCCTGCGCGTCACCCTTTTTCCCGCGCACTACAATGGCCGCCATGTCTGGCCCGCGCATCGCCGCGAGGCCCGTTTGAATCCCAACCCCGGAGGAGGCAGGCAGTCATGGACGCGGAATTCTGGCTGGAGCGCTGGCGCGAAGGGCGTACCCACTTTCACCAGACGCGGGTGACTCCGCTGCTGCAGAAATACTGGCCGGGGCTGGACGTGCCGGCTGGCGGCAAGGTGCTGGTGCCGCTCTGCGGCAAGTCGCTGGACATGGTGTGGCTGGCGGCGCAGGGCCACGAAGTGCTGGGCGTGGAGCTGGCGCCGCTCGCGGTGGAGCAGTTCTTCGCCGAGAACGAACTCAGGCCCGTGATTCATGAATCGTCCTACGGCCGCCACTATGTGGCGGGCAATATAGAGATCATCTGCGGCGACATCTACAACCTGGATGCCCGGATCCTGTCGCATTGCGTCGGCGCCTACGACCGCGCCGCGCTGGTGGCGCTGCCGGAATCCATGCGGGCGTCATATGTGCGCCACGTCTACGGCCAGCTGTCGCCGTCCTGGCGCGGGCTGCTGATCACGCTGGACTACCCGCAGGAAGAAATGGCCGGTCCGCCATTTTCCATCGCCGACAGCGAGGCCCAGGCCCTGTTCCAGGGCGTGGCGCCGGCCGCCATCATCGACCGCCGCGACATCCTGGACAAGGAACCCAAGTTCCAGGCCGCGGGCGTGAGCCGGCTCGACACCGTGGTGTACCGGCTGGGTCAGCAACGCGCCTGATTCCTGCCGCATCCGCGCCTTGCCCGCCGCCTCGCGGGCAACGGGTTTTCCCGAGCTTCCGTCTTGTTCCCGGCCGCACTAGCATGATTTTGTGACCTTATGGTCACATTATCCGGGGAGCGATATGACGATAGGAGTGGCGGCGGCGGGCGCGCAGGCCGGCGCGGCGGTGTTCGACGCGGTGCTGGGCGCCGAACTGCTGGGACGCGGCGCCATCGGCGGCTTTGTCGTGTTCGCCGTGCTGGACGAGCAGGGCCGGCTGCAGTATCGGACCACCCAGCGCGGCGGCGTGACGGCGCTGGACCTGCCGGCGTCCTGGCGCGATGCGCGCGTGGCGGCGGTCATTTCCAGCGGTCCCGACCGCCCCGAACCCCTGACGCAATTCCTGGCCGGCGCCGACGGCCTGGGCCTGGTCACCGGCCACCGCCTGCCGAATCAGCCGGGCGCCGATGGTCGCCCGCTGAACCGGATGGCGCTGGACCTGATGGCCGAGGGCGCGCCGCCGCAACAGGCGGTCGACGCCGTGCTGGCCGCGCATCCCGAATGGGACGCGGGCCTGATCGCGCTGCACGCGCAAGACGGGCTGGGCCTGGGCAACAGCGCGCGCGCGGCGCGGCGCGACGACCTGGGCGCGTTCCAGCGCCAGGGACAGCAGGGCCGCGTGGCGCTGCTGCACAACTCCATCTACGCGCGCGGCGTGCTGGCCGATGAGCTGGGCGGACTGGCCTGGGCCAGGCTGGCCGGGCAGGCCGGCGTCCTGCAATGGTTGCGGCTGGAGCAGGCGCTGCCCTTGCGCGCCTCCACCTGCGACCGCGTGACCGTGGACGCGGCGGGGCGCATCATCGGCCTGGAAACGGCCGACCCGCGCCTGGCCGGATTGAACCGGCGCGCCACGGCGGTCTGCCTGGGCACGGAAATCTGGCGCGATGGTCGCTTGATCGGCCATGCGCGCACTGAACTGTATGTCGAGATCCGCGACGGTCAGGCCTGGCCGGGCGGCGGGGCGGCGCAGGACTTCATGCTGATGCGGGGGCGGGATGGCAATGGCTGAACCGCTCGGCTCGCGGTCTCGCGTTGCCGCCGCCCTTGTCGCCCTCGATGCGCGGGCGCTCGCCGCCGCCCTCTCGACGGTGGCGGTCCGATGAACATCATCGTCATCGGCGCCGGCATCATCGGCCTGACCACGGCGCGCGCGCTGCTGGCCGACGGCCATGACGTCACCGTGCTGGACGAGGCCGCGCAGGCCGGCGTCGGCACCAGCAAGGCCAATGGCGCGCAGCTGAGCTACAGCTTCGTCGCGCCGCTGGCCGATTCTTCGGTGCTGGGCAAACTGCCGGGCTGGTTGACGCGGCGCGACGCGCCGCTGCGCCTGCGCCTGCGGGCCGATCCGGCGCAATGGCGCTGGGCCCTGAGTTTCCTGGCGGCCTGCCGCCGCGACACCGCCGCGCGCACGACCGCCGAGCTGTTGCAGCTGGGCCTGCACAGCCGGCGACTGACGCGCGCGCTGGTGCAAGACGGCGCGTCGTCCTGCGACTTCAGCGCCAGCGGCAAGCTGCTGGTCTATCAGGACGCGGCCGCCTTTGCCGGCGCGCGCGCGCAAATGCGTTACCAGGCCAGCCTGGGCTGCGAGCAGCATGCGCTGGGACGCGACGAATGCCTGGCGCTGGAACCGGCCCTGGCCGATATCGGCCAGCGCGTGGTCGGCGGCGTCTACACGCCCAGCGAGGACGCGGCCGATTGCCAGGCGCTGTGCGCGTCCCTGGCGCGCGGGCTGGGCGCGCGGCTGCGGCTGGGCACGCGCGTGCGGCGGCTGCGCCTGCGCGGCGGCGCGGTCCAGGCGCTGGAAACCAGCGCGGGCGAGATGCAGGCCGACGCCTATGTCGTGGCCAATGGCGTGGGCGCGCAGGCGCTGTGCCGCCAGGCCGGCCTGCAGCCGCTGATCTACCCGCTCAAGGGCTACAGCCTGACCTATGCGCTGGGACCGGACAGCCGCGCGCCGCGCACCAGCCTGAGCGACGTGCACAACAAGGTGGTCTACGCGCGCCTGGGCGACCGGCTGCGCGTGGCCGGCATGGTCGACATCGGCGATCGTGACGCGGGCATCGACGGCGGCCGGATCCATCAGCTCAAGGAGCAGGTGCGGCGCTATCTGCCGCGCCTGGCGCCGGCCGGCGAACCCGAGGCATGGGCCGGCCTGCGGCCGGCGCGGCCCGATGGCAAGCCGCTGATCGGCCGCACGCCCGTGCGCGGGCTGTGGATCAACGCCGGCCACGGCGCGCTGGGCTTCACGCTGGCCGCGGGCAGCGCCGGCGTGCTGGCCGACCGCATCGCCGGACGGCCATCGCCCATATCCGATACGCTTTTCCAGTGGTAGCCGCGAGCAGCACAACCAACGACACAAGGGGAACGACATGAAAAAAACACGACGCTTGCGGCAAGGGGCCGGTGCACTGTTGCTGGCCCTGGCGGCGGCGCTGGCGCCGGCCGCGCAAGGTCAGGCGCAGACGGTCACGGCCGTGATGCAGTCCGGGCTGCGGGTGCTGGACCCGGTGATGACCACCGCGTTCATGACGCGCGACCACGGCTACATGATCTACGACACGCTGCTGGGCACCGACGAGCATTTCAAGGTGCAGCCGCAGATGGCCAGCTGGACCGAGTCGGAGGACAGGAAGACCTACGTCTTCACGCTGCGCGACGGCCTGAAGTGGCATGACGGCGCGCCGGTCACGTCGGAGGATTGCATCGCCTCGATCAAGCGCTGGGCCGACGCCGACGCCACCGGGCAGGTGCTGATGACGCTGATCGACCGCATCGAGGCGGTCGACGCGAAGCAGTTCCGCGTGGTGCTCAAGCAGCCCACCTCGCTGCTGCTGGAGGGACTGGCCAAGCTCAGCTCGCGTCCGCTCTTCATGATGCCCAAGCGCATCGCCGACACGCCCAGCGCCCAGCCCATCACCGAATTCATCGGCTCGGGTCCGTTCAAGTTCGTGGCCTCGGAATTCAAGCCCGGCCTGAAGGTGGTGTACGAGAAGAACAAGGACTACGTGCCGCGCGCCGAGCCGCCCAGCTGGACGGCGGGCGGCAAGGTGGTCAAGGTGGAGCGGGTCGAATGGGTGGCCATGCCCGACCAGATGACGGCGGTCAGCGCGCTGCAGAACGGCGAGGTCGATTTCATGCAGCAGGTGCCGTTCGACCTGCTGCCCATGGTCGAGGGCCAGGACAACCTGCAGGTCCGCGTGCTGGACAAGCTGGGGGCCTGGACCTACTTCCGCATGAACCATCTGTACCCGCCCTTCGACAACAAGCTGCTGCGACAGGCGGCCATCGCCGCCGTCAGCCAGGAGGACGTGCTCAAGGCGCTGGTGGGCAACCCCAAGTACTACCGGACCTGCGCGGCCGTGATGGGCTGCGGCAATCCCATGGGCGACAACTACGGCGAGGATTGGGTGGTGCCGGCGCGCATCGACCGCGCCCAGGCGCTGCTCAAGGAAGCCGGCTATGACGGCACGCCCGTGGTCATCCTGCAGCCGTCCGACATCGCCATGGTCTCGCCGCAGCCGGTGGTGGTGGGCGCGGCGCTGCGCAAGGCCGGCTTCAAGGTGGTGATGAAGGCCATGGACTGGCAGAGCGTGGTGTCGCAGCAGGGCAATCAGAAATCGCCGGCCGACGGCGGCTGGAACATCTTTTCCACCTACAGCATCCTGGCCACCAGCGGCGATCTGTTCGGCAACACCACGCTGGCGGCCAACGGCCGCAAGGCCTGGGCGGGCTGGCCGGACGTGCCCGAGATCGAGGCCCTGCGCCTGAAATACGCCAAGGCCGCCGACATCGCCGAGCGCAAGCAGATCGCCGCGCAGATCCAGAAGCTGGCCATCGACGAGGGCGTGGTGGCGCCGCTGGGGCAGTTCCAGATTCCGGCGGCCTACAGCAAGAAGCTGTCGGGCGTGCTGGACGCGCCGGTCACTTTGTTCTGGAATATCGGGAAGTGAGGTCCCCCCCGAAGCGCTGCGCGCTTCCCCCAGGGGGCGCCGCAGCGGACCGGCGGAGCCGGATCCGCGCGGCCCCGAGCGGGGCGACTCTGCCTCGAATGGCGACGATCAAGGGACTGCCTCGAATGATGACTATCAAGGAAACCGCATGTCCGCCATCCATGACCTGTTGATCCGGGGCGCCGAGATCGTCGACGGCACGGGCGCGCCGCGTTTCGAGGGCGACGTGGCCGTCGATGACGGCCGCATCGTCCGCGTGGGCGACCTGGCCGGCGCGCGCGGGCGCGCCGAGGTCGACGCGCGCGGCCTGGTGCTGGCGCCGGGCTTCATAGACGCCCATACCCATGACGACCGCGCCATGCTGTCCGACGGCGCCATGGCGCCCAAGGTCAGCCAGGGCGTCACCACCGTGATCGCCGGTAACTGCGGCATCTCGCTGGCGCCGCGCCCGCCGCGCGTGGTGCCGCCGCTGGACCTGCTGGACGGCGACGGCGGCTGGTTCCGCTACGAACGCTACGGCGATTATCTGCAGGCCCTGCGCGAGCAGCCGGCGGCGACCAACTGCGCCATGCTGCTGGGCCACATCACGCTGCGCGTGGCCGCCGTGCCTGACCTGGAACGCGAGGCCGCCCCGGCCGAGATCGCCGTCATGCGCGCGCGGGTGGAAGAGGCGCTGGAGGCCGGCGCCATCGGCGTGTCCACCGGGCTGGCCTACGCGCCGTCGCGCGCCGCCAGCACGCAGGAAGTGATCGAGGTCTGCCGGCCGCTGCGCGCGCACGGCGGCATCTTCACCACGCACCTGCGCGACGAGGGCGACATGGTGATGGACTGCCTGGAGGAGACCTTCCACATCGGCCGCGAGCTGGGCGTGCCGGTGGTGATCTCGCACCACAAGGTGGTGGGGCAGGCCAATCATGGACGCTCGGTCCAGACGTTGGCGCGCATCGCCGAGCAGATGAAAACGCAACCGGTCTGCCTGGACTGCTATCCGTACAACGCCTCGTCCACCATCCTGGAGCAGGCGCTGGTCGATGGCGCCGCCCGCGTCATCGTCACCTGGTCCAAGGCCCATCCGCAGTTCTCGGGCCGCGACCTGGACGAGGTCGCGCGCGAGCTGGGCTGTCCCGTCGAGGAGGCCGTGCGCCGCCTGCAGCCGGCCGGCGCCATCTACTTCCGCATGCACGAGGACGACGTGGCGCGCATCCTGCAGTTCGATGAAACCATGGTCGGTTCCGACGGACTGCCTCATGACGAGACGCCGCACCCGCGCCTGTGGGGCAGCTTCCCGCGCGTGCTGGGACACTACGCGCGCGGCCTGGGCCTGTTCCCGCTGGAAAAGGCGATCCACAAGATGACCGGCCTGACCGCCGCGCGCTTCGGACTGGCGGACCGGGGCGTGCTGCGCGAGGGCGCGCATGCCGATCTGGTGCTGCTGGACGCGGGGCAGGTGGCCGATCGCGCCACCTTCGCGCAGCCGATCGCGCCGTCGGCGGGCATCGTGTCGGTGTGGACCAATGGCCGGCCGGTATGGCGGGACGGCAAGACCACCGGCGAGCGGCCGGGGCAGGTGCTGCGTCGCGAGGCCTGATGCTGGGCAGGGACGCGCGGTCGGTGTTCCGACCGGCGTCCGCGCGCTTCAGGCCATCGACTTTCAGGCAGCCAACTTTTTCAGATCTCGACCTTTCAGGTCATCAGCCAGCCGCCCGCCACGTCCAGCACCTGGCCCGTCACGAAGCGGGCCTGGTCGGAGGCGAAGAACAGGCAGGCGTCGGCCACTTCCTCGGGCGTGCCCAGCCGCCGCAGCGCCGTCACGCCGGCCACGGCGTCGTTGATCTCCTGCGGCACGCTCTTGAGCAGCGGCGTGCTGATGCGTCCCGGCGCCAGGCCGTTGACGGTCACGTCGTACTCGCCCAGCTCGGCGGCCCAGTGCCGCGTCAGGCCGATCAGCGCGGCCTTGGTGGCGGCGTAGTGCGCCGCCACGATATCGCAATAGGCCTTGCCCGCCACCGAGGACATGTTGATGACGCGACCCTTGCGCTGCGCCACCATGTGCGGCGTGGCCAGGCGCGTCATGTAGAACGCGCTGTTCAGGTTCACCGACACCACGCGGTCCCACTCGGCGGGCGGCATTTCCCAGACCTTGAGCGCGCGCCCCTCGGTCTTGGGCGAGATGCCGACGTTGTTGATGAGGATCGTGGCCGGGCCGAGTTCGTCGCTGATGCGGGCGTAGGCGGCTTCGCATTCCTCGTAGCGCGACACGTCGGCCTGGGCGAAGCAGACCGCGCGGCCCTGGCCGCGCAGCTGGCCGGCCCAGGTCTCGCCGGCCTGGCCGTTGAAGTCGATCAGGCCGACCCGCGCGCCCTCGGCCAGCAGGCCCTCGACGATGGCCGAGCCGATGCCGCCGACGGCGCCGGTGACGATGGCGGTCTGGCCGGCGAAGCGCGCTGCGCCGGACGTGGCGGATGCCGGGGCCGCATGCGTGCCCGCGCTCATGGCCGCACCTGCAGCATGATCTTGCCGATGTGGCGGCTGCTTTCCATCAGCGCGTGCGCGCCGGCGGCCTCGGCCAGCGGAAAGACCTGGTGGATGCGCGGCAGGCATTGACCTTGCTCCATCAGCGGCAGCACGCGTTCGGCCAGCGCGCGGGCGATTTCGCCCTTGTCCTCGTCCGAGCGCGGCCGCAGCGTCGAGCCGGTGACGGTCAGGCGCTTGGTCATGATGGGCAGCGCGTCGATCTCGGCCTTGCTGCCTTCCAGGAAAGCGATCTGCACCAGCCGGCCGTTCAGCGCCAGCAGGCGGATGTTCTTGTTGAGGTAGGCGCCGCCCACCATGTCCAGGATCACATCCACGCCCTGGCCGCCGGTGGCCTGGCGGATGGCGTCCTCGTAGTCGGTGTCGCGGTAGATCAGCGCGTGCCGCGCGCCGGCCTCGATGCAGGCCGCCGCCTTCTCGGCGCTGCCCACCGTGGTCCAGACTTCGGCGCCGAAGGCGCGCGCCAGCTGGATGGCGGTCAGGCCGATGCCGCTGGAACCTCCGTGAACCAGGAAGCGCTCGCCCGCCGCCAGCCGCGCGCGCTCGAACACATTGGTCCAGACCGTGTAGTAGTTCTCGGGAATGGCGGCGGCGGTCAGCAGGTCCATGCCGCGTGGCACCGGCAGGCAATGGCGTTCGTCGGCCAGGCAGTATTGCGCGTAGCCGCCGCCGGGCGTCAACGCGCAGACCTGGTCGCCGACCCGCCAGCGGCTGGCCTGCGGGCCGGTGGCGATGACCGTGCCGGACACTTCCAGTCCCAGGTGAGGGGACGCGCCGGGCGGCGGCGGATAGGAGCCGGACCGCTGCAGCACATCCGGACGGTTGACGCCGGCATAGGCCACTTCGATCAGCACCTGCCGCCCGGCGGGGGCTTCCATTTCTCTTTCGGCCAGGCGCAGGATGTCGGGCGGGCCGCCCTTGCCGTGGTCGATGTAAGCGCAGCGCAATGACATGGCGCGTGTTTCCTTTTGCGTGATATTCAGTGGCCCAGATAGGCCTTCTTGACATGGGGGTCGCCGAGCAGCTCGGCGCCGGTGCCGGCGCGCACGATGGCGCCGTTCTCCAGCACGTAGCCACGATCGGCCAGGCGCAGCGTGCGGAACACGTTCTGCTCCACCAGCAGCACGGTCACGCCGTGCGCGGTGACGTCGCGGATGATGTCGAACATCTGCTGCACCAGCAGTGGCGACAGGCCCAGCGAGGGCTCGTCGAACACCAGCAGCTTGGGGTCGGCCATCATGCCGCGCGCGATCGCCACCATCTGCTGCTCTCCGCCGGACAGCGAGCCGGCGTACTGGGCCAGCCGCTCGCGCACGCGCGGGAAGATCTGCAACACCTCTTCGAGCTTGCGCTGCACGATGGGACGCGCGGCGCGCTTGTACGAGCCCATCAGCAGATTGTCCTTGACGGTGAAGTGCGGGAACAGCTGGCGGCCCTCCGGAATCATGGTGATGCCGGCGTCGACGATGTCGTAGGGCGGACGGTTGGTCAGGTCGCGGCCCTCGAACTCGACCTTGCCGCCGGTGGCCGCGACCACGCCGCACAGCGTCTTGAGCGTGGTGGTCTTGCCGGCGCCGTTGGCGCCGATCAGCGTGACGATCTCGCCGGCGCGCACCTCGAAATCCAGGCCGTTGAGCACCTGGCTCTTGCCATAGCCCGAGCACAGTTTCGAAACCTTAAGCATCCTGATACTCCTTGCCCAGATAGGCCTCGATGACGGCGGGGTTCTCGACCACGTCCCTGGGCGCGCCGCTGACCAGCACCGCGCCTTCGTTCAGCACCACGATGCGGTCGGACAGCGCCATGGTGGCCTGCATCATGTGCTCGATCAGCAGCACCGACACGCCCGAGTCGCGGATGCGGCGGATCATCTGGATGGACTTCTCGATGTCGGTGGGATTCAGGCCCGCCATCACCTCGTCCAGCAGCAGGATGCGCGGCTGGATCGCCAGCGCGCGCGCCACTTCCAGGCGTTTCATGCCGCCCACGGTCAGGTTGCGCGCCTCGGTGTCCAGGTGCCGGGTCAGGTCGGTCTGCTCGGCCACCCGGAGCGCGATCTGCTCGGCCTCGTCGCGGCTGGACGTGCGGATGAACGCGCCCAGCATGATGTTCTCCAGCACTGTCAGGCCGGTGAAGGGCTTGGCGATCTGGAAGGTGCGGCCCAGGCCCTGGTGGGCGAAGGCATCCGGCGTCTTGCAGCTGACCCACTCGCCGCGCGCGTTCAGCATGGACACCGAACCCTGGTCCGGCGACAGGAAGCCGGACAGCAGGTTGAACACCGTGGTCTTGCCCGCGCCGTTGGGGCCGATCATGCCCAGGATCTCGTTCTGGTTCAGCGTCAGCGATACATCGTTGGTGGCGCGCAGGCCGCCGAAGCTCTTGAACAGCCTGTCGGCCTTGAGCACCGGCTGGCCGGCGGCCGCCGGTCCCGCCGGCCGCGCCTGCTGCGGCGGCGTGGCGGGGCGGCGCGGCGCGCCCAGG